>Ga0209375_1000427_pt1 | contig 36308 bp, 35 predicted proteins | sample GraSoiAngelo_131_FD_185888 | JGI IMG/M metagenome (GOLD analysis project Ga0209375, IMG submission 185888) | Grasslands soil microbial communities from the Angelo Coastal Reserve, California, USA - 14_0929_02_30cm (SPAdes) (version 2) | ecosystem: Environmental > Terrestrial > Soil > Grasslands ...
CCCGGCATCCGGATATCCAGCAGCACCGCGTCCGCGGTGCGCCCCTCGGCCAGGTCAAACACCTCGTCGGCAGTGGAGGCTTCCCCGATGATCTGGTAGCCGGCATCTTCCAGCATGCGGCGCAGCCCCATGCGAATGACCGCCTCGTCGTCGGCAACGATCACCCGCGCGGTCGATGCGGTCTCCTCGGACGTCGGCTTCATGGCTCCGCTCACCTCGTCCCGAAAACGAGAACGCCCCCGCAGCGTGCTGCGTGGGCGTCGAGGCCCTGTTCTGTGAGCCCGGCAAATGTGTTAGTCGCATTCTAGCACCGGCGGACCCTCTGTCAAGAGTGTGATTCAGCGGGGAGTTCTCAGACTTGACACGCCCATGCGCTCCTGTTATGAAGTGGACAACCTCAGCACGCAGCGGGATGGTGACGAGATCGTGTCCACAGGCGGCGCACGCGAAGTGAATCTCCTCATTCCCGGGCCGACGCCGCTGCCACCGGACGTTCGCGCCGCGATGGCGGGCCCCATGGTGAACCATCGTGGGGAGGAGTTCGGCCAGGTCCTGGCGGAGGTGCTGCGCGGATTGCAGCAGATCTTCCAGACCACGGCCCCGGTCGTGCCGTTTGCCGCGTCGGGCACGGGCGGCCTGGAGGCGGCGATCGTCAACGTGCTGTCCCCAGGGGACCGCGTGCTGGCGCCGTCCTGCGGGATGTTCGGCGACCGGTTCGGCGCCATTGCCAAGGCATTCGGAGCCGACGTGATTTCGCAGCAGGCCCCCTGGGGGACGGCGGTCGATCCCGCCGCAGTGGCAGAGGCTTTGTCCCGGCACCGCGGTGTGGCGGCGGTACTCCTGACGCACAACGAGACATCCACGGGCGTGGCCAATCCCGTGCAGGCCATCGCGGAAGTCGTCCGCCCCACGGGGGCGTTGCTCCTGGTCGATGCCGTGAGCTCCCTGGCGGCCCTTGATCTCCGCACCGATGCGTGGGGGGTGGACGTGGTCGTCAGCGGATCCCAGAAAGCGTTGATGGCGCCGCCGGGCGCCGTGTTCCTCGCGGTGAGCGCGCGGGCGCAGGAGGCGGCCCGTTCTGCTCGCATGCCGAAGGCGTACTTCTCCTTCGAGCGCGCCCTGGCCGAGCTCGCGCCCCAGGTGGCCTTCACGCCGTTCACGCCGGCCATCCCGGTCATTTCGGCGCTGCAGGTTTCCGTGCGGATGATCCTGCGGGAGGGCCTGCCGTCCCGGTTTGCCCACCACCACCGGCTCGCCCAGGCCACACGCCGCGGCATCATGGCGTTGGGGCTCGAGCTCTTCTGCGATCCGTCGTGCGCCTCCGATACGGTGACCGCGGTCCGACTTCCTCAGCGGATCGATGGGAAGGCGTTGCTGCGGCGGTTGCGGCAAGATCACGGCGTCGCGCTGGCAGGCGGTCAGGGCAAGCTCGAGGGCGTAATCTTCCGCATCGGACACATGGGATATGTGCAGGAGTCTCAGATCCTCTCGGCGCTTGAGGCTCTGGAGCACGTCCTGGCCCAACTGGGTCATCCCGTGAAGCGGGGCGCCGCGGTCGAGGCCGCGGCGGCTGGGTTGCGCGCGCGATGAAGATCGTCGTGGCGGATGGGCTGGCGCCGGAGGGACTCGAGCGCCTTCGCGCCTCGTTCGACGTGGTCGTCGAGTCCGGTCTGTCTGACGATGCCCTGCCGGTGGCCCTCGCCGATGCTGAGGCCGTCATTGTACGCAGCCGCACACGCATCACGGCGGCCGCGATCGTCCGCGCGCGGCGCCTGCGCGTCATCGCCCGGGCGGGAGTGGGGACGGACAACATCGACGTCGAGGCCGCCACCCACCGGGGCATCCTGGTGCTGACGACGCCTGAAAGCAGCACGATCAGCACCGCTGAGCACACCATGGCGTTAATTTTGGCCTCGGCGCGAAATGTGCCCGCGGCGCACGCGGCGACGGCGCAGGGCGGCTGGGAGCGGGAGCGATTCGTCGGCGCGGAGTTGTACGGCAAGACGCTGGGGATCGTCGGCCTCGGCAAGATCGGGTCTGAGGTGGCCCGCCGCGCTGTGGCATTCGGCATGCGGGTGATCGCCTGCGATCCCTACACGCCGGCCGACCGGGCGGCGCGCCTGGGCGTGGAGTTGCTGCCCATGGAGGCGGTGCTGGAGCGCGCCGATGTGCTCACCCTCCATCTCCCGCTCACCCCGCGGACCCGGCACATCATCGGACCGGCGCAGTTTGCCCGGATGCGCCCAGGCATCCGGATCGTCAACTGCGCCCGGGGTGGACTAATCGACGAGGGGGCGCTTCTGGCTGAGCTGGAAGAAGGCCGCGTGGCCAGCGCGGCGTTGGACGTCTTCGAGCAGGAGCCTCCAGGGGAGAGCCCGCTGGTCCGTCATCCTCGCGTGATCGCCACGCCCCATCTCGGCGCGTCCACTGAGGAGGCCCAGCGCGGCATCGGGATTGAAGTGGCTGAACAGGTGATCGCCGCGCTAGCCGGCCGTCCGGCCAAAGGCGCGGTGAATGCCCCGGTCCTGCAGGAGGACACCTGGCACCGGTTGGAGCCGTTCGCCGGGCTGATGTCGGCGCTCGGCGCCATCGCGCAGCAGCTCGCCCAGGGCCAGATCACCGGCATCGAGTTCATGTACGAAGGCGAAATCGCCGGCGAGCAGACGCAGTTACTCGACGCGAGTTTCCTCGTTAGCCTGCTGGCACCCATCCTGGACCAGCCGGTCAACCCGGTCAATGCGGCGATCCTGGCGAAAGAACGCGGCATTGGTCTCAGCGACCTCCGCCGGGATCACAGCGAAGACTTCAGCAGCCTGATCCGGGTGAGATTAAGCACCACCGCCGGGCCGCTGGTGGTCGGAGGGACGCTGTTCGGACACCGCGAGCCACGCATCACACACCTGGACGGCTATCGCATCGACCTGGTGCCCGCTGCGCACATGCTGTTCGTGTGGAACGTCGATCGCCCAGGGATGATCGGGCGGGTCGGCACCATCCTGGGCGGCCAGCACGTCAACATCGCCGGGATGCAGGTGGGCCGGACATCTCCCGGTGGGACGGCCGTGATGGTGTTGACCATTGATGCCCCGGCGCCGCGGGCCGTGGTGGACGAGCTCGGACGTGTCGACGGCATCGCGGCGGTGAAGGTGGTCGATCTGGCATGACGCCGCCTCGAGCTCGCCCCACCGTCAATCCGAAGTTGAAGGACCCCCTGGCAGATCGCTTCTGCGAGGCGGTGCTGACTCTGCGGACCGTGGAGGAGTGCTATCGCTTTTTTGAGGACGTGGCCACCGTCGGAGAAATCAAGGCCATGGCGCAGCGGCTGGAGATCGCCCGGCTGCTGTTTGCGGGCCATACTTACGACGAGGTGGCCCGCCGCACCCACGCCAGCAGCGCGACGATCAGCCGTGTGCGCCGGTTCCTGGAGTACGGCGCCGACGGCTACCGGCTGGTGCTCACCCGCCTGGGCGTGCGCCCCGCCTCCCGCTGAACAGATCAGACCGATAGTTCTTTCACATCCTGCCCGTTGACAGCCCTGCGCCGGACGTGGTAGTCTGAGGCCCAGTTTTCCTTGTTAGTACTTTAACTAGGTAAAGAGGTGAATGTGATGCGCCTGCGGCAGGATCGGGCCACACGCTGGCAGCAGGTGCCTGACGGCTACCGGGATCTGGGGCCGGCGGAGGCGGAGCGGCGGAGCGCGCTGGCCAGCCGGCTGCGCGAGCAGTTCGCGCGGTGGGGCTACCGCGAGGTGGTCACCCCCACACTGGAGTTCCTGGAGACCATCGTGCACGGGACGGGGCCGGGCATCGAAGATCAACTCGTCAAGGTGATCGACGGTGCCGCGGTGCTGGCGCTGCGGCCGGAGATGACGGTCCCGATCGCGCGGCTGGCGGCCATGCGGCTGCTGCGCAGCGCGGCCGGGCCCCTGCGCCTGTGCTATGTCGCGCCGGTCTTTCGCAGCCAGGAGCGGGGACTGGGCCGGTTGCGCGAGTTCACCCAGGCGGGCGTGGAGCTGCTGGGCGCGCCCAGCCCGGATGGCGATGCGGAAGTGATCGCGCTGGCGGTGGAGTCGCTGCGCGCGGCCGGGGTGCCGGGTACGACCATTCGTCTCGGACATCTCGGCCTCTTGAACGATCTGCTGCAGGAGCTTCCGGAGGGCCTTCAGGCCGACGTGCGCGCCCGTCTGTACCGGCGGGAGTTTGTCGGCATCGGGAACGCGGCCCTGGATGGCCCGCCGGCGCGATTGCTTCGTGCGCTGCCGGAGTTGCACGGCCTCGACGGACTTGAGCGCGCGAGGGAGTTCGCGACCTCGCCGACCAGCCGCGGCGCGCTTCGCGAGCTCGAGGGCGTGGCAGAACAGCTGCGCGCCTACGGCGTCGCCGATGCCGTCGAGATCGATTTGAGCGTGATCCGGGACTTCAGCTACTATACCGGGATCGTCTTTGAAGCTCACGGGCAGGGGGCAGGGTATCCGCTTCTGGGCGGCGGGCGCTACGACACGCTGCTGGCGCGATTCGATGCGGACTGTCCCGCCACCGGCTTCGCGCTCGGACTGGAGCGAGTGCTGGCTGCCGCGCCGGAGGAGCCGGTCGAATCCCGTGACTTGATCCTTGTCGCTGATGAGAGAAGCCGCCTGCAGGTGGTCAGGCTGGCCGCTGATCTTCGCGGGGCCGGACTCCGGGTGCTGGTGGCGACGGGCATGGACTGGCCGGCCGTCCTGCGATGGGCCGAGGCCTGCGGCGTCACAAAGGTGGTGCGCGTCGTGAGCGAGGAGATGTGGCTCTACGACGCCACGACGCGTCGCGAAAGTCTGATCACCCGAAACCAGCTTCTGATCTCGCTCACTCCACAGTCTGAACCCAGGGTCGTCGCGTGGAGCCACTGACGCTGGCCATTCCAACCGGAAGGTTGTTTGCGGATGCCGTGGCTCTGCTCCGGCGTCTGCGCGTGATTGCGGATCTCCCGCAGGAGCGGAGCCTGGTGCTGCCGGCCGCCGGGGGCGTGCACGTGCTCATCGCCAAACCCGCCGACATTCTCACATTCGTCGAGCAGGGCGCCGCCGACACCGGGATCGTGGGAAAGGATCTGCTGCTGGAGCAGCGGCGAGACGTCTACGAACTGGTGGATCTGGGCTTCGGCGCCTGCCGGGGTGTGGTGGCCCTGCCTGCCGCCAAGACGGCGGTGTGGTCCCGGCCGGACCTGCTCCTGCGCATTGCCACGAAATATCCACATGTCGCTGCGCAATTCTTTGACAGCCAGCGCAGACCGGTCGAGATCGTCGAGCTGCATGGATCCGTCGAACTGGCTCCGCGGGTGGGGCTGGCCGACGGCGTGCTCGACGTGGCCATGACCGGCCGCACCCTGCGCGACAACCTTCTGGTTGAAGTCGCCGAGGTGTTTCGCTCCACGGCGAGGCTGGTGGTGAACCGCGTCAGCCTGCGGGCGAACGGCAGTCAGATTCGGCCGCTGATCGATCAGATGACGGCGGCCGCCGCCCTGAGTGTGCCATGAAGATCGTTGCATTGGCTCAGCTCGACGATGCAGCGCGCCAGCGCATGCTGCGCCGCGCCAACAGCCGCATCTTCGACGCCCAGATCCTAGAGAGTGCGCGCCGCGCGATCGAGGACGTGCAGGCGCGGGGTGATGACGCGCTGCTGGACTACACTCGGCGCTGGGACGGCGTGGACCTGACGCGGGAGCAGCTCATCGTACGCCGCGACGAGATTGCGGCCGCACGCGGTGCCGTCACGCGCGAGCTGCAGGATGCCCTCACCGAGGCGATCGGCCGGTCCCGCCGATTCAACGAGCGCCTGCTGCCCGCAAACTGGCTGGTCACCCCTGAAGCCGGGATCACCGTGGGGGTTCGGTTCACGCCTCTTGAGCGTGTGGGGGTCTACGTGCCCGCGGGCAAAGGCGCTTTTCCCTCGACCTGCGTGACCATCGTCACCCCGGCGGTCGTGGCCGGCGTGACGGAGATCGCCGTACTCGCTCCACCCCGCGCCGACGGCCGGCTTGATCCGGCGCTGCTGGTCGCCTGCGACCTGTTGGGGATCGACCGGATTTTTCGCTGCAATGGGGTCGCGGGGATCGCCGCCTTCGCCGTCGGCACAGATACCATCCCGGCTGTGCCGGCCATCGTCGGGCCGGGCAATCCGTACATCGTCGCCACCCAACTGATGGCCCAAACACTCGGTGTACGCATGCTGGCCATGCTGGGGCCGACGGAGGCGATGGTGCTGGCCGATGGTGACGCCGATCCACGCCGCCTGGCGCTCGATCTCCTGAATGAGGCTGAGCACGGGCAGGACTCCGCCGCCATCTTGGTGACCGACAGCCGCACGCTCGCCGCCGATGTCGCCCGGGTGCTGCCGGAGTATCTCGCCCGGCTGCCCCAGGATCGTCAAGCGTTCGCGCGGGCGGCTTTGACAGACTACGGCGGCATCGTGCTCGCCCAGTCTATGGACGCTGCGGTGGATTTCGTGAACCAGTACGCGCCAGAGCACCTGCAGATTGCGGTGAGGGATCCGCAGGGAGTCCTCGCGCGGATCCGGAACGCCGGTGAGATTCTTCTTGGTCAGGATACGCCGTTTTCTGCCGGCAACTATGCCATCGGCGTGCCGGCGGCCTTGCCCACGGGCGGCGCCGCGCGAACCGGGTCCGGCGTGACCGTCTTGAGCTTTCTGAAGAGTTCATCGGTGGCCAGCCTTGACGCCACCGGTCTGGCCACAGTGCGGCCGGTTATCGAGCAGCTGGGCACCTACGAAGGATTTCCGGCGCACGTCATGGCGGTGGTGGAGCGATGAGGCAGGTCGACGCACGTGGTCCTGCGGTGCGGCCGCGAGAGGAGATCGACCGGCTGCGACCCTACCGCATAGGGAGTCCGGCACCTGCGGCGGGTGCCGTCCAGATCCCGCCGGTGAAGCTCAATCAAAATGAAAGCCCGCTCGACTGGCCGCCGGAGTTGAAGGCGGAGGTCATGCGGCGGCTCGCTGGGCGGCCGTGGAACCGGTACCCGCCGGTGGACGCGGACGCCCTACGCGAAGCCCTGGCCGGTTCCCACGGCATCGGCCCCGATCAGGTTGCCGTGACGAACGGATCCAACGAGGCGATCCTGGCGTTGGTGCAGACGTTTGCCGGCGGGAGGTCGGTGCTGCTGACGACCCCCGGTTACTCGATGTCAGCTCCGCTGGCAGTGATCGGCGGCGCCGCGGTGAAACCGGTGAGCCTGCAGCCAGATTTCTCGCTCGATGTGCCGGCCATGGTCGAGGCGGCGAGGGCGGGCGATGTGGGGATGGTGTTCATCGCTTCGCCTAACAACCCCACCGGCAATGCGTTTGCGCGACCGGAGCTCGAAGCGATTCTCGACGCGGCGCGAGGCGTGGTGGTGATCGACGAGGCATACGCGGGATTTGCGTCCGATTCGTTCCTCCCCGACCTCAGCCGGTATACGCACCTCGCCGTGCTGCGGACGTTCTCGAAAGCGTTCGCCCTGGCCGGGGCGCGGGTGGGGTGGATCGCCGCCCCGGCGGCGGTGATCGCAGCGGTACGCAAGGCGCTCCCGCCGTACAACCTCAACGTGTTTGCCCAGGAGGCGGCGCTGGCCGCGCTCGCTCGGCCGGAGCTGGTGGCGAAGCGGGTCCAGATGATCCGCCGAGAACGCGAGCGGGTGCTGGAGATGCTGCGCCGGACCGACGGGGTCACGGCGTACCGGTCGGACGCAAACTTCATTCTTTTCCGGACAGAGTTGCCGGCGGCCGTGCTCTTCTTGCGGCTTCTACAGCGAGGCGCGCTGGTGCGCGACGTCAGCCACCAGCCTATGCTCGAGCGGTGTCTGCGCGTGACCATTGGGATGCCGGATGAGAACGATCGATTCTTGGGCGCTCTGCGCGCGAGTATGGAGGCCTCATGAATCGGACCGGTCGCCTGACGCGAAAAACTGCGGAGACCACCGTGGAAGTCGTGCTCGGCCTGGATGGCGGGGGCGAGATTCGCATCGATACCGGCGTGCCCTTCTTCGATCACATGCTCCACCAGCTGGCCGCGCACGGCCGGCTGGATCTGCAGGTTACCGCGCAGGGTGATCTGGCTGTCGACGCCCACCACACCGTGGAAGATGTCGGGATCGTCTTGGGCCAGACGTTTCGCGCGGCAGTGGGCGACGCGCGCGGCATCGCCCGCTTTGCGTCACAGCATGCGCCCATGGACGACGCCCTCGTGCTGGCCGCCGTGGATATTAGCGGCCGTCCCTATCTGCACTACGGCCTGCAGGTAGAGCGGACGCTGCTGGGGACGTTCCCCACCGATCTGGTGGAGGAGTTTTTCCGCGCCTTCGTCAGTCAGGCCGCGCTGACGCTGCATCTCGCGCAGGTGCATGGCCACAACCCGCACCACATCGTCGAGGCGGCCTTCAAAGGGACGGGCCTCAGCCTGCACCGGGCCACCCGCGTCATTGGAGAGGATATCCCGTCGACCAAAGGGGTGTTGGGCTAGTGGGCCCGCTGCTGGCCATCATCGACTACGGCGCGGGCAACCTGCGCAGCCTCTCCCGGGCGTTGGGGATCGCCGGCGCCCGGGTGGCGCTGATCCGCAGTCCGGCAGAGGCGCACCACGGCGATGGCATCGTGCTGCCCGGCGTGGGCGCCTTCGGCCCCGCGATGGCCCGGCTCACCGCCGCAGGGTTCCCGCCGTGGATCCACGAGAGGGTGGCGGCGGGAACACCCCTGGTGGGCGTTTGTCTAGGAATGCAGTTACTCTTCGACCGAAGCGACGAGGCCAGTGGCGTGTCGGGACTGGGCCTCATCAAAGGAGAGGTGCGGCGGCTCCCGTCCGGACTCAAAGTTCCGCACATGGGCTGGAACGGCGTCATCACTCGAAGGGCAGATCCGGTCATCAGCGATCTGCGTGAGGGTGCGTTTGTCTATTTTGTGCATTCCTATGTGGTCGATCCGCGTGACCCCGCCGGCGTGATCGCCACTGCAACCTACGGCCGGGAATTCCCGGCGATTATCCGCCAGGGGAACGTGCTGGGCCTGCAGTTTCACCCGGAGAAGAGCGCGGCAACCGGCCTCGGGCTCCTCCGCGAGATCGTCGGCTGGATCGCTGCCACCGCGCCCTCTGTTCGCGTCGGCACTCGCGTCTGATGCTGGTCATTCCGGCTATCGACCTCCGCCACAGACGATGTGTACGGCTGATCCAGGGAGATGCCGGGCGTGAACTCGTGTATGCGGACGATCCCCTGCTGGTGGCGGCGCGGTGGGCGCAGCAGGGCGCACGGTGGCTGCACGTGGTGGATCTCGATGGCGCTCTGGCCGGTCGTCCCGTGCAACTCGACCTGGTCCGGGCGATCGTACAGCACAGCGGCGTGCCCGTGCAGGTGGGGGGAGGATTTCGCACGGCGGAGGATGTCGAAACCGGGCTGGCGATCGGGGCGGCGCGCGTCATTGTTGGCACCGCGGCCTCCCGGTTGGCCGGAGCCCTGAGCAGCCGATACGGTGAACGGGTAGCAGTGGCCGTCGACGTCAAGGCGGGCCGTGTCGCGGTCAAAGGCTGGACCGAGGTCCGCGACCTCGATCCGATCTCGCTGGGGAGGCAGCTTGTGGCCCAGGGCATCAGCCGTTTTGTGTACACCGATGCCGGTCGCGACGGCATGCTGGCCGGTCCAGACCTGGACAGCGTACGCGCCTTTATGGAGTCCGTGGGCGTGCCCGTCATCGCCGCCGGGGGGATTGCGTCCAACCGCGATATCACCGCGCTGGGAGGACTCGGAGTCGAAGGGGTGGTCGTTGGCCGGGCGCTGTATGAAGGCAAGGTGGATCTCTCCGCATGTTGACGAGGCGCATCATCCCGTGTCTGGACGTCCTGGGCGGCCGGGTGGTGAAGGGGCTGAAGTTTGTCCACCTGCGGGACGCCGGAGACCCGGTCGAGCTGGCCGCGTTCTACGACCGGGAGGGGGCGGATGAGCTGGTGTTCCTGGACATCGGCGCGTCAGTTGAAGGGCGGGAGACGATGGAGGGCGTCGTGCGCCGCACCGCGGAGGCGGTGTTCATTCCACTGACCGTGGGAGGCGGTATTCGCTCAGCCGAAGACGTGCGGCGGATGCTGCTGGCCGGCGCCGACAAAGTGGCCATCAACACGGCGGCCGTGCAGCGTCCGGAGGTGATCCGCGAAGCCGCGGAGCGCTTCGGCAGCCAGTGCATGGTGGTGGCGATCGACGCCAGAGCGGTCGCTGAGACGCCGCGCCGGTGGGTGGTGTATGTGAACGGCGGAAGAGTTTCAACGGGTCTGGATGCGGTCGCATGGGCACAACGCGCGGTCGACCTGGGCGCCGGCGAGATCCTCCTGACGAGTATCGATCAGGACGGCACCCAGGACGGCTACGAGCTGCGCCTGACCCGCGCGGTCTCAGACGCCGTGCCGGTGCCGGTGATCGCCTCCGGAGGGGCCGGGACGTCCGAGCACATCCGGCAGGTGCTGACCGGCGGCGGCGCGGATGCGGCGCTGCTGGCGGGGACGCTGCATCGCGGGCAACTGCGGATCGGCGAGGTGAAAGGGTATCTGCAGGCACACGGGATCCCTGTGCGACTCTAACTCAGTCATTGCGAGGCGCGAAGCGCCGTGGCGATCTCGCTTGTTACGGAGATTGCTTCGCCCTGCGGGCTCGCAATGACGGAAATGGAGATCAACCCATGATCGAGCTGAAGTATGACGCTGAGGGTCTGGTGCCTGTGGTTGCGCAGGACGCCGCCACCGGGCAGGTGCTGATGGTGGCCTATATGAACCGTGAGGCGCTGGGAAAAACTCTGCAAACCGGCGAGGCCTGGTACTGGAGCCGGTCGCGGCGCGCCCTGTGGCGCAAAGGCGAGGAATCGGGCCATGCGCAGACCGTGCGGCGCGTGCGCGTCGACTGCGACGCCGATGCGCTCCTGCTCACCGTGGATCAGCACGGGGCCGCCTGCCACACCGGGCATCGTTCCTGTTTCTTCCGGACGCTTGAGGGATCGGACGCTGCAGCGGACGATGAGCGGGTCGTGACGGATATCCTGGACGAACTCTTCGAACTGCTGAAGCGCCGGCGCGCCGAGATGCCGGCGCGTTCGTACACCACGTCGCTGCTGCGGGCCGGGAGGACCGCCATCGCCGACAAAGTGCGAGAAGAAGCCGAGGAGCTTGTTCGAGCAGGTCAGACGGAGGCAGATACGCGGGTCGCAGAAGAGGCTGCCGATCTCATTTACCATGCCTGGTTGCTCCTCGTCGACCGCGGTGTGGAGCTGCAAGATGTGCGACGCGAACTGATCCGGAGGCGTAATGGGGATTAGGCTTGTCATTTTCGATTGCGATCTCACGCTGTGGGATCACCGGAACGTGTCCGGGCTGCGGCTGCCGTTTCGCAAAGTCGATGCGGAGGCCGTTGCGGATGCCGATGGCGTCCAGGTGCGGCTGTTTCCCGGCGTGCGGGAGGTGCTGGCCGCGATCCACGACCAGGGCCTGCTCATGTCGGTGGCCAGCTGGAACCAGCCCGAGCATGTCTTCGCGATCTTCGATTTGCTGGGATTGTCGGGCTATTTCACGCGGCCCAAAGTGGAGCCGCATCCATACAAGGAGCGCACCATCGCCGCGCTGTTTCAGGAACTCCGCGCAGACGGCCTCCCGCTGCGCCCTGAAGAGGTCTTGTACGTTGACGACCGCACGCTGCATTTCGAGCGCGTTCGCGAGGCGGTCGGCCCCGTGCACATCCTGCAGGCCGGAGTCGACTTCACGCAGTTTGCCGACGTGCTGGCCTACCTGAACGGACAGAACCCACGCATCGTCTCGTAACATCCACGGGGAGGGAACGCGTAAAGCCGCCGTCGAACTAGACTGGTACGATGATATTACCTGTTCGCGCCACACTGCCCCGCATCAAGCTCAAAGACCAGGTCGCTGAACGGCTCATCGAAGTCATCGCCTCCGGCCGCCTCGCCGGCGGGACCCGCCTGCCCTCTGAACGCGAACTGGTTGGCCGCCTCGGCGTGAGCCGCACGGTGGTGCGGGAGGCCCTAAATTTGCTTGAGGCGCGTGGTGTCCTTCAGGTGGAGCACGGACGTGGAGCGATCGTGCGCACTGATCCCTCCCACGTCGTAAGAGACGCGCTCCTCACCTTGCTGCGGGTCAACCCGGCCGCGCTGATGGACCTGCTCGAGATCCGCAAACTCCTCGAAGTGGAGATCGCCGGTCTGGCCTCGCAGCGTGTGCGTACCGAAGATCTCCAGGCCATGCGGGTCGAGCTGGAACGCATGCGGGCGCACCTTGGCTCGGCAGACGGGTATATCGAGGCGGACGTGCAGTTTCACAGCCACCTCGCCCACGGCGCCGGTAATCGCGTGCTGCTGCGGATGATTGAGCCGATCGGTGAACTCCTGCGGGCCAGCCGGCAGGTCAGCGCCTCACGGCCGGGGAGTGCCCGGCGGGCGCTGCGGGAGCATGAGGCCATCCTGCGCGCCGTCGCCGCCGGAAACGCGCCGCGAGCCCGTGAGGCGATGCGCACCCACCTGCAGGCCACGGAACGGGATCTCCTGGCGGTGATGGGACGGTCGCTGTCCATGCGACCCCATCAGCATGGCGCCGCGCAGCGGGGACGGCCCGCGAGGCGCCGGGGCAGTGCGGCAGGGCCGCGGCGGCTGTCATGAAAGCGTTCGTGGTGCAGGAACCGGGCCGCTACGGCATTGAGCAATGGCCGCAGCCCATCCCCGGTCCCGGACAAGTGCTCGTCCGGGTGGGCGCGGTGGGAATTTGCAAGAGCGACCTGGAGGTGCTTGACGGCACTCGCCCCGCGGCGTACGTACGCTATCCCGTGGTGCTCGGGCACGAATGGGCGGGCACGGTGGAGGCGGTCGGCGATACGGTGCGGGAGATCGCAGTCGGCGACCGGGTTGCTGTCGAGGGTCACAACTTCTGCCGGACGTGCGTATTTTGCCGGCGCGGCGAGACGAACCTGTGTGAACACTACAACGAGTTTGGGTTTACACTGCCGGGCGGGTACAGCGAATTCGTGGCCGTCCGCGCGGACCTCGTCCACCCGTTCAGTCCGACGCTTTCGCTCGAGGAAGCGGCGCTGTGCGAACCTGCGTCGTGCGCGGGCTACGGGGTGATGCGGTCGCGGGTGCGGCCAGGGGATACCGTGGTGATTATCGGTCCCGGCACGATCGGCCTGCTGGCGGCTGCCTGGTTCACCCTGTATCATCCGCTGCACATTATTCTGGTCGGCCGCCGGGCTCATGACGAAGGCCCGGTGAAGCAGCTCGGTGCCACGCGTCTCGTCAACCTGCAGCGCGAGGACGCACGCGCGGTCGTGAACTCGCTAACCGACGGGCGAGGCGCCGACGTGGTGTTCGAGGCAGCCGGCCACATCGACGCCGTCCCCCTCGCTTTCGATCTGGCCCGCCGGGGAGGGACGGTCGTGCTGGAAGGGATTGCCGGCGGGAGCCACCGGCTGGCCCTCGATCCAGACCTGTTCTGCTTGAAGGATCTGCGCGTCGAAGGGATTTTCGCGTACACGTCATCGGTCTTTACGACCACGATTTCGCTCATGAGCAGCGGCGTACTGCGGGTGGGCCCGTTGATCACGCGCGTACTGCCGCTGGAGGCGTACGCGGAGGCCTTCCGGCTGCTCCGCGAACGGACCCAGGTGTCGGGGAAGGTCCTCTTGAAGCCGTAAGAACCGCAGAGGGGGTGGGGGGAGTGAAGAAGTCCGCGCTCGCGAGGCTGTCCGCATTCGTGCTTATCATCTCGGTGGTGCTCGCCGTCGCCGCCGGCACTGCGGCGCAGGAGCGCGCCACCGTCACGGTCTGGGGGTGGGAATATCAGAAAAAGGTCGTCGATGCCATCCTGCCTCTGTTTACCCGCCGGAATCCGAGCATCACCGTGGACTGGAAGATCATGGCCCCGCAGCAGGTGCGGCAGAACATGTTGCTGGCGTTTTCCTCCGGCGCCGGCGCGCCGGATGTCTTCGGCGCGGAATCCGCCTGGCTGCCCCAATTGCTCGCCGTGGGAGGCGCGACGGATGTCACAGAGCGGGCCAGGCCGTACGTCAGCAAGTTCAACCGGTTCAAATGGCAGGACGTGACGGTGAACGGGCGCATCTTCGGCATGCCCTGGGACAGCGGCCCGGTGGCGCTGTACTACCGCCGCGACGTGCTGGAGAAGGCGGGGCTGCCGTCTGACCCCGAGCAAGTGGCGAAGCTCTTCGCCACATGGAACGAGTACGCCCAACTCGCCCGCAAAATTCACACTGCCACCGGTGCGTATATGTTTGCGCACGCCAGGGCAAACAACGACGCGCGTGACTTTGAAAAACTCGCCTGGCAGCGAGGGGCGGGGTATTTTGACGAGCAGGGGCGGGTCATTCTCGATACGCGCAAGGACAACGTGGAGGTCTTGACTTTTCTGGCGCAGTTCTGGAAGGACGACCTCGCGCAAGACACCGAGCCGTGGACACCGGCATGGTACAAGGGCTTTACCGATGGGTCTGTGGCCACTCACTTCGGCGCGGTCTGGATGGGTGGATTCCTGCGCACGTGGATCGCGGCGGATGCAGCCGGGAAGTGGGGCGTGGTGCCGTTGCCAGCATGGGCGCCGGGCGGGGTGCGCACCTCGAACGACGGCGGGTCCAACCTGGTGGTCTCGGCGCAGTCGAAGGTCAAGGACGCGGCGTGGGCGCTCGTGGAGTTCGTGACCGCCAATCGCGAAGCGCAGGTGACGGCCTGGCGGGCTATGGACTCGTTCCCGTCGCTGGATGAGGCGTACTCGTCACCATTCGCCCGGCTAGGGGATCCGTATTTCGGCGGGCAGGCGTACCGGCAGGTCTTCGTGGATCTGGTCAAGCAGATCCCCGCATGGTACTACACCAAGGACTATCCGGAAGCGAATAGCGTCATGGCCCAGGAGATCGTCAACGTCGCGCTGGGTCGCAAGACGCCTGAGCAGGCGATCCGGGACGCCGCCAGCGAGATTCGGAGGCGCACCGGGCGACCGTAGCTGAGGCATCGGCGTGGCCTACGCGCAAGAACACGCTCATTCGCAACCGGCGTCGCGGACGCTTGTCCGGGCGGCAGGCTTTGTGCGCCGGTATTGGGCACCGTATCTCTTTGTCTCCCCGTTTTTCCTCATGTTTGCAGCGTTCATGCTGTACCCCGTCCTCTTCAGCCTGGTGCTCAGTTTCCACGAGTGGAACGGAGTTGGTCCGATGGTGTGGCGTGGGCTGGACAACTATGCGCGGTTGGCTCACGATCAGGCGTTCATCCAGTCGTTCATCAATAGCGCCATCATCTTTGTGATGTATGTGCCGGCGATGACGGCGCTGGCGCTGGTGCTGGCGGCGTTGTTGAACAGCGCATATCTGCGCGCCCGGGCCCTGTGGCGCGCGGCCATCTTTTTGCCGTACGTCACCGCCGTGGTTGCGGTGGGATTCACCTTCGCGCTGCTCTTCGACCGCGACTTCGGCCTGCTCAATTTGGTCCTGGTCGCCGTGGGGTTGCCGAAGGTCGACTGGCTCCTCCTGCCTGCGCTGGCCCGGCTGTCGGTGAGCACGCTGGTGACCTGGCGCTGGCTGGGCTACAACATGGTGATCATGCTGGGAGGGCTGCAGAACATCCCGGGCGAGCTCTATGAGGCGGCCACGATCGACGGCGCCGGCGTCCTGCGGTCATTTCTGTCCATCACCATCCCGCTGATGCGCCCGGTGATCCTGTTTGCGGTCGTCCTGTCCACCATCGGGACATTTTCGTTGTTCACCGAGCCGTACGTGCTCTTCCAGGGGACCAGCGGGGCCGGCCCGGCGCGGGCCACGCTCACGCCCGTGCTGCACCTCTATCACAACGCGTTTGGCTTCCTCAAGTTCGGGTACGCGTCGGCGATCGCCTACGTCTACTTCGGCGTGCTGTTCGTGCTGACCGCCCTGCAGTGGAAGTTGTTCGGGCGAGATGGCGGATAGGGCGATGAAAGGCATCGTCTACGCGCTCATCGTCGCGCTGGCACTGACGATGCTGATGCCATTCTTGTGGATGCTCAGCAGTTCGTTGAAGCCACAGTCCGAGATTTTCCGCCTGCCGCCGGCCGTGATCCCTCCCCACCCGAGCCTCGACAACTTCCGGCGGCTCTTCGAGCAGACGCCGTTCGCGCTCAACCTGTTCAACACCGCCTACATCGCCACAGCCTTTACGCTGCTGGCGCTGTTCTTGTGTTCGCTGGGCGGATTTGCCTTTGCGAAGTACCGCTTTCCGGGGCGGGAGGCCCTGTTTCTCGTGCTGCTGGGCTCGCTCGTGATTCCGTTCGAGGTCACCATGGTGCCGCTGTATGTCCTGTATCAGCGGATCGGGTGGATCGATACGCACTGGCCGCTGCTGATCCCGGGCACCGCCAATGCCTTCGGTATCTTCTTCATGCGCCAGATCATCCGCGGCGTCCCGGATGAACTCATCGACACCGCGCGGATCGATGGGGCCGGTGAGTTCCGGATCTTTACGCGTGTAATCGTGCCGGTTGTGACGCCGGCCCTGACGAGCCTGGGCATCATCTTCTTCATGAGCTCATGGAACAGCTTCCTGTGGCCCCTGGTGCTGCTGCGCAGTTCGCAGCGCCTAACTGCGGCCGTGGCCGTGGCCCGGTTGCAGGGAAGCATCTATGCTCCCTACGACCTCATCCTGGCCGGGTCCGTGCTGCTGACGCTGCCCCTCATCGTCGTCTTCCTCATCCTGCAGAAGCGCTTCATTGAGGGCATCATGGCGGGAGCGGTGAAGGCGTGACCATGCCGGTGAGCGCGCGCGGGGACAGCAAGGTGCTGGTGGGGGTCGACTATTACCCCGAGCAATGGCCCAGAGCTCGCTGGCCCATCGACGCCAAGCTCATGGCCGACGCCGGCGTGCGCGTGGTGCGCGTCGGGGAGTTTGCCTGGTCGGAGTTTGAGCCTGCGCCGGGACGCTATGCATTTGCCTGGCTGGACGACGCGTTGCAGCTCCTCCGCCAGCACGATATCAGCGTGGTGCTGGGGACGCCGACGGCGACGCCCCCGGCGTGGCTCATCCAGCGGCACCCGGAGATCCTCCCGGTGGATCCGGACGGCGTGCGGGTTGGCTTCGGCGGCCGCCGCCACTACTGCCCGACGCGAGCTGTCTACCGGCGGTATGCGGGGGAGATCGTCACATCCCTGGCAGACCATTACCGCGAGCACGGTGCGGTGATCGGGTGGCAGATCGACAACGAGTTTGCCTGCCATCGGGGAGGCTGCTTTTGCGAGGAGTGCCGCACTACCTTCCAGCGCTGGTTGCAACGTCGGTATGGGTCGCTCGAACATCTCAACGAGACGTGGGGCACGGCGTTCTGGAGTCAGACGTACACGGCATGGGAGCAGATTCCCCTTCCCGCACGCACCGTGGCGGTCCACAATCCCGCGCTGCGTCTTGACTTCCAGCGGTTTGTCTCTGACGCCTACACAGAATTCCAAGACTTGCAGATCGAGATTCTGCGCACGCGGTGCCCACGCCATTTCATTACGACCAACCTGATGGGACTGTTCGATGAGCTCGACTACTTCAAACTGAGCCGCCCGCTCGATTTCGTCGCCTGGGACAACTATCCCGGGTATCACGGGCCGGCCGATCCCGTGAGGACGGCGATGGCGCACGACCTGACGCGGTCGTTGAAGCATCGCAAGTTCTGGGTCATGGAACAACAGGCAGGCCCGACCGCGTGGGAGGGGGGTGTGGACCGGTCACCCCCACCCGGGCTGTTGCGCCTGTGGACCTGGCAGGCGGTGGCGCACGGGGCAGAGGCGGTCATCTACTTCCGCTGGCGGACGGCGACGCAGGGGGCGGAGCAGTTCTGGCATGGGATCCTCGACCACGACGGCCGCCCGCGTCGCCGCTACGAGGAAGTCGCCCGCACCGCGGCCGAGCTAGCCGGGCTGGAGCTGCCGCCTGACGCGGTGCCGGAGACACCGGTGGCCATCGTGCTCTCGTACGATGACCGGTGGGCCTGGAAGATCCAGCCCCAGCATGCCGCCGCCACCTTCGACCGGCGTGTCGGCGATTGGTATCGAATGTTCCGAGACTACGGCATTGGCGTGGAATTTGTCGCGCCGGGAGAGCCGCTGCGCGGATATCGAGTGGCTATTCTGCCGAGCCTGTTTATGCTGAACGATGCCACCGCGCATCAAGCAGAGGAGTTCACGCGAACCGGCGGCCTGCTCATCGTGGGGCCTCGCACAGGCGTCAAAGACGAGACCAGCCGCGTGCGCGATGTGCCGCCGCCCGGGCCGCTGTCGGAGCTATTGGGCGTTGAAGTCGACGAATACGATGCGATCGGAACCGACGATGCCGCCACCGTGGACCTCACGCTGCCGGGTCTCCCGAGCCTCACGGGACGTTCCACCATCTGGAGTGACGTGCTGGGGCCTCGGTCGGCCGACGTGGTGGCTGTCTATCGGGACCAATACTATGCCGGCCGGCCAGCGGCCACGCTGCAGATGGCGGGTAGGGGCGCTGCGCTCTACGTGGGAGGGTTCTGGGAGAGCGGGCTGCTCGACGGGGTCGTGCGCTGGGCGCTGCGGCAGCAAGATTTGGACGCGGCGGTCGTGCGCCGTAGTAACGCGCATGACGTCGAAGCCGTCGTCTGGCGAAGCGCCGCCGCCCGATACCTCTTTCTCCTAAATCATGGGGACCGTTCAGCCAGCCTTGGGCTCGCTGGCCAATGGGCAGAGCTGGCTACGCAGCAGCCGCAGTCCGAGACGGTGTCGCTGCAGCCGTTTGCAGTCAAGCTGTTTGTGGCGAGGTGATGGTGATGCGCGCGACACGCCAGTTTCTGCGGCGCCTGCAGCTGCCCGAGGGGGACGCGCATGCGCTCCCCGCGTCGGAGAAGCGGTTTCCCGATGGCGCCCACTATCGCATTGAGATTCCCAGCGTGGAAGGACCGCGCGCGATGACCTCCGTGCTGGAAGCCGCGGACCATCATCGGGTCCCGGTGCACCGGATCTCGCAGGGCAGCGGCATCATGCTGCTGACGGAGGATGAGATTCAGGAGATGGTCCGGATCGGACGGCAGGCCCGCGTCGAGGTCAGCCTCTTCGTGGGCCCCCGCGCCGGCTGGGACACCGGGGCCCAGGTGACCGCGTCGGGCGGGCGGGTGGTGAGTCCGCGTGTACGGGGAGCCGATCAGCTCGTGTACGCGATCGAAGATGCGAGGCGGGCGGTGGCCCTGGGCATCAGCAGCGTGCTGGTGGCCGATGAGGGTCTGCTGTGGGTGTTGGGCGAGATGCGGCGGGAAGGCGTGCTGCCGCGCGAGCTGGTGATCAAAGTCTCGGTGATGATGGGCGCCGCCAACCCGGCCTCCATCAAATTAATGGAGCGGCTGGGGGCTGATACCTACAACATCCCCACCGATCTGACGCTGGCCCAGATCGCGGCGATCCGGCAGGCCACCGACATCCCGCTGGACATCTACGTCGAGGCGCCGGACGACCTCGGCGGGTTCATCCGGCACTATGAGATTCCGGAGATCATCCGGGTCGCTTCTCCCGTGTACATCAAATTTGGACTGCGCAATGCGCCAAACGTCTACCCGTCCGGTACGCATCTGGAGCCGCAGGTCCTGCAGCTCGGCGTAGAGCGAGTGCGGCGGGCCAGGCTCGGGCTGGAAATGATCCGGCGGTATTCACCCCAGTTCGTGGCCTCAGATGTACACACGACCCGTCCCGGAATTCCGTTCGCCCCGGCGGTGCCGTCGCCATCTGGAGGTTAGGGCCATGAGAATCACCGAGGTCAAGACGTACGTGATGGGGACAAACTGGCGCAACCTCGTCTTCGTCAAAGTGCTCACGGACGAGGGCGTCTACGGCATCGGCGAAGCCACCCTGCAGAATGGGGAAGAATCTGTCACCGCCTACCTGCAGGCCGCCTCTCGGCGGCACGTCATCGGTTCCGACCCATTCAACATTGAGGACCTTTGGCTGCGCATGTTCCGCAACGACTTCTGGCGCGGCGGGGTCTTCGCGTATACCGGGATCAGCGCCGTGGAGATCGCGTGCTGGGACATCATCGGCAAGGTGACGGGACAACCCATCTACCGGCTCCTCGGCGGCGCGGTGCGCGACCGCATCCCGGCGTATGGGAATGGCTGGTATACCGTGGAACGGCGGCCGGAGGAGTTTGCCTCGGCGGCCAAACGCGCAATCGCCAAGGGTTACCAGGCGCTGAAGGTGGATCCGTTCGGCGCCGGCGGCTACGAACTGACGCGGAAGGAGCACCGGCTCTCGGTGTCCATCGTGGAGGCGATCCGTAACGCGGTGGGGGACGCCGTCGAGATCCTGATCGAGGGGCACGGCCGGTTCAGTCCCGCCACGGCGATCGCGCTGGCGAAGGACCTGGAAGCCTTTCATCCCGGATGGTTTGAAGAACCCGTGCCGCCGGAGAACTTTGCGGAACTGCGCAAGGCCGCCGAGAAGATCGCGATTCCCATCGCCACGGGGGAGCGCTGCTTCGCCCGCTACGGCTACCGGGAGTTGCTCGAATCACGGGCCGCCGACATCATCCAGCCGGACGTGCTGCACGCCGGCGGCCTGCTGGAAGTGAAGAAAATCGCCGCCATGGCGGACGCCTACTTCGTCACCGTGGCCCCGCACAACTCCAATGGTCCGGTCTGCACCGCCGCCTCCGTCCAGCTGGGATTCACAGTCCCCAACTTCAAGATGCAGGAGTGTTTTGACGACTTCGTGGAGCCCTATGTCAAGGAAGCGGTCCCCGGATGCCCGCAGGTAGTCGATGGCGCCTTCTCCACCCCGCACGGGCCAGGGCTGGGCGTGGACCTGCGCGAGGACGTCATCGAGGAACATCCGTATCGCCCGCTGCACTTCAACCTCTGGGATGCGGATTGGCACAAACGGCAGGCGCGCAGCGTCGGATTGTAGCCATATGAATACCGCTCGCCTGCAGCAACTTCGGAGTTTGATGCCCCGGGAGGGGCTGGATGCCTTAGTATGCCGTCTCCCTGAGAACGTGGTCCTCCTCACCGGCTACTGGCCGGTCGTCGGGCGGTCGGCTGCAGTTCTCACCCTCGAACATGGCCCGATCCTCCTGGCGCCGGAGATGGAAGCGTACGCCATCCAGGGTGCGTGGGCGGAAGACGTGCATACCTTTCCCGTGTGGCGACTGGTCGACCCCGACCCGCAGGATAGCCTGAACGAGCTGCTTGCCGCCGTTGCCGCGCGTTACGGCCTGAAGGGCCGACGAGTCGGGTATGATGGCGCGTTCGAGGACATCGCCCCGACCCAGCGGGTGGCAGAGCCATGGGCATGGGCATCAGCGTCGATCCAAGCTCTGGCCGGGGTCCTTGATGCCGCCATCGTCGACGCAACGCCGCTGCTCGTTGAGGCCCGCGCCATCAAGTTTCCCCCAGACATCGCACGAATCAAGGTGGCCAATGAGGTCGCCGGGTTTGGGTTGGACGCGTTCTTCGCGTCCATCGACACGGGACGAACGGAAGCGGAGGTGGCCGCCGCAGTGGAATCTGCGATCCTGGCGCGCGGCACAGGCCACCAGGGCACGAAGCATGCCCGTGGTCAGGCCGTCGTCTACAGCGGCCAACAACGGCTGAGCATGAGCTGGGGGTACACGGCCAATACCGGTCGGCGTCTGCAGCCGGAAGACGTGGTGATGATCGAACTCGCCGCCGTCGCCGATGGGTACTGGTGCGACCTGACTCGCATGGCCTCGGTCGCACCTGTCGACCACCGCGTGGCTGAGGTGCATGACGCGGTGCTGGCGGCGCAGCACGAGGCCGTGCGGACGATCAGGGCTGGGGTAAAGGCAGCGGAGGTTGATGCTGCGGCCCGCGCCGTCTTACGTCAGAGACACCTCGCCCACGGTTTCATCCACCACACCGGCCACGGGGTCGGTTTCCGGTACCATGAACCCATCCCGTGGCTTCATCCGTCGTCGACCCAGACGCTGACCGCGGGGATGGTGACTTCGGTTGAACCCGCGGTGTACCTCGACGAGGTGGGGGGGGTGCGTGTGGAGGATAACGTATTGGTGACCGATGCGGGTGCCGAAATCCTCTCTGCTCGTCCGCCGAGACTGTGGGGGCACTCGGTCAGCGGCGCGATGTGATCCGCGGGTTCCCCTGGTGCATGCGTTCCGAGCCCGGTGTGAAAAGCGTCGGGCTGGGATCGGGGGTGAGAGTCGAGCGGTTTTGAGAAGGTGTATCTGGACTAATGAGAGGAGGAGTGGGAGATGCGGCCTGTCAAGAAAATCGTAATCTCGCTTGCACTGGTGGTTCCTCTTGCCGTGCTGGGGTTTGCTCACGTGGCGAAAACGGCGCCGGTCATTACCCGGTTCACACCTCAGGCGAAGTGGTGCGGAAATGCGAGCATCGTCTTCTTCCCCGGCGGACCGGCCGGGGGCGTGTTTGCTAACAACGTGTACAATGGGGCGCGCCAGGCGGAGCTGGATCTCGGGCCGAAGGTGCGCTACGTCTTCTCAGACTGGGATCCGCAGAAGATGACCTCCCAGTTCAAGGAAGTGGCAGCCACCAAGCCGGATGGCATCGCCGTGATGGGACACCCAGGCGACGATGCCTTCTACCCGTTGATCAAAGATGCGGAGGCCAAGGGTATTATCGTCACCAGTCAAAACACCACGTTGCCTCGCGCCGAGAAGGAATTTGCCAGTAGGGGGTTCGGCTACGTCGGCCAGGATCTGTATGGCTCCGGGTTTGCCCTGGGCACAGAAGCCGCGAAACGAGCCGGGCTTCGATCCGGCGATCGGGCGATGGTCTGGGGGCTCCTGTCTCAACCGACGCGAGGCCTGCGGACGAAAGGCGTCGTCGATGCTCTGAAAAAGCTGGGCGTGACGGTTGACTATCTTGAGATCGACGCCGCTACGAATGCGGATCCGCCGGCCGGCACGCCGACCTTCACCGGCTACGCTACCTCCCACCGGGATGTAAAACTGGTCGTCACCGATCATGGAGGGCTGACGGCGACGCTGGAGACGTATTTGAAAAGCGTGGGCAAGAAGCCGGGCGAGGTCTTCGGTGCCGGGTTTGATCTCTCCCCGGCGACCCTGGCTGGCATTCGGGGTGGATGGATCAACCTCGTCATTGACCAGCAGCCGTGGTTGCAGGGTTACCTGCCCATCTTGCAGATCTGCCTGACCAAACTCTACGGATACGCGGGACTGCACATCGACACCGGCGGCGGATTTGCCGACAAGGGGAATGTCGAGTTCCTGGCCCCGCTGGTGGAGAAGGAGATCCGATAAGGAGAGGGCGCGGCAGCGCCCAACCGCTTTCCCTCTCCCGGTGGGAGAGGGACGAAGGGTGAGGGGCGTGGAGCGAGACGGCGACCCCCGAACCGGGACCCGAAGTTCGGCTAAGGAGTGACTCAGTTACGGGTCCCGTATCCGAGGGTCGTCCGGTCTCGCCGAAACCCTAACGGTCTAGGTGGCGCGATTCGAGGGAGCGGCCCGTGAGCGTCAATTTGCTGGAAGTCAGTCACGTCTCCAAAAGTTTTGGTGAAGTCAAGGCGTTGCGGGGCGTGAACTTCTACGTTCAGCAGAATGAGTGCGTCGGCCTCCTTGGAGACAACGGCGCGGGCAAATCCACCCTTATCAAGATCATCACCGGCTACCACCGGCCGGATCCGGGCGGGCGGATCTTCTTCCAGGGACAGCCCATCGAACACCTGACCGTCGCCCGGGCGCGGCAGATGGGGATCGAAGCCGTATATCAGGAAAAAGCGCTGGCTGACCAGCAGGCGCTGTGGCGGAATGTCTTCATGGGGCGCGAGATCGCGACCCGGCTCGGGGTGCTCGATATCCGCCGGATGCGAGAGGAGACGCGGCGGCTGATGGTCGAGCGGATGGGATTCACCTCGGCGATTACCCCGGAGACCATGGTCCGGACGATGTCCGGAGGGGAGCGACAGGGAGTCGCGATCGTGCGCGCCCTCTACTTCCAGGCCGAGCTCATCATCCTGGACGAGCCCACCATGGGGCTTTCCGTTTCCGAGACGCAGAAAGCACTGGATTTCATCCGCGGGATCAAGACCGCGGGGAAGTCCTGCATCTTCATCGACCATAACGTCTTCCACGTGTATCCAGTGGTCGACCGGATCGTCATCCTCGATCGCGGCCGGGTGGCTGGAGAGTTCCTGCGGGACCGGGTCACGTTGGACGGGTTGACCCAGAAGCTGCGTCTGATTGCGCAGCGTGGCAGTCTCAACGACTTCCCTGTGGCGTGACCCCGGTGTAGGCACCAATTGTGAGCGCGAAGATGAATCGCCCGAGCTCGCGCGTTGACGCCGGGGAGCCGGCGGCGATCAATGCGCCCGCGGGGGCAGGGCTCGCCCGGTTTGGGCGGCAGCACGCCCTGCAGATCGGCATCCTCGCCGTGGCGCTGGTCATCTGGATCGTGTTTGTGATCGGCGCCCCCAGCACGTTCCTTTCCTACGACATCTACCAGGCGTTTATGTCCACGACGCCGTTCTTTGCGGTGATGGCCCTCCCGCTCACCCTGCTGGTAATCGCCGGCGAAATCGACCTGTCGTTTCCGTCCGTGATGGCCTTCGGGATGACGGCCTTTTCCTTTACCCTCGTGTACAGGGGTAGCCTTCTCCTGGCGTTTCTCGCCGCAGAAGTTGCAGGGGGTCTGGCCGGCTTGGTCAACGGCGTGATCGTCGCGCGCTGGGGCATTCCGTCGCTGGTGGCGACTATCGGGACGCAGTTTTTCTGGCGCGGGGTGGTCCTGGTCACGACCGGAGGCAACGGAGTGTCCCTCCTGCCGACTCGCGAGACGCTGTTCTATACGACCATGGTGGGCCGCGTGCTGGGCCTAATTCCCGCGCAGATGCTGTGGACGATTTTCATGGCCGTGTTCATGTCGCTTCTGCTGAACCGGCACCGTTTCGGGGCGCACGTGTACCTGGTCGGCGACAACATCGAAAGTGCGCGGCTTATGGGCGTGAACGTGCCGCAACGGAAAATGCTGCTGTTCGTGATCATGGGGCTGGCCGCGGCGTTCGCCGGATTGCTCGTCAGTCTGGAGGTCACCTACTTCTGGCCGACGCTGGGCGACGGCTACTTGCTGACGACCATCGCGTCGGTGTTCCTGGGCGGCACGTCGGTGTTCGGCGGAACCGGATCAACCTTGGGCACGTTTGTGGCGTGCTTCATCATCGGGGCGATCAACGCGGGGATCGTCGCCATTGGGCTCACCGGGTTCTGGACCCAATTGATTTATGGCCTGATTATCGTGGTCTCTGTGACGCTGCAGACAGTGCTGAGCAAGAAGCTGACGTAGGCGACTAGTGCCGTACCAACTCCATAGTTAGACCTATCGCTCGAGCGAATCGAAGAATGCTAAGGAGGGCAAACGTGGCGAATCAAGTTGGTACGGCGCTAGGGCGCGGCGGCCGTCGGTATCCGGAATCGATCCGCGAGCCAGCGTATGACGGTGGCAACGTCCGCCGAGGTCAGTCCATGCCCAGCGCTGAGCCATTGCATCGTCACATCGGCCCCTGACTGCTGGAGCAGGTCCGCGAGTTGCCGCGTGCTGGACGCCGGCACGAGTGAGTCGTGCTGGCCGGCAGCGATCAGCACATGCTTTCCACGAAGATCCGGAGGTGTCGCGGGGACCAGAGGGAGCATCGGCCGGAGGAGCGCGGCGCCGGCGAGGACCTGCGGCCTGAGCAGCAGCAGGCTGGCCGCAATATTGGCCCCATTAGAATATCCCAGCCCGACGACCTGCGCAGCATCGAAGCCGTAGGTCCGCGCTGCGGCGTCCACGAAATCCGCCAGCTCGTAGGTGCGCTGGGTCAGATCGTCAAGGTCGAACACGCCTTCCGCCAGGCGACGGAAGAAGCGCGGCATGCCGCGCTCAAGCACGTTGCCCCGGGGGCTCAGCAGGGCCGCCTGCGGAGCGACGGCGCTACCCAGCGGCAGCAGGTCGGATTCGTTGCCGCCGGTGCCGTGCAACAGCAGCAGAGTCACGCGCGATCCGGGAGCGCCGGGTTGATAGCGATGCTCGAATGCCAGCGCGTCGGTGTTGGGCACTACCGTGCCCTCTCTAGTTGGGGCAGCTCGATTGGCGGCAGCCGGCTTTCGATCTCCGCCCGGTGTGGCTCCAGCCACGGCGGCAACACCAGCCGCGTGCCGAGGCCGTCGGCGGTCTCATCGACCGTAAACCCAGGCCCGTCGGTGGCGATCTCAAAGAGCACGCCGCCGGGCTCGCGGAAGTAGATCGAATGGAACCAGAACCGGTCGATGATGTCGCTGATGGGCACGCCCGCTTCGTTGATCTGCTGCCACCACTGCCGCTGCTGCTCGTCGTCGGGCGTGCGCCAGGCGATGTGGTGAATTGTCCCGACCGCTACCCGGCCCCGGGACGCGCCCGGCGTCACGAGCAAGTCCAGCCAGGCTCCGGACCCGCCGGGGCCGACGGCAAACCGTCGCCGCCCGCCCACCGCGCCGACCGGCCGGAACCCGAGCGTCCCAGTGAGAAATGGAACCGTGGGGTCCTCAGCGGCTTCTTTGATGGTGATCCCGTGGAGGCCGCGGATCGCGGCCTCCGCCGGAACGGGGCCGCCGTCCCAGGCGTGCCATTGGCGCGAAAGGGCATCCGGTGCGGCCACCAGCTCCAGCGCCTGCCCGTGGACGTCCGAGAACGCGATGACCTCCTCGTCGAATCGGTGCACGGGTCCTTCAAACGCAACGTCGTGACTGGCCAGGCGCTTCATCCAGTACTCCAATCCCGTCTGCGGAACCGCCAGCGCCACGGTGGTCGCCTGCCCGGCGCCTTCCCGTCCGTGCAGTGCCCCAGGCCAGGCAAAAAACGTGAGATCCGTGCCGGGACTCCCGATGGCGTCGGCGTAGAAGAGGTGGTACGTGCCCGGGTCATCCTGGTTCACCGAGCGCTTGACCAGCCGCAGGCCCAGCACGCCCACGTAGAAGTCGACATTCTCTTGCGGATCACCCGCGATCGCGGTGACATGATGGATGCCCTGTAACGTTCTCTCGTTCATCTGGACGCCTCCAGGCGCGTGTAACGCTTCCCTTGTATGTGTTGCTTCTTATTAGTAAGTATTCTACGACTTCAAAGTGTTCTTGTCAAGGCTCAATCCATTCACCCCCTCAATTTCTCCAGTCGCCGGGCGCAGGTCGCCGGTCGGCCGTGAAAATCCTTGAAGGAGGGGACAGTCCCCTCCTTCCGGACCACTGTATGATGTCGTTGTGATGCCGATGACCGCAACGATCCGGCTGGCCACTGAGGCTGATGCCGAAGGGATCGTGGCAATCTACGCCCCCATCGTCCGCGAGACGGCGATCTCGTTCGAAGTGGAGGCGCCGGATGTGAATGCGATGCGGCGCCGCATCGCGGAGACGCTGGCGCATCTGCCGTGGCTTATCTGCGAGCGCCGCGGAGAGGTTCTGGGCTACGCGTATGCCAGCACGCACCGCACTCGCGCCGCGTACCAATGGTCGGTGGACGTGTCCGTCTACGTCCACGCACGCATCCGCCGGTCCGGGGTGGGAAAGGCCCTCTATACCTCGCTGTTGCGGTTCCTGGACCTCCAGGGTTTCTACAACGTCTACGCCGGCATCACGCTCCCCAACCCCGCCAGCGTCCGCCTACACGAGTCGCTGGAATTTCAACCTGTCGGTGTGTATCGCGCGGTCGGCTACAAACTCGGCGCGTGGCACGACGTGGGGTGGTGGCATCTGGCGTTGCGCCCACACGCCGTCCCTCCCGGCCCTCCTGTCGACTTCGGACAGATTCAAGACGCTACCGAATCTCACACCGCGCTGGCAGCGGGGATGAGGCTCCTCAGGATCTGACTCCCGCGGGTGGGCCGAACTCGATCAATGTTGGCCTGCGCGACTCCTGACCGGCACGACTTTCCAGCGCAGATAGGCGGTGAGTGCAACTAATACAAGCAGATTCACGGTAGAGGCTGCGCTCGGGATCTCGTTGCGGCTGATGTGGAAGATCGTGGCGCTGATCATCACGACCGTCAGCCCCAGTGCGGCGAGTGGAGTCAGCGACGGGAGCATCCGCGTGAGCCCGGGCAGCACCAGGCCGATCGCCGCCACGACTTCTGCGATGCCGATGAACTGCCGAAACGACACGTGCAATCCCATCCCCGCCATCGCTTCAACCATGGCAGGTGGCGGGCTGATGAAGAGCCAGCCGTGGAAAAGGTATTGAGCAGCAAGAAAAAACTGGATGAACCACAAGAATGCATTCAAACCGGTGATACCTCGTACCGGCGGGGCATCATTTCCGGGATCCATGCGCGATCCTCCCGAGGTCATCGTGCGACGGGTTGCGGGCGTGAGCCGGCCTCCGCCAGGCGCCGCTTCGCCTCTGCCACCACGTCCGGCGGGAGCGGTCCCTTCACCGCGGCGTCCACGTTGGCCTGTAGGTGTCCGACATCTCGCGTGCCAACGATCGTCGTGTCCAGGTCTGGGTGCGAAAGCGTGAAGCGCAGGGTAAACTCCATGCGGTCCATCCCGTCCAGCAGCTCGTCCAGCTGGGCCTGCTCCCAGCGGTCGCGCGGAATGCTCCCCGGCTGCATGTAGTACGTCCGGCGCCAGTCCATCGGCGCGCCGCGCGCCACGCCGCCACGGATGATGATGCCCGCCCCCGAGGCCGATGCGCGGGCGATCACGTCCTCATGCTCGCGCTGCAGCGCCGAGTAGGGGATCTGGAACGCGTCGAAGACGCCCATCGCGATCTGCGCGCTCAGATTTGGCAGCGTCCCGGAGACGCCGATGAAGCGCACCTTGCCCTCTTGCTGCATCCGCTGGAGTTCCGCTAACGCGCCGTGCTCCTCGAATTCCCGTGGAGTGAGGCTGCGGTGGAACTGGACGAGGTCCAGATAATCGGTCCGCATGCGGCGCAGGCTCTGCTCGACGCCGGCGCGGATATTCTCTGCCGTGTGGACGTGCTCGCCGCTCATCCCCACCCCAGGGACGCAGCCGCACTTTGAGGCCAGGAAGTACTCGGCGCGCCGCCGGGCGATGGACGCACCGATCCGTTCCTCACTGCGGCCGTAGTCCGGCGCGGTGTCGATGAAGTTGATGCCGGCGTCCAGGGTGGCATTCAGCACACGCTCGGCCTGCTCGTCCGAGACCTCCGGGCCGGCGGGGGTGCCGCGCAGCTCCATCGCCCCGTAGCTGAGGCTGGTCACTTCGAGGCCCGTCCGGCCAAGCGCGCGTCGCGGCAACGTCGTCATCTGTGGCTCTCCCGAGATGCCCTACGCGTCAGCCTGACTCAGTTCGTACAGGAACCAGATGCGTCGCTCGGTCTGATCGAGGATCTCCTGCAGGAGGTTCCCCGTCGGAGTGTCGCCCCGGCTGTCGCACACCTCGATCGCTCGCCGCTGCTGCTCGGCGATGCGCCGGTTGTCCGCCAGCAGCCGCTGGATCATCTCTGACGTCGGCACGAAGTCGTCGTCGTCATCCTTAATTGTCTGTAATCGGCCGATGTGGCCAATGCCGCGGATGGTCGTGCCGCCGAGTTTCCGCACCCGCTCCGCCAGCGGGTCGATGGATTCCAGAATCGCGCCGGCCTGTTCGTCAAACAGGAGATGGTAGTCGCGGAATCGTGGCCCCGCCAGATGCCAATGGAAATTCTTTGTCTTTACGTAGAGCGCAAACGCGTCAGCGATCAGCGGGTTCACTGCTTCACTGATGGTTCGCACGTCCTCCGGCTTCAGATCTGTGGACGTAGCGAGCTGCCGAGGCGCCGGCCGCGCCGTGGATTCGGTCCCTCTCTTGACGTTCGTGCTCATTCTCAACCTCCTGGTCCTTAAATTCGGACGTACCGGGCACTTGCCATTCCCACGACAGCCACAATCAGTAACAGCGCGATCCATAGCGAGATCCTAGTGATCCGGCGTTGGAGTCTCTGCATCTCTCCCATCTGCGCCGGCCTGGGTGGTGCGCCCGACCCCTGAACCTCACCGGCCAGGACCTGCAGCCGCGTGGCCATGGGCCGCTGGACGACGCCGCCGGTAACGACCGCAAGAATCGCCGCTACGCTGCTCAACGCCAGCACCAGCCCTGTCCCAGAGGTTATCCAGGCGATCTGAAACCCTGCGGAGACCCGGCCATACAGCGCGAGGCCTGAGAGGATGGTCAACCCCGCCGCGACCGGCATGGCCATTTGGAAACGTTTCTGTGAGGTGAGGCGCTGCATCAACCGGCCGCCCTCGGGTCCACTCGCCGCGACCACCGGCTGCAGGAAGCCCACGAGAAAGAACGTTGCCCCCGCCCAGAAGACCCCTGACAAGATATGAATCACCCGGAGAAGAATCATCGTCGCGTCCACTGAATTCATCCTCCTTCATCCACGCTGCCAGCGGTCAAGGCATGATCGGCGACAGCCCAATCACCGCGCCTCGATCACTTCGCCTCCTCCGCGGCGATGGCGTTCCCGGGGAGTTCGGACGGTACCGGGCCCGCGGCCCGGCGGCGCGAGATGACGCGCAGCCCGGCGGTGATCCACTGCCATGGCGCCCGGAGGAGGGCACCGACCCGAGACAGGATCCGGGCCTTGCTGAGATCGTCAAAGAGCGAATAGATGACCGGGATGGCCACCAGGGTAAGCAGGAGAGAGAGCACCTGGCCCCCGATGATCACCGAGCTCATCGCCCGGTTCGTCTCCGCGGCCACGCCGCGGGAGATCGCCAGCGGAAGCATGCCGGCGACGAAGGCCACCGTCGTCATCAGGATCGGTCGCAACCGGTCCCGGCTCGCGGCCACGATGGCGACGTCGCGCTCCATGCCCTGCGCCCGCAGCTGATTGGCGTGATCGATCTGCAGTATCGCGTTCTTCTTCACCACGCCGAAGAGTACCAGAATCCCCAGCTGGGAGAGGATGTTCAGCGACCCGTGCAGCATCAGGATCGACACGAACGCGAATGGCACGGTCAGCGGCAGCGAGAGCAGGATCGTAATGGGGTGCAACCACGACTCGAACTGAGCCGCCAGGACCAGGTACATGAACACGAAGGACAGGAGGAAGGCCGTCATGAAGGCCTGCGCCTGCCGTCCCTGCTCGGCCGCCTGTCCGGCAGGCTCGATGGCATACTCCGGACCCAATCTCAGCGCGCGAATCCCCCGGTCCAGCTGCTGCAGGACGGTGGACTGAGAGGTTCCGGGCAGGAGGTTTGCGGTCAGCGTCACCTGGCGGCGCCGGCTAAAGTGCTCGATTTCGCCCGGACCTGTGCCGGGACGTGCCTGCACCACCTGCTCCAACGGGACTGCCCCCAGCTTTGCCGACCCAATGGTGAACTGGCTCAGCGCAGTAAGATCGCGGCGATAGGGGGCGTCGGCCCGCAGATAGATGTCATACTGCTCCCCGCCTTCAGCGAACGTGGACACCTGGGTTCCGGCCACGAGCACACGGAGGGCGCTCGCGGCGTCCAGAACGCTCACCCCGAGATCGGCAGCGCGAGGCCGATCCACCGTCAGACCAAGCTGCGGCCGCCCGCCGATCAAAGAAGACCGGACGTCGACGACCCCGGGGATCTCCCGCAGGACCTTCTCACCTGCCTGGGCCGCACGGGTGAGCACGGCCAGGTCCGGCCCGCCGATGACGTATTCGATCGGCTGGAACTGTCCGCTGCCGCCGAACTCCGACGCCGGCCCCACCTGTGTGTGGAGGCCGAGGGGAGCGTAGCGCGGCAGCACCTCGTTGCGGACGCGAATGATCATGCTATCTTGACTCACAGATCGCTGCTCCACGTCAGCCATGCGCGCGTAGATGGTGAACCGGTTTGCGGAGTGCTGCGGGTCGTCGCCTGTCGTGACGATTGTGTAGGTGATACCCGGCAGCCTCCTGATGTCCGCGGCCATCTGTGTTCCCAGGCGCTCGGTGGCGTTGAGGTTCCAGCCCTCGGGGGCCCGCACCACGACCTCGAACTGCGATGTGTCGTCCTCGGGCAGGAAGTTCTTGTTCACCGCCATGCCGAGCGGGGCGACGCTGAACAGGGTGAGCACGGTCAGGACAACCACGACCCACCGCCGGCGGAGCGAAGCTTCCAGCAGCCGGCGGTACCACGCCTCCATCACGCTGAAGATCCGCCCCCTGCCCGAGCCTTCGCGGCCCGAGCCGGCTCGGCGTGGGCGCAGCCAGCGGGCAGACATCATCGGGGTGAGGGTAAAGCTCACCAGGAGTGATACCGCAATGGCGAAGGCCATCGTATAGCCGAAGCTGCGCATGAACCGGCCGACGATGCCGCTCATGAACGCCAGCGGCAAGAAGACGGCGATCAAACTCATGGTGGTGGCCGTGACCGCGCCGCCCACCTCGCGTGTTCCTTCGATCGCCGCCTGCAGCGGCGGCATACCCTTCTCCTGCATGAATCGATAGATGTTCTCCAGCACGACGATCGCGTCGTCGATGACGATGCCGACGACCAGTGCCAGGGCGAGGAGCGTGATCGTGTTGAGCGTCAACCCCATCGCCGCCAGCAGGGCGAACGTGCTGATAATTGATGTCGGGATGGCGATCGCGGCGATGAATGTGGAACGGACATTCCACAAGAACACCAGCACGACCGCTGCGGCGAGCAGCGAACCCACGAGGAGGTGTTCTTGGACTGCGTGCGTTGAGGCCTCGACGAACACAGACTGATCGCGTACCAGCGCCACGTGGTAGCCCGGCGCCAGCGTGGACTCGATAGCGCCCAGGCGAGCCTTGATCTCTTTGGCCACCTGGATCGTGTTGGTGCCCGACTGCTTACGCACCTGGAGCAGGACCGCCGGCGTGCCGTCGATGTTGGCGGTGGTCTCGGGTTCGGCCGCGCCGTCCTCGATCCGGGCCAGATCCGCCAGCGTGACCGGGACGCCTCCGCGGTTCACGACCACGAGGTTCTGCAATTCGTCTAGGGAGCTCACGCGTCCGAGCGTTCGCAACGTGAGCCGCTGCATCCCCCGATCGATGCTGCCGGCGGGGATCTGGACGTTCTGCGCTTGCAGGCTGCGGCTGACGTCCGTTGTGCTGAGCGAATAGGCCATCAGCCGGGCGGGATCGATCAGGACGTTGATCTGGCGCGCCTGGCCGCCGATGATCTCGACTTGCCCCACGCCGCGCGTTCCCTCCAGGCGCGGCCGGACGACCTTGTCGGCGTACTCTGTGATGTCCCGGATAGGACGGTCCGCGGAGAGCGCCAGCGTGATGACAGGGATGGCCCCGGGATCGAATTTGGAGATCACCGGCGGGTCGATCCCGGCGGGGAGATCGCGCAGGACGCCGTTGATCTTATCCCGCACCTCCTGGGCTGCAACGTCGATGTCCTTTTCCAGATGAAACTGGAGCGAGATGATCGCAAACCCTTCAGCCGAGGTCGACGACAGCCGGTCGATCCCGCTGATGGTGTTCACAGCCGACTCGATCTTGTTGGTGACATCGCTCTCGACCTCTTCGGGGGAGGCGCCGGGGACGCGCACGCTCACGGCGACGAACGGGATGTCGATGTTCGGCCAGCGCTCCACGGTGAGCCGAGAGTATGACACCAGACCCAGGAAGACCAGCCCCAAAATTAGCACGGAGGCCAGCACGGGCCTGCGGACGGAAAGTTCTGCCAGACGATGCATCGTTAGTCCTCCTATTACTGCGTACTACGGCGCGCGAGGCGCCACGAGCTGGTTATCGGTCAATCCCAACTGTCCGTCTACAATGACCACGTCCCCGGCTGTAAGGCCGGAGGTGATTTCGACGAGCCCTCCCTGCCGTTCGCCCAGCGCCACTTCGCGGCGGACCGCTCGACCGTTCTGCACCACGAAGAGGACGGGGTTCCCGGCCGTGACCAGCACGGCCTGCTCGGGGATCTGCAGCACACCGGACCGGACCGCGACCGTGATGGTCCCGCGGGCGAACGCCCCCGGGCGCAGCACGCGCTGTGCATTCGGGACACGCACCTTGACCGTAAACGACCGGCTGGAGACCGTTGCGGCCGGCTGAATCTTTTCGATCTTTCCTGCGAACTGAGATCCCGGTTCAGCGTCCACGGTGACCGCGACAGTCTGACCCACCCGAAGGCCCGATCGCAGCCGCTCCGGCACGGCCAGTTCAACGTACACCGCGTCCAACTGCGCAAGGACAAATGACCCCACAGCCGGCGAGACACCCTCGCCCGGCTCCACGGACCGCTGCGTGATCGTCCCGGCAAAGGGGGCGGTAACGGTCGCGTCGCGCAGTTGGATCTGCGCTGAAGCCAGCGTCGCCTCCGCCAGTTCGCGTTGCGCCTGCGCAGCCGCGAACCGCGCCTCCGCGGCATCGAGCTCCTGCCTGGAGACCGCGCCGCTCTGGGACAACTCCCGCATCCGCCGCACGCTAATGTCCGCCAGGTTCAGCGCCGCTTTGGCCTGCGCCACGCCGGCGCGGGCCTGAGCCTCGGTCGCGGCCATCTGGTCGGTGCGCAGGCGCATCAGGGGTGCACCGGCCTGCACGCGCTGCCCTTCGGTCACGAAGACCTCGGCCACGACGCCAGGGAGCGTCGACGCGATTTTCGCTTCCCGCAGGCTGGCCACCGTCCCGGTGGCGGTGACCGTTGTCACGAAGTCACCTCGTAGCGCGGCGACCACCGTGACCGCGACGGGCGCTGCCTGCGCCGGCTGGCTGACCGGAGATGAGACGCCGTCTCGCGTTCGTAGGGCCAGGATGCCGCCGGCGAGGGCGACGATGATTGCACCAACGATGAGCACTCGAATCCGCATGATGTTCCTCCTCACTGTGATCCCATTGCCAGAATCAGTTGAATGCGCGCGGCGTTCTGATTGAACCGTGCAGAAGCCAGAGATTGCTCTGCCAGGGCCAGGTTCGATTGGGCCGTCAGCAGCTCCAGCGATGTTCCGACACCCGACTGATAGCGCACTGTGGCGAGGCGCACGGACTCGCGGCCTTGCTCGACGGCCTTTGTGGCCGCCGTGAGTTCGCCCGCCGCCCGCTGCAGCGCGAGCGCGGCCACTCGAACATCCAGCTCCACCTGCTGCCGGATCTGCGCTTCCCTGAGCTTCAGTTGCTCCAGCTGCAGCTGCGCCTCGCGGATCTGTGCCTGGGTGATGCCGCCGTCGAACACCGACAGTGTCACTCCGAGGGTCACCAGCCAGCCACCGAAGATCGTCGTCGACAACCCGTTGGCATTGCTGAGGGCATATCCCGCACCGAACCCGAAGGTCGGCGCCCCCCCGCTTTGGGCGACATCGATGCCCGCCTGTGCGGCCTCAATCCGATTTCGCAGCGCCGCTAGATCGGCGCGCTCCCGCAACGCCCGCGCGATGGCGTCTGCCAGGGCAATATCGACCGGGCGTGGGGTCAGCGTGTCTGTCAGTGCCAGCGGGGTGTCCAACGGCAGATTGATCAACGCGTTCAGGTTGGCCTGCGCGTTCCCGACGCCGGTCTGCGCCTGCACCAGTGCCTGCTCGGCGCTCGCGACGGCCACTTCCGCCTGCAGCACGTCCAGGCGCGCCCCGGCACCGGCGCTGAACCGCACTTGGGCCACACGCAGGCTCTCGTTGGCCACAGCCAAGGACCGCTGAGCCGCCGCCACGCTCTCAGCGGCAAGCAGCGCCTGCAGGTAGGTCTGTTCGGCTGCGAAGACGATCTGCTGCTTCGTGCGCTCGTACGTCGCCTGGGCACCGCGCACATTGGCCTCGGCCAGCCTGATCCGGGCTTCCAGGTTCCCGCCCGTGGATAGGGGATATGAGACCACCAGGCTCGCGGCGTAGACGTTAGGATCGGCCAGCAGCGGCTGCTCCTGATTGCGGGTGTACGAGCCGGACAAATTTGCCTGCGGAAGCTTCGCGCCCCGGGCCTGCGCCAGCTGCGCCTGCGCGACGGCGACGTCAAACGCGGCCGCGCGCAGTTGCAGGTTATCCTGCAGCGCGGTTTGCGCAACGCTGGCGAACGATAGAGGTCGCGCAACCGGCGCAGCCAATGCCCGCGTAGGAAGTGCGCCGGCGAGAAGGATGGCGAATAGTAGCGATGCAATCCCTTGGGTCATTGCCTTGCGTCTCCTGTCCCGTACGAGTGAGCTATCTGCGATCTCAATTCTGACCCGGACCCGCGCCTCCGGCATCCAACCGACGATGTTTTCCTCCATGAACTTTTGGAGGAATTCCGATCTCCGTCAGAAGACGGAGAAATCGACACCATTCACGCTGCCTCGGGCCGGGTCTCGACGGTGCGATGATCGCCGTCGGGGCGCGAACTCGCTGCGAACGCCTCGTCGCGATTGTCCGCGGCTTCCCACCGCCGCAGCGTCGGTCGCAGTGCGA
>Ga0209375_1000430_pt1 | contig 36081 bp, 28 predicted proteins | sample GraSoiAngelo_131_FD_185888 | JGI IMG/M metagenome (GOLD analysis project Ga0209375, IMG submission 185888) | Grasslands soil microbial communities from the Angelo Coastal Reserve, California, USA - 14_0929_02_30cm (SPAdes) (version 2) | ecosystem: Environmental > Terrestrial > Soil > Grasslands ...
TCGCTACGCGGTGGTGAACGTGTGGCTCGGCACGGACCGGTGGAACCGCGTCTACTACCTGGATCTGAAGGATGGGAAGCACCCCCAGGTGAAGGGCGACGTCGTCCGGCTGCTCGACGACTTCGACGCGAGCTACACGTTCGTCGGGAACGACGGTCCGATGTTTTACTTCCTCACCGATCTCGATGCGCCACGCAAGCGCGTGATCGGGATCGACACGCGTCACCCCGAACGCGCGCGGTGGCGCGAGCTCATCCCGCAGGGCCCGGACGTGCTCGAGGGCGTGCAGATCATCCACGACACCTTCGTGGCGAACTCCATGCACGACGCCTCGTCACGGCTCCGGCTGTTCGGCCTCGACGGGCGGCCCCTCAAGGAGCTGACGCTCCCGACGCTCGGCTCGGTGGGCGCGATCAGCGGCGAGCGCAAGGACGACGAGATGTTCTACGCGTTCACGTCCTTCCTGTATCCCACGACGATCTTCCGCTACGACTTCAAGACCGGCGCCACGAGCGTCTTCAAGGCCCCGACCATCGACTTCGATCCATCGGGCTACGAGACCAAGCAGGTCTTCTACGCGAGCAAGGACGGCACGCGCGTGCCGATGTTCATCACCCACAAGAAGGGACTCGCACTGGACGGGTCGAACCCGACCCTGCTGTACGGCTACGGTGGGTTCAACATCAGCCTCACGCCCAGCTTCTCGGTGTCCAATTTGGTCTGGCTCGAGCGGGGCGGTGTTTATGCCGTACCGAACCTGCGGGGTGGTGGGGAGTACGGCGAAGAATGGCATCAGGCCGGGATGCTCGACCGGAAGCAGAACGTGTTCGACGATTTCATAGCGGCAGCGGAATACCTGATCGCGCAACGCTACACGTCAACACCCAAGCTGGCGATCGCGGGTGGGTCCAATGGCGGGCTGCTCGTGGGGGCGGCGATCACGCAACGACCGGAGTTGTTCGGGGCCGCACTCCCGGCCGTCGGCGTCATGGACATGCTGCGCTTCCAAAAGTTCACGATCGGCTGGGCCTGGGTGACCGATTACGGGTCGGCCGACAGCGTGGCGCAGTTTCCTTACCTCTACAAATACTCGCCGCTGCACAACATCCATCCGGGAACGAAATATCCGGCGACGCTCGTCACCACGGCCGATCACGACGATCGCGTGGTACCGGGGCACTCCTTCAAGTTCACCGCGACGCTGCAGGCCGCCCAAGCGGGACCCGCGCCGGTGCTGATCGAGATCGAAACCAAGGCAGGACACGGGGCTGGGAAGCCGACGAGCAAGATCATCGAGGAGCAGGCGGATCGGATGGCGTTTTTGGTGAAGAACCTGGCGGTGGAGGGCGGTGGAGGGCGGTGAAAGGCGGTGGAGGGCCGTAAAAGGCAAAAGGCGGTGCCTGCGTAAAGAGTTGATGGTGAGTTGATGTTGAGGACGAGGATTCACCGGCATGGCACCGTACGAGCGCTTTGCTGCTTGGCGGGAGTGTCACGCGCTGGCGTTGGAAGTGTATCGTGCGACCCGGGCGTTCCCAAAGGACGAACTGTACGGTCTCACGTCCCAGGCACGTCGCGCTGCGTTCTCGGCGGCTGCCAACATTGTTGAGGGATCCGCCAAGCGGGGTTCAGCAGAGTTCCGTCGGTTCCTCGACATTTCTCTTGGGTCGCTGACCGAACTCGGGTACACCCTTCGGCTTTCGAGGGAGCTCGGTATCCTCGCGGAGGAACCCTGGGACAAGCTCAATGATCTGCAGAGTCGCGCCCGTTTTCTCACGTGGAAATTGTATGCGTCGGTCTCGAAGCTGAAGCAGGCGCGCCCTTAGTTACATCCACCGCCCTCCACCGCTGTCCACCGTCTTCCACCGCCCTAATCGACCAAATCCCCCAACAATTGCCTCGCAATCACGATTCGCTGAATCTCACTCGTCCCCTCCCCGATCTCGCAGATCTTCGCATCCCGCATCATCCGCTCCACCGGGTAGTCCGTCGTGTAACCGTACCCGCCGTGCAGCTGCACGGCTTTGGTCGTAGCGCGCATGGCGAGCTCGGAGGCGTAGAGCTTCGCCATGGCCGCCTCCTTCTTGAATGGCCGGCCGTGCTGCTTGAGCCATGCGGCGTGGTAGACGAGGTGTTGGGCTGCCTCGATCTCGGTCGCCATGTCGGCGAGGGCGAAGTGGACACCCTGGAACGCGGCGATCGGTTTGCCGAATTGTCGTCTGGTCGTCGTGTATCGCAAGCACTCCTCGAGCGCGCCTTCCGCGATGCCGAGGGCAAGGGCTCCCAATCCGACACGGCCCCCGTCGAGGGTGTGAAGGAACTGCCGGAAGCCGTTGTTCACCGGTCCCAGCACGTTCTCCTTGGGGACGATGGCGTCCTGGAAAACGAGCTCGCGAGTGTCCGACGCGCGCCAGCCGAGCTTGTCTTCTTTCTTGGCCGCCGCCACGCCACGACACTTGGGGAGTGACGGATCGTGCCCCACCCCGACCCGTTTCGCTTCCTCGAGGTCGGTCGTGTCCTTGGTGACGATGAATGCCGTGATCCCGTGGGTCTTCTTCGCCGCGGGATCGGTGCGGGCGGTCACGACGAAGATCTCTCCTACGCCGGCATGCGTGATGAAGATCTTGGAGCCGTTCAGCACGTAGTGGTCCCGCTTCTCCTCCGCCACCGTGCGCGTGCCTCCGGCATCCGACCCGGCGCCGGGCTCGGTGAGCCCGAACCCGCCGAGCACCTTGCCGGCGGCGAGCCGGGGGACGTACGTCCTTTTCTGCTCGTCCGTCCCGAAGTCCATGATCGGCGACGTGCCGAGGGTCGTGTGCGCACTGACGGTGATGGCGTGACTCGCGTCGACCTTCGCGAGCTCGTGGATCACCATAATGTAGGAGAGGTAGTCCATCCCGGACCCGCCCAGCTCCTCCGGCCAGGGGACGCCGAACAGACCCAGGTCGGCCATCTGCCGCACGTTGTCCCAGGGAAACTCGCTCGCCAGATCGTAGCGCCGCGCGCTCGGCTTCACGACCTGTTGCGCGAAGTCGCGCACCATGTCGCGGACCTGGAGATGATGGTCAGTGAAGTAGAGGGAGTCGTGCATTGGGGAAATATAGGCTGTCATCCCGTCGTCCCAACCCCTGCCGCAATACAGTTGATGGACAAGAGCAGCGCCCCGAGGTGCTCGTCGCGCGTCGCGGGCGTCGCGCCGCGGTACCGGCGCAACAGCTCGATCTGCTGCCGGTTCACCTGGTTCAGGGTCGGGAGTCGGCTGGCCAGCCGTTGGCGAAACTGGGGGAACCGCTCGGCAAGCTCCGTGGCGCCGGTGACGCGGCGGATCGCGGCGACGGTGCGGTGATACTCGTCCGTGACCAGCGAGAAGATCTCCTGACGGAGCCATGGATCGGCCACCAGGTCGGCATAGCCGCGGGCGAGCTCCAGGTCCACGTAGACGAGCGTCTTCTCCACCTCGTCCACGATCAGACGGAACAGTCTGAAGTCGTTGAACATGCGCTTGAGCAGCGCCTCGCCCCGCCCGCCTCGCACGTCGCTAAACGTCGCCAGTCCCGTGCCTACCCCATACCAGCCGGGGAGCAGGTGGCGGTTCTGGGTCCAGGCGAACACCCATGGAATGGCCCGGAGGTCGGCGAGTGTTCGCACGCCCGTGCGACGGGCGGGTCGGGAGCCGATGTTCAAGAGCGCAATCTCTTCGACGGGACTCGCCGCCTGGAAGTAGTCCACGAGCCGCGGGTGCTCCACCAGCCGGCGGTAGGCGGCATGCGCCGCACCCGAGAGCGCCTCCATCGCCTCGTCGAACTCGGTCGTGGGCACGAGCGCGTGCTCGCGCTCGGATTTGAGGGCGTGCTCGAGTACGCTGGCTGCGAGCAGCTCCGTCTGGTAAGCGGCGGTGCCGCGGTTGGCGTACTTGAACGAAACCACCTCGCCCTGCTCGGTGAGACGGAGCCGGCCCTGAATGGAGCCCGCCGGCTGGGCCGCGATCGCGCGACCCGTAGGGGCGCCGCCGCGACTCACGGAGCCCCCCCTCCCGTGGAAGAACGTGATCGGGACGCCACACTCCCGGCCGAGTCGGGTGAGGCGGAGCTGGGCTTTCGCGAGCTCCCAGTTGGACGAGAGGAAGCCCCCGTCTTTGTTCGAGTCGGAGTAGCCGATCATCACCTCGAAGGATCCGCCCCCCTGCTGGGCGCGCACGCTGCGGCGCACCAGCGGCACCTGCAGCAGATCGCGCATGATGTCGGGCGCCCGTCGCAGATCGTCGATCGATTCGAACAGCGGCACGATCGGGAGCGTGCAGCTCTCCACGCCCGCGGCGTCGGCGAACAGCCCCGCCTCCTTCGCGAGGAGGTAGACGCCCAGGACGTCGGCGACATCGTGCGTCATACTGAGGATGAAGGCCCCGATCGCCTCGCGGTCGAAACAGCTCCGGACCTCATGGATCAGACGGAACAGGTCGATCGTCTCGGCGGCGTCCGGAGGGGTGGGTGACGGGGGCGGAGCGTCCGGCCGCCGCGGCCGCCCCAGCTCACCCTGGAGCCACCGACGCCACTCGGGTGACGCGGGCGCCGGTGGCTCGCCCGCATTACCGGCCCGCCACAGCGCGGCGAGCGCGGCGTTCACGCGGGGCGAATTGTCGCGAACGTCGAGCCGGAAGGCACTGAACCGGAACGCCTCCACCTCGCGGCGCACCGGGCGGACCAGCAGCTCCGCGGCGCGACCGCCGCCGGCCGCACTGAGCCCGGCATCGAGCGCGCGGAGGTCGCCGATCAGCTCGTCCGCCATCCGGTAGGCGTCGCCAGCAAGAGTGCTGGCGGTCTCGCCCCGTTCGGCGCTCGTCAACGTGCGGTCCAGCCGGCGGAGCATGCAGGTCACGAACTGCCGATACACCTCGCCCGGGTTGCGCTGCCGGATTTGCTCGCCGGCGCCCGAGGCGGCCAGCGCGCGGCGGAGGGCTTCCCCGAACTCGGGCGGCGTGGGAGTCGCGCGTTCGGTGACGCTGAGGGCGCGCAGCAGGTCGGCCAGCCGCTGGCGGTAGCGTCGTAGACTGGCGATCCGGTTCTCGAACAGCGTGCGCCGCGTGACCTCGTTCGTGACGAAGGGGTTGCCGTCCCTGTCGCCCCCGATCCAGGAGCCGAATTGAAAAAATGGCGGCACCTCGAACTGCTCCGTCGGGTAGGCCTGTCGCAAGGCGCGCTCGAGTTTCTCCACCAGCTCGGGCACCACGTCGAACAGGTTCTCGTTCACGAAGTACAGCCCCCAGGCCAACTCTTGCGACACTGTGGGCTTTTCGAGGCGCAGCTCGCCGGTGAGCCACAGGAGATCGATCTCGGTCCGCAGGTTTTCCACCAGCGAAGCGCGCTCGCGGGGGGTCCAGCGGGGCGCTTCCAGGTCGACCAGCCGGCGGTAGATCCGGCGATGCTTTTCGAGCACCGTGACGCGCTTGGCCTCGGTGGGGTGCGCCGTGATGACCGGGCGTACCCGCAGGTTTGCGACGACGACACGCATGTCGTCCGCGGTGATCCCGCTGGCCGCAGCCGTGGAAACCACGTGGGCGAACGTGCCGCGTAGCTGGTCGTGGCCGCGCTCGACCTCGCTCTGGCGCCGCTGCCGCATGGCCGTGTTCTGCTCGGCGATGGACAGCAGCTGGAACCACATCCCTTGAGCCTGAACGGCACGGGCGAGAAGCTCCGGGGGCGCGTGCGCGTCGATGGATCCACCACCGAGCACGGGCTCGACCTCGGGGTGGTGAGCGCGGACGACGTCGCGGAAGCAGTCGTGCAGCAGGCCTGCCGTGCGCTTGAGGTATTCGGCGGTGTCGACGAGAGTGAACGCGTCGCTGGTCACACGACGCGATCGCGCGGCTGGGCGCCTGAGAAAAACGCCTTGAGGTTGTCGAGCGCGCGCAGGCCCATGGCGACGCGCGCCTCCTGGGTGGCGCTGCCGAGATGCGGCAACAGGACGACGTTCTCCATCGTGAGCAGTTCGGGCGCTACGGCCGGCTCGCGCTCGAACACGTCGAGGCCGGCCCCCGCGATGGTGCCGCGCTTCAGCGCAGCCACGAGCGCGGCTTCGTCGACGATGTCGCCGCGCGCGTTGTTGATGAGAAACGCCCCCCGCTTCATGAGCGCGAGGCGCCGCGCGTCGATCAGGTGGTGTGTTTCTGGTGTGGCGGGCGAGTGCAGCGACACGAAATCCGCCTCGCGTAGCACGTCGTCCACGCTGTCCCTTGGCTCCGCGCCCAGCTCGGCCACGACCGCCGGAGGGGGCGGATACGGATCGTGAAAGATCACGCGCATCCCGAACCCGTGCCGCGCGCGGTGCGCCACCGCCCGCCCGATTCGCCCGAGCCCGATGAGGCCGATGGTCTTGCCGCTCACCCGCGTCCCGAGCATGTGGGTGGGGCGCCAGCCGGTCCAGGCGCCGGACCGCACATGCCGGTCCCCTTCCGCGCCCCGTCGCGCCACCATCAGCAGCAGCATCAGGGCGTCGTCCGCGGTGTCGTCGGTGAGGACGTCGGGCGTGTTGGTCACCACGACACCGCGCGCCTTGGCCGCGCGTGTGTCGATGTGATTGAACCCGACACCGTAGTTGGCGAGGATGCGTGCCCGTAGCGGCTCGACCCCGAGCACTTCCGCCGTGAGCCGATCGGTGACGGTGGGCAGCAGGGCATCCGCGGTCCGCAGGGCTTCGGTCAACTCAGGGGTCGCGAGCGGGTGGTCGTCCGCATTGAGGCGGGCGTCGAATTCCCGAGCGAGCTGTGTTTCGACCGGTTCGGGGAGCCGCCGCGTGACCACCACTAGGGGGCGGCCCGTCCCCCTCCCCCTCCCCCTCCCCCCGTGTTCACTGCGGCACCATCACCGGCCGCGACGGGCGCTGACGCAGCGCCGCGGCCACCGTGGCGCCGAGCTGGGCCGGGCTCGGCGCCACGATCAGTCCGGCGGAGCGCATGATCTCATGTTTCTCGGCGGCCGTGTCGCCGTACGCCGAGATGATCGCGCCCGCGTGTCCCATGCGGCGGCCCTTGGGGGCGGTGAGGCCCGCCACGTAGCCGATCACCGGCTTCGCCATCTGCTCCTTCACGAACCGCGCCGCGTCCGCTTCCTGGGGCCCTCCGATCTCCCCGATCATCATCACCGCCTCGGTGGCCGGGTCCAGTTCGAACAACGCCAGGATGTCAACGAATGAGCTGCCGTTGATCGGGTCGCCGCCGATGCCGACGCTGGTGGTGATGCCCACGCCGAGGGCCTGCATCTGCGACGCGGCCTCGTAGCCGAGCGTGCCCGAACGAGTGACGACGCCGACTGCTCCCCGAGCGTAGATGTGGCCGGGCATGATGCCCATCATCGCGCGGCCGGCGCTGATGATGCCGGCGCAGTTCGGCCCGATCAGCGTGGTCCGGCGCTCCTTGGCATAACGCCAGAGGTAGCGCTTGACGCCCATCATGTCCTGCGCGGGCACACCGTCGGTGATGGTCACGACCAGCCGGATCCCTGCGTCCGCGGCTTCCATGATGGCGTCGGCGCAGAACGGCGCGGGGACCAGGATCAGGCTGGCGGCGGCGCCGGTGTTCGCGACGGCTTCCTTGACGGTGTTGAACACCGGCCGCCCCAGGTGCGTCGTGCCGCCCTTCCCGGGCGTGACCCCGCCTACGACGTTGGTGCCGTACGCGATCATCTCTTTGGCGTGGAACGTGCCCTTGTCGCCGGTGAAGCCCTGGATGAGGACGCGCGTCTGCTCGTCGAGCAGGATGCTCATGCCGCCACACCGCCGTCGCGAGCCGTGACTACGCGCTCCGCTGCTTCCGAAAGTGTGTCGGCGGTGAGGATCGGGAGACCGCTCTCGGTTAGGATCCGACGACCCTCCGCTTCGTTGGTGCCTGCCAGCCGGACCACCAGGGGGACCGTGACGTGCACGTCTCGGACCGCCTGCACCACGCCTTCGGCCACCCAATCGCAGCGGTTGATCCCGGCGAAGACGTTCACGAGAACGGCGCGCACGTTCTTGTCGGACAGGACGAGGCGGAACGCCGCCGCCACTCGGTCGGGGCTCGCCCCGCCACCGATGTCGAGGAAGTTGGCTGGCTCGCCCCCGGCGTGCTTGATCATGTCCATCGTGGCCATGGCCAGGCCGGCGCCATTGATGATGCAGCCGATGTCGCCTTCCAATGCGACGTAATTCAGGCCGTGTTCCGCGGCCTCGGCGTCGCGCGGATCTTCCTGCGCGTAATCGCGCAGCTCGGCGACGTTCGGCCGGCGGAACAGCGCATTGTCGTCGAAGCTCATCTTCACGTCGAGGGCGAACACCCGGCCGTCGGTAGTAAGGACGAGCGGGTTGATCTCGACCATGGTCGCGTCGAGCTCGCGGAAGGCGCGATACGCTCCGAGAATCGTCGTCACCGCCTGGTTCACCTGTGCGGGCCCGAGACCCAACCCGAACGCCAGCTCCCGCGCCTGGAACCCCTGCATCCCGACGGCCGGCTCGACTTCCTCGCGCAGGATCGCCGCCGGCTCCCGCTGCGCGATCTCTTCGATCTCCATGCCGCCGTGTGGATGCGCGACCACGACGATGCGCTCGCGTTTCCGGTCCAGCACCAGGCCGACGTACAACTCGCGCTCGATCGGCAGCGCCTGCTCGACCAGCACGCGGTGCACGGGAAGGCCCTCGGGGCCGGTCTGCGAGGTTACGAGGGTCTTCCCCAGCAGGTCCTTCGCCGCCTGCCGCACGTCCGCGTCGGTGGTGCAGAGCTTCACCCCCCCGGCCTTCCCGCGGGCGCCGGAATGGATCTGCGCCTTCACCACCCACCGGTCGCCCCCGACCTCGCTGGCCCGGTAGACCGCCTGCTCGGCGCTGTACGCCACGCCTCCCTTCGGCACGGGGACGCCGAAGCCCGACAACAGCTCCTTGGCCTGGTATTCGTGGATATCCACGGCTAGGCGCGGGTGTTCGCGAGCGACATCGCCGCGGCGATCTGCACGATGTTTTGGGCCATGCGCGCCGACGCCGCGTCGATCATGCGCCCATCGAGCTGCGCAGCGCCCCGGCCCGCGCGCGCGGCGTCGTCAAGTGCGACGAGGATTCGGCGGGCGCGTTCCACCTCCGCGGCCGGTGGGGTGAACACCTCGTTCGCGAGCGCGATCTGGGAAGGATGGATGGCCCATTTCCCTTCGTAGCCGAGGGCCGCCGCCCGGCGCGCGGCGGCGCGAAAGCCTTCCGGATCCTTGAAGTCCCCGTACGGGCCGTCGATCGCCCGCAGCCCGTAGGCCCGACACGCGGTCACGATCCGCACCAGCGCCCCATGCCACTGATCGCCCGGGTACTCTGGATTCAGCCCCCCGATGCTGACGGTGCGCGCGCGCAGGCTCGCGGCGAGGTCGGCGACGCCGAAGTGCATCGCCTCGAGGCGGCGGCTCGCCTGGGCGATCGCCTCGACGTTCGCCAACCCCAGCGCCGTCTCGATCAGGACCTCGATCCCGATACGATGCGGGATGCGCCGGGCGGCTTCGATCTGCGTGAGCAACGCGTCCACCAGGTACACGTCGGCCGGCACGCCGACCTTGGGGACCAGCACGATGTCGAGTTTATGTCCTGCCTGCTCCACCACGTCCACGACGTCGCGGTACATGTAGTGGGTGTCGATGCCGTTGACGCGAACGCAGATGGTTTTGCCGCGGCCCCCACCCTTCCAGTCGTGCTCGAGCAGCCCCGCGATGACGTACGTTCGGGCCTGCTCCTTGTCAGCGGGCGCGACGGCGTCCTCGAGATCGAGGAACACGTAGTCGGCGTCGCCGTCCAGTGCTTTCCGGAACAGCGCAGGCTGCGATCCGGGGACGGCGAGCTCGCTCCGCTGCAGCCGGGCGTGCGCCGGCTCGTAGCGGGTGAGGCTCATGCGCGCACGGTCGCGCGCGGCGCCGGCTTTCCGGAGGCTGGCAGTTGAGCGTCGGTCGACGCCGGCGCGGGGGGTCGAGCGGCCAGGGGGGCGGCGGTGGCGCGGTAGTGCTCCTGGGCCGCGGCGACGCCGGCGCCGGGCGTCAGCTGGATCCCGACGTCGCGCATCGCCATCTCGGCCCCAGCGAGGGCGCCCAGCAGCATGAGCTCGTTCAGGTCACCGAGGTGGCCGATGCGGAACAGCTTCCCCGCCAGCCGCCCGAGTCCCGCACCCAGTGCCAGATTGTAGCGGCGGAACGCGACGTCGATCACGTCGGCGGCGTTGGTCCCCTCCGGGATCATGATGGCGCTCACGGTGTCCGAGTACCACTTCGGCGCCTTGGCGCACAGCTTCAAGCCCCACGCCCGGACGGCCGCGCGCACACCGTCGGCGAGCCGATGGTGGCGCGCGAAAATGTTGTCGAGTCCCTGCTCCGCGATGATGGCGAGTGACTCGCGCAGGCCGTAGAGCAGTGGGATGGACGGCGTGTACGGGAAGTAGCCGGTGGCATTCGCCCTGATCATGTCTCCGAAGTCGAAGAACGCGCGCGGGCACTTCGCCTGCTCCCGGGCGGCGAGCGCCTTGGGGCTGGCGCACACGATCCCGAGGCCCGCCGGGAGCATCAGCCCCTTCTGCGATCCGGTGATCGCGAGGTCCACCTTCCATTCGTCCATCCGAAAGTCGATGGAGCCGACCGAGCTGACCCCATCGACGTAGAGGAGCGCCGGATGGTGTGCCGCGTCCATGGCGCCGCGCACGGCCGCGATGTCGCTCGTGACACCCGTGGCCGTCTCGTTGTGAACGATGAGCAGCCCCTTGATCTCGTGCTGTTTGTCCTGGGACAGGATCTCGCCGATGCGCTCCGCGGGCGCCCCCTCGCCCCACTCCACGTCGATGATGTCCACCCGCAGTCCGTGCCGCTGGGCGAGCTCGATCCAGAGGTGACTGAACTGCCCGTAGCGCGCTGCCAGGAGGCGATCGCCCGGCGACACCGTGTTGACCAGCGCCGCTTCCCACCCTCCGGTACCGGTCGCCGGGAAGATGAACGCTTGTCCCGTCGTCGTCTGGAAGACCTTCCGGATGTCGCGGAGCAGTCCGGTGGCGAGGTCGGGGAACGCGGACGAGCGGTGATCCTCCATGGGGCGATCCATCGCGCGGAGGATGCGCTCGGGCACGTTGGTCGGGCCGGGGACGAACAGGAAGGTGCGGCCGGGCATACACTCGGTCCTCGAAAAAGACGGGGAAAAACACAGCGAGATTCGGCCCTAAGCTATTCCGCGGCGTTCGCGTCGCCAACCCCACGGATGGGTGGGGGAACCCCCTGCCTAAGTTGAGGGGCGGCAACTCGGTAGCCCACAGACGTCGCAGCCGGCGCAAGCCGTCGCGCGCTCGCCGAAATACGCGAGCAGCGTGCCACGCCGGCACCGCCGCCCTTCGACGTAGCGTCGCAGGTCCGCCGCGCCACCGCCCCCCTCCCTCCACTCGAAGTCGGACGGCCGCCACAGCATCACGCACTCGGCCCGACGGCCGTCGCGACCGGCACGTCCCGCCTCCTGATAGTACGCCTCCATGGTGTGGGACGGTCCCCAATGCAACACCCGGTGCACGTCGGGCTTGTCGATGCCCATGCCGAAGGCGCTGGTCGCGACCACCACCGGTGCCCGGTCGGCGAGGAAAGCGCGCAGCACACGACGCCGCGTCCCCGCCGTGAGCCCCGCATGGTACGGGGCGGCCGGGACCCCGAGGCGCAGCAGCGCCCGTGTCACCAGCTCGGTCAGACGGCGGGTGGGAGTGTACACGATCACCGGTCCGCCCGCGCCACGGATCAGCTGGCGGATGCGCCCGAACCGCGCGCGGTCGTCGCGTACGCGCTCCACGCGAAACACCAGATTCGGCCGATCGAACGACGTGACGACGACCTCCGCGCGCGGAATCCGGAGGAATTGCAGGATGTCGGCGCGGGAGGCGGGAGTCGCGCTTCCCGTCAGGGCGATGGTCACCGGCTCCCCGAGCAAGTAGCGCACCCGATCGAGTCGCCGGTATGCGGGACGGAATTCGTTCCCCCATTCGACGATGCAGTGCGCCTCGTCGACGGCCAGGAGCGACACCTCGCGGCCGGCGCGGGCCAGCCGATGCACGAGCGATCCGAGACGCTCCGGGGCACAATAGAGGAGCGTGAGTTGTCCGGAGAGCGCGGCCTCGAGGATCGTGCGCCGCTGATCCGGCGCGAGGAGGCTGTTCAGAAACGCGGCCGCGATCCCGCGCCGTCGCAGTGCCGCGACCTGGTCCTGCATCAGTGAAATGAGCGGCGACACCACGAGCGTGAGACCGGGGGCCATGAGGGCGGGCAGCTGGTAGCAGAGCGACTTTCCCGCGCCGGTCGGGAGCACGGCGAGCACGCTCCGGCCCGCGAGCAACGGTCCGATGACCTTGAGCTGGTGAACGCGGAACGCCGCATGGCCAAACCGGACGGCCAACAATTCGCGCGCCCGCTCCAGCCCGCCGCTGAACGTCGCCATGGGGCAAAAGAAAACGGGCCCCGGTTGCCACACCGAAGCCCAAATCGCGCGGCGAGGACCTAAACTATGCGCGACCGGATGACGAAGGACCGATGAGGGAAGACGCTACGCCCGCTCCTGCCAGTCGACGCTGTAACTGTTCTCGCATTCGTAGCATTTCACTTCCTTCGGCTGCCCGGAGACGTGTTGTCGCTTGTGGCAGCCCGGGCAGACGAGATGGGGCTCGTGCACCACGCTCCACGACTGGGGGCGTTCACGGCGGATATCCACGGTTTCCTTCGGCACGCGGACTTCCACCCGATGCACGTCGAGCACGACCCACGACTTGCCCGACTCTTCCACGATGCGGTACCACGCGCCCCGCCGCAGGCCTTCCTTTTCGGCGCGGTCACCGCGGCTCCGCGCCCATCCGATGTCGGCCATGAGCTACTCCGCCTCCTCCGGCGGCCCCTTCCGCACCAGCACGAGGATCGCCGCCTGCGGGACGACCAGGTGCTTCGTCCCCTCGAATGTGATTTCAACCGCCGCCTTCCGGAAGAACAGGGCGTAGTCCCCGACGCGCGCCTGCATCGGCAGGTACTTCACGTCGGGCCCACGGATCTTCCACGGTTCGTCGTCCATGCTCGCCGGCTCGGTCATCGGCGTGCCGGGCCCCGTGGCCAGGACCCGCCCCCCCTGGACCTGCCGCGTTTCGATCGCCGTCGGCGGCAGGTACAGGCCGACGTTGGTGCGTTCCTCCCCCTCTTCGGGGGCGATGAGCACGCGGTCACCGACGACGATGAGGCGCTTGGGGGACTCGTCAGGCATGGGCACCAGTATACTACATCCCCTGCCCCAGCGCTGATTTGGTGATGTGGATCACGTGCACCGCTTGACAGGGCTGGGCGCCGCTTTATTAATGCGCCCCTGCCGCAGAGTCTCAGCGGACGCCGTTCCCCCGTTTTATCGCCATGAAGGGACACAGACATATGCCAAACGCCCAGACGGAGCAGTGGAGCTGGATTCTGCAGACCGTGTGGGGTTGGATTTGGGGAGGCCTGTCGTGGATCATCGACTGGCAGGCGTACGTGTTCCGCATGGTGCTCAGCGGGGGTTCCTTCTGGGAAGTGGCGGGGAAGGTCCTGCTGCTCTTGTTCCCCACGTTCGTCCTCGTGGCGGGTGTGTGGGGCACGATGATCTCCCTCTATACCATTCCGTTCCGCCTCGGGCACACGGCACGCGTGCTGACGGCCTTGTTGATGTCGTGGTGGGACGCGGCGCGGATGGCCTGGTTCTACTGGGTGGGCATGGCGCGCTTCCTGATCGTGTTCGTGGGTTGGATCTGGGGGCTGCTCAAGCTCGGCGTGGGACTTATCTGGCGGACGGTGAAGAGCCTGGTCTTGTCGCCGTTTGCGCTGCTCGATTCGTCGTCGCGCCACCCCGGGGTGCCGTGGCTCGCCTTCACGCTGCTCATCTTCTGGTCGATGATCGAGGCCACGATCTTCACGTTCACCCTCCGCCCCACGATGTCCGAGCTGCTTGCCGACTTGACGGGGTACACGGTGAATCCCCTCGCCCTGGTGGTGATCCTGTGGTTCTTCCTGTTCATCATCATCGGGGGCAGCTTCGCCTGCATCCAGGTGTTGAACGAGGCGATCCAGACCAGGGCGTTCGGACAGATCATCGCGATGGTGGGCGTCGAGATCACGGTCGCCTTGTTCGAGGTGCTGTTCCTGTATCGCGAGCTGATCGACGCCATCACCCCGTGGCTCGCCCAGCAGGGGATCGAGCTCGGCGTGGTCGGCACGCTCGGGCTGGCATTCCTCGGCTGGACCGGCGTCCGCGGCATGACGTGGTTCCTGTTCGGCCGGTTCGGGACCCCGGCCCTGCTCGCGATCCTGGGACGGAAAGCGATGGAGGGACAACAGGGCGCCGCGCGCCCCCTCGCCGGGGCGGACCTGGAGTTCTGGCGTGGGCCGATCAACGCGCTCAAGGCCGAGCACGAGTGGTTTAAGAAGGAAGCCCAGCACCTCGTCGAGCTGCTCACGTTGCCCTCGCTCCAGCTGGTGGCGGCGGGGTTCAACTTCCTGGTCGTGGTGGTGGCGGGTAAGCCGCACTTCACGCTGCCGTTCCGCTCGCTGGACCAGGTGCTCGCCAGCACGCCGTTCATCACCACCGGCAAGCACCACATCGCCGAGGGAGGCGCCTGATGAAGGGGCGCGTGCCGGCGCTGGTTCTTGCGCTCGGGGTTGTGGCGTGCTCACCGTCGGAGCGCGCCGCACCACCCAGGTCCACGTTGGTGATCGGTTTGGACATCAGCGGCTCATTCCGCCACAACTCCGCCTTCAGTGGGGCGATCGACTTCGCCGCGCTGTACATCTACTGCCACTTGAACGGGCTGGGCGGGCTGCAGCGGAACACCGCGATCTTTGTCGGTGAGCTCGGGGGCGAGCGCCCGGGGCAGGCCAAGGTGTTCCACCCGATCCAAGATCTCTCGGGTCTGTCGCCCGACCAGATCTCAGCGAACCTGCGCGCCTGGTTTCCCCAAGAGGACCCGATCACGGACTTTAACGCGTTCTTCCAGCGCGCCGCGGTGCATGTGCGCCGCAACAACCTCGTGCTCGCGCCGCTCAACGTCGTCCTCTTTTCGGACGGCGAGCCCGACTACCCCGGCTCTGGCCGCATCTCGTCGGAGGATAAGTACAAACGGGTAGACCTGAGCCCGCTCGAATACCTGTCCCGCAACGTCACTGTGCGCTTGCTCTACGCCTCTCCACCGATCGCCCAGTTGTGGGAGCGTAAGGTGCCGCGCAAGCGAGTGCGCCTGTGGACACAAGACGCCGAGGTCATGCGCGGTTGGCGGCGCCACTTCCACGATGGTGTACCGATGGAGCGACAGGACTCGCTCTGGTCCTGGGTGGACAACGTCGTGGATGTGAGGGTGAAGCGGGAGCGGGTGCTCTAAAGGAGGTTGGTGGAGGATGGTGGAGGTGGGTCCGCGACCACCTCCACCATCTTCCACCGTCCTCCACTAGCAGTAAGTGTCGAAAGCCTGCACTAGGTCGCGCGCAATGTCTCCCGCCGCCCGCCCTTCGATATTCTTCCGCTCCAGCATGAAGACGAGCTGCCCGTCCTTGAAGAGCGCCATCTGCGGCGAGGATGGCGCGTAGCCCGTGAAGTAGCTCCTTGCGCGCTCGGTCGCCTCGGCATCCTGCCCTGCGAACACGGTGAGCAGACGGGCCGGCCGGCGGGCCTGCTGGAGGGCGAGCGTCGCCGCGGGTCGCGCATTCCGGGCCGCGCAGCCACACACCGAATTCACCACTACCAGCGTTGTGTCCCGCGTCGCACCGAGGGCGCCGTCCACCTCTGCGGGCGTGCGGAGCTCCTGGAACCCGATGCGGGTGAGCTCCTCGCGCATCGGTTGCACCAGGCGGGGGTCGTACATTGGAAGGTTCACCATATGTAATAATATGTAGTTTCCACGCGGAACCCATGCGTGTCCTGATCGTCGAAGACGACCCCGAGTTGTCGAGCCTGCTGCGCGACGGCCTGCGCGCGCAACGGATCGATGCGACGCTTGCGGCGACCTGGGCGGAGGGTTGCGAGCGTGCCGCTGGCGGGAGCTTCGACGTGATGGTGCTCGATGTTCGCCTTCCCGGCGGGAGCGGTTTAGAGCTCTGCGCCAAGCTGCGGCGCGGAGGGGTCACCACCCCGGTATTGATGCTGACCGCCCTCGACGCGGTGGACGACCGCGTGCGGGGGCTCGAAGTGGGAGCCGATGACTATCTCACGAAGCCGTTCGCGTTCCGCGAGCTCGTTGCCCGTCTCAAGGCATTGACGCGGCGCCGCCCGGCGCTCACGCCCGCGCTCGTGCGCGTGGCCGACCTCGAGGTGGATCTCGCGGCGCGCCGGGTGAGCCGCGGCGGCCGCTCGCTCAATCTCAGCGCGAAAGAGTTCGCCCTGCTGGAGCTGTTCCTCAGCCGGCCGGGCCAGGTGCTCGACCGCGCTACCATCACCGCACATGTGTGGGACGACAACCACGATCCCTTCGCCAACCTCCTGGACGTCCTGGTCCGGCGGTTGCGTGGAAAGATCGACGATGGGTTCGAGCCCAAGCTGATCACCACGTTGCGCGGCTCTGGTTACCGGTTCGGAAGATGAGAGTCCGGTGATGCAGCCCCTGGCGCGGCTGCGCCTCCAGCTCACGGCATGGTACGCCGGAGTACTTACGCTGGTCCTGGTGCTGCTCGGGGCTGGACTGTTCGTTACGATCCACCAACAGGTGGCGGGGCACCTCGATCGCTCGCTGCGGGCGGCGGCGGCTGCGCTCGAAGGGGCTGCCCGCATCCGCGAAACGGAGCGCGCGGCTGCGCGCGGCGCCGTCGTGGACGCGGTCGACGAGCTGCACATTCCCGATCGTTCGCTCTACCTCCTCGACGAGCGCGGGGGGCCGATCAAGCCCGCCGACGCACCGAACTGGGTTCGCGAAGCGGCCCGACAGGCCGTGGCGTCGGAGTACGGGTACCGCAACGTCGAGGGACCCGATGGGCGCGAGCTCCGGCTCTATGCCGAGCGGTTCACGGGGACAACCGGTACCCGGTACGTCGCGGCGGTCGTCGCTGACCGCATGGAGCTCAAGGAAGAATACGCCGCCCTGCTCGCAGCCTTCGCCGTCGCGACGCTGGCGGCGCTGCTGCTCGTCGGCGGCGGGGGCTACCTCCTGGTCCGCAAATCCACCGCGCCTGTCGAGCGCTCGATGGAGCACATGCGGCGGTTCATGGCGGACGCCGCCCACGAGCTCCGGACGCCGATCGCGATCCTCCGCACGCAGGCGGAAGTGGCGCTCACACGACCCCGAGAGTCGGAGCATGACCGGACGGCGTTCCAGTCGATCGAGCGGGAGACCGCGCGCGTCGGCCGTATCGTCGGCGATCTGTTGACGCTCGCGCGTGCCGATGCCGGCGAGCGTCCCGTCACGCGGGAACCCCTGTATCTGGACGACGCCGCGGCCGAAGCCGTCGCCGCCGTCCGCCCACTCGCCGAACACAGGCAGATCCAGATCGAGGTCGGCAAGTTCGAGGAGGCCAAAATCACCGGGGACGCGGCCCTGGTGCGACAGCTGCTGCTGATCGTGCTCGATAATGCGATCAAGTACACGCCGCAGGGGAGGGGAGGGGGGGGAGCGGGGGGGGGAGGCCGCGTCCACCTCGACGTTTCCACTCAGAACGGAACGGGCACCGTCGTCGTCACCGACACCGGTGTCGGAATCGCGGCCGACCAGCTCCCGTTCGTATTCGACCGGTTCTACCGCGCCGAGCCGGCGCGCCGCGATGCGGACGGGGCCGGGTTGGGGCTCGCGATCGCGCGGTGGATCGCGGAGGAACACGGCGCCCGGATCGACATCGCCTCGCAACCCGGGGCCGGCACCCGGGTCACGGTGACGTTCCCGCTGAGCGGCTAGCCGGCAAAGCAGTATTATCCCCCGGCCAGGCAAATCCTTCATTGTCCCAGTTCGGAACGGAGCGATCGTGACCCGCGCACCCCGAGTACTCGCGTCCAGCCTCTTGCTGGTCATGGCGACCACCGGTCCCGACCGGGTTCGCGCCCCGGGCTACCACCTCGCGCACACCTACACACTGGGCGGCGACGGCGGGTGGGATTACCTCGCGCTCGACACGGTCGGGCACCGCCTGTTCGTCGCGCGCCAGGATCGCGTCATGGTCGTGGATCCCGAGAACGGGAAGGTGCTGCGCGAAATCCCCGGCCTGAACCGCGCGCATGGCATCGCCTTCGCCTACGAAACCGGACGCGGCTTCGCAACCTCCGGCGCGGACAGCCAGGTCACGGTGTTCGACCTCAAAACGCTGGAGGTGCTGGGGCACACGACGGCGGCCGTGGACGACGATGCGATCCTGTATGATCCCGCGACCCGGCGAATCTTCACCTTCAACGGAGATGCCCACTCCGCGAGCGTGATCGATCCCGCCTCCAGCAAGCGTGTCGGCACGGTGGATCTGGGAGGTGGTCCCGAGTTCGCGGTGTCCGATGGTGCGGGCAAGATTTACGTGAACCTGGAGGACAAGAGCGCCGTGGCGGAGATCGACGCGACCTCCATGCGGGTGACCCGTCAATGGTCGCTCGCGCCGTGCCAAAACCCGAGCGGCCTGGCGATCGACCATGCGCACCACCGGTTGTTCAGCGGGTGCCGCAATCAGGTCATGGCGATATCGGACGCGAGCGCCGGATCCGTCGTGACCACGCTGCCGATCGGCCAGGGAGTCGACGCCTGTCGCTTCGACCCCGGCACGCAGCTCGCCTTCGCATCGAACGGTGACGGGACTCTTACGGTGATCCACGAGGAGACGCCGGTGAAGTTCGTGGTCGTCGGGAACGTGCCGACGAAGCGTGGCGCGCGCACCATGGAGCTCGATCTGCGAACGCACCGGGTGTACACAGCGACCGCCGACTTCGGTCCCCCCCCTGCTCCTACGGCCGAGCGTCCGCAGCCTCGGCCGAGCATCGTACCGGGGACGTTCGCCCTGCTCGTCCTCGATCCCTGACACTCAGTCAGCGTGCCTCGGGCACGGTGTAGTGGCGACCCCGGATCGCGATGAGCAGCGTCGGGACCGCGAACAAGGTGATGGGCGTGGACAGCGCCAACCCGCCGATGACCGCGAGCGCCAGCGGACGCTGCAGCTCGCTCCCCGGGCCGATGCCGAGGGCGAGCGGTAGCAGGCCAAAGAGGGTGCACAGCGTCGTCATGAGAATGGGGCGGAACCGCACGCGAGCGGCCTCCCGGATGGCGACCTCGAGTGGCGTCTTCCCGCCGTCGGCCCGCATCCGCAGCCGCGTGAAGTCAAGCAGGATGATGCCGTTCTTCACGATCAGTCCCACCAGCAGAATCAGCCCCATGAACGACGACACATTGAGCACGGTACCCGTGACGAGCAGCAGGGCCAACGCGCCGACGAACGAGACGGGCGCGACGAGGAGTACGGTGAGCGGCTCCGCGAAGGACTCGAACTGCACCACCATAACCGCGCACACGCTCACGGCCGCGAGGGCGAGCACCAGGAGGAGCGACCGGAAGGCCTCCTGCTGGCCGGCATACTGCCCGCCCAGCGCGACGCGTACCCCCGGCGGTGGCGGCTGGTTGGCGAGCAGCCGCCGGACGTCCCCCATCACACCACCCAGCGAGCGGCCGCTCACGTCCGCCGTCAGGGTGATCATCTGCTGCTGATTCTCGCGCTCCAGGCTCAGACGTGACTGCGCCGCCTCGAACGTCGCGAGGCTGCCCAGCGGAGTCCCGGGGCCTCCGCGGGCGACCATGATCGGCAGGGTGCGCAGTCGCAGGGGATCGAACCGCACGGAGTCGGGCGCGCGCACGCGCACGGCCACCGGGCGGTCTTCCACGCGGACCTCGCCTGCCGGCACGCCGAGCAGCGCTCCGGCGACAGCAGTGCCCACGTCTGCGGGCCTGAGCCCGACGCGGTCGGCCTCCGCCTGGTTGATCCGCATGAGCAGCTCGGCGGTCGGCTCGCTCACGCCGTTGTAGAGGTCTTCGAGCCCGTTGATCTGCTCGAGCGCGGGCGCTAGGCGGCGCGCGTATGCCTCCAGCGTGTCGAGCGGCTCGCCGTAGAGCTTGATCTCGACCGGTCGCGCGGCGCCGGCCAGGTCGTTGATCACGTCCGCCAGGATCTGCATGAACTCGATGTGGAGGCGCGGCACGCTGGGCTCGATCCGGCCGCGTACGTCGTCGATGACCTCAAACACGTCGCGCGAGCGACGGGCGCGGGGCGCGAGCCGCACGATGATGTCGCCGCTGTTCTGGGCCGTCGCGAACATGCCGAGCTCGGCGCCGGTGCGGCGCGCCGTGCCCGTGATCTCGGGCGTCGTGGCCAGGATGCTTTCGGCCACGCCGACCTGGCGGTTCGTCTCCTCGAGCGCGGTGCCACCGGGCGTGAAGTAGTCGAGGACGAACGCACCCTCGTCGATCTCCGGAAGGAACCCCGTTCCGACCGTGCGCCACAGGGCTGCCCCCAAGGCGATCAGGACGACCGCGGCGACCGCGACGCGCCGCGGGTGGTGCAACAGGGCGCCGAGGGCGCGCTCATACCGCGGCGCGAGCGCGTCCAGGGCGGCCTCGAGCCGTGCCAGCGGTTGCCATCGCGGGCTCGCGGCCGCCACCTCGTGGGCCGTGACGAATTGCTCGGCGAGCAGCGGAATGAGGGTCAGCGCCAGGACGAGCGACACGAGCACGGCGAGGGTCAGGGTCGTCGCCAGGGCCGCGAAGAACTGCCCCACGACGCCCTGCAGAAGGCCGAGCGGCAGAAACACCACGACGGTAGTGACGGTCGACGTCGTGACGGGCCAGATCAGCTCCTGCACGGCTGCCCGGATCGCCCGCACGCGGCCCCCGCCCCCGCCGCCCCCGCCGCCCCCCCCGTCCGGGTCCAGCAGCAGGTGGCGCGCGATGTTTTCGGTAACGACGACAGCGTCGTCGATCACCAGACCGATTGCGATCGCCATGGCGCCGAGGGTCATCAGGTTGAACGTCTGGCCGATCACCCACATCAGGAACACCGTGAGGCCGAGGGTCAGGGGGATCGCCGCCGCGCTGATCGCGGTGATGCGGCCGTGGCGCAGGAACAGGAGCAGCACGAGCACGGCGAGGAGGGCACCGACGACCATGGCGTCGCGCACGGACCGGACCGCGTCCCGCACCAGCGCCGCCTGATCGTACACCCCCTTCAGGGTCACCCCCGGGGGGAGGCCATGTGCCAGCGAGGCTACGATCCCGGCCACGCTGTCCGCGACGGCCAGCGTGTTCCCGTTGACCTGGCGAGTAACGCTGATGAGCGCGGCCGGCTTGCCGTCACCGGCGACGATGCGGACGTGGTCCTCGGTCCCGAGGCGCACCGTGGCTACGTCGCGTACTCGCAGCCCGTTCGCGAGCACCACACCGCCGATGTCCTCGGTCCCGTGCGCCTCCTGGTCGGTGACGATGAGAAACTGCCGGTAGTCTTGGGCCACCCGCCCCACGGCCTGCACCGTGACGGCCCGTCGGATCGCGTCCGCCAGATCCGGATAGGTCAGTCCCAGGCCGGCGAGTCGGGTCGGGTCCGTCACGACCTCGATTTCCCGTACGTCGGTTCCCTGAACGTCCACACGGCCCACCCCGGGCACGCGGGAGATCAGCGGCTTGATCTCGTAGCGCGCGATATCGTAGAGGGTCGCGGGGTCGCCCCCCTCCAGGTTGTACGAGATGATGGGGAACAAGGACGGGGCGAGCCGCTCGATCTCGATCTCCAGGTCCGGCGGCAGCGACGCCTGGACCTGCCCCACTCGCGCCCGGACCAGCTGGAGCGCGTACGCCATGTCGGTGCGCGGGGCGAAGGTGATGGCGATCTCACTCGCCCCGCGGATGGAGTGCGACTGGACGCGCGTCACGCCGGGCACCACACTCACCGCCTCCTCCAGCGGTCGGGTGATACTGAACACCACCTGCCGGGCGCCGAGGGCTGAGCCCTGAGCAACGATTTTGATCCGGGCGAACTCGAGCTCGGGGTAAATAGCCGAGGGCAGCTGCCACGCGGCCCACACACCGGCAAGCGAGAGGAGTGCCACGGCGAGGTAGACGAAGCGGCGCTGCCGGCTCAAGACGTCGAACAGCGTCATCGTGCCGTCCGCGCGATCCGTGCGCCGTCGGCCACGCCGTATGCGCCGGTTGTGACGACGACCTCGCCGGCGACGACGCCGCTGACGATCTGCGCCACGGCCTCGGTCCGCCCGCCGACGATGACCGGCCGGGCGTGGGCAATCCCAGCCGAGTCGACGACGAATACCCGGAAGCCCTCTCCGTCCGAGGCCGGCACCAGCGCGGCGACGGGCACGGTGATCGTCTGTGGCACGATCGCCGTGACGATCCGTCCGAGCACCGACTCGCCGATGCGGAGAACGCGCTCGGAACGTTTCAGCCGCGTCCGCACCGCGACCGCGCGAGACACCGAATCGACCGCGGCGGCGACGCTGGTCACGACACCCGCGCCGAGCGAATCGAACGCGACCGAGTCGCCGGCGCGAATTTCCGCGGCCTCTGCTGCCGAGACATTGAACACGACGTCGAGTGCCGCCGGGTCGGCGACCTGGACGAGAGACTGATTCGCGTCCACGGCGGCGCCGAGCACCGCCGTCATGCGCGTGACCACGCCGGCGAGGGGCGCCCGCAGGGTCGCGAGCTGCTGCGCGCGCCGCGCGGTGACCGCGGCCGCCTGCGCCTGTGCGAGCTCGGTGGCTGCCTGGTCTGAATCTTTTTGAGGCAGAATTCCCGCCTGCACCAGCCGCGCCGCGCGCGTGTAGCTGCGCTGCGCCGCCTGGAGGGCCGCCGCAGCGCTCTGTGCCGCGGCGTCGAACGGTGCGCGCTCGAACTCGACCAGCGTGTCTCCCGCCGCGACGCGGTCACCTGCGGCCGCGAGGATCCGCGCCACGCGCGTGGGTCCCGGGGCCGACAGCTCGGCGAAATGACCCGGGCGGGGCGTGACGGTGCCGATGGCGCGCACCACGTGCACGAAGGGCTGCGTTGCGGCCACCGCCGTCTGCGCCGGCACGGCCGCGTCGGCCGCCGTATCGGCAGAGGCGCGACCGCGGCACGAGGCGAGGGGAGTCGCCAGCGTGAGGAGCACCGGCCACAGCCGCCTCACGGCTCGTTCCCCCCCCCCCCCGCCGTGGCCGCGAGAAGACGAACGGCGGCGGCACCATTGTTCGCGGCGGCGAGGTCGTCGATGTAGCGACCCAGCGCCTCCCGCGCGTTGCGCGCGGACTCGAGGACGACGGCAAGCGGGATGGCGCCCTCGGCGTATGCCTGGAGCGACATCGCGGCGACGCGATCCGCGCTCGCGAGCAGTCGCCGGTCGCGAGCCAGGCGCGCGAGTCCCGCCTCGTACGCACGACGCGCGCGGCTCAAGTCCGCCGCGGACTCCCGCCGGGCCAGATCGAGGTTGGCCTGGGCGCGGTCGCGCGCCGCGCTGGCCCGAGCGATCTCGCCGCCGTTCCAATTGAAGAGCGGTAGGGGCAGCGAGACCCCGATCGTCGGGAGCGCGCCCCGCCCGGGCTCCGTGGGGTCGCCCTGCTCGACTCCGACCTGGACGCTCGGGGGCGGTATCACGTTGCCATGGGCGAGCGCGAGCGTGTGCTCTTCAGCGCGCAAGCTCGCGGCTGCCGTTGCCACGCGGAGTGGTTCGCCCGGGTCTCCGGGTGCGCTGTCCGGTGGAGGCGGCATGGGCGGCACGAGCGAATCGACGGGCCTGATGGTCTGCGCTTCGGCGGCGAGCCCCATGGCGAGTTGGACCGCGAGGACCGCGTCGAGCGCGCTCAGGGAATCGTCGACCGCGACGTTCTCGAGCTGCCCTGCGTTCACCTCGGCGAGCCGCACGTCGAGCTCGCTGACATCCCCCACCTCGCGGCGGAGCCTCGCCATCCGAAGCAGGCTGTCGGCGTCAACGGCGTTGCGACGGGACAGGCGCGCGTGCGCCAGCGCCGCCAGCACGCGCGTGTAGACGGTATCGGTGTCGAACCGTATCAGTGCCCGCTCGAACGCGAAGCTCCAGCGCGCGGCGTCGTGGGCCGACGACGCCGCACCGATCCGCGCCGAGCGAAGCCACGGGAGGTCGAGCGTGAGGTCGGCGATGTAGTGGTACTGCGGCGGGTCCTTCGTGTAGGTGGCCGCGAAGGTGGGGTTGGGATACGCCCGGGCGGCCCGCAGCACGCCTGCGGCGAGAGCGGTGTCGGCGCGGCCCAAGGCAGCGCGTCCACCACGCGCGAGCGCCGCCGCCACCGCCTGATCGCGCGTCACGAGCTGTTGCGCGGGCAGCGGGCGCAGCAGCGCGCAGCCGAGCGCGCCGGCCAAAACAGACGCGGGTATGAGTGGTGTGGCGCGACACATGGGCTCGGCGAAAGCTATTCGGACAACCTGTCAGGAAGCTGACAGCGGACGTTACCGCGAGGGCTCGTTGCGGAAAGCCACACCGACTCCTTCAGTCGGGCGGCAAGCATCTAATGCCATCCTGCTGCCTCCTACTCGACAGAGCCGAACTGGCTCTCGGTCGGCTCCGCTCAGCAAAACCACGGCTCGGTGAGCCGCGCGGGGATCGGACGCTCCGGAGGCGGTTCCCGGAACCCGCCTGGAGCCGCAGCGGTCCCAACGCGGGCATAGGCGAGCGCTCGGATTCGCCCGAAGGTGACGGCGGGATCCTCGGCGGCACGCGCAGCCGCTTCGGCGAGCGCGGTCACCTCACGCTGCAGCGCGTCCATACGCGGATCGGGATGTGTCCAGCGATAGGTGAACGCCGCCGGGTCCAGACGCCCGAGATACGGCCGGATCCCGCGGGAGAGGAGCAGCGAGCCTGGCGGAACGAGCAGGCGGATCGTGAGCTGGATGGGATCGACCAGATCGACCAGATCCTCGCGTACTATCCACTCGAGCAGGGCGAGGTAGTCCTCGCTCGTGGCCCACGGAGTGAACGGGACGAACGAGGGGCGGAGCGCGATCCCAGCCCGGCGCAGCACGTCCAGCGCAACTTGCACATCGGCCCGCGTGTGCCCCTTCTCGAGGTTCGCGAGCACGACGTCGGAGAGCGATTCCACCGCGGAGACGACGAAGAGGCACCCGGTCGCTGCAAACTCAGGAAACACGCCGCGGTGGCGGACGATGTGCTCGATCTTGGCCGTGAAGTCGTAGGTCAGCACTGGGTATTCCCCGTGCAGCGACCGCACGAGCTTGAGCGCGTGACCGGGACCGTTCAGAAAGTCGGGATCGCCGAAAGTGATGTGCTCGGCCCCCGCGGCGACGAGGCGGCGCACATCCTCGAGCACCACTTCACGCGGTACTGCGAAGAAGCGCCCGCCGTACACCGGTGGGATAGGACAATGGAGACACGTGTGCAGACATCCGCGGCTCGCCTCGACGTATCCCGCGGGAAGGCGGCGCCCGGCGTGCAGCAGGTGCGCGTACCGAGTCAAGGCGGGCAGCCCGTCGCGGCGCGGCAGAGGAAAAGCCAGCCGCTCGACGCAGGGGGCCGGATCGGGTTCCGGCGCTTCCCCGGCGTCGATCTGCCGCGCCAGGGTCACGAGCGTCTCCTCCGCCTCGCCTCCCAGGATGTGGTCCGCGTGACGCCTCAGCAGGTGCTCCGCGTTGAGCGTCGCATACAGTCCGTGAAACACGATTCGGCAATCCGGGTTGCTCCGCCGGATCCGCTCGGCGGCGCGCACACCGAGCCGCAACGCCGTGTGCATGGGGACCGCAATCGCGACGAGTCGAGCTCGCCGCACTTTGGCTTCGTCAAGCGGTTCCACGGCGAGATCGATCGTGTCCGGTGCGAACCCGGCGCGCTCGAGAAAGGCGCGTGGCCATGCGAGCCCGAGCGGTTGATGGCCCAACTCGTAGCACGAAACGAGCAGCACGGCGCCATGGTCGCGGAGCGAGCGGTGAAGGGAGGTCACGGCACGTTCCGTCGCTCTGCGAGGCGCGACACGAACGCTACACCCATCAGGATCACGGCGATCCATACGAGCCAGCGTCGTGCCGTGGCCATTCCCGCGAGCCCGACGACGAGGCCTGTGGCGCCGGTTCCCGCCTTGAGCCAGAAGACGCGCGTCATTTCTGGAGGAACGCCTGCAGCGCGGCGCGAAAGTCCGGCGTGGTGCGACTCACGGCATTGACGTCCGCTCCGAGACGAATCCCCTCTCCGAACGGGAGGCCGTCGAGCTGGTAGAACTGCTGCTTCGTGAATGCTAATGCCGAGGCGCTCGCGGTGGCCAGGGCGCGCAGCACCTCGTTCGACTGGTCTTCGAAGTCCGCGTCTTCGTACACGCGCGAGACGAGCCCGGCGCCGGCCGCTTGGGCGGCGCTGAGCAGCCGCCCGGTGGCCGCGAGATCGAACGCGACCTTTTCTCCGACGCAACGTTTGAGCAGGACCATCACGATGGCGGGGACGAAGCCCCGCTGGACTTCGGGATACCCGAACCTGGCGGACTCCGCCGCGAGCACCAGGTCACACGCGGTGGCCAGGCCGCACCCGCCCGCGAGCGCCCGTCCCTCGACCAGGGCCACGATCGGCTTGGGTAGCCGCCGCATCCGCACGAAGATCTCGGCGAAATGCAGGGCCGCGTGGCGGTTCTGCTCCACGGTCTGGTCGGCGGACGCGAGCAGCTCGTTCAGATCCATGCCCGCGCAGAAGTCTCCCCCGGCGCCGCGGACCGCCACCACTCGGACGGCTGCGTCGAGATCGGCGCGCTCGAGCACGGCGAGAAGGCCGTCGATCATCGCCATGTCGATCGCGTTCTTCTTGTCGGGCCGGTTGAGGGTCGCCGTGAGAATCCCGCCCTCGAGCGCGGTCAGCACCCGGTCGCTCATCGGGAGGGATCCACCTCGAGACGCAGCAGCGCGGTGGAGAACACCTTTCCCTGCGCGTCGGTCTTGAGTGAGATCGTGCCGCCGCCGTCCAGCGCGCCGTGCAGCAGGAAGTTCAGGGCGTGCAGGTTCGGGAGCTCGTACCGCTCCACCCGTCCCGTAATCATGCCCTTGAAGTGCCGCGCCACGCGGGCCGCGGTCACCTGCTTCACCAGGATCGGGTAGTACTCGGGCTTCAAGGCGATCAACCCCACGTTGGCCGTGTCGCCCTTGTCCCCGGACCTCGCGTGCGCCAGCGCGCGCAACTGCACCCGGCGTTTCGGGTTTCGGTCCGACCGTCCGACCGTCCGACCGCGCTTCACACGTCCACGAACTCGACGCACGGCTCCACCATGTGCTTGTCGAGGAGCGCGGGCCAATAGGCCACGATCTCCTCGGGTTTCGGCCGGCCGCCGGCGAACCCGGTCACGCTGGGCGGGCCGTTCAGGATCAGCGGGGCAATCTCGCGTGTGAACCGCTCGACCGCCGCTCGGTCGGTCGAGCGGACGCCGACCCGCAACTGGATCTCCGGCAGGTCGTCGAGGGGCGCCGCGGCGCGCCCCAGGGGCCCGTGGGTGGCATCGGCGCCCACGAACTCGGTCAGCAGAGCCTCGAACTCGAGTCCCAAATCGGCCAGGCGCTGGCGCAGCACGCCGTCGGCCGCCTGGGCCTTCTTGTACGCGTCGGGCCAGGCGTACATCAGAGTCCCCACGGCCTTGTACCCGTAGAAGTACGCAATCGACACCTTGAGCTGATCGGTCGCGGGCCTGCCGCGGACACCCGATACCCGAACCCTGTCCTTCCCCGCCTGCGCCAGGTGAATGGACGTGAAGTCGGCGACGCAATCAGGGGTGATATACTCGGCGGGATTTCCCATCTCGTACACGAGCTGCTCGGTGACGCCCGCGACGCTGATCCGCCCGCCCGTATCGGGATGCTTCGTAATGGAGAACGTGCCGTCGGGCTCCGCGTCCACGATCGGGTAACCGACGTTCGCGAGGTCGGGGATTCGCTCCCAGTCGACCAGACAGTTGCCGCCGCTCGATTGCGCGCCGCATTCGATGATATGTCCCGCGACGGTCCCCGCCGCGAGCAGATCCCATGCGTCGGATCGCCACCCGAACGCATGCATCAGCGGACCGAGCGTGAGGCCGGTGTCGGTGACGCGGCCGGTGATGACGATGTCCGCGCCGCCGCGCAGGGCCTGTACGACGGGCCCCGCGCCGAGGTATGCGTTTGCCGCGAGCACCCGGTCGCGCACGTCGGAGAGGGGGCGGCCGGTGTCGAGGTTCTTGAGCTCGTGCCCGCCGGTGAGCAGGCCGTCCAGCCGCCCCAGCAGATCGTCGCCCGTCACCACGCCGATCCGCAGCTTACCACGCTGACCCTGTCCCCGGGCGACTGCGGCGACCGCCTGCGCGCAGCCGTGTGGGTTCACGCCGCCGGCGTTGCACGTGACCCGGATCCGCCGCTCCGCGAGAATGGGGAGAATGCGCTCCATAAGCGGGACGAAGTCTTTCGCGTACCCGAGCGACGGATCGCGCGACTTTTGCTTCTGGAGGATGGACATCGTGACTTCGGCGAGGTAGTCCATCATGAGGAAGTCTACGGGTCCACCGGTCACCTGTCGGTACGGCGCTTCGAGCCAGTCTCCCCAGAACCCCTGCCCCGCGGCGATGCGGAGCCGCTTGGGAGAGGTGGTCACGGGGCGACCGCCACGCGGCGGACGGCGTCCGGAATCGCGCCGCCCCCCCCCCCCGCCCCGCCGGATGGCCGGACCCGCACCTCGACGAGCGGAGTGAACCCCTCGGGCAACGCGAGATCGCGAACGCGCGGCAGCGACAACGAGGCGCGCCCACCCGGAACCACCATCAGGTCTCCACCATCGCCGAGCGCCCGGGGCTCGCGCAGGAGGAAGCGCACGCGCACGGTTGCTCGCCAGCCCGGCATGCCGGCCTCGCGCGCGAAGCCCGGGTACAGCTCGATCGTCAATCGTTGGCCCCGCAGCGAAGCGGGCACGGCGAACGTCTGCCGCCCGAACGCGTACTCGAGCGGCTCCTGCGAGACCTGCTGCCCGGCGGAATCGAACCCTGTCACTCCGAAGTCGGTCAACTCCCGCCACTGCTCGCGAGGCATTTCCACTTCGACCATAGCCGTACCGGCCCAGTCGGGGACGGACACCGTGAGGCTCTCGGCCGGCGTTGGTCCCTTCGGCACGCCCCCGCCCCGTCCGGACCGGCCCACGACCTCCGTGACGCGCTGCGCACCGATCAGCGTCGCGCTCAACCGCCCGCTCGCGTTGGCCGCGCCGGAGTTCGTTGCCTCACCGTCCGCGAGCGTGAGCGAGGCCAGCTGGGCCCGCACGGTGGCGCTCGTCGCGGAGCGGGGCGGCGCGACGACATCCAGCTCATAGCTGCCCGCCATCGCGTCCTCGGCGCGCACCACGAACCGGGCGGTGCCGGGCTGGGGGCCGCCGATCGACACGATGGAGTCACGCGCGAGGTCGCGAAACGGAGCCCCGTTCGGCTCGCTCAGGATTACTTTCGCCGACTGCTGCACGGAGTCGGGGAGCGTGACACTGGCCACGAGTGTGGTACCCGGCCCCGGCACGCGGAGAAAGTAGCGGCGGACCTGGCCGGGGCCGACGGTTCGGCGCTCGTCGTACATCGGGCGGTCCGCGAGGTCGTAGGGCACCGCCACGATGTTGACGAGCCGGAAGAGCGGACCGGCCAGGGCGTCGCCGGGATTCCAGGCCGTCACCGTTCCCACGTACAGCCCCGGCGACGCGAGTGCGGGCGGGGCGAAGGTCACGGGGATCTCCGTCTCGCGCGATCCGGCGACCACGCTCGGGGGGGCGGTTAGCCACGACGCGTCGCTCTTGAGCGCGAACTGCGCCACCCGGACGCCGGTCACGTGTCGCACGCGGAAGGTCTCGAGCGTGTCACCCGGTCCCGCCAGGCCGCTGCGCCGAAACGCCGCCGACCCGCTGCCCGTGGCTGTCTCGACGACGTAGCCCGAGCCCTGATGTCCGGCGACGAGCCAGCGGTATGCCCGCTCGAGCTGCGGCAGCCCTGCGCCCTGGTCAAGAACGCTCGCGCCGGGCAGCCCCCCCGCCGCGGCCCGGAGTGCGGCACTGATTTCGACGGCGGCGGGTCTGCGCCCTTCCTGCATCAGCGCCGACATGAGGCACGCTGCCAACCCGGATATGTACGGGGCCGACATGCTGGTGCCGGCTTTGATCTCGTTCCCGGTGTCGAATCCCGGCACGGTCGAGAAGGCCCAGCCTGGTGCCAGCAGGTCCGGCTTCGCGAACCGCCCGCCGCGTCCGCTGAATGACTCCACGAAGTCCGTCTGGGCGGGGGGTGCCCCATCCTCGACGAGCGGGACGTAGATGCCGGGCAACACCGCCCCGACCGTGAGGGCGAGGTCTGCGGATCCGGGCAGCCCCACCGTGGAAAGGCCCGGGCCGTCGTTTCCGGCGCTGATTACCACGACGACGCCCGGATGAGCGGTGACGAACGCGTCGACCATCGAGTCCATCACGGCGCGCGGGCCCGGCTCGTTGCCGATTCCCCAGCTGAGGTTGAGGACGAGGGGCAGGCTGCGCTGCTCCGCGAACCGGGCGGCGTACTCCATCGCGTTCCGCATGCTCCCGCTCGTCGAGATGCCGCCGCGCGCGTCGTTCGCGATCTTCAGCCCGAGCAGCTGGGCCCCCGGCGCGACGCCCTCGAAGCCGGCCACGTTGAACAGGTTGTGCCCAGCGGCGATCCCGGCGACGTGTGTCCCGTGCGCGTTATTGTCGAACACGACCGCGAGCGTCGGGACGCCGTTCACCTCGCCAAAATTCGCCGCCAGGGTGATCGGTTTCGTGCCCAACGCGATGGTCTCTCGGCCCTGGCGGTAGTCGTGCAGCGGCATCTCGTCTTCGAACGAGCCATCGAGGTTCGAGTCGAAAAACGCCACCCACCCGTCCGTGGCCTTCACGACGATCACGGGGAAGATGTCCGTGTTGTTCCCGTCGCCGTTCAGATCGGCGTTGGGCACCTTCCCGAAGGAACGCTCACTCAGGCTGCCGACGTACCAGGTCGACGCGCTCGTGAGCCGCCCGACGCGACCGGCGCCGGACAACGGCCGGCCCCCGATCATGACCGTGCCGTCACCGGTGGGGGTCACCGGAGTGAGCTGGACCGCGCCCTCCCGGGAGAAGTCCCGCACGTCGAGCAGCTTGGGCGCTCCCGTACTGGTCGTGATCAACCCGTCTACGCCGGGGTCGACGCCGGTGTCGAGGATGCCGATCAAGACGCCGCGACCGTCATACGTCGGATGCTTGCTCCGAAACTCTTCGACGCCCGCGCTGCGGAGCGGCATCAGTCCGACGAGCAGCGCGCGCGCCGGCGGGAGAATCGGCACGCGGCCGGGCACACCGCTGTGGTCGGGCGGTGTGGCGGCAGACGCGGGAGCCGGGGGAGGCGTGGCGGCTGGCGCGGCGGCAGGGCCGGGGACCGGGGTCGGACCGCCGCTCGGCCGCGGAGCGGAGGCGCCGCACGCGGCCGTGAGGGTGACGAGCAGTGATACAAGAGGGCGCGAAGTCATGAATGATTGGGGAGCACGAATGCGCCGATATGAGGGCCAGGGAACTCAGCGGTGGACTCCAGCAGGAATGCGAGCGTATCGCGGGTGTCTTCGGGGACCACGATGGCGTCCACAAAACCGCGGGCGGCGGCGAACCGGGCGTCGAGCTGATGCTCGTAGTCCGCGCGCATCGTGTCCACGGCGGAGCTGTGCTCGGGCTTTGCCGCGTCGCTTCCGAAGACGGCTTGAATCGCCGACTCGCCTTCCATCACGCCCATGCGGCCGGTCGGCCACGAAACAATGAAGTCCGGATCGAAGCCCTGCCCCGCCATCGCGTAATAGCCCGCGCCCGACGCGTGGTTAACCGTGAGCACGAGTTTGGGGACCGTCGCCGTCGCCATCGCCTCGACGAACCGCGCTCCGGCCCGGATGATCCCCGAGTGCTCCGCCTCCGTGCCGACCATGAACCCCGACACGTCCTGCACGAAGAGGAGTGGAATCCGCTCGCGGTCGGCGTTCTCGATGAAGTACGCCACCTTCTCGGCACTCTCGGTGTAGATGATCCCGCCGATTTTCGGCGCTTCGCCTTTGCGGCCCTTGATGACACCTCGCGAGTTCGCGATGAGCGCCACGGTGTGCCCCGCGATGGCGCCGTGGCCGCAGATCATCTCCGGGGCGCGGTCGGGTTGGAACTCGTCAAGCTTCCCCGCGTCGAGCACGCAGTCGAGCACGGCGCGGACATCGTAGCTCATGCGGTGGTCCGACGGGAGCAGGTCATACAGGTCCTTAGGGTTCCGTTTGGGCTTGCCGCCCGGTGAAGGCGGCGGCACGGTCCGCGGCAGCCGAGCGACATAGTCGCGGATGCGCGCGAGGCAGTCGCGGTCGTCCTTGGCCCGGTAATGGGCGACGGCGCTCACCGCCGTGTGCGTCCCCGCTCCGCCCAGGAGCTCCGCGTCCACGATTTGTCCCGTCGCGCCCTTCACGAGGTTCGGGCCGCCCAGGCCCATGAATGACGTGCCTTCGACCATGAAGATCACGTCCGACAACGCGGGCAGGTATGCCCCTCCGGCGATACAGGGTCCCATGACCGCGGCGATCTGCGGCACACGGAGATAGTGACGCATGATCGAGTTGTAATAGAAGATCCGCGCCGCGCCGTACTGCCCTGGGAACACGCCGCCCTGATACGGCAGGTTCACGCCGGCCGAGTCCACCAGGTAGACGATCGGGGTGCGCTGTCGCATTGCGATCTCTTGCGCGCGGAGCATCTTCTTGATCGTCTCCGGCCACCAGGAGCCTGCCTTTACCGTCGCGTCGTTCGCGACGACGACCACGGGCCGGCCCGCGATCCGGCCGAGCCCCGTGACCACGCCGGCCCCGGGCGCCTGCCCATCGTACTGATCGGAGGCCACGAGCAAGCCGACTTCGAACCAGGGCGCGCCCGGATCGAGGAGGGCGGCGACTCGCTCGCGCGCCGTCAACTTCCCTTGCTCGTGCTGGCGGCGCACGCGGTCGGGCCCGCCGCCCTGCTCGAGCCGGCCCTTGAGCTCGCGGTATTCCGCTGTGAGCGTTTTGAGGCGGCTCAACGGAGACTACGCCGAGACATGCTGGGCCGCCCACTCTTCGATGTACTTCACCAGGTCCGAGGTCGGGGTACCGGGGCCGAACAGCCGCCCGATTCCGTGCTTGCGTAGGGCCGCAACGTCCTCGGGGGGAATGATCCCGCCGCCGGTGACCAGGACGTCGTCGCGACCGGCCGCGACGAGGAGCTGCTTGACGCGCGGGAACAAGGTGAGATGCGCGCCCGACAGGATCGACAGGCCCACGACGTCCACGTCCTCCTGAATGGCGGCCTGGGCGATCATCTCTGGAGTCTGGTGCAGTCCCGTGTAGATGACCTCCATGCCGGCGTCGCGCAGCGCCGCGGCCACGACCTTGGCACCACGGTCGTGGCCGTCCAGCCCTGGCTTCGCGACCAGGACACGGATCGGGCGCTTGGGCGGCGGCATCAGCGGCGGAATCGGAGCAGGCCGGCCAGGCCGTCCACGATGCGGCGCGCCCGCTCGTCGTAGACGACGTCCACCTGGACGCGCTGAGCGAGCGCGTCCTCCAGAGCATCGTCGATGCGCCGGTCGTCATCGGGTCCGTCCGCGAGCAGCGTGCGGACTTGCCCCCGCTGCAATGCTTTGAGGGTCGGCTCGACGCCGTTCAGCGCCCACCCCGTAGCGATGCCTTCGCGCACCGCCTCGGCGTGTGCGCGCTCCCAGGCGCGCTCCCGCTCCTCCCGCAGGGCGAGCGCGGCCTCCCGCACCGCGGCGGCGCTGGCGTGCTTGGGGTTCAAGCGGACGACGCCGAGCACGAGGTCGTGGAGGTAGCTGTGGAGGTGCGGGAGGACCGCCGCGGCGTCGACGCCGATCCCCGCCACGACCAGCCCCGCGAGCGGTCGCTGGGTGTGGATTTGAAAGATCCGATCCGCCACCTGCGCGTGGTGGCGTTGGCGCTCCTGGCGGATCCGCATGTGGTAATTGTGCTCGCCGAATCCGCCCGCGAGCACATTGCCCCGTTTCGCCTGTCGCTCCCCGTGAAACTTTCCGGACCGCGTGGCATCGGCCGTCAGGCTGGGGAGCTCGACCACGTCGTAGGCCGTGACCTCGAAGAACCGGGCACTGGTGCGGTCACACGCGGCGACGAGGATGGTGCCGAATTCCTCCTCCAGAGCCACCAGCTCGCGTACCAAGGGAACGGGCGCGACCCCGAGGCGGGAGCGGTGGACGTGGGGCAACGGCAGGACCTCGAACAGGTCGAGGGCTCCCGCCGCGAACACGGCGACCCCCCGCGCTGGTGGAAGGCGGGTGGGCTCCTCGAAATAGCGCTGCACCCGCGCCAGGTCGGCGGCGACGGCCTCGCGCTGGCTGCGGTCCAGCGGGCGGCGCTCGAGCTCGGCCGCGACCTGTTTGACCCGGTTCTTCATCTTGATCAGGTACTTCCCACGCGTCTTGTCGCGAGGCTCGAGCTTCAAATAGCACGAGACCACCTGATGCGCGCCGGGCGCGGTCTGCGACAACCGCGCGACGGCCGCGCGCACGGCGTTCTCGCTCGGGGACATCGGGAGCGCGGTCATGGCCTAAAAAAACACCGGCTCGCGATAGGCGCCGTACACGCTCTCGAGCGCGTGCCGGATCTCGTAAAGGGTGCAATAGGCTCTGGCGCAGTCGAGCATCGGCCCGATCACATTGCTCTCGGATGCCGCGGCCTGACGCAGGGTCTCCAGGCGATCGTGGACCAGCGCCTGGTCCCGCTCGGCGCGGAGCCGCGCGAGACGCCGTCGCTGCGTCTCCTCGGCGTCGTCGGAGACCTTGAGAATCTCGACGGGGTGATCGTCAGCGCTCAGGAAGTCGTTCACCCCGACCACCTTCTGCCCGCCCGCTTCGACGTCCCGTTGAAACTCCTCGGCCGACCGCGCAATCTGCCGCTGGAACCAGCCGCTCTCGATGCCCGTCACCACGCCCCCGACCGACTGGATCTCCGCGAAGAGCGCCTCCGCTTCCCGCTCGAGGTCGTCGGTCAACGACTCGACGTAGTACGACCCGCCGAACGGGTCGATGACGTCCTGCACGCCGGTCTCGTGGGCGATGATCTGTTGTGTGCGGAGCGCGAGGCGGACCGCATCCTCGGTCGGCAAGGCGAGCGTTTCGTCGAGCGAGTTGGTGTGGAGCGATTGCGTGCCCCCGAGGACGGCGGCCAGCGCCTGATAGGTCACCCGGACCACGTTGTTCATGGGCTGCTGGGCGGTGAGCGTAACCCCCGCCGTCTGCGAGTGGAAACGCATCATCATAGACCGCGGGTTCTTTGCGCTATAACGCTCCCGCATGTGGCGGGCCCAGATGCGGCGCGCGGCGCGCAGCTTCGCGATCTCCTCGAAGAAGTCGTTGTGAATGTCCCAGAAGAAGGAAAGGCGCGGAGCGAACGCGTCCACGTCCAGGCCGCGCGCGATGCCCCGCTCGACGTACGTGAACCCATTGGCCAACGTGAAGGCGAGCTCCTGCGCTGCGGTCGCCCCGGCCTCCCGGATGTGATAGCCGGAGATGGAGATCGTGTTCCACAAGGGCGTGTGTGCGGCGCACCACTCGAACATGTCGACGATGATCTTGAGCGCCGGCTCGACGGGATACACCCAGGCGTGCTGGGCCATGTATTCCTTGAGAATGTCGTTCTGCACCGTGCCCCGCAGCGCCGCGCTCGCCACGCCCTGCTTCTCGGCTGCGGCGACGTAGAAGCAGAACAGCATCGCAGCCGGCCCGTTGATGGTCATCGAGGTGGAGACGCGATCGAGCGGAATCCCGCGGAACAGGTCCTCCATGTCGGCGAGCGACGAAATCGCGACGCCGCACTTCCCTACCTCACCCTCCGCCCGTGGATGGTCGGAGTCGTAACCCATCAAGGTCGGGAAATCGAACGCCACCGAGAGACCGGTCTGCCCGTGGTCGAGCAGAAACTTGTAGCGCCGGTTCGTGTCTTCGGCGCTCCCGAACCCCGCGAACTGACGCATCGTCCACAGCTTGCCGCGGTACATGGTGGGGTGGATGCCGCGGGTGAACGGGTACTCGCCCGGCACGCCGAGCCGGCTGCGTGGCTCGAAGCCG
>Ga0209375_1000432_pt1 | contig 36069 bp, 31 predicted proteins | sample GraSoiAngelo_131_FD_185888 | JGI IMG/M metagenome (GOLD analysis project Ga0209375, IMG submission 185888) | Grasslands soil microbial communities from the Angelo Coastal Reserve, California, USA - 14_0929_02_30cm (SPAdes) (version 2) | ecosystem: Environmental > Terrestrial > Soil > Grasslands ...
CCCGCCTGGGTGGCCCTGGGCGCCGAGCTGCACGGCAGCGCCTTCCGCTGGGCGGATCGGGCGCGGCTCGCGATCGACGGCGAGTTCGTGACCCGGCAGACTCGGCTCGATTCACTCGACATCCCCACCGCCGGCTATGCCCTCCTTAACGTCGAGGCGGGGCTCGAGCGGCCGCTGTGGGGCCGGGAGGTCCGGATCGATGTCGCCGTGCGCAACCTCGCGAACACGGCGTACCGCAGCTTCCTGAGCCGCTACAAGGAGTTCGCACTCGACCCCGGCCGGAACGTAGTGCTGCGCGTATCGCTCGAATAACAGAGGACGCATCCACCTAGGAACGCCCGTCGTGAGAATCTCTCTCGTGACTGCGGGGCTCGCGATCGCCGCGTCGGGGCCATCCGCCCAGACCTTTCGCCAGAAGGACTTTGACGCCTACGTGAACCGCGGCCTGGAGCGGCTGCAGATCCCCGGCGCGGCGGTTGCCGTCGTGAAGGACGGAAAGCTGCTGTTCGCGAAGGGCTACGGCGTCCGCACGCTCGGCGATACCGGCCGCGTCGATGCCCACACGCTCTTCCAGATCGCTTCGAACACCAAGGCGTTCACCACCGCGGCGCTCGCGATGCTGGTGGACGAGGGGAAGCTCGCCTGGGACGACCCCGTCACGAAATACCTCCCTGACTTCCAGCTGTACGATCCGTACGTCACGCGCGAGTTCACCATCCGCGACCTGGTGACGCACCGCAGCGGGCTCGGGCTCGGCGCCGGGGACCTCCTGTGGTTTCACTCGAACTACGACCGGGCGGAGATCATCCACCGCATTCGCGCCGCGAAGCCGGCGTCGAGCTTCCGCAGCCGCTACGCCTACGACAACGTGCTGTACATCGCCGCTGGAGAGATCGTCGCGGCCGTCAGCGGGAAGAGCTGGGACGACTTCATCACGCAGCGCTTCCTCGCCCCGCTCGGGATGACCGAGAGCGGGACGCGCGTGGCGGTCTTGAGCTCGACGCGCAACGTCGCCGCGCCGCACGGGGTCGAGAAGGGCAAGCTGCAGGTCGTGCCGCGCGATTCGATCGATAACACCGGGCCGGCTGGCGGCATCGTCTCGAACGTCAGCGACATGGCGAAATGGCTCCTCTGCCGGCTCGACTCGGGTCGCTACGCGGGGGGCCGGCTGTTCAGCGAGCGCCAGGCGCAGGTGATGTGGTCGGGGCAAACCATCCTGCCGATCGGCGATCCGCCGCCTCCGCTCGCCGCGCTGCGCCCCGACTTCTCCGAGTACGGGCTCGGCTGGTTCATGCGCAACTATCGGGGACGCAAGCTCGTGGCCCACACCGGGGGGCTTGCCGGGATGACGTCGCAGGTGATGCTCGTGCCGAGCGAGCGGCTCGGGCTGGTCATTCTCACCAACGGGGAGTCGTCGCTCATGTCGGCCCTCGCATATCGCCTGCTCGACGCGTTCTTCGGCGCGCCGCCGACCGACTGGGTCGCCGCATTCGCCCAGGCCGAGCAGCTGGGGCGCGCGGCGGCGGATTCGATCGTGCGCGCCAGAGCAAGCTCGCGCGACTCGCTCGCCGGACCGTCGCTCCCGCTTGCGCGATACGGCGGGACGTACCGTGACGACCTGTACGGCGACGCCACGATCACCCTCGAGAACGGCCGCCTCGTGCTGCGGTTCAGTCATTCGCCGGCCTTCGTAGGCGATCTCGAGCATTGGCAGCACGACACGTTCATCGCCCGCTGGCGCACGGCGCACATCGAGGACGCCTACGTCAGCTTCGCGCTCCGGCCGGACGGTTCGATCGAGCAGTTCAAAATGGAGGCGGTCTCGCCGCTCGCTGATTTCAGCTTTGATTACCAGGACCTCCTCTTCAAGCCCGTGGCCAAGTAGTGCAGATTTCCGTCATGCTCGAGCTGTTGCACCGCCCCTGGCCATGGTACGTGACCGGGCCGCTCCTAGGGCTCGTCGCTAGCGGTCTGCTCGTGATCGGCAACAAACAGTTGGGCGTGTCCGGCAATTTCCGCCACCTCTGCGCCGCCGTGTTCCCGCGGAACGTCGCGTTCTTCAAGTACGACTGGACACGGTCCGGCCTGTGGAACCTGGCGTTCGCGGGCGGCATCGTGGTGGGCGGGCTCATTGGCGGCGCGCTGCTCGCAAGCCACGAGCCCGTCGCCATCTCGGCCCGAGCTCATGCCGACCTCGCGAGCCTCGGCGTTCACGATTTTACGGGGCTGGTCCCCCGCCAGCTGTTCCACTGGGGCGCGCTGCTCACCCTCAAGGGTCTGTTGCTCATCGCGGGCGGCGGGTTCCTCATCGGTTTCGGCACGGCGTACGCCGGCGGCTGTACCTCGGGTCACGGGATTACAGGGCTGGCCGATCTCCAGTTCCCGTCCTTGATCGCCGTGGTCGCGTTCTTCGCGGCCGGGGCCCTGGCGAGCCGATTCCTGCTGCCGCTGCTCCTTTCGGGGTGACACGGTGACGATCACCGTTCCCGTCACTTCCGTCGCCCGCGCTCGCGAGCGTCTGCTGCCGGCGTATTTCCTCGCCGGCGTGCTGTTCGGAATCGTGCTGACGAAGGGCGAGCTCGCTTCGTGGTTCCGCATCCAGGAAGCGCTCCGGTTCGACGGCCTGTATCTGTACGAGGTGTTTGCCTCGGCGCTCGCCGTGGCGATCCCGCTGTTTTGGATGCTCGAGCGGCGCCGCGTCCGCTCCCTGGTCGGCGAGCCAATCGTCATCGCACCCAAAGCGCTGGGTCGCGGGCGTCGCTACGCCATCGGGGGTACGATCTTCGGACTCGGCTGGGGCGTCACCGGAGCCTGCCCGGGCCCGTTGTTCGCGCTGCTCGGCGCCGGAGTCGGGGTGATCGCAGCGATGATCCTCGGCGCCTTGGCCGGCACGTGGCTATACGGATACCTGCGGCCGACGCTGCCGCACTAGCCCGGTCCAGGATCGTCGCGGCGGCGCTGGTACTGGTCGCCGCCGCGGTGTTGCGTTACTACGAGATCCCGCCGGTCCCCACCTGGCTCTATGTCTTCGCCTGGTATCCGACCCTCCTGATCCTCGACCAGCTGGTCGTGCTGCTCGGGGGCGAGTCGTTGCTGGCCCAGCCGCGCGCGCTCATCGCCATGCTGTGGTGGTCGGCGGTGATCTGGTTCCTGTTCGAAGCCATCAACCTCCGACTGCAAGACTGGTACTACGTGTTCCTCCCGGTGAATCCCGTCGAGCGCTGGGCGGGGATCACGCTGTCGCTCGCGACCGTCGTCCCGGCCGTGCTGCTCCCCGAACGGGTGCTCGACCGCCTCGGCGTGTGGCGACAGCTGCACTGGCGCCCCATCGCGGTCGGTCCCAAGGAACTCCGGGGCGCCTCCTGGCTCGGGTGGGCGGCGCTCGTCGCTACACTCGCGTTCCCGCGCTACCTCCATCCCTTCACCTGGGGCGCGGTGTGGCTCATCGCCGAGCCCGTGCTGTATCGGACGGATCCGGAGCGCTCGCTGTTCGCCGACATCGCGGCCGGGAGCTGGGGTCGGATCGCCCGGCTCATGGCGGCCGGGCTGTTCGCCGGCGCCCTGTGGGAGTCGTTCAATGCGGCGGCCCGGGCGAAGTGGATCTACACCGTCCCGTTCCTCGAGCACATGAAGATCTTCGAGATGCCGCCGATCGGATTCCTCGGCTTTACCTTCTTCGCTCTCGAGGTGTGGTCGCTGTATCACCTGCTCGCGCCGCGGACGCGGCCCCGCACAGTCCTGCCGTCGGTGGCCGTTGCGGCACTCGTCCTCGCCGGAATAGACCACTGGACAGTCAGCTCGGTGACGCCGCGGCTCGGCGATCTGCCGGGGATCAGCGACGAGGTGCGGGGCCGGCTGCAAGACGCGGGATGGACGGACGTGTTCCGGCTCGCCCGGACCCCCACCGCCGAGCTCGCCTACCGTGCGCGCATCACGCCCGAGGCAGCGCAGGTGGCGCGCCAGGCCGCGCGCCTCAGCACGCTCCGGGGGATCGGGACACGCCATGCCGCCGCACTCATCGCGGGCGGCATCGCGACCGTGGAAGCTCTGGCTCAGGCGGACCCCGACTCCGTGTGGCGAGTCGCGCACCACAGCGCGCGGCCGACGCCGGCCGAGGTGCGGGTGTGGATCTGGGCGGCACAACGAGCGGCCGGCGGACCGGTGAAGCACACCTCGGATCCACCGTGACGACCGTCGGTCCGAAGGCGGAGCGAAGTCAGTGCGAGTGGCGGACGCCGACCTCGTCGAGGTGCCGCAGCAGGTCCGCCGGATCCTGGTACACACGATAGGCGCCCGCGCCCTCGAGCTCGTCCTGGCCGTACCCTCCCGAGAGCAGGCCCACGCCGAGTGCCCGTGCGCGGCGCGCGGCGAGGAGATCCCACACGCTGTCTCCCACCACTACCGCATCGCCGACCGGCACGTTGAGCCTGGCGGCGGCCGCGAGAAACAGATCCGGATCGGGCTTGGCGTGCTCCACTTGATCGCGGGTGACGACCGGCACGTCGGACCGGACGCCCAGCATCTCGAGCAGCGGGCGCGCGCTCTCGAGCCGCCCGCTCGTCGCGATGGCCCAGGGCACGCGGGCCTGCGACAAGTAGCTGAGCAGGTCGCAGGCGCCCGGGAGGGGGCGCACCTGCGATACCTGCCGCTTGAAGGACGCCGCGTGGACCTGCTGGATGCGCTTCTCGTCCTCGGGCGTCAGGCGGCGGCCGGTTTCCCGCGCCAGCCCGTCGAGGAACAGTCCGCCGCTCATGCCGATGCGCCGGTGGATGCGCCAGACGGACAGCTCGATGCCCCCCTCCTCGAGCGCCTCGCGCCACGCCAACACATGCTGGTACACGCTGTCCACGAGGGTGCCGTCGAGGTCGAACAGGAACGCGAGGTTGCGCGCGGCGGGCGTCACCGGGTCGCCTGCGCCCGCGGCGCCCGCGCCGGCGAGGGCCGCGTGGGCCCGGAGCCCGCGCCGGTGCGCGCGATCGCCGCGGCGATCTCCTCCAGGTCGGCGGGCGCGAGCCGCAGCGTCGCGGCCCCGATCCAGCCGTCCACCTGCTCCGGCCGGCGGGCGCCGACGATCGCGCCCGTCACGCCGGGCCACGCGAGCGTCCAGGCGATCGCGACGGCCGACACGGTCGTGCCATGGCGACGGGCGATGGGCCGGAGCGCGTCCCGCAGCGCGAGGTTCTTGCCGAGGTTGGGCTGCTGGAACTCGCGCGCGCGCCGCCGCCAGTCATCCGGCGCAAGCTGCGTCACCCGCTCCACCGTGAAGCCGTCGGTGAGAATTCCCGACTGCATCGGACTGTACGCGAGGACGCCCGTCCGGTGCTCCGCGCACCACGGGATCTCCCGCTCGGCTACATCCCGGCGGATCAGGGAGAAGGGGGGCTGCAGTGAGTCTGCGTGGCGGATCTCCTCGCACCGCGCGAGCAGCCCTAGATCGAAGTTCGAAACGCCGGCCGCCCGCACCTTCCCCTGCTCCACCAGCCGCACCATCGCCTCCCAGGAGTGTTCCACGGTCGTGCCCGTCTCGTCCGGCCAATGGAACTGGTAGAGGTCGAGGGGTTCGATCCCGAGCCGGCGCAGCGAGGCTTCGGCCTCCTTGCGGATCGACTCGGGCTTCAGGACCCGTCGCGCCTCCGCCATCGGATGGCGCTCGTCCCACACGAGGCCGCATTTGGTGAACACCAGTGGCCGCTCCCGGGGGTGCAGCTCGCGCAGCAGGCGGCCCACGACCTCTTCGGAATGACCGAGGCCGTATACCGCCGCCGTATCGATCCAGTTGATGCCCAGCTCGAGGGCGCGTCGCATCGTGGCGACGGAATCGGCATCGTCCTGCGGTCCCCAGCCGAATGCCCAGCCGCCGCCTCCGATCGCCCAAGCGCCGAAGCCGACGGTCGTGATATTGAGTCCGCTCTTGCCGAGCGGACGGGTTGGTAGAGTCACGGCTTCCCTCCGTCTTAGGGAATCAGCAGCAGTTTACCGGTCGTCTTGCGTGCCTCGAGTGCGCGATGCGCCTCGGCGGTCTCGGCGAGGGAGAACTCGTGCTCGATCCGCACCTTGAGAGTGCCGCTCTTGACCCACGACAGCACCTCCCCCGCTCGTGCAACGAGCTCCGCGCGGGTGGTGATGTAGTGGGCGAGGGTCGGGCGCGTCAGAAAGAGCGAGCCTTTCTGGCTCAGCACCTGCGGGTCGAACGACGCGATCGGGCCGCTCGATTGCCCGTACAGCACCATCATGCCCCGACGCGTGAGACAGTTCAGTCCCTTCTCGAAGGTGGTTTTCCCCACCGAGTCATACACGACCTGCAGGCCGAGACCGTTGGTGAGGCGCTTCACTTCAGCCTCGAAGTCCTGCTCGGTGTAGAGGATCACGTCGCGGGCGCCCGCCTCTCGGGCGAGCGCCGCCTTCTCGCGAGTGGACACGGTCCCGATAACCCGAGCGCCCCGGCGGCTCGCGATCTGGCAGAGCAGCAGACCGACGCCGCCCGCGGCCGCATGCACAAGGCACGTGTCGCCCGCTTTCAGGGGGTAGGTCGTGCAGGCGAGATAGTGCGCCGTCATGCCCTGCAGCAGGGCGGCTGCAGCCTGCCGCGCGGTCACGCCGTCCGGCAGCACGACGACCCGGTCGGCGGGGACGACCGCATACTCCGCGTACGCCCCGAGAATGCTCGTGTACGCCACCCGATCGCCCACTTTGGGGTCGGTCACGCCGGGCCCGACGGCCGTGACCACGCCGGCGGCCTCCTGACCGAGCGTGAACGGCGTTGCCACCTTGTACAGCCCGGTCCGCTGGTACACGTCGATGTAGTTCACGCCGACCGCTTCGACCTTCACCAGTACCTGCACGGCCGCGGGCGACGGCTGGGGCACGTCCTCGTAGCGCAACGCTTCCGGACCACCGGGCGACTGGACGCGAATTGCCTTCATGTGTGGATGATCCAGCCCCGACAGCCCTCAGGCAAGGACCTCGAGAGTCAAGCGGGGACCCGCCGCTTGGGCGTTGTGGCATCGACGTCTTCCGCCGCCGGCCGGTACGTCGGGTAGTCGGTGTAGCCACGCGCGTCGCCGCCGTAGAAGGTCAGGCGGTCGGGCTCGTTGAGCGGCGCGCCAAGTCGGAAGCGCTCCACCAGGTCGGGGTTGGCGAGGAACAGGACGCCGAAAGAGACGAGATCGGCTTCGCGGCGCGCGAGAGCCGCCTCTGCGGTGCTCGCTGTGAACCCGCTGTTCACCACGAGGGCCCCGTGGAAGGCGGCACGAATGGCAGCGAGCGTACGGGGCGCCGAGGGATCGAACGCACGGCTTCCGGGGACCGGCTCGACTACGTGCAGGTAACTGAGCCCGAGGCTCGCCAGGGCACGCGCCGCGCCGCTGAACGTCTGCACGGGGTCCGAGTCGCGCATATCGTTGAGGGAACTGGTCGGGGAGAGCCGGACACCCACCCGACCCTCACCCCAGACCCCGACGACCGCCTCAGCGACCTCCCGGAGAAAGCGAACGCGGTTCACGAGCGAGCCGCCGTAGCGGTCGCTCCGGTGATTCGTGGCGTCGCGCAGGAACTGATCGATCAAGTAGCCGTTCGCTCCATGGATCTCGACGCCGTCGAACCCGGCCTGTTTAGCGCGCCGGGCAGCGTCGGCGAACTGCGCCACGACCCGCGGGATTTCATGCGTCTCGAGCGCCCGCGGCGTGACGAAGGGCGCCCGGCCCCGGGGCGTGACAGCCTGCCCCGCAGGCTTGACGGCCGAGGGCGCGACCGGCAGCGCCCCGCCGGGTTGCATGGAGGGGTGCGAGATGCGCCCCACGTGCCACAGCTGCAGCACGATCCGCCCACCCGCCGCGTGGACCGCGCGGACAACGTGCTGCCACCCGGCGACCTGCTCGTCGGTGTGGATGCCGGGCGTGTCAGGATACCCCAGGCCTTCGGGCGCGACTTGCGTGGCTTCGGTCACGATGAGTCCGGCGGACGCTCGCTGCCGGTAGTACGTAGCCATCAAGGGAGTCGGCACATTGCCCGCGCCGGCACGGTTGCGGGTCATGGGTGCCATCACCATACGGTTCGGCAGCCGCAGCACACCCACCGTGGTGGGGGTGAGCAGCAGCCGGGGAATTGTGGTGATCCGTCGATCGAGAGCGGGCTTCAAATCACTCCTCCGCCAGCGAGTGTTCAACTCATGAGCTACCGGACGTACGCGCGACGCGCGACGTGCCATCGCGCACGTCGTGGACAACGCACGGCGCGGGAACGGAGTTCCTACGAACGCTGTTTCGCTATCGTGCCCAACGTGAATTTCACATTGGAGGTGGCATGAGAGTGGGATTCATCGGTCTCGGCAGCATGGGGCTGCCGCTGGCGCGCCGCTTGTTGCAAGCGGGCCACAAGCTCAGCGTGTACAACCGCACCCGCAGCCGCGCGGATCAGCTCAAGCAATTCGAGCCTGTGATCGCGGACTCCCCCGCTGGCGCGGCGCGCGGCACCGAAGTTCTGATCACGATGGTCGCCGACGACCCGGCGCTCGAGGGCGTGCTGCTCGGCGAACAAGGCGCGCTCGCGGCGCTGCCCCGCGGCGCGATCCATGTTTCGATGAGCACCATCAGTCCGGGACTGTCGCGCCGGCTCACTGAGCGGCACCGGGCGACGGGGCACGCCTACGTCGCAGCCCCCGTGTTCGGCCGTCCTGACGCAGCGGAGGCTGGGAAATTGTGGATCGTGGCGGCGGGCCCCGCAACGGCGATCGAGCGCTGTCGCCCGTTGTTCGACGCGATGGGCCAGGGCACGCTGGCAGCGGGCGAGGAACCCGCCCGGGCCAACGTGATCAAGCTCGCCGGCAACTTCCTGCTCGCGGCAGCGATCGAGGCGATGGGCGAGGCGTTCGTCTTGGGACGCAAGTACGGGATCCCGCCGGCCGAACTGCTCGACGTCGTGAACGGCAGGCTGTTCCGTTCGCCCATCTACGAGAACTACGGGAAACTAATCGCCGACCAGCGTTACGAGCCTGCCGGGTTCAAGCTCAAGCACGGTCTCAAGGACGTTCGGCTCGCGCTCGCCGCGGCGGAGGAGGTCGCGACCCCGCTTCCGCTCGCGAGTCTCATCCGCGATCACTATCTGTCCGCGGTCGCCCGCGGCTGGCAGGAGATCGATTGGTCGGGCCTCGCGTTGGTCGCGGCTGCGGACGCCGGGCTCTGAGCGCGCTACCTCGAACGGGTAGCCGCCGCCCACCCGATCGTGTGTAGACGCCGAGCACTACGCCGCGTTACGCTGTGACCATGATCAATCGCCACGTCTGTCGCAACGACCAGACGCAGTCAGTCGACCGAAGGCGTAGGTTGGAGATGTAGTCGGCACACCGGCATCGGCCGGTCGCCAACGCCCCCACGCTGCGTCGCACAAGCGTGGGGGCGTTCGCTTGCACAACCACTTCGAATGCTTCGACGGGAGACTCCAGATGATTCGTTGGACAGCGACTCGCGCTCCGATCTTGGCCGCGGTGGCCGGCGTCTGCGCCGTGCTGCCAGCCGCGCCTTATCGCGCCGCGGCAAGCCGGCAACCGCGGTTGACGTTTCACAGCGTGTTCACCGGCGTGGCCCCCGACGGCCAGCACTGCACCTGGGAGGGAGCGGTGGAAGGCTCGGCGCGGGGTCGCCTGACTATCGCGCTGCGTCAGGTGGAGGAGGCCAGCGCAGCGGCCCGCCCGATCTGGCACGTCGCGTCCCGTTGGGACGTGAGCGACGAGAGCGGGACGCATTCGTTCAGCGCCGACCTCGAGGGCATGGTGGACTGGAAGGCCGGCACGATCCGGCTCGGGGGTGCGATCACGGGCGGGTGGCTGAAAGGCTCTTGGGTGGAAGCGGACGGTCGGCTCTCGAACGGCGATCTCGCGGGCTCGTTTGCGATCACGCCCGCGGCGGCACGACAATGAGCCATCCGCTCCGGGCCTGCGTCGTGATCGCAGGGGTGGTGCCGCGACGGACGTGCGAGAGCACGGGGTGCAACGGCGATGCAACAGCAGGAGGTGCCGCTCACCCCCCAGCGATCGCGGGAATGACCGTCACCTCGTCTCCATCCTGGACGGGCGCGGCGAAGCCGCCGCGGAAGCGGACGTCCTCGTCGTTCAGATAGAACACGACGAACGGATACGGGTTGCCGTCCTTGTCGCGCAGGCGCGGTCCGAGGGCGGGGTACTGTGCCGCCACGTCGGCAACGGCTTCACCGAGCGTGCGGCCGCTCGCGCGCAGCGTACGCACGCCGCCAGCGTGAGTCGCGAGTACTGAGGGAAGGTTCACCGTGATGGACATGGCATTGTCTCCTGAGTCAGGCCGGTCACCTGATAGCGGCCCGCAGGCCGGCTGAGGACGAAGGTCTCCACCGTGACGCCCAGCGCCCGCCACGCGTGTGCCATCGCGTCCGCCACGCCCGGGGCGGCGGAGGCGGGCGTCACCGCGAGAATCGACGAGCCGGAGCCCGACAGCGTGGCGCCGAACGCGCCGGTCGCGCGCGCCGCCGCGGTCACCGCGTCGTAGCCGGGCACGAGCGCGCGCCGGTGCGGCACGTGCAGCACGTCGTCGAGCGCCGCCGCGAGCAGCCCCGCGTCGGCCCGCGCCAGCCCGGCGATGAGCGCTCCGGCTTTCGCGGCCGCCGTCGCCGCGGTCCGGTGGGACACGCTGGGCGGCAGCGCCGCGCGGGCGCGCTCGGTGGCGACCTCCACGTCGGGGACGGCGAACACGAACACCAGCGACGCGTGCACCTCGAGCGGAGCGACGGTCAATCGCCCCTCCGGCCCGGGGACGGCGAGCACCGCGCCTCCGTAGATCGCCGGCGCGACGTTATCGGGGTGGTGCTCGACCTCCGCGCACAGACGGGCGAGCATTTCGTCGTCGAGCTCGAGCCCGAGCAGGGCCCGCGCGGCCAGTGCCCCTGCGACCGTCGCCGCGCCCGACGAGCCGAGGCCGCGCCCGACCGGAATGTCGGAGCCGGCGTCGATCACGAGGCCCGCCGGCACCCGACAACCGGCACCGCGGCAGGCAGCGGCGAAGCCGGCGAACAGCGAGTCGCGGTCCGGCGGCACAGTCACGGCGCACAGCGTGCCGCGCCGGTCGATGCGGACCGGCGCGCCGGGCGACGGCTCAAGGCGGGCCGTCGCGCTGAGGCGGCGGTCGATCGCAATCCCGACGCAATCGAATCCCGCGCCGACGTTCGACGTGGAGCCGGGGACGCGTACCAGCACGCTGGCGGGCGTCATCCGTCGTTCCCGTCCACCAGCGCTGCCACTTCCTTAAGCCGGGGCGCGATCAGCGGCACCTCCGGCAGCGCGCCGCTCACCGCCTCGACGGTCTTCAGGCCATGTCCCGTGATGCACAGGACGACCTCGTCCTCCGGCCGGAGCCGCCCGGCGCGGGCCAGCGCCAGGGCCGCCGCCACGGTCACGCCGCCGGCGGTCTCCGCGAACACCCCCGCGTCCTCGGCGAGGAACCGGATGCCCAGGACCAGCGCATCGTCGCTCACCGCGGCCGCCCAACCGCCCGACTGTTGCATGGCGTGGGCGGCGAACGGCCCGTCGGCGGGGTTACCGATCGCGAGCGACCGGCAGATCGTGTTGGGCACTTCGGGCTCGAGCCGTGTGCCACCGCGCTCCACCAGCCGCACGATCGGCGCACAGCCGCTCGCCTGCGCGCCGTACAGGCGCGGCGCCCTGCCAGCGACGAGCCCGGCGTCCAAGAACTCCCCGAACCCCTTGTGCAGCTTCGTGAGGAGCGAGCCCCCCGCCATCGGGGCCACAACCGCTGTCGGCAGCCGCCACCCTAGCTGCTCCGCGATCTCGTACGCGACCGTCTTCGACCCCTCGCCGTAGTAGCTGCGCAGGTTGACGTTCACGATCCCCCAGCCGAACCGGTCCGCCAGCTGCGCGCACAGCCGGTTGACGTCATCGTACGTGCCGCGTACCCGCACCAGCCTGGGGCCGTAAACGCTCGCGCCGATCACCTTCGCAGCCTCGAGCATGTCCGGGATGAAGATCCACGCCTTGAGCCCGGCGCGGGCGGCATGGGCGGCCACGGCGTTCGCGAGATTGCCGGTCGAGGCGCAGCCGATCGTGTCGAGCCGGAACGCCACCGCCGCGTTGATCGCCGCCGCCACCACGCGGTCCTTGAACGACAGCGACGGGTGGCAGACGGTGTCGTTCTTGATCCAGGCACGCGTCACACCGAGGCGACGCGCCAGTACGGGCGTCTCGACGAGCGGCGTGAACCCGCTGTCGAGGGACAGCACGGGGTCGCCGTCGAACGGCAGCCACTCCTTGTAGCGCCAGAGCGAGGGGGCCCGCGCGGCGATCGCCGTGCGGTTGGGAAGCCGCCGGCGCGGCTGGTACACCGGGTCGAGCGGCCCCAGACATTGCTCGCAAATCGAGACCGGGCCGGCTGCGCGGTCGGCGCCACAGTTGCGGCAGCGGAGCGGACGAGCGCTGAGCAAAGCTCGAGAGGCGACCGGCGCGGTGGTAGACGTCATCGAGACCTCAACAAAAATGCCCGGACGATCAACGCCGCGGGCGGTCGCTTTTTAGCACCTTGTTTAACGTGGCGGCAATACGCGGCAAATCACCACGGAAACTGTTGTCGGTGGTAAGATACCCGCCGGCCGGAGGAGGTCAAGGCGCCGGTCCGCCGAGCCCACCCTTCCGGGTGGGAACTAGCGGGCCCCCACTCCTGCTAAGCTCCCCACGAAGGTCCGGATCCGCTGTAGTGCCAGATCGATCAGGGCGGGATCGGTCGCGTAGCACATCCGCAGGTGACCTTTCCCGCCTGGTCCGAACGCCGAGCCAGCGAGCACGGCGACGTGCGCGTCCTCGAGCAGCCGCTCCGCGAACGATTCGCTCGTCAGGCCCGTGCGCTCGAGCAGCCCGCTCACGTCCGGGAAGCAATAGAACGCGCCGGCGGGAGTAGCGCAGGTGATCCCCTCGATGGCGTTGAGGCCGCGCACGAGCTGATCCCGCTTGCCGCGCAAACCCGACACCATGCGTTTGACGGCGTCCTGCGGTCCCGTGAGCGCCGCGACGCCGGCGTACTGCACGAACGTCGCCGTGCACGAGATGTTGTTGATGAGCAGCGTCGTGACGGGGTCGGCGAGCCACTTGGGCATGACGCCGTAGCCCAGCCGCCAGCCGGTCATCGAATAGGCCTTGGAGAAGCCGTCCACGATGCAGGTGCGCTCCGCCATCCCCGGGAGCGCGGCGATGCTGTCCCACTTGCCGTCGTATCGAACCTGCCCGTATACCTCGTCCGAGATCACCCAGAGATCGTGCTGTCGCGCGAGCGCCGCCAGGCGCGTGAGATCGTCTGGCGCGGCCACCCCACCGGTCGGGTTGTGCGGCAGGTTCAGAATGATCACGCGCGTGCGCGGCGTGATTCGGTCGGCGATCGCCGCCACGTCGGGCGCGAACGCCCGGGACTCGTCCAGCGGGTAGTAGACCGGCCGGCCGCCCGCGAACCGCACGACGGACTCGTAGATCGGAAAGCCGGGATCGGGGGTGAGCACCTCGTCGCCCGGCTGGATGAGGGCGAGCGCCGCGGCAAACAGCATCGGCTTCGCGCCCGGCGTGACGATCACGTTCTCCGCCGCTGCGTGCACGCCGCGCGCGGCCAGGGAGTGGGCGATCGCGTCGCGCAGCTCCGGCACTCCGGCCGCGAGCGCGTAGCGGGTGAGACCGTCCCGGAGCGCGCGAATGCCCGCCTCCACGACGTGCGGCGGCGTCGGCATGTCCGGCTCGCCGATCTCGAGGTGCACGACCTTGTGGCCGGCCGCCTCGAGTCGCCGCGCCGCGCCGAGCACCAGATAGGCCTGTTCCGTACCGAGCAAGTCGAGCCGCGTGGCGGAGCGCATCATCGGTCCTCTCAGTGACAAACGAACCCCGGGGCGAGGCCCCGGGGCTGGGATGCTAAGCAATTTATGCGCCTGGGTGTGGTCGCGACCTACCCGAACGGGCGGGCCCTATTTCGCCCGTTCCAGATAGACGCCTTCCCGTGGGTCGACTCGCACCTTCTCCCCCTCATTGATGAACTCCGGTACCTGGATGGTGACGCCGTTCGACAGCTTCGCCGGCTTCGTGCTGGCTGTCTTGGTGGCGCCCCGCATCACTGGGGACGTCTGCGCCACGGTGAGCTCGACGACCGAGGGCAGGTCGATGCCCACGGGACGTCCGTCGAGCCACTCCACCTGAATGTGCATCTCGGGTTGGAGCCACGCGGCGTGGTCGCCCACGGCCTCGCCGTCGAGCGTGTGCTGCTCGTAGGTCGTGGTGTCCATGACGTGCACGCCGCCCTGATCGGCGTAGAGCACCTGGAACTCCTTGGTCTCGAGCGGGGCTTCGTCCACGAACTCTGTAGCCGCGAGCCGCGTGTCGAATGTGTTTCCGGTGACCAGATTGCGGAGCCGCAGCTGCACGAACGCGCGCAGATTCCCGGGCGTGCGGTGGGTGAAATCCATGACGCGGCACGGCTGCCCATCGATGAGGATGACGTGGCCGCGCCGGATGTCGGTCGCCTTCATGAACCCAGCTCCTAGAGAAGCAAACGGCGCGAGCCGACCCGGCGGCCCGCGCGTGACGGGTGGGAAGATAAACCGGATCCGGCCCGGGGCAACGGGCGCATCGCCTTGCGGCGACGCGCGTTGGCGCGTCATATACGAGAGACCACGCAGCGGAGCGGGCAGATGGGCATCGCGCGGCCGGGGAAGATCGTCGGCATCGGGCGCAATTACCGCGAGCACGCGGCAGAGCTCGGGCACCTGGTCCCCCAGCAGCCGCTGCTGTTCCTCAAGCCGCCCACGGCGGTGATCGGCGACGGGGACACGATCGTGTTGCCGCTCGAGTCGGAGCGGGTCGAGTACGAGGCGGAGATCGCCGTCGTGATCGGCAGGCGCGTCCGCCGCGTGTCGGAAGCCCAGGCGCTCGCCGCCGTCGCGGGAATCACCTGCCTGAACGACGTCACCGCCCGCGACCTGCAACGCAGCGAGGAGCAGTGGACCCGCGCCAAGGGGTTCGACACGTTCTGCCCAGTGGGCCCGCGCGTCGCCCCGCTCGACCCGGCGCGCCTCTCGGAGCTCGAGGTCCGCTGCCGCGTGAACGGCGTCGAGCGGCAGCGGGGGAGCGCGCGCGACATGGTGTTCGGCATTGCCGCGCTCGTCGCGTTCGTGTCGCAGGCGATGACGCTCGAGCCCGGAGACCTGATCGCGACGGGGACGCCCGCGGGGGTGGGCCCGCTCGTCGCCGGCGACGTCGTCGAGGTCGAGATCCCGAATGTGGGTGTGTTGCGCAATCCGGTGAGCACGGAACCCCGCAGGCCCGCGACCGCTAGATAGAGGAGTGTCGCGCGCCCGCCACCCCTGGTTCTACACTCTCCCCGTCGCACTCACCCTGGCCGGCCCGCGCGCGGTCCCGGCCCGCCCAATCGCGCCTGTAGCCGTCCCCGAGTTCGCCGTCCTCGCCGAGCTGTTGCGCGAGCGGCAGGGCATCGATCTCGGTGGGCCGGCCGGGGACGATCGCGGCTCGGCGTCCGTGCCGCACTCTCAACAGTTCGGCACCGGCGAGGGCGGGCCGCTCGCCGCCTTCGAGGAGCACGCCGACGGCACCATCTATCTCGCCTATCTGCCCCCTGTGGGGCCCGAGTGGTATGACGTCGGCCGCGCCGACGACACCGAGGAGAGTCGCGACCGCGTCATCCCGGTCGGCCGGGGCCGGCGGCGCTTCGCGGACGCGCAGCAACGCAACGTGCGCCTGGACCACTGGGAGTCCGCGGACAGTGCCTTCCCGGCCGGTCGCGCCCCGGTGCCGCGGTGGCTCGCCTTTCCATTACCGCTCGTCGATTCGTGCGCGGCCGACCGGGCGCGGCTCGCCGCGCTCGAAGCCGGCCAGGAAGAGCGAGGACACGGGGCCCGCGCCGTGATCGGGCTCGTCCGCCGCGGCATCGAGCGTGCCTTCGGCGCGCGGCTGCGGCGCCGCCTGGCGAGCCCGCGCTGCATCAGGCGCCGCGCGGCCGACTGGGGCACGGCGCTCGCGGCCGTGGCCGGTGCACGGGCACACCTCGCTGTCGCGCGCGCCACGCCGCCCCTTCCCGGTGCCGGCGACTACTGCTTCCGCGACGTCGTCTCCAAGCTCGACCCCATCTTCGGAAACAGCGGCCCGCCCGAGTGGCAAACCATCCTGCCCGACAGCCGCTCGGTCGACGATAGCCAGGAGAACGGTCAGCGTCGCCGCAATCCGGACCGACCGCTCGACGCGGCGGGCAATCACGCCGTGTCGTGGGACGAGCTCGTCCACCTCACGCAGACCGACCTCTCCAGCGCGTTCCGCATCCTCCGCTGGGACGGCCACCCCAGCCGTGAGGACATCAAGGACCGACCCATCCCCTGGATCGAGTCGGCGGCGGACGGCATCGTGACGAACAGCTTCCTGTCCGGGGCCGACTACGCGGGCGACCACTACCAGCCGCCCGAGGGGTATTGGCTCGGCGTCGCTCCCCCGGTCGCGCCCGAGGGATGCGGCACGTTCAATGCGCAGCACGCCCTCTGCAACGACTGGATCGTGTACCTGCGCCCCGACCCCGAGTACGAATTCCTCCTCGCCTACGACACAGAACACGAGGAGCCCGAGCAAGGATGGGGGAACTTCGGCGTCGAGCTCCAGGGCGACCTGGAAAACGAAGTGGAGCAGTGGCTCGTCCCGGTCGGCTATCGCACGGAGCCGGGCGACCGGATCCACCTGGTGGGGCGCTGGGTGATCGACTGCGGGCACGAGGACTGGCACGCCGAGCTGCACCCGATCGAGGCGTTCGTGAGCACCCACGCGCGGGTCCGCTCGGCCGCGAGCGACGGGTTCGAGGGCCTAGCGTCCGTCGTGGTGACTGGCGACTGGCCGGGTGGCCGGCTGGCCCTCGACCTATGGCCCCCCGCCCGCCCCGCCGCTGCGACGACGCTCGCCTGGCGGCGCGACCGCGCTGGCGCGCTGTCCGGCCTATCGGTCACGGAGACGCTCGAGCCGGGCGACGCGCCGAACCACCTGCATCTCGAGGTCGTGTCGACCGACGCACGCCGTCCCCTCGCCACCGGCGACTGGAACGAGGTCGAGCCGCACTCGACGCGGCGGCTCGCGACGCGGTATCACCTCTGGTGGAGCGAGAGGTCGGCGAGCGACAGCGGGCCGGTGAGATAGCCGCTGAGCTCGCGCGACCACCAGGCCCCCGTGCGGGAGCGCTCCTGCGCAGTGGTAAACCGGTAACGGTAGGAGACGAGTCGCACGTAGCGCGGCGGCGCGCCGGGGAACGGGTTCGACCCGAGCAGGGAGAGGACCTGCGGCGTTCCCTCGAGCAATCTGCGCACCAGACCGGCCAGCCACGGCTCGGCGCCTTCGGGATCGAGCGCCGCGAACCACATCTGCCAGTCGAGTCGCGGCTGATGCGGGGCGACGAAGCGCGGCCGACGCGACACCGCCCCGGGCTGCCAGCGGAACTCGTACTCGAGCCAGTGCACGCTGTCCCGACTGCCTTCGATTACGATCTCCGGCCGCTCGGTCGTCATCACGCGAAACACGCCGTAGCCGTTGACCGAGCGGAGCGGCGCGACCGCGCGGAGCAGCGGGTGATCGAGAGCGCCGCGGCCGCCGGGAAGCGTCGCGCTGATCTCGCGGGCGAACGTGAGCGCGCTGAGCGACGCGATCACCGCTGCGAGCGCGACCGTCACACGCTGGCGCCACAGCGGCTCGGGCTCGCCGGCGGCGAGCCGCAGCGGCAGCACGGGCCGCAACACGGCGTCGTCCAGCAGCGGCACGCACAATACGATCGCGAGCAGGTTGAAGAACCCGTAGTTCCCCGTCGCGGCGATCCCGAGCTGGCCGAGTCCGAGCAGGGCGCACGCGGCGATGCGCAGCCGGCGCCAGGGGGAGGGCGCGAAGATCAGCCAGGGTACGCCGAGCTCGATCGCGAACATCCCCAGCGTCATGCCCTTGTGCACCCACGCGGGGAGCAGCTGCGCGTACCACGCGGTCCAGGGGGGCAGCGGCTGCGTCCAAAAGTGGTAGTCGAGCGCGGTGAGGTGGCGCCACGTCGGATCGCCGCTGGCGAGCTTGGTGATCCCGGAGAGGAGCATCAGTTTGAAGAGCAGCAGCCACACCAGCCACCGCACGGCGCGCGACGGGGCTCGCTCCTGCTCGAGGCTCGGCAGCCACTGAGTGGGCGCGTACAGGACCGCGAGCAGGCCCGCCTCGAGGAGCAACCCATCCCACTGGAACCACAGGAAGGTTTGTCCCACGACGCTGAGTGACAGATAGCACGCCCACAGCAACGCCAACACCGGCGCCTGGGCCACGCCGGCGAGCAGCAACAAGGCGAGGATGGCGCCGCTCCAGCAGAGAGCTCGCAGGGCCCCGTCCCCCGCTCCCAGCCAACAGGCGGTCGGGTGCAGGCGGTAAGCGGCCGCTCCGTAGAGCCCCCGGGCCCGCTCGAGGAAGGCAGCGGCCGGGAGGATCCCGTGCTCACCGACGAGGCCCGTGACTTGCAGCGCCAGCGAGACGAACGCGATCAGGTAAACGAGGCCCAGCAGCCGGAGAAACAGCCAGCGCGACAGGACGTAGGTCGGCTCACCAGTGGAGGATTCCGTGGCGGTCGGTGGCCGCTGGGTAGCCCGGGGCTCAGTGACGTCCATCGCTGTGATCTGAAGATGGGACTCGTTATCGATTGAGGGAACACGGCCTGTAGCGGCGAAACCACGTCGCGCCCTGCGGGGTAGGAGTCTCCTATCCCAACGGGGTGTTCGCCCCCGGCAGCTGTGTGACCCACGTCACCCAAGTTCAGGTAGGAGGTTTCCAGCACATGTTCAAGAACGGCCGTCTGGCGGCGGGCGCTGTGTGGCTCCCCCTCGCGCTGCTCGTCGCCGCAGGGTGCAAGCAGGGCCCGTCTCCCGAGGTGCAGGCGAGGATGGACAGCCTGTCGCAGGCGTCCTCCGAAAAGGAACGCCTGATGTCGGAAGTCGCCGAAAACACGCGCATGGTGAGCGAGATCAGCAAGGAGCTCGCGACCGTGGCCGTGCCGGCCAAGCGGCTGAAGGTGGGAGCGGCGGAGTCACCGCTGCGGGCGTCCCGCGACACGATGATCTCGAAGATCCGCTACATCACGGCACGGGTGAGAGAGATGGAGCCGAAGCTGCAGCAGACGGAGCAGCGCGTGCGTGAACTCACCACGCTCTCCGACAGTCTGAAAGACGATCTCGCCTCGACGATTCAGAACCTCCAGAGCGTGATCGACAATCAGAAGGAAACGATCTCCGCCCTCAACGACCAGGTGGAGAAGCTCTCGGCCGAGAACGTGGCCCTGAAGGACACCATCGACAACATGGCCACTGAAGCCAACACGGTCTACTACATCGTGGGGACCAAAGACGAGCTGGAGCAGCGCGGCATCGTGCGGGAAGAGGGCGGCGCCCGGTTCCTGTTCGTCCTGTGGAAGAGCGGCAAGACGCTGGTCCCATCCCGTAACCTCGACCCGACCGCGTTCACGCCGGTCGACCGGCGGGCGCTGTCCGAAATCCCGCTCCCGGCCGCCGACAAGGAGTACCGCATCGTCTCGCGTCAGGACGCGAGTGCTCTCGCCATCCCGCCTTCGGCCGACGGCACGATTACGGGCAAGGTAAAGATCGCCGACTCCGCCCGCTTCTGGGCGAACTCGAAGTACCTCATCATCGTCGAAGGCTGACGCACTTGGTCCCCCCACATGCCCGGCTTCGTGTCGAGCCCACACGAGGCCGGGTCTGTGGCAGGGCCGCAGCACTTTTGGGGAGGGGTGATGTGACATGGCCCACGACTCGATGGCGGCAAGCGCACGTGCTGGGGCCGGCCATCGGCGCGGGACTTGCACTAGGGATCACCAGGCACACAGGGGGGCTCATGCACGCAGTAATCCGGCGGTACCGGGTGAGGCTGGGGACGGTCGCGGAGGCGGTACGCTATGCGGAGAAACAGTTCGTGCCGCTAGTGCGGCGGATCCCGGGATTCGTGGGGTGCTACCTGATGGACGCAGGCAACGACGTGCTGACGTCCATTGGGCTGTTCCACACGCAGGACGGCGCCGAGGCCGCGGTCAGCCTACAGCGGGACTGGTTCCGGGACGAGTGGTCATCGTTCCGGCCGCTACCGCCGGAAGTCGTCATCGGCGCGGTGCTCGCGCAGGCCACGGCCGACAGCGCTGTTCCGGCGGAGCGCCGGCGGCTGGCCGATCGGCGCAACGCCGCGGCGGTGCTGCCCGTGGGCTCCTGGAGCGGCGTCGAACGGCGTATCCGTTCTGATCGACGCGGCGGTGCAGAGCGGCGCCCGGAGTTCGCCGGGCAGGCTGAGTGGCAGGCAGCCGCAGGCTGGAGGGCGGCGGGCTGATACGCGCCCGCCGCGCAGCCACGCGCGGCGGGTCATACGACATACAAAGCGGGGAGTGGGCCGCAACTGCTCACCGGTGGATTGTGTCTGGCCCGGTCGCAAGACCGACCGCTGGACCCCCGGCGGCGGTTCCACTCCTCGCTCCGCTTTAGGCCTACCGACCGCGGCGGATCCGCGCTATTTCATCCCACCCATGTCGCTCGCCCGCCGTCTGCTGCTCCGTGCCTCGCGCAGCCCGTGGCTCGCAGCTCAGCTGCGCCGTCGCGCCTTCTTCCGCCGCGCGGTCCGGCGTTTTCTACCGGGCGAAGACTTGGGCGCGGCGCTCGATGCTGCCGCCGAGTTCGCGCGCGCCGGGCTGGGCAGCGTGCTCACCCAGCTCGGCGAGCAAGTCGGCAACCGGGCCGAGGCCGTCGCCGTGCGGGACCACTACCTCGGCGTCCTCGCCGCGGTGCGGCAACGCAGGCTCCCGAGCGAGGTATCGGTCAAGCTCACCCATCTCGGACTCGAAGTGGATCGCGGCGCCTGCGAGCAGGCGCTGAGTGCGCTCGCGGCCCGGGCGGCCGACTGTGGCTCCCTCCTGTGGATCGACATGGAGGAGTCGCGTTACGTGGACGTCACGCTCGAGCTGTTCCGCCGCACGCGCGCCGAGCGCAACAATGTGGGGGTCTGCCTCCAGGCATATCTCCGCCGCACCCCAGACGACCTGGTGGGGTTGCTGCCGCTGGGCCCAGCGATCCGTCTCGTCAAGGGCGCGTACAACGAGCCGCCCAGCATCGCGTTTCCGCGGAAGCGCGACGTGGACGGGTGCTACGCAATGCTCGCAGATCGCCTGCTTCAGGAGGCCACCCGCGGACGGGGGCGGCCGGTCTTTGGGACGCACGACGTCCGGTTGATTAAAGGGATCCGTGAGCAGGCCCGGCGACACGGGACCCCTGCGAGCGCTTACGAGATACACATGCTGTACGGCATCAAGGCCGCGGTCCAGCGTGCGCTCGCAGCCGAGGGGTGCACGGTGCGCGTGTTGATCAGCTACGGGAGCGCGTGGTTCGCGTGGTACATGCGCCGCCTCGCCGAGCGGCCGGCGAACGTGTGGTTCGTGGTGCGGAATCTGGTGTAGGAGACCGCGTCGCTCCGCCGCCCATGACGACCGACACAGCCTCTGCCCTGCTCGCGCGCTGGCGCGAAGACACCCCCGGCTGCCGTGAGCGCGTCCATCTCAACAACGCCGGCGCGGCGCTCATGCCGCGACCGGTGCTCGAGACGCTCACCCGCCACCTCGAGCGGGAAGCGCTGATCGGCGGCTACGAGGCGGCGGACGAAGCCGACGCGCGCGTGCGAGAGAGCTATGCACGGATCGGAAGGCTGATCGGCGCCGCGGCTGGCAACGTCGCAATCGTGGAGAACGCCACGGTTGCGTTCGCGCAGGCGCTCTCGGCGTTCGATTTCCGCCCGGGCGACCGCATCGTCACCACGCGCACGGATTATCCCTCGAACCAGCTCATGTACCTGTCGCTGGCGCGCCGTGCGGGAGTCGAGACCGTGCGTGCCGACGACCTCCCCGAGGGGGGTGTGGATCCCGAGAGCGTGCGTCGCCTCGCGCGGCATCCGCGCACCAAGCTCGTCGCCGTCACCTGGGTGCCGACCAATTCGGGGCTCGTGCAGGATGCGTCCGCGGTGGGCGAAGTGTGCGCCGGGCTGGGCGTGCCCTACCTCGTCGACGCGTGCCAGAGCGTGGGTCAGATGGCGACGGACGTCGGGACGCTACGCTGTGATTTCCTCGCCGGGACGGCGCGCAAGTTTCTGCGCGGCCCGCGCGGGATCGGCTTCCTGTACGTCTCCGACCGCATGCTCGAGCGAGGGGCATTCCCCCTCTACCCCGACCTGCGCGGCGCCGACTGGACCGATCCCGACGCCTTCCGGCTGGCCGACAGCGCGCGCCGCTTCGAGAACTGGGAGTTCGCCTACGCCCTCGTACTGGGGCTCGGCGAGGCGGCGGGCTACGCGCTGGCGGTCGGCCAGGAAGGGGCCGACCGGGCTGGGCGGCTGGCCGCCGAGCTGCGCGAACGCTTGCACGAGATCGACGGCGTGCGACTGCTCGACCGCGGCCGGGAGCAGTGCGCCATCGTCACGCTCGCTGTAGCGGGCCGGGACGCGGCAGAGTTGAAGCTCCGACTCCGCGAGCGGGGGATCAACACGAGCTCGGCCGATCGCACCGCCGCCGGCGTGATCGATATGGACGAGAAGCGGGCCACGTCGGTGTTGCGTCTTTCGCCGCACTATTACAACACCGTAGAGGAGCTCGATCGGACCGTCGCGGAGCTGCGCGAGCTGATCCGCAGCTGAAGCCTCTTGTCACCCACACCGCACAGCGGCTAGGTTCCCACCCGATGACACGCCCCTGCCGCCCGCGCCCACCAGCCGAATGCGCTTTCCACATTCTAGAGACGAGGTCGCTTCCATGAAACGGGCGATGCTGCTGCTGCTCTTCACACTGCCGGCGTGGATCGCGCCGGTGCCGTCAGGCCCCGAGGACGAATCGGTGTTCGTGAAGAACCTGAGGCCGGACCAACGCGAATCCCTGCTCTATGTCTGGACCAGCGACGCCGATGCCAAGCAGCCGGACTTCCTCACGGTGGTCGACGCCGATCCCAAGTCGCCGCGCTACGGCAAGATCCTCACGACGGTCCCGACGGGCTCGACCGTGGACAACGAGGCGCATCACTTCGGCTACACGGTGAATGCGGACCGCATCTTCGCGGGCGGCCTGATCTCGAACCGGCTCTTCATCTACGACGTCAAGACCGACCCACAGCATCCCAAGCTCATCAAGACGATCCCGGACCTGGGCGCGTTGAGCGGCTACACCGGCCCGCATACCTATTATGCCGTCCCCGGGGGCGTGATGATCGCGATGCTCGGTTCCAAAGACGGCACCGGGCCGGGCGCACTCATTCGGCTCGATGAACAGGGGAACTTCGTGTCCGCGCTTCCCGCTCCCAATCGCCCCGACGATCCGGGGTACATGTACGACGTCGGCGTAAAGCCCGAGCTGAACCGGATGGTTACGTCCAGCTGGACACACCCGCACCACTTCCGCGCGAACCCGATCGCGCCTGAAAACGTCGGCGACGCGGTCGTGGTATGGGACTGGAAGGCCGGCACGGTGCTCCAGGTTGAGCACCTCGACAAGATGCCGCTGGAGGTGCGGTGGCAGCACGGCCCCGCGGCGCGCGGCGGATTCATCAACTGCGCCGGAGCGAGCACGATCTGGTATTGGGAGGACAAGGACGGCAAGGTCGCGTTCACCCGCGTCATCCAGCTCCCGGCGAACTCGACGCCCGCGGACGTGCGGATCTCGTACGACAACCGGCTCCTCTACGTGTCGCTGTTCAGCGGCAACGCCGTGCAGCAGTACGACGTCGCCGATCCCCTGCACCCCAAGTTCGTGAGCGAAGTCAAGCTGCAGGAGCCGAACATGATGAAGCTCACGCCCGACAGCCGCCGCTTGTACGTGAGCAATTCGCTGCTCTCGAACCTCGACGGCAAGGTGCCGTTCCGGGTGTGGCTCCTGAACGTCGGAACGGGCGGCATGACCCTCGACGACAAGTTCGTGGTGGACTTCGATCAGTTCCCGACCGGGGCGGGCCGACCGCACGACATGCTGTTGAAATAGCGCGGATGCCCCCCCCGACGCCCCGGCCTTACGGCCGGGGCGATGGGGCCACGGGACCTCGGGGCTACGCCCGCCACGCCTTCCAAGCCGCGTAGAAAATGTCTGCCTCGTCCACGAAGCCGCCATGGCGCGGCTGCCAGCCGAGCAGCCGCACGGCCTTGCGGGCATCCACATGCTGGTCCACTGCCAGCGCGTCCGCGAAATCGCCCATCGTGCGACGCGCTTCCCCCAGGGGCACCGGTCGCAGCTCGCCCTGGAAGCCCGCCGCGCGTGCGGCCGCCGTCGCCATCTCGAGCACGGTGGCGCGCGACCGGTCGGTCACGTCGAACACCTCGCCGGCCCGTCCGCTCTCCGCGGCGCGCACGTAGGCGTCCGCCAGATCGTCGAGGTGCACCATCGTCCACCGATTGTGACCCGACCCCACTACGGTGGGCGCCTTGCCGGCCGCGGCGGCGGCGAACCAGTCGCCGGTCAACCCGCCGCGGCCGCCGTACACGCAGCCCAGCCGCATCACGAGCCCGCGCACGCCCTTGGCCTGGAGCACCAGCTGCTCGTGCGCCGGCCGCCACGCAACGAGCTTGATCGGGTCGAGCGGGCTGGTCTCGTCCACCAGTTTCTCGCCGCTGTCGCCGTGCACCCAGACGCCACTCGTGTAGATCAGCGTCTTGGGCTGCGATCCCCGACGCCCGGCCTCGATCAAGGCGTCGACCGCGGTCTTGTCCTTGGCCACGCCGCTGGCCGAGGGCTCGAACGCGGCGTGCACGAGGACACTGCAATCCTCGGCCGTATCGGCGTAGCTCTTCGAGTCCCCGATGTCTCCGATGACCGGGCGAATCTCCTGGCGCGCGAGCTGCAGCGCCTTGGCCGCGGCACGCGTTAGCCCGTACACGTCATGACCCGCCCGGCGGAGCGCCGTCGCCACGGCGAAGCCTACGTACCCGGTGGCACCCGTCACGAACACGCGCATAGGATCTCCTCGCTCTAGGGCGGCCCAGTGCGCCCGCGAGAAAACTCGCGACTTTGCAGTCGCTCGTAAACGGGCGACCCTTGATTACTGTTGGATCATGGCCCCCAAGTCGCTCCGCCTCTCCAAATCCCGCTTCCTCGCCGGGCTGCAGTGCCACAAGCAGCTGTGGTGGCGTGTGCACGAGCCGGACGCACCGGAGCTGGTGCCGGACGCGGCGCTGCGCAACGTGCTCAACCAAGGGAACGAGGTCGGCCGCAGGGCCCGGGAGTACGTTCCGGGAGGCGAGCTCGTCGACCTGCCGTTCTACGAGTTCGACAACAAGGTGGCGCAGACCCGTGACATCCTGCAGCGGCAGCCCTCACCCCCGGCGCTATACGAGGCGACGTTCCTCGCCGACGATACCTACGCCGCTGTAGACATCCTGGAGCGAGGGCCGCGCGGCTACGGGGTGGTCGAGGTGAAGGCGACGAACAGCCTGAAACCGGAGCATTTGCCAGACGTCGCCCTTCAAGTGCACGTGTTGCGGCGCGCGGGGCTACCGGTCGAGCGGGCCGCGGTGATGCACCTGAACCCGGAGTGCCGCTATCCCGATCTGAGCAACCTGTTCGCGCGCGAGGACGTTTCGGCGCCGGTCGAGGGAGTGCTGCTGGGCCTCCCCGACGAGCTCGCGGCCCAGCAGCGCATGCTCGAGGGACCACTCCCCCAGGTCCCGATCGGCGACCACTGCACCAGGCCGCACGATTGCCCGTTCCTCGAGCGCTGCTGGCCGAAGCTGCCGGACCATCACGTCAGCAGCCTGTACCGGATCGAGCGCAAGAAGGCGCTGCAGTACGAGGCGGACGGCTACGCAACGATCTACGACCTGCCGTCGGACCTCGAGCTGTCCGTCATCCACCAACGCCAGGTGCGAGCGGTGACCGCGGGCCGGATGGTGGTCGAGCCGGCGCTCGCCGAGGCGCTGGTCCAGTTCGCGTCGCCGCTCGCATTTCTCGATTTCGAGACCGTGAGCCTCGCGATCCCGCGGTGGGACGGTTGCCGGCCGTGGCAGAACGTGCCCGTCCAGTTCAGCTGCCACGCGGAAGAGCGCGGCCGCGGCCTGGTGCACTACGAGTGGCTTGCCGACGGCGCCGGAGATCCTCGCCCCGCGCTCGCGGAGGCGCTCGTGGCGGCGTGCGCGGGGGCACGCAAGGTGGTGGCGTACTACGCGAGCTTCGAGCGTGACTGCATCCGCCAGTTGGCCGAGGCCGTGCCGCGCCTCGCGAAGGAGCTGCAACGGATCGAGAAGAAGCTCGTCGATCTGCTGCCCCTCGTCCGCAACCACGTCTATCACCCCGACTTCGGCGGGAGCTTCAGCATCAAGCGGACGCTCCCGGCGCTCGTGCCGGGCCTCTCCTACGCCGATCTGAAGATCGGTGATGGGGAGACCGCGACGCTCGAGCTGATGCACCTCATGTTCAGCGAGGAGCTGTCGCCGGTGGAGCGCGTGGAGCTGCGCGAGGCACTGCTGCGTTACTGCGAGCGCGATACCTGGGCGATGGTCAAGATGCTGGCGAAGCTGAGAACTCTCGTGGCGGAGCAGCTCGAGCTGTTCTAAGGACTAGGCCATCCGCCGGCTTTCGAGCAGGTCGAGGGCGCGCCGCACTCGATGGATCGAGGCCGCCAGGGCCCTGGTGCTCGCGTCACCCAGCTCGCGGCTCACAGCCAGCTGGTTGAGGAGCTGCAGTGCGTTGCGGAGATGCTCGCCCGGCGCCTCACCTGCCACGGCCCGTGTGGGCCGGTTGCGGCGATCGAGCGTGCTGCGCCGTTCGGCACCGCATCGCCGATCCACTACACGCCGGCGCTCCGCGGCGACGCTCGTGATGGACCGGCGTCGTGCCTCGAGGCGCCGGTCGCTGCCCCGGCGACGATCAGCAAAGAGCCGGCTGCTGGTCACACGTTGACGGACTCTGGCGGTGGTGATTGGGCAAAGAAAATCTGTCTGACGCCGGGACCTTCGGCCAGCCCGCCTCCCTCAGTGACAGTCCCCGGACCCCGAGTCGGCGAACGTTTCCCCCATCACCTCCGGAACCGGGATGAATTGCCAGCGATAGGACCGCGGTGTCAGTGTCAACCTGAGGACACCGTAGTCGGTGCTGCGGGTCTCGCTGTTGGCAATCGAGGGCCCGAACCGATAGGCGCCGCCGCCCCCCGTCCCGACCACGAACTCGCGGATCCCCCTCACGGGGTCGGCCCGGCCGTCCGGAGTTTGGAGCGCGAAGCGCTCGTAGTTGTGCTCGTGTCCCGACAGGACCACGTCCGCCCCGGCTTCGTACAGCGCCTGCCACAGCGGCTGCGTTTGCGGGTCGCTGCCGTGGGTCGTGCCCGAGCTGAAGCGGGCGTGATGCCAATAAGCGAGCGTGCAGAGCTTGGGGTGCGCGGCGAGGTCGGCGCGGAGCCAGCGCTCCTGGGGAGAACCCGGGCTCATGTCCAGATTCGAGTTCAAGGCGATGATGTGCCAGGCGCCGAGTTCGTAGCTGTAGTAGCCTAAGCCCCGTTCCCCCGCCGCGACACCGAAGTAACCGAAGTATCCGGGCGCCGCCGGCGTGTCGTAATCGTGATTGCCGGGAACGGGGTGGGTGCGCTTCTTGAACCGTCCCCAGGTCGGCTGATAGCACTCCGCGTAGTTAACCGCGGTGCCATTGGGGTACGCGTTGTCCCCGAGCGCGAACACGGTGCCCGGGATGCTGTCGATCAGCTGCGCGGTCGCCACGGCGTGCGCGCGCCAGCAGGACGCGATGTCCCCCGCCCCGACAAAGACCTGCGGCGTCGCGGGAGGCTCCACGAACGCCGTCAGAGTGTCGAAGACGGTGTCGGTGGCGTGCGCGGTGACCGTCACCCGGACCGCGTAGCGGCCCGGGGCGGCGTACGCGTGCGTGGCGCGCGCGGGCGCGACGCGGTCGACGATGGTCCCGTGATCGGCGGCGCCGTCACCCCAGCTGATCGCGTAGGGCCACGGGGGCGTCGTGTCCCGCCAGTTGCTCACGCGGAACGCGAGCGCTGCAGGCGCGCGGGGAGAGACGCGCAGGTCCGGGCCGGCGTCAACGGTCGGCGGCGGACTCACGCGGGCCTCGATACGGCAGGCGACGATCCCGAGGGCGGTCACGGCAACGAGGGACCGGGCGCAGCGCACCATGTAGAGCGAAGGCACGCCACAGCATACGATGACGCAGTGACAAGGGGAACGGGTGTTCCGTTTGACTTCGCTGCTCCAGGCGATTAGCTTCTAACAGCAGACTCCAAGGCGGGAACTGGCATGTGCGCCGGTCCCGCCTTTTTTCGCGACCTTCACAAGGGTGGACCGATGGCCAAAGAAGAAGCGATCGAGATCGATGGCACGGTCACGGAAGTGCTTCCTAACACCACGTTCCGGGTGCTGTTGATCAACGGCCACCATGTCCTCGCCACCATCGCCGGCAAGATGCGGCGGTTTCGGATCCGCGTGCTGGCGGGCGACCGCGTCACCCTCGCGCTGTCCCCCTACGACCTCACGCGGGGCCGCATCACGTTCCGCCACAAGTGAGCGGGCCGCTGCCGGACAGCCCGGACCAGTCCGCCGCCGCGGGATGGCTCGCGCGCCTGGCCGCTTACAAAGAGCCCGACCTGACGCGCAGCGTCTGGCAGCTCGTGAGCGCGGCGGCGCTGTACGCCGGCGCCTGGGCTCTGATGTACGCGAGTCTCGGCGTGGGCTACTGGCTGACGCTCCTGCTGGCCGTGCCCGCGGCGTTCCTCCTCGTGCGGCTGTTCATCATCCAGCACGATTGCGGGCACGGGGCGTTCTTCCGGTCGCCCCGTGCGGCGGACATCGTCGGGTCGATCATCGGCGTGCTCACGCTGACACCGTACCACTACTGGAAGAAGACCCACGCGATGCATCACGCGACGTCGGGCAACCTCGAGCATCGCGGGTTTGGCGATATCGACACGTTGACGGTGGACGAGTACCTGGCGCGCTCCCGCTGGGAGCGCTTCAAGTACCGCGTGTATCGCCATCCGGCGGTGCTGTTCGGCGTGGGCGCGGTGCTCCACTTCTTTGTACGGCACCGCCTGCCGACCATCGTACCGCGGACCTGGACGCGCGAGCGGCGCAGCATCCTGTGGACCGACGTCGGCCTCGCCAGCTTCGTGGTCCTGATGGGGACGCTGGTGGGGTTCCGGGAGTTCCTACTCGTCCAGCTTCCTGTGGCGTTGCTGTCGTGCTCGATCGGTGTGTGGCTGTTCTACGTCCAGCATCAGTTCGAGCCGACGTACTGGGAGCACGACGACCGCTGGGCGTACCACGCCGCGGCGCTGGAGGGGAGCTCGTACTATCGCCTCCCCAAGCTGCTGCAGTGGGCGACCGGGAACATCGGGCTGCATCACATCCACCACCTCAATGCCCGGATCCCGAACTACCGTCTACAGCAGGTGCTGGAAGCCTTTCCCGAGCTGCGGCGGGTCGCGACGCTCACCCTGAAGGAGAGCTTCCGCTGCGTGCGCCTCGTGCTGTGGGACGAGCGGGCGAGAAAACTGGTGCCGTTTCCGGCGTGACCGGGAGCGCGGCTCACTCAGGGCCGAGGATGGGCAGAGACACCCGGGCTTCGCAGCCCTTGGCTGCTGCTCGGTTGGCGAGCGTCAGCGTGCCGCCGTGCGCCTCCGCGATCTGCCGTGAGAGCGCGAGCCCGATCCCGGAGCCGTCCGCCTTGGTAGTGTAGAACGGCACGAACAGGTTGACGGTGTCGGCCAGGCCGGGGCCGTCGTCGCGAACCCACACCTCCAGCCGGCCGTTGCGCGCAGTCCACCCCAGCTCGACCTGCCCGCCGCCTTCCAGGGTCGCGTCGACCGCATTGCGCACGAGGTTGATCAGGAGCTGGTCGAGCTGCCCGCCGTCCGCCTGGATCGTCACCTCCGGTCCGGGGCATACCGTCACAAGCACACGGGTCTCGAGCGCGGCCACGCGACGCACCCACTCCGCGACCAGAACGGGCTCGAGGCGAGGGCGTGGCAACCGGGCCAGCCGCGCGTAGGCGGCCATCAGACGGCTGAGCGATTCCGCCCGGCCCCCGATCACGCCCAATCCCTTGTGGAGATCTTCGCGCCAGTCGGGCGCCAGCGGATCGCGCCGCACCAGCTCCGCCAGGCTCTGCGCAATGGACTTGATCGGGGCGAGCGAGTTGTTGAGCTCGTGGCTGAGCACGCGGATCAAGCGCTGCCACGCCTGGCGCTCCTCCTCGCTCAGCGCGCGGCTCACGTCGGCGAGCACGAGGAGCTGATGGGGGAGCCCGCCCTGGCGAAACGTGCCACGCCGCAGCTCCCAGCGTCCAAGCCCCGGCCGCCCCGGGAACGCAATCTCGAGCACGCGGGGCGCGTCGCCCGCCAGACTCTCGGCGAGCCCGAGCTCGGCGGCGTCCTTGCCGAGCAGCTGCTCGGCCGGCCGGCCCAGCAGCGCCGCCCCGCCGCGGTTCACGAGCCGCAGCGCCCGTGCCTCGTCGAATGCGAACACCGCGACGTCGATCTCTTCCATCACGCGGCGCAGCAATGCCGTCGCCTCCAGCGCGCCGAGGCGCTGCGCTCGCAAGTCCTCGCCGAGCGTGTTCAGCTCGAGCAGCAACAGGCCGAGCGCGTCGTCCGGGTCCGAGCCGCGGGCTCGCAGCGAGAAGTCCCTTTCCCGGAGCGCCGCCAGCATGTTCGAGATCGTCTGCAGCGGCCGAACGACCCGCTCACGCACGACGCCGACGAACGCCAACCAGACAGCGACCAGCAGGATCGTGAGGGTCCATTGGGTACGCGCCGCGAAGTCGCCACTCCACAACAGCACCAGTGCGAGGATGACGGCGGGGAGCCCGGTGAGCAGCGCGAGCGTGACAATGCGGCGCTCGTAGCGCGGCTTGCGCGTGCGGCGCCGCTCAGAGCCCATGCCGCTTGAGCCGGCGGTACAGGGCACTGCGAGACAGGCCGAGCGACTTCGCGGCCTCGCTCACATTGCCGGCCGCACGCGCCAGCGCCTTTTGAATCAGCACCCGCTCCACCTCTTCGAGGCTCATCAGGTCGAGCGGCGTCGCGCCGTTCGCCCCGCTGCCGAGCCCCAGGTCGCGCGTTCGCACCGAGCTTTCCTCGGCCATCAACACGGCCCGCTCGATCGTGTGGTCGAGTTCCCGCACGTTCCCGGGCCAGGGATACGTCCGGAGGGCCTGCATCGCGTCCGCCGCGAAGCCGCTAATCGACTTGCGGTAACGCGCGGCGTGGCGGCGCCCGAAATGACCGGCGAGCAGGGGAATGTCCTCGCGCCGCTCGCGTAGCGGTGGCAGGCGGAGTTCGACGGTATTGAGGCGAAACAACAGGTCCTGCCGGAATTTCCCGGCCGCCGCTTCGGCGTGGATGTCTGCGTTCGTCGCCGAGATGACGCGGACATTCACGCGCTGCGTCTTGGAGGAGCCGACGCGTTCGAACTCGCCGGTTTCCAGCACCCGCAGCAGCTTCGCCTGCTGCGGCAGCGGCAGGTTCGCGATCTCGTCGAGAAACAGCGTCCCGCCCTCGGCGAGCTCGAAGCGGCCGACCCGATCGACCTTCGCGTCGGTGAAGGCGCCCTTCACGTGCCCGAACAGCTCGCTCTCGAACAGGCCGTCGGGAATGCCGCCCAGGTTGACGGCGACCAGTTGCCGCTCCGCCCGGCCCGAGGCGGCGTGCAGCCAGCGGGCCACGACTTCCTTGCCTGTGCCGTGCTCGCCCAGGATGAGCACGTTGGCGTCCGACGGACCGATGCGCTCCATCAGCTTGAGCACCGGTTGCATCGCGGGCGACTCGGCGATCAGCTCGGGCAAGCCCTCGCGGCGCAACGCGCGATTCTCGCGCTCGAGCTGCTGGCTGCGGCGCAACGCCCGGCCCAGTTCGACCTGGGTGCGGAGCGTGGCGAGCAGCCGGCGGTTGTCCCACGGCTTCTCGATGAAGTCGCGCGCGCCGCGGCGCATCGCTTCGACGGCGCCGTCGATGCTGGCCCAGGCGGTCATCACCACGACCGGGGGCGCGGCATCGAGCCCCTGGAGCCGCGCGAGCAGATCGAGTCCTTCCGCGCCGGAGGTCGTGTCGCGGGTGTAGTTCATATCGATCAGGAGGGCGTCGAAGTCGCGCTTGTCGAGGGCGGAAAGGACGGCGCGGGGCGAGGTGGCGCTCTCGACCTCGTAGCCCTCGCCTTTCAGAAGCAGCTTCAGGGCCTCCAGCACATCGGGCTGATCGTCGGCAACGAGAATGCGCGGCTCCATGCTCAAGCTTGTTGGGGCTTGGGGCTCGGGGCTAGGGGCTCGGGTCCTCACCCCCTGACCCCCTCTCCCTTCGGGAGAGGGGGAACTCACGACGTCCCCCCTCTCCGGAACGGAGAGGGGGACAGGGGGTGAGGACGGCGTCCGAGGCCCTATTCCGCACGCAGCGCAATCACCGCGTCGATGCGCGTGGCCGACTGGGCCGGGACGAGGCTGGCGAGCGCCGCGATACCGACGAGGAACCCGGTGACCGCGGTGAGCGTCGCCAGATCCGTCGCAGTCACCTCGTACAGCAGCGCCACTAGCAAGCGGTTTGCCAGCAGTGCACCGAGCAACCCCAGCGCCGATCCCACGCCCGCGATCATAAGGCCCCGCCGCATCACCATGCGCTGCAGATCTCGGGCGGTAGCTCCGAGCGCCATCCTCACGCCGAGCTCGCGCGTGCGTTGGCGCACCATAGTCGCCATGGCGCCGAACAAACCGACCGCTGCCAGCGCCACGGCGGCACCCGCGAACACCCCCAGCAGCAGCGCGTTGAGTCGCGGCTGGGCCAGCGGCGCCTCGAGAAACGTCCCGAACGGCGCCGCGCTCGCCAGCGCGACACCTGGCTCCGTCTCGGCGATCACGCGCCGAATCGTCGGAACCAGGTCAGCCGGGGAGCCGCTCGTGCGGATGGCGAGCTTCATCGGCATGTAGGGAAAAAACGACTGGCGGAGGGGGAAGTAGATGCTGGCGCGCGCGTCCCGCAGGTCGCGGTAGCGCGTGTCCGGGACGACCCCGACGACGGTGGCCGTCCGCTCGAAGTTCTCCCCCAGGCGCTTGCCGATGGGATCGACGCCCGGCCAGTAGTACCGCGCCGCGGACTCACTGATCACGACGACCCGGGGCGCGCCCTCTCGGTCGGCGTCCGTGAAGACACGCCCACGGCGCACCGAAATGCCTAACGTCGCGAAGTAGTCTGGGGTCACGACCTCCATGTTGAGCATCGGGTTGGCGGCAGTCTGTTCCGCGGACTGCCCTTCCGCCTGCGGCTTACCGTCCCACCCGCCGGAGCCGGAGAATGGGACCGCCACCACGGGCGAGGCGGCCCGCACACCGGGGATCGCCCGCACCTGCGATAACAGTCTCTCGAGCAGCGCGCGTTGTTTCGCCGCGGTGTCGAACCGATCGTAGCGAAGCGTCAAGTCGCCGATCAACAAGTGTGACGGCTCGAGGGAGAGCTCTGCCCGCTCGAGCTTGATGAGGCTTCTGGCGATAAGACCAGCGGCGGAGAGTACGAGCAACGCGAGCGCAAGCTGTCCCGCGACCAGGGCTTCGGTCGCCGGCCGGGAGCGCCAACCGGCGCTATGCCGCGGGTCCGACCGGAGCGCCCGCTCCAACTCGACGCGCGAGGTGATGACCGCCGGCGCGAGGGCAAAGATCAGCATAGCGATGCTCGTGATCGCCACGGCGCCGACCAGCACGGTCGCGTTCACTTGAATCTCGTCCAAGCGCGGGACGCCAGCCGGCGCGAACGCGACGAAGATGCGGACCGCGCCAGCCGCCACAGCCAACCCGAGTACCCCGCCGGCGATCGCGAGGAGCGCGTTCTCGGTCAGCAGCTGGACGATGACTTGTCCCCGGCCCGCACCAAGCGCTGATCGCACGGCGATCTCGCGCACGCGCGCGAGGCCGCGGACGAGGAGCAGATTGGCCACGTTGATGCACGTGATCAAGAGCAGGAGTCCGGCCGCGGCGGCGAACACGATCAGTGCCGGCCTCGTGTCGCCGAGGATGAGCCGCGGCAGCGTGTGTACGACGCCGCGCAGATCGCGCCCCCATCGCGAGCCGCCGGGACGCCAGAAGAAAGCGGTCAGCTCGTCCTGCGCGTCGGCGGCCGCTCGTCCAGCCGCGAGCCGCCCGATGACGTACAGGTCCTTGGGAACCGTCGAGGGGACGACCGGTGCCCAGAAGTCGGTGCCTCTCGGATAATCCAGCCCTTGCGGCATCACGCCGACGATCGTGTACGCCACGCGATCGTCCCAAGTCAGGACCTGGCGCCCGAGTACGTGGGGGTCGCCGCCGAACCTCCGCTGCCAGGCACCATAGCTCAACACCAGCACCGGCGCCGCGCCGGTCACGTCATCCGCGGCGCGCAGCTCTCGCCCGAGCAGGGGCCGCGCGCCGAGCACGTCGAAGAATTCGCCCGACACGAGCGCGCGGCGGAGCAGCGAGATCTGGTCGCCGTCGCGGATCGGCTTCGGCCCGGCGCCGTAATAGGAGAAGAACGCGACCCGCTCGAGCGATCGGGTTTGGAGCGCAAACTCACGGGCGTCATCGAGCCCGAACGGGTAGTTGTAGGTGCGGTCGGGCGCTTGTCCCCACAGCACGACGAGGCGGTCCTGATCGCGCACCGGGAGCCGGCGCAAGAGCAGCGCGTCGGCCACCGTGAACACCGCGGTCGCGAGCCCGATGCCGAGGGCGAGGGTGAGGACGGCAGTGAGGACGAACCCGGGCGCGCGGGAGAGGCTGCGGGTGCCCAGCCGGATGTTCTGAAGCAGTCGATCCACTAGCGTCGCATCCTTCCGGGTCCTCACCCCCTGACCCGATCTCCGTTCCCGGTCCTCACCCCCTGACCCCCTCTCCCTTCGGGAGAGGGGGAACTCTTGACGTCCCCCCTCTCCGGAACGGAGAGGGGGACAGGGGGTGAGGACTATTCATATCGCAGCGCTACCATCGGATCCACCTTGGTCGCGCGGCGCGCCGGCAGCCACGTAGCCGCGAGCGCTACCGCCACGAGCAGCAGCGCCGTCGCCGCGAACGTGACCGCGTCGCGCGGCGCCACCTCGAACAGCATCGCGCTGAGCGCACGCGTCACGCCGAGCGCCGCGACCAGACCGAGCCCCACGCCTAGTGCCACTCGGCGCAGGCTCTCTCGCATCAGCAGCCTGACCACGTCCACGCCGCGCGCCCCCAGCGCCATCCGGATGCCGAGCTCCCGGGTCCGCTGGGTCACGGCGTAGGCGGTGACGCCGTAGATGCCGACCAGCGCGAGCCCGACTGCGAGCAAGGCGAAGATGGTCAGCAGGGTCGTGTTGAAGCGCCGCGCCGCGGTCTGGCGGCCGATCAACTGCTCGAGGCTCACTACGTCGCCGATCGATTGCTCGGCATCCGCCTGGTGCACGGCGTCGCGAATCGCGCCCACGAGCTGCAGCGGCCGGCCGTTGCCCGCGCGAAGCGCCACCCACATTTCCCGCAGGTCCGACTGCTGCGCCGCCGGTCGGTAAATCTCTGGTTGCGGCGTCGCGTCGAGCGAGGCGGAGCGCAGGTTGTCGATCAGGCCGACGATCGTGATGGGCCCCGCCGGTTGCCCGGGTCCGCCAATGGTGAGCCGCCGACCGATCGGGTCCTGGCCCGGCCAGAGCTGATCCGCGCTCGCGCGGTTGATCACCGCGACGAGCGGCGCGCCGGCGCGATCCTGCGCCGTGAAACGGCGGCCCCGCCGGATCGGAATGCGGAACGTGGTGAAGTAGTCCGGGGAGATGACAGACAAGCGCAGCACCATGATCGGCTCGGGATAGTCGGGACGCACCGTCCGGGGATCGAACGCGATCATGAACATGTTGCCGCTCAACGGCAGCGTGCCGGCGAGGCCGGCCGACTGCACGCCCGGGTGCGCTTGTAGCGATGCGAGCATGTTGTCGAAGAACAACGTCTGTTGAGCGCCCGCGGGATAGCGCGCGGGCGTGAGCCGAATGCGGGCCGCGAGCACGTCGCGCGT
>Ga0209375_1000434_pt1 | contig 35982 bp, 35 predicted proteins | sample GraSoiAngelo_131_FD_185888 | JGI IMG/M metagenome (GOLD analysis project Ga0209375, IMG submission 185888) | Grasslands soil microbial communities from the Angelo Coastal Reserve, California, USA - 14_0929_02_30cm (SPAdes) (version 2) | ecosystem: Environmental > Terrestrial > Soil > Grasslands ...
GCCCGTCGCGCTGGTGCCCGAGGTGGGGGGATCGTCGGAGGTGTTGGGTCACGTCACGCCGGCGGCGGCGGGGCTCACGGGGCTCGTGGCGGGGACACCGGTAGTGGGCGGCGGAGCGGACAACGCTTGCGGCGCGGCGGGCGTCGGCGCGATCACTCCCGGAGAGGCCGTGGCGAGCTGGGGAACGTCCGGCACCGTGCTCGCGCCGACGGCCGAGCCGCGAGTGGATCCCGCCCTCCGCGCCCACACCTTCTGTCACGTGGCGCCCGGCGTGTGGTACGTAATGGGAGTGGTGCTTTCCGCCGGTGGCGCGTTCGCGTGGTACCGCGATCAGTTCGCCCGCGATCTGGCAGGCGCGGACCAGCCCGATATGCGGCTCAGCGAGGAGGCGGCGGCCATTCCCCCCGGCGCGGACGGGGTCACCTTCCTCCCCTATCTGCAGGGCGAGCGCACGCCGCACCGGGATGCCGCCTTGCGCGCCGCGTTCGTCGGCCTCAGCCTGGCGCATTCGCGCGCGCATCTGACCCGGGCCGTGCTGGAAGGCGTCTGCTTCGCGCTCCGCGACTCCGTTTCGATTCTCCAGGAGCTGGGGCTCGCCCCCAGTCATCTCCTGTTGACGGGCGGTGGTGCGCGCAGTCCGCTCATCCGCCGTCTCCAGGCGGACGTGTTCGGCCTTCCGGTGAGCACGGTGAACCGCGAGGAGGGGCCGGCCTACGGGGCTGCACTCCTCGCCGCCGTCGGGGCGGGCGCGTTTCCCGATCTCGCAGCCGCCGTGCGACGCACGCTCACTCGGGAGCCGCTGGCGTACCCAGACGCGCAGGCGCATCGGGCCTACCAGGCGTTGTACGACCGCTTCCGAGCGTCCTATCCCGCCTCCCGGCCCCACGGAAACACAGACCCACGAATCGGCTGAGCAAAGCGCCTCAGCGCGCCCACGATGCCCAGCCGCTCGATCGCCGGAGCCACAACGCTGAACGATTGAGCTACGCCGCAGCGGCCGCAAGCTGCCTGGACTATGGATTTGCTGCCGCCTGAGGCGTTAGAATCGCGTGACACCACCGGAGCCCCCCGTGCCCGACGCTCGTGCCGATAGTTCGGGAGTCGTGTTTCCGCCGCCCTTCGTGTACGCGCTGGGATTCGGCATCGGGTATGCGCTGGATCGACTGAAACCCGCCCCGGTCGGTGTGGATGGCGGAGCCCGGACACTGCTCGGCTGGGTCCTCGCCGGCGCCGGCGTTGCGCTCGCCGCGAGCGCCATCGTCCTGTTTCGCCGCGCTGGTACGAGCCCGGTTCCCATCCAGCCGACTACGGCGCTCGTAGTGCGGGGCCCCTACCGCCTCACCCGCAACCCGATGTACATCGGGCTCGCAGCGCTGTACGTCGGCGTCACGCTGCTCATCAACTCACTGTGGCCGCTCGTAGTGTTGCCCGTGGTGCTCATCGTGATCCGGTGGTGGGTCATCGCGCGGGAAGAGGCGTACCTGGAGCGCAAGTTCGGCGACGAGTATCGGGCGTACCAGGCGCGGGTGCGGCGGTGGCTGTGAGCGTGAGCGACCTCGACCGCGTCTTTCAAGTGGAGCAATTCCGTGACTATCTCGCCCTGGAGGCCGGCAACAGTGCGAATACGGTCGGAAACTACGTCCGCGACATCGGGCGGCTCATTGCTCACGCGGCGGCCCGGGGCGCGAGCCGCCCCGACGCCATCACCGCGGCGCAGCTGCGCGAGTTCGTCTACGATCTGAAGGACCTCGGCCTCGCCCCGGCCACGATCCGCCGTCAGATCTCGGCGATCCGCACGTACTACCGGTTCCTGGTCGGCGAAGGGCACGCGACGCGCGACCCGAGCGAACGGCTCGAATCGCCGAAGCAATGGCGCACCTTGCCGACGGTGTTGACGGTGGCCGAGGTAGGGCGGCTGCTCGCGGCGCCCAACACCGACGAGCCGCTCGCGATGCGGGACCGAGCCCTGCTCGAGTTCGCGTACGCGACGGGAGCGCGCGTCTCCGAGGTGGTCGCCATGAAGCCCCAGGATCTCCTGTACGAGGACGGACTGGCGCGGATTTTCGGCAAGGGTGCGAAACAGCGCATCGTGCCCGTGGGGCGGCGGGCGCTCGGCGCTGTGGCGCTATACGCGCGTGAGATCCGACCGCGCTTCGACAGGGGGAAGACGCGGGGCGTCCTGTTTCTCAACGCGCGCGGCACGCCGCTGTCGCGCGTCGGCGCCTGGATGGTCATCAAACGTGCTGCGAAGCTCGCCGGCCTCACCAAGCGGGTCACGCCCCATACCCTGCGCCACAGCTTCGCCACCCACCTGCTCGAGGGCGGCGCGGACCTGCGGGCGGTCCAGGAGATGCTGGGACACGCCGACCTCGCTACGACGCAGCTCTACACCCACGTGGACCGGGACTACCTCCGCAGCGTGCACCGGCAGTATCATCCGCGGGCGTGAGCCGCACGCACAACCCATGCTCTTCGTCCTCGACAACTACGATTCCTTCACCTACAACCTCGTCCAGCTGTTCGGCGAGTTGGGCCAGGAGCCGGTCGTGTACCGCAACGACGCGCTCACGGTCGAGGAGGTGCTCGCGCTGAAGCCGCGCGCGGCGGTGCTCTCGCCCGGACCGTGCACCCCCCGCGACGCGGGCATCCTCGTGCCGCTGGTGCGGGCCCTAGCAGGGAAGATCCCCGTGCTCGGCGTCTGCCTCGGCCACCAGGCCATCGGCGAGGCGTTCGGTGGCCGCGTGGTGCGGGCCGACCGGCTGATGCACGGCAAGACGTGTCCGGTACTCCATGAGGCGGACGAGCTGTTCGAGGGCATTCCCAGCCCGGTGACCGGCATGCGGTACCACTCACTCGTCGTCGAGCCCGCCTCGCTCCCCCAGGATCTCGTGATCACTGCCTGGAGCGCGGACCGCCCCAAGGACGCCGAGATCATGGCTATGAAGCACCGGAAGTATCCCATCTACGGCGTGCAATTCCATCCCGAGTCCATCGGGACCGAGCACGGTAAGCGGTTGCTGGAGAACTTCTTAGGCGTGGCACGCGCCGTGCCCTAGACGTCGCGGCACGCATCTTGTATCTTGCTCCGTGCCCGTCCTCGGCGTGATCCCGGCGCGGCTGGGCTCCAGCCGCCTACCTCGCAAGCCCCTGCTGCTTCTGGCAGGTGAACCTCTCATCCTCTGGGTGATCCGCCGCACCACCGAGGCCCGCGTGTGTGACCGGGTGGTCGTGGCGACCGATGCGAGTGAGATCGTTGGCGTGATCGAACGAGCGGGATACGAAGCCGTGCTCACCTCCCCGGACCACCGATCCGGCACAGAACGGGTGTCGGAAGTCGTTACTAACAAAGACTTTAATGGCTTCGACCTGGTGGTAAATGTCCAGGGCGACGAGCCGCTTGTGCCCTTCGAGGCGCTGCACGGCGCCGTGGCGCGTGTGCGGGCTGGCGACCCGATCGGGACCGCGGCCGGCACGCTCGACGCCGCGCTCGCGACCGATCCCAATCGCGTGAAGGTGGTCGTGGATGCGCGCGGGCGCGCGGTGTACTTCTCGCGCGCGGCCGTGCCGTTCGACCGGGACGGTGCGGGCGACGTGGTCTATCACCAGCATGTCGGTGTGTACGCCTACACCCGCGAGGCGCTCGAGCGGTGGGTGCGGCTCCCGCCTGTCCCGGCAGAGCGCTGGGAGCGCCTCGAGCAGCTGCGGCCGCTCCTCCACGGCGTCCCCATCGGCGTGGCGCTGTTCGACGCGCCTGCGGCGCCCGGCGTGGACACGGCGGACGACCTCCGCTCCGTCGCAACCATTCTCGCGCGACAACTGAGAGAGGTGAGTCCGTGAGCTCGACGAAGTACATCTTCGTGACGGGAGGCGTGGTCTCCTCCCTCGGCAAGGGCATCGCCGCCGCGTCGCTCGGCCGCTTGCTCGTCGAGCGCGGCCTGGGCGTGACGATCCAGAAATTCGACCCGTACATCAATGTCGATCCCGGCACCATGTCGCCGTTCCAGCACGGCGAAGTGTACGTGACGGACGACGGGGCGGAGACGGACCTCGATCTCGGGCACTACGAGCGGTTCATCGACCGCTCGCTGTCGCAGGTCAACAACGTCACGACCGGCCGGATTTACCAGTCGGTCATCACGAAGGAGCGGCGCGGCGAGTACCTGGGCTCGACGGTGCAGGTGATCCCGCACATCACGGACGAGATCAAGGCAGCGATTCGACGGCTGGCGCCCGACCACGACGTCGTGATCACGGAGATCGGCGGCACGGTGGGCGACATCGAGTCGCTGCCGTTCCTCGAGGCGATCCGCCAGTTCCGCCAGGAGGTCGGGCGCGACAACACGCTGTTCATCCATCTCACGCTCGTTCCCTTCATCGCCGCCACCGCCGAGCTCAAGACCAAGCCCACCCAGCACTCCGTGCGGGAGCTCATGCAGATCGGGATCCAGCCCGACGTCCTCATCTGCCGCACCGAGCGGCCCCTCTCGGAGGAGATCAAGCGCAAGATCGCGCTGTTCTGCAACGTCGACTTCGGCTGCGTGGTGGAGAGCCCCGACGTCAGGTCGATCTACGAGATTCCGCTCAAGCTCCACGAGCAGGGGCTCGACAAGGAAGTGTGCTACCGGCTGCACCTCGACACCAAGGAGCCCGACCTCCGCGCGTGGGCGCAGATGGTGGACAAGATCCTGGCACCCCCGGCACGCGTGGGCATCGCCGTGGTGGGGAAGTACACCGAGCTCGCGGACAGCTACAAGAGCATCCACGAAGCGCTGGTGCACGGCGGGATCGCTCACGACTGCGGCGTGCAGATCGACTGGATCGCTTCCGACCGCTTCACCGACCAGGAGGCGGCAGGCGAGCTGCTCGGCTCCTACGACGGGCTGCTCGTGCCCGGGGGGTTCGGCGTGCGCGGCGTGGAGGGGATGCTCGAGGCGATTCGCTGGGCACGGGAGCACAAGCTCCCGTTCTTCGGCATCTGCCTCGGCCTGCAGAGCGCCATCATCGAGTTCGCGCGCAACGTCGTCAAGCTCCCCAATACCAACTCGAGCGAGTTCGAGCCCGAGTGCGAGAACCCCGTGATCGCGCTGATGCGCGCGCAGGAAGGCATCCGCGAGATGGGCGGCACCATGCGGCTGGGCGCGTATCCCTGCAAGCTGCGGCCCGGCTCACGCGTGGCGCAGGTCTACGGCACCCTCGAGGCGAGCGAGCGCCACCGGCACCGCTACGAGGTGTCGAACGCCTACCGCGACGTGCTCGCCGAGTACGGCATGCGCTGCTCCGGTCTCTCACCCGACGGCTCGCTGGTCGAGATGATCGAGCTGCCAGACCACCCCTGGTTCATCGGCTGCCAGTTTCATCCCGAACTCAGGTCGCGCCCGATGCGCCCCCACCCGCTGTTCGCGGGGTTCGTCGGCGCGGCGCTGGCCCAGCACCGAGCGCGGCCGGTGGCCGCGCGGGCGGATACCACGTCGGAGCTCGCGCGTTTCGGCGACTGAGCCATGGGCCAGCACTTCGGAGCCACCCCGTTCCTCATCGCGGGGCCCTGCGTCGTCGAATCGGACGCGCTCAACCTGCGTATCGGTGAGGCGCTCGCCGAGCTCGGCACCAAGCTCGGCGTGCACGTCATCTACAAGGCCTCCTACGACAAGGCGAACCGCTCGCGCCTGAAAGGCGCGCGCGGCCCCGGCCTCGAGCGCGGGCTCCAGGCGCTCGCTACGGTCCGCTCGGAGACCGGCCTCCCCATCCTCACCGATGTCCACGACGCGGCTCAGGTAGCCGCGGCGGCCCAAGTGGCCGACGTGCTGCAGATCCCGGCGTTTCTGTGCCGCCAGACGGATCTGCTCGTGGCCGCCGGACGGGCCGGGCGCGCGGTCAACGTGAAGAAGGGCCAATGGCTGTCACCCGACGGGATGCAAGGCGCGGTCGAAAAGGTGCGGGCGGGCGGGGCCCCGGAGGTGGCCGTCACCGAGCGCGGCACATTCTTCGGCTACGGCGATCTGGTGGTGGACATGCGGACCTTCGCCCGCCTGCGAGCAGCCTGCGGCGTCCCGGTCGTCTACGACGCCACCCACTCGGTGCAGCAGCCGGGCAAGGGCGAGGGCGGCTCGAGCGGCGGCCTGCGGGAGTTCATCGCGCCGCTCCTGTACGCGGCCGCCGCCGCCGGCGCGGACGGGTTCTTCCTCGAGACGCACCCCGATCCCGACCGCGCTCCGTCCGACGGACCGAACATGCTGCCGCTCGACCAGCTACCCACGATAGTGAGCGTGGCGCTCGAAGTGTGGCAGCGCGTGCGGGAGACTGTCCGTGCTTAGGCCCTCGAACCGCTCGCGCGCCGTGCCTGCACGCCGCTCGGACGGTGGACACCGCTCCGGCACCGCCCGTACAACCACTCCGCCGCCCCTCCCTGGGCGGCGCCTGCGCGGTGCCCACCGTCCTCGGGCGTGCAACGCGACGGGCCCGCGGGTCGGAGGGGTCGGCCCTGGGTGGCGGATGCGGGGCGGTTGTACGGGCCGACCCCGGAGCGCCCACGGGCCCGAGCGTTCCCACAGTCCGAGGGCCGGGAACTGATGCTCGACGCCGCGCTCGCTCGCCGCCTGAAGCTCGTCGGCTTCGACGTCGACGGCGTCCTCACCGACAACGGCGTCTACCTCGGCATGGTCGGCGACCACCCGGTCGAGTTCAAGCGCTTTCACATCCAGGACGGCCTGGGAATCAGGCTGCTCCAGACCGCCGGGCTTGCCGTCGTGTGGGTGAGCGGCCGCGAGTCCGCGGCGACGGCGCTGCGGGCACGCGAGCTCGCGATCGACGAGGTGATCCAAGACCCGAGCGCGCGCAAGCTTCCCCTGTTCGAAGCGCTGCGCGAGCGGCGAGGGCTCGCCTGGGAAGAATGTGCGTTCGTGGGCGACGACCTCGCGGACCTGCCGCTGCTCACGCGCGTGGGACTCCCCATCGCGGTTCCGAACGCCGTCGCCGAGGTGAAGGCGGCAGCGCGCGTCGTGACCGCGGTGCCCGGCGGGCAGGGCGCGGCCCGGGAAGTGGCGGAGCTGATCCTCCGGGCGCGGGGCGAGTGGCCGGACCTCTTGTCGCAGTACTTCGTGGAGCGTGGCGATGTCGCGCACCGAGCCCAGCGATCTCGTTGAGCGCGGGCGTCGGGTCCTGGCCCTCGAAGCGGCGGCGATCCGGCGGGTCGCTGAGCAGCTGGGGCCCCCGTTCGCGGCAGCCGTGCGCCTGCTTGCGGCAGCACCGGGCCGGCTCATCGTCTCGGGCGTCGGCAAGTCCGGGCTGATCGCGCGCAAGATCGCCGCGACGCTCACGTCGACCGGCACCCCCGCCTCGTTCCTCCATCCCGTGGATTCGCTGCACGGCGACCTGGGCATCGTCGACCGCGACGACGCGGCGATCCTGCTCTCGAAGAGCGGCGCGTCGGATGAGCTATTCGGGCTCGTGGGCCAGCTCAAGCGACTGGGCGTGCCCATCGTCGCGATCACCGGCGACGGCGAATCGATCCTCGCGCGGCAGGCGGACGTTGTGCTCGACGCGAGCGTCACCGAGGAAGCGTGTCCCGAGACGCTGGCCCCCACGGCCAGCACGACCGTCGCGCTCGCGCTGGGCGACGCGCTCGCGGTCGCCCTGCTCGAGGTGAAGGGCTTCCGGCGCGACCAGTTCGCCGCGCTCCATCCCGGTGGCGCCCTGGGCCGCAACCTGCTGCTGCGGGTCGCGGACGTGATGCTCACGGCCGACGTGCCGACCCTGCTCCCCGACCGCCCGATGCGCGAGTGCGTCGTGCTGCTCGCGGAGAAGCGGGGCACGGTGGCGATCGTGGATGCAGGCGGCAGTCTCGTCGGCGTGGTCACCGCCGGAGACCTGACGCGCCTGATGGAGAAGACCAATCAATTCCTCGACCTCCCTGTCGGCCAGGTGATGACCAAGACTCCCAAAGCGACGACCCCCGATGAGCTGGCCGGCGCCGCGGTGCGGGTCATGGAACAGCACGGCATCATGGCGCTCCCCGTGCTCGACGGCGGCCGCAAGGTCATAGGCATTGTGCACCTGCATGACCTTATGAAAGCGGGGGCAGCTTAAAATGCGAAAGGCGTCACGCAGAGGTGTCACGCAGAGGCGTCACGCAACGACGTCACGCCTCCGTGCTACGCCTTCGTGCTACGCAGTTCTGTGCTACGTCGTCTTGGGAGGGGTCGTGGCGGCGGCCTGCGAGTCCGGCATCAAACCCACGGCGACCATCACTGCGGCCGACACGGCCGATCAGGTGATGTACAACATGTCGCACTACGTGACCGCGGGGGGGATCCAGCGGGCCCACGTGCGCGCCGACACTGCGTACTTCTATTCGCCCCTGCAGACCGCCGAGCTGCGCACCCTGCACATCACGTTCTATGACGTGCGCGGCACCGAGACGTCGACGCTCACGGCGCGCGAGGGAACCTACCATTGGCGGTCCGGTGACATGGAGGCCCGCGGCAACGTGGTCGTGGTGCGCACCGACGGCGCGACGCTGCGCACGGAAGTGCTACGCTACAGCCAGGTGAAGAACCAGGTGAGCTCCGACAAGCCGTTCGTGTTCGACGACCCGCCTCGCCACATCATAGGCGAGGGCTTCACCTCGGACCCCGACTTCAAGGTCGTGACGGCCACCCACATCAGTGGGCAGGGCGGCAAGTTCACGCTGCCGAACCAATGATCGTCCCGCTCATGCTGCTCGCGCTGGTCCAGCGGCCCGCGCCCCAGACGGCGGACACCGCCGGGGGGCGCCCCTGCGTCGTGGAGATCGACTCGGTCGGGGGGCGGACCCAGCAGGTGGTGGTGCGACAAGGCGAGACCAACGTGTTCGCGGGCGGCGGCGTACTGGCGCACTGCCAACAAACGGGGAGCACCTTGTCCGCTGACAGCGTGGCCTGGTTCGCCGGCGTCGGGCGCTTCGACATGATCGGGCAGCGGCACCTCGTGCACATCCGCGACACGACCCTCACCCTGGACGCCGCGAATGCGTCGTATTTCCTGCACCAGGAGCGGCTCGAGGCGCACAAGAACGTGGTCGCGGTGAATCGCATCACCGGGTCGGTGCTGCGGGGCCCGAACCTCACGTACTACCGGGCCCTGAAAGGCGTTCGCGATACGCTCGAGATGTACGCCTCCGGACGCCCCACGATCGACTACCGCTCGAACGCCGACTCGGGCGAGCCGTACGTCATCGTGGGGGACCGGGTGCGCTTCAAGGGGAACGACCGGATGTGGGGCGGCGGGAAGGTGACGATCGACCGGAGCGACTTCGCCGCCCGCGGCGATTCGATGCAGCTCAATCAGGGCGCGGGGTTCGCCATGCTCGTGGGTCGACCGCGGGTGGAAGGGAAAGGGGCGCGCCCGTACGCACTGACGGGAACCCGCATCGAGCTCGGGCTCCGCGACCGCGAGATCCGCCTCGTCAAGGCGCTGGGGCAGGGCGTCGCTACCGGCACCGACTGGCGCCTCACGGCCGACACGATTCACCTCGCCCTGGACCGCCGCAAGCTACAGCACGCATTCGCCTGGAGCGGGGGCGGCGGGGGAGGCAAGGGGGACAAAGGAGACAAGGGAGACAAGGGGGGCGGGGGGGACACGGGGGACAGGGGAGGTGGACGCGACTCGACGCGCGCGAAGGCCGTGTCGACCCTCAATACGATCGAGGCCGACTCGCTCGCGCTCGACACGCCGGACGAGGTGCTGACCGAGGCTCGCGCGTTCCGCCACGCCTTCTCGACGTCGAAGCGGGATTCTGCGGCGGCCGTGGACTGGATCGCGGGTGACTCGCTCACCGCCCATTGGACGCAGCTGGCGGACTCGGGTGGTAAGACGAAGAACGAGCTGCAGCAGATCGTGGCGCGTGGTGCCGCGCGCTCGTTCTCGCACATCTACAGCGCGAAGGATTCCGCTGGACCGTCCATCGACTATTCGCGAGGCCAGAAGATCGACATCGCGCTGAAGCACGCCCGCGTCGACCGGGTGATCGTGAGCGGCCGCGCTGACGGCGTACACCTCGAGCCCGCGCCACCCAAGCCGCCGCCGGCGGACAGCACCGCCAAGAAGCGGCCCAGCAGATGACCACGCCCCCTGCCGTCCCGCCTGTGCCCCCCGTCCCCACCGGGCCCCCGGTGGCACCGGCGCCCCTTGTCATCTCACAGCGGATCCCAGACCTGCTGGCACAGCGGGACTCCTCACTGCCGCTCGCCGCGGCGGCGCTCGCCCGCGTGGCGGACGGGCAGGGGCGCACCACGTTCGGCGAGCTGGCGATCGCCTATCGCGAGGAGTTCCTGAAGCTGCGGATTCACGCGCGCAGCGCGAACCTCCCAGAGCTGGGTGGCCTCTCGGTGGAAGAGTTCCGCACCAGTCTCCGCACCTCGGTGCTGCCGCGGCTCGTCGTGGCGCAGGTGGTGAGGTACCCCAACGGCCTGCTCGCTGACGACGCCCTGGTCGCATTCACGCGGGAAGCGTGGGAAGAGCTTCAGGTGGTGCCCGGCGCCGCCGACCAGCTGCTCGACGCAGCCGAGCGGGCGCTCGCCCGGGCTGAGTCGCCCAGTGGCGCCTACCCGCGCGTCGCCGGCGGGAGCCTGCTCGAAGCGACCGGGCTGGCGAAGAGCTACAAGGGCCGCCGCGTGGTGAACGACGTGAGCGTGCGACTCGAGCAGGGCGAGATCGTGGGCCTGCTCGGCCCCAACGGGGCAGGGAAGACCACCACGTTCTACATGATCACCGGGCTGATCCGGCCCGACCGCGGCCGCATTGCGTTCGACGGGCGCGACGTCACCGCCGAGCCGATGTACCAGCGCGCCCGGGCGGGGATCGGCTATCTCGCCCAGGAGCCGTCGGTGTTCCGCAAGCTCACCGTGGAGGACAACGTCCGGGCGATCCTCGAGACGTTGCCGCTCGACGACGCGGAGCGGGGGCAGCGCCTCGATCACCTGCTCGACGAGCTCGCCATCCGGCACCTGCGGCGCCAAAAGGGCTACCAGCTGTCGGGCGGCGAGCGCCGCCGGCTCGAGATCACGCGCGCGCTCGTCACCGAGCCTAAATTCATGTTGTTGGACGAGCCGTTCGCCGGGGTGGACCCGATCGCCGTGCACGACATTCAAACGATCGTGGCGGGGCTGCGCCATCGCGGCATCGGCGTGCTGATCACGGACCACAACGTGGAGCAGACGCTGGACATCGTAGATCGCGCCTACATCATGTTCGAGGGCAAAGTTCAGGTCTCAGGCACCGTGCGCGAGCTGGTGTTCGACGACCGTGTTGCGAACCTCTACCTCGGCCCCACCCTCACTGCGCGCCTGCGGGCGCGGCTCACGGTCCCGGTATGAAGACCGGCCTGCACCAGCACGCCGCGCTGCGCCAGGACCTGCGCATCAATCCGCGCCTGTACCAGGCGATGGATCTGCTGTACATGCCGCTGCTAGACCTGCAGCAGCACCTGAAGCAGGAGCTGCTCGGCAACCCGTTCCTCGAGCTGATCGAGCCTGAAGAAGACAGCGAGCTGCCCCTCACGCAGGACGGCGTGGAGGAGAAGAAGGAGACCGAGGACCACGACGAGCCGAACTGGGAGGACATCCTGTTGGACGACGGCTCCGACCAGGGCACGCCGCCGCGCGACATGAGCGAGGCCCGGGAGTACGTCGAGCCCGTGCCGGTCGAGACCAAGGACTTGTCGGACCACCTCCGGGACCAGATGCGGCTGCTCGATCTCAACCCGCGCCAGCAGCTGCTGGCCGAGGAGTTCATCGGCAACATTGCGGAAGACGGCTACCTCGGCGCCACGCTCGAGCAGATCGTTCGCGGGGCGAACCAGCTGCTCGAGGAGCACGCGGTCGAAGCCGTGGAGGACGTCCAGCCGCAGCTCTTCACGCTCGCCGAAGCCGAGGAGATGCTGCGGATCATTCAGAAGCTCGATCCTCCCGGCGTCGGCGCCCGCGACCTGCGCGAGTGCCTGCTGCTCCAGCTCGAGGCACGCAACGAGACCGACACCCTCGCCTACCGCCTCGTCAAGGAGGCGTTCGACGACCTCAAGGCGCACCGCTGGAGCGACCTCGGCAAGCGGTTCGGCCTCGACGCGGCGGAGGTGCAGCGCGTGGCCGACGAGCTGGCGCGGCTCGACCCGAAGCCCGGGCTGCAGTACTCCGCCGCGAGCGACGCGTACATCATCCCCGATCTCGTGGTCGAGAAGATCGACGGCAAGTACCACGTGTTCCTGAACGACGCGGGCTTGCCCCGGCTGCGGATCTCCAAGACCTACCAGGAGATCGCGCGCGACAAGAAGAAGTTTCAGGGGGAGAACAAGGACTTCATCAACCAACGGCTGAACAGCGCTCACTGGATGATCCAGGCGATCGAGCAGCGCCGCCAGACGATGCTCAAGGTCATGAACTTCATCGTCGACCGGCAGCGTGAGTTCTTCGAAAAGGGCGTCGAGTACCTGAAGCCGCTCACGCTGCGCGAGGTGGCGGACGTCATCAACATGCACGAGAGCACCGTGAGCCGCGTGACCAACGAGAAGTACGTGCAGACGCCGCGCGGGCTGTTGCCGCTCAAGTTCTTCTTCTCGAGCGGCCTCTCCACCACCACCGGCGAGGATGCCAGCGCCCGATCGATCAAGGCGCAGATCCAGAAGATGGTCGACGACGAGGACCCCAAGAACCCGCTCACCGACCAGCAGATCGTCGAGATGTTCGCGCAGCGCGGCGTGAAGATCGCCCGCCGCACCGTCGCCAAGTACCGCGATCAGCTGGGCATCCTCCCGGCACGCATGCGCAAGCGGCTGTGAGCCTCGCCACGCCGGCCGTGGCGCCCGAGGTGAGCGTGCTCGTGCCCGCGAAAGACGAGGCCGGGAACCTCTCCGAATTCGTGCGCCAGGCGCGCGAGGCGCTGTTGCCGCTCCCCTACGCCTGCGAGATCGTCGTCATCGACGACGGCAGCCGCGACGGCACGGCCGACGTGCTGCACGAGGTCGTCGCCAAGCATCCCTTCGTCCGGGTCGTCACCCACCGCAGCGGGCGGGGCATCGCCGATGCGCTCAAGTCCGGGACGGACGCTGCCCGGGGACGGATTCTCGTGTTCTATCCTGCGGACTTGCAATATCGGCCTGCGGACATCCCCGGGCTCGTTCAGCCGATCATCGCGGACGAGGCCGACCTCGTGACTGGCACTAAGCAAGGCCATTACGAGAAGCGCTTCGTCTCATGGGTGTACAACTTGCTGTGCCGCTGGCTGTTCGGCGTCCGCGTGACCGACCTGAACTCCGTGAAGGCGTATCGGCGGGAAGTCATGGACTACGTACCGAGCCGGCCCGAGTGGCACCGCTACATGGTCGTGATCGCGGCCGCCGAGGGGTTCCGGCTCGCCGAGCGGCCGGTGCCGCTCTACGCGCGCCACTCGGGGAAGTCGAAGTTCGGGATCGCCCGGATTCCGGTAGGCGTGCTCGACCTGGTCTCGGTGTGGTTTCAGCTGCGCTTCGGCCGCAAGCCGATGCTCTTCTTCGGGGTGGCGGGGGCGGTGCTGTTCCTCCTGGGCTCTGTCGTGGGCCTCGGCGCGCTGTGGTTTCGGTTCGGGCCGGCACACGTGGGTTTCCGACCGCTCCTCGACCTCATCATGATTCTTGTGATCTCGGGTATCGCCCTGTTCGGCTTCGGCTTCGTGGGGGAGATGGTGGCGGGGATGCGTGAAGAGGTGCGGGCACTGCAGCGGGAGGTGGACCGGCTCCGGAGGACGCCGGAAGGTTAGGTTCGCGACGATGGCCGGTGCGCCTCTTGCAGCGTTGACGCACCGGGCCGGACCGGCCGACGCCCACTGCTGCCTGTGCGCAACAAAGTCGGGCAGGGACGAGGCGTCGCTCCCACACCGGCCGGGAGGTCCCATGAAAGCGATCCTCGTCTCCGCTATCGGATTCAGCGTGGCCGCCGTGGCTTGGGCCTGCACCGAGACCGCTACTGAGATCGTCATCCCTACGGGCGTCCAGCTCGCGCCGTCCGACACGACAATCCCTCAGCGCCACAGCATGCAACTGGTGGCGAGCGTCGTCGATACTGCCGGTAAGCCGATCTCCGGAGTCCAGCCGTCGTTCACCTCGAGCGACCCCCTCGTCCTCCAGGTCTCCGCTACGGGGCTCGTAACCTCCGTGGGTCCGCTCGGGGCGGCGACCATCACGGCGAAGTTCGCCACGTTCATGGCGTTTGCGCACGTCACCGTCCGCGACTCGAACATCGTCGAGCGGCTGCCGTTGTCCGGGAGGCCCTTCGACGCCGAGATCTCTCCAAGCGGCGTGATCTATGTGACGCGTCTTGACGTGGGCTTGGTGTCCCGTCTGAACCTCGCGGAACGAGCGTTCACGGCATCGGTCGTCGTCGGGTCCGTTCCATCGCGTGTGACGTTCAACGCGAGCGGCTCGACCGCGTACGTCTCGAACCAGTTCTCCCAAGACGTCGGCATCATCAACGTCTCCACCAACACCCAGACCGACGTCATTCCGACGACGGGCGACCCGGGGCCGGTGGCGCTCTCGATCGACGGCGCTGCGTTGTTCGTGACCACGAACGCCAACCGCCTCTACCGGTTCAGCCTCGCCAGTCGGGCGTCCACGGATTCGCTCGGGCTTCCCGCCACGTCGCACCACCTCGTAGTGCACCCCGGAGGCAATCTGTTGTACGTCGCCACGCGCGAAGGGGGGTCCGTGCTCGAAGCGGACGCCCGCACGCTCGCCGTGACGCGCACCTTCACGCTCGGGGGACGCACGAATGGGATGGTGTTGTCACCCGACCACGGGACTCTCTACGTGGCCAACGATTACCTGTCCCTTATCCACGTGATCACGCTGAGTACGGGCTCTGTAGGATCCATCGCGCTCAGCGGCGGTCCCTTCGCGCTCGGCCTAGGGCCCGACGGCACCAGGGTATACGCGACCCTCACATTCGACGGCAAGGTCCAAGTAGTCGACCGCGCCAGCCGTCACGTCATCCAGACCATCGAGACGGGCGGAGCGCCGCGGTTGCCGGTCGCAGATGCCGCCCAAGGGCTGGTGGTGGTCCCGAATGAGGCCGGATGGGTGGACGTCCTGCGCTGAGCCTGTAGCGCCGCGCTAAGTCGCGTTCTACATTAGTGTTCCGGGGGCCGCCGCAGGGCCCCCGGAGCGTTTCTGCGGGTCCCACCCTCGAGGACAGCGCCATGGTCGACCGGATCACTCCTGCCTCACCCGAGCTGCGGGACTTCTACAGCGCCCGCACCGCCTGGCGCTCCAAAGGCGAGGAACGCATGCGGTTCCGCAAGGCGGCGGCGCTCGCGCGCGTCCCCTCGGGCGCTTCGGTGCTCGACATCGGCGCCCGGGACGGGGGGCTCAAGCGGTTTCTCCCCTCAGGCGTCGCCTATCAGGGCATAGACATCGCGCCCGAGTTCGCGGGCCCCGACGTGCTCATTCGGGACATCTCGCAGGGGATCCCGTTCCCGGACGGCTCCTATGACTTCGTGTTCTGCATCGAGGTGCTCGAGCATGTCCCGAACCCGTTCGGGACGCTCTCCGAATTTCACCGGGTGTTGAAGCCGCGCGGCGTGCTGATCCTCTCCGTCCCGAACCCCTACCACATCAAAGAAATCATCTGGAACCTGTTCCGGATTCCCGATCGCCAGGGGCACATGTACGGCTGGACCCGCCAGACGATGACGCGGCTCGGTGAGATGAACGGCTTCCGACTCGAGCGCTCCGGCGGGACGTACCTGCATCCGCCTATCCCCATCTTCGCCCTGCTGGCGCGCTCCATCGTCTACCGGTTCGTCAAGACTTGAACGTCGCTTGCCTGACGCACGCCTATCCTCGCCGGGAAGGTGACGTGGCAGGTGCATTCATCGAGCGGCTGGTGCGCGCGCTCACGGCGCGCGGCCACGGCGTGCACGTCGTCGCTCCGGCCGATGCAGGGAAGGGGGGCAAGGAGGTACGCCAGCGCGTGCTCGTCACCCGGGTCCGCTACGCTCCGGCGCAATGGGAAACGCTCGCTTACCGCGGCACCATGGTCGCCGCCGCGCAGTCGCCAGTCGGATTCCTGCTGGCCGCCTCCTTGGTCTACCGGCAGGCGCGCGTCGTCGCGCGGCTGTGCCGGGAGGAGCAGCTCGAGCTCGTGCACGCGCACTGGTGGATTCCGGGCGGGGTGAGCGCCTGGCTCGCCCGCCGCCCCTACGTCGTGACACTACACGGTACCGACGTGGCGCTGCTCGAGCGTTCGCTCCCCGCCCGCTTGCTCGCCCGCCGCGTGCTGCGCGGCGCAGCCGCGGTGACCGCCGTGTCGTCGTTCCTGGCCGAGCGAGTGGCACGCGCCGCGGGACTGGACGAGCGGAGCATTGTCGTTCAGCCAATGCCGGCAGACACACGGGCGTTCACGCGCACCAGCCGGGGCGGCGGCGGCATCGTCACGGTCGGCCGGCTCTCGCCGCAGAAGCGGATCGTGCTGCTGCTCGAAGCCGTGGCGCTGCTCCGCGCGCGCGGCGCCGGGCGACCGCTCACGGTAGTGGGTGACGGCCCGGAGCGGCCGGCGCTCGAACGCCGTGCCGCAGAGTTGGGAATCGCCGATCAGACCCGATTCCTGGGCGCGGTGCCCCCCGCGCGTATCCCCGACGCTCTCGGGGACGCCGACGTGTTCGCCTTCCCGGCGCTCGGGGAAGGGCTCGGTCTCGCCGCTGCGGAAGCCCTGATGCTGGGCATCCCAGTCGTGGCTACGAGCGACGGCGGCGGCGTGACCGACATCGTCCCCCCGAACGGCGCCGGGCGGCTCGTCCAGCCCGACGCCCGCGACTTGGCCGAGGCGATCGCCGAGCTGGCGCGCGACCCGGCCCGCCGCCGGCTCGCGGTGGAGGCGGGCGCCGCGCTGCGGCGGCGTTTCGAGCCGGCCGCGGTAGCGGAGCGGTTCGAGGCCGTGTACCGACAGGCGGTATCGCAGCAGCGCCGGCCGAGTCATGCGTAGGTGGCTGTGGTGGAGCATCCAGATCGCCGTCGCGGGCGTCGTCGCCGTGCTGGTGTGGCGCGCCATCGCCCACAACTGGGACGAGTTCCGCTCGCTCCACGTGGCGCTCGCGCTCAAGCCGGGTTGGATCGCGCTTGCGACGTTGGTGGTATTCGCCGCCTACGCGATGCAGATCGAGTCATGGCGTCGAGTGCTCGCGGGCTGGGCCCAGCGCCTCCCATACAGCCGTGCCGCGCGGATCTGGCTGCTCGTGAACTTGGGACGCTACGTGCCGGGCAAGCTGTGGAGCGTGGCGGGGCTCATGGTCCTGGCGCAGCGGGCGGGGGTGGCAGCTTGGGCAGCCGGCGCGTCGGCGTTCGCGATCCAGGCCGTCGCTCTCGGGACGGCCGTCCCGGTAGTGGCCGCAACGACCCCTGGGGCTGAGTCGCCGCTCCGGTTGGCGACCGCGGCCACCGTCGCCGTGGCGACAATCGCTTTCCTTGCTTGGGAACGGGGCGCGCGCTGGCTCGCAGGCCTTGCCGGCTTGGTCGAGGGGTTCCAACCGCTTCCCCCTTGGGCCGTCGCCGAAAGCGCCGCTCTGATGCTTGCGGGCTGGCTCGCGTACGGCCTCGCGTTCTGGCTGCTCGCCCGAGGGCTCGGGCTGCCGGGCACGCTGCCGCTGACGACCGCCGCGGGGGTGTTCGCCCTGGGCTACATTTTGGGCCTGCTCGCCCTGTTCGCGCCCGGCGGCGTGGGGGTGCGGGAGCTCGTCTTCATCGGGCTCCTCACTCCGACCCTCGGCAGCGGCGGGGCAGTGGCCCTGAGCGTGGGCTCGCGCGTACTCCTGACGTTATGTGAGGCGGCCGCACCGCTCGCCGTGCTGCTTTTCACCGGGCGAAGCAAGGAGGACGTGGGTGTACGAACCTAAGCGGCCGACGCTCGTCGCGACCGGGTTGTTCAGCTTGTGGGCGGCGCTGCTGTCGCTTCCTATGCTCCAGGGCAAATGGCTGGCCTCGCCCTGGAGCGACCAGTACGCGGCGGGCTACGCCTTCCGGGCGTGGGGCGCCGAGTGGTGGCACCGCCTGGGACACGTGCCGCTGTGGAATCCGGAGCTGTTCGGGGGCCTGCCGTTCGTCGCCGCCGGGCACGGTGACATCTTCTACCCGACATCCTTCCTGCGTCTCGTCCTCCCGGTCGAGACGGTGGTGAACCTCAACTTCGTCTTGCACTACATCCTCGCCGGGCTCTTCACCTACTGGCTGCTGCGGCGACTGCATGTGTCATGGACCGGCGCGGTGATCGGCGGGCTGGCCTACGAGCTGTCGGGCCTGATCGCGTCGTACCCGTCGCCCGGGCACGACGGCAAGCTGTTCGCGTCCGCGGCGCTGCCGCTCGCCTTCCTGGCCCTCGTGATCGCGCTGCGGGACAAACGCTGGGAGGGGTACCCGCTGCTCGCGCTCGCGGTGGCGCTCAGCCTGCTCGGTCACTTCCAGGTAGCGTACTACCTGCTGATCGCCACCGGGCTGTTCGCTCTCTACCTGACGCTGGAGGAGGTCCCGAGCGACCCCGCGGCGTGGCGCGTGGAGCGCCTGGGGTTTGCGCTCGGCGCGGTGCTGCTCGGGTTCGGCCTCGCGGCGATCCAGGTGCTGCCCTTTGTCCACTATATCCCGTTTTCACCGCGCGCGCAGGGTTTCCACGGGTTCGCAGGGTCGACCTCCTTTGCCATCCCCTGGAGCCACGTCCCCGAGTTCGTGCTCAAGCACTTCGCAGGCTCGCGCGAAACGTACTGGGGGCCCAACGGGCTCAAGCTGCACTCGGAGTACCTCGGGTTGCCGGTCGTCGCGCTCGCCGCGCTCGGTGCCCTGGCGAAAGAGCGGCGGCGCCTTGTGGTCTGGGTCGGTGGCCTCGGGCTGTTGTTCCTCCTGGTCAGCCTGGGCGCGGGCACTCCGTTCTACCGGGTATGGTGGGCGGTGATGCCGCTCGTAAAGAAAACGCGGGCGCCGGGGATGGCGTTCTTCGTGGTGGCGTTGATGGTGGCGTTGCTCGCCGGGATGGGAGCGGAGCGACTGGAGCGCAAGGAGGGGCGGCCGCACCTGACCGCGTGGCTCGTCGCGGCAGGGATCGTGGCGCTGCTCGCCGTGACGGGCGTGTTCGGTGCGATGGCCCAGTCCCTGGCTGCCGCCGTCCAGGCCGCCACGGGCCTGCAGACGATAGCTGCAGCCCGCGCCGATGAGGCGATGATCCAGTGGGGGGCGTTTGGAGGCGCCGTCGCGCTCGCCATCACGGCCGGGCTCGCGCTCGCCGCGCGCGACGAGCGACTGACGCCACGCCTCTTCGCCGTGACGCTCCCACTCGTGGTGGGCTGTGATCTCTGGCTCAACGCCCGTCATTTCTGGGTGTACTCGCCGAACCCCCGCGCAGACCTGTTTCGTCCGGATGCGGTGACCGATCGAATCAAGAGCACCCCGTTGCCGTACCGCGCGCTGGACCTCGGCGTGTATCCACCACGCTACTATGGCGTTCCGTTGATGGCCTTCGACATCCCCCAGATGCTCGGCCATCACGGCAACGAGCTGCGCTATTACGACGAGCTGCTCGGCGCGGAGAACGGCTTCGAGAACCTCCGGTTCGTCCAGCTCTGGGGCCTGCTCTCCGTGCGCTACGTCATCGCCCCGAGCGGCGCCCGTAACGCCGACAGCATCCCGGGCTACAAGCGGATCCTCGACTCTGTACCCACGTCGGCAGGCGTGCGGGCGAACCTGTTCGAGCGGATCGATCCGGCGCCGTACGCCCGAGTCGTCCCCGGGGCGTTCAAGGCGACAGACTCGGCCGTCGTCGTCCCGACGCTCGTCGATCCGCGCATCGATTACAGCAGGGTGGTGCTGTTCACCCCGGATCAGCCGGTCGCGCCGGCCCCGATCCGCGAGATGCCCCCACCGAGTCCGTCGCGGGCCGCGGTGACCGCGTGGGAACCCGGCCGCATGACGATCGCGCTCGACCCAGCGCCGCCACAGCCGAGCTACGTGCTGGTCTCGGAGAACTGGTATCCCGATTGGCACGCCACGGTCGACGGGGCTGCGGCGCCGGTGCTGCGGGGCGACTACGCGTTCATCACCGTGCCGGTGCCTGCGGGCGCGAAGCAGGTCGCGCTCAGCTTCCGCTCGCCCGACTACGAGACCGGCAAGGCGATCTCGCTCATGTCGCTGGCGCTCCTCGCGGCGATCGCCCTGCTGCCCGTGGCCCTGAGGGGGGGGCGAGGGGGGCGGCGACGGGATGCCTGAGCGGGGGTTGGTCGTCATCCCCACCTACAACGAGGCCGCGAACCTGGCCCACCTCGTGCCGCAGGTCCTCGCCCAGGACCCCCGGCTCGACATCCTCATCGTGGACGACAACTCCCCGGACAGCACCGGGCAGCTCGCCGAGGCACTCCGCCAGAAGGAGCCCCGGCTGAGCGTGATCCATCGGGAAGGGAAGCTCGGGCTCGGCACGGCGTATATCGCCGGATTCCGGTGGGCGCTGGAGCGGGACTACGCCCTGGTCTTCGAGATGGACGCCGACTTCTCCCACGACCCCGCCTACTTAAAGGACTTTCTCAAGGCCGTCGAGGAGGCGGATCTAGTGCTGGGATCGCGCTACCTGGGGGGCAGAGTCGCGGTGGTCAACTGGCCCATCACCCGTCTCATGTTATCCTACAGTGCCAACATCTATGCGCGGTGGGTGACCGGGCTGCGGATCTGGGACCTGACGGGGGGGTTCAAGTGCTTTCGCAAGCAGGTGCTCGAGGCGATAGACTTGACACAGGTGCGGTCCAACGGATACGCGTTTCAGATTGAAATGAGTGTGAGGGCATGGCGGAAAGGGTTCAGGCTGAGAGAAATCCCCATCGTGTTCGTGGACCGGACCGAGGGATCGAGCAAGATGACCGGGGCCATCGTGCGCGAGGCGGTGTGGATGGTGCCGCGGCTCAGGCTGATGGCGTGGTCCGGCCGCATTTAGCAGGCCTGCCGATTTACAAGATGACGGGGTCGGGAAACGACTTCGTCATGGTGGATGGCCGGCACACGTCGCCCGCGGACTGGTCCGAGGCCGACATCCGCGCGGTGTGCGCCCGCGGGACCGGCGTCGGCGCCGACGGGCTGGTGTTCGTGAGTCCTGGATCGTTCAGAAACGCGGTGCGCATGATCTATTTCAACGCGGATGCGTCCCGCGCCGCGATGTGCGGCAACGCCGCGCTGTGCAGTACCCGCCTCGCCGCGCGGCTCGGCATCGCGCGGGCGCAGGGGATGACGCTCGAGACGGACGCCGGCAGCTACGAAAGCCGCTGCGGCGGTCCTGGGGAGCGCGCCGAGCTGCGACTAGCCGCGTTGCGCCCCCCCACCGCCGTACCGGCCCTCCTCGTAGCCGACGGCGAGCGCCGCGCGGCCCTCGGAATGGTCGGCGTCCCACACCTCATCGTGCTCGTCGACGACGTCAGCTGCCTCGACCTCGCCACTCGTGGCAGGACGCTCCGCTGCGATCCGGCCCTGGGACCCGACGGTGCAAATGTGAACTTCGTCTCTCCGGGGGGCTCGCCGTCCGAATGGTTGATGCGGACCTATGAGCGGGGAGTGGAGGCCGAAACTCTGGCGTGCGGCACCGGCGCGGTGGCGGCGGGCTGCGCGCTCGTGGAATGGGGATTGGCACAGCTTCCGGTGACGATCTGGACCCGCAGCGGCAGGCGCCTGGAGATCGAGGCGAAGCGGCTGAACGACGGCACCTACGACGAGGTGTGGCTTTCGGGGGAGGCTCGGCTGGTGTTCAGGGGTGTGATTAACTGAGCCGATTCTCCACATTCAAGCAGGCGCTAGCTTAACATAACATCTCTTATACGAAGTACAGTGCTGCGACAACTCAACGCCCGCCTACACCTCGCGTAAGCTCACCGATGCGCACCTTTGCCTCAATCGCGGCACCGCTCGAGTCCGCGCCCTCGCTGATGGCACGGTAGGCCGCGAGCGCTCGCGTGGTGTCACCCGCCGCCACCCAGGCTCGCCCCGCATCCGACAAGAACTGCGCGCGCAAGAACGGAAACCGCGCCGCTTCCGACGCCCGCTGGTACGCGTCCGCTGCGTCCTTGGGGTGCGCTACGTTCTCATAGGCCGCCCCCAGCAACCCGTACGCCTGCGCCTGGTAGGCCTTGCCCGCACCGGGCGCGAAGCGCTTGAGGAGCGCGATCGCCTGCTGGCTCTGCCCCTGACCGAGGTAGGCCTGGGCGAGGAGGATCGTGGCCTCTTGGGCCGCGCGCGTGCCTGCATAGTTCTCCACGACCTGTGATAGCTCGCTCGCAGCGAGTTTGAAGTTGCGGGAATCCACGGCCAGGCGGGCTTGCTCGAGTCGGGCGCCCGCGGTGCGCTCTGCCGTGCGCGTCGACCAGAGATTCCACACGAACAGCACCGCGCCCAGACCGACGAGGATCCCGACATAGCCGGACGCCTGTCTGTGCCCCTTTATCCACTGGACAAGTACCGTCAGCCTGCCTGAGTCTGCTGCGGCTACGGGACGTCCCGCCGTGGTCACCGATGTCGCCATGCCACGCCTTTCGTGAAACGCCGTTCGGACGTCCTCGCGTGACGTTTTTGCGTGACGCCTTTGTGCTACGTCTTATTGGCTTTGTGACGTCTTTGCGTGACGTCTTTGCGTGACGTTTTTCGCGCGACGTCTTTCGCCTCTTGGTCGTACGCCCCTGGGGTGACTCGAACACCCGGCCAACGGTTTAGGAAACCGCTGCTCTATCCACCTGAGCTACAGGGGCTAAGCGCTGCAATGTAGCGGGGTTACGCGTAGTGTAGCAAGGCCTCGATGCGCTCGCCCTCGAGCCGCGCGCGCCCGTTCAAGAAGTCGAGCTCGATCAGGAAGGTGAACCCCACCACCTCTGCACCGTGGGCTCGCACCAGTTTGGCCGCGGCAGCGGCCGTGCCACCGGTCGCCAGCACATCGTCCACGACCAGGACGCGGTCCCCGGCGCTGACGGCATCCTTGTGCATTTCGAGCGCGTCGGTGCCGTACTCGAGGGCGTATTCCACACGCCCCCGTTCGGCGGGCAGCTTCCCGGGCTTCCGCATCGGCACGAGTCCCGCCTCGAGCGCCAGCGCGATCGGCGCGCCCAGCAGGAAGCCTCGCGACTCGATCGAGACCACGCGCGCGACCTTGGCGCGCCGGAACGGTGCCGTCATCAGCTCGACAGCGCGCCGGAATGCGGTCGCGTCGAGCAGCAGCGGCGTGATGTCCTTGAATACAATCCCAGGCTTGGGGAAATCAGGGACATCCCGGATATAGCGGGCGATGTCCTGGACGGTCACGGTCACGGACTGGGTCAATGGGAGTCCTTGCAACTAGTTGATTTCGAAGTCGTTCGCCAGTTTCATATCATGTGGAACCTCGGCTCTTTCCACACGGTCGACCCGTGCGCCCGACGGTCCCCGGGCGAGCGCTCGCTCCAGTCGTTCAAGTGCTTCCTCAACCCCTTGAGCAATCACTTCAACCGAGCCATCGGGGAGGTTGCGCACGCTGCCTCGCAATGCCAGCCGCTCGGCCTCGCGCCACACGAACCAGCGATACCCCACGCCCTGCACGCGACCGCGAACCAGGAAACGCACCGCAGGCACGGAGCTTACTCCCCGCCACGCTGCGCCACCCGGCGGCGGTGCCACCAGACGTAGACGGCCGCGATCGCGGCCAGCACGGGTAGGAGGATGAGCACCGCCCGTCCCGCGTACGTCTGCGCTTCCTGGTTCAAGACGGTGAGGATTACGTCCTCCTTCCTGCCGATGAACCAGCCGATCCACGTGAGCACGCTGCACCACATGAGCGCGCCGAGCCCGGTGAACGTAACGAACTTCGCCAGGTTCATCCGGGCGATCCCGGCAGGAATGGAGATCAGGTGCCGGATCACCGGGAGCATGCGTCCCATGAAAGTGCTGATCTCGCCGTGCGCGGCGAAGTACCGCTCCGAGCGCTCGAGGCTCCGTTCCGAGATCCAGAAGTACTTGCCGACGCGCCGCACGACGGCCCGTCCCAGCCAGTGGGCGAGACCGTAGTTGGCGAGCGCGCCCGTGATGCTGCCGGCTACTCCGCAGGCGATGGCGAGCGCGAAGCTCATCTCGCCCTTCGCCGCCAGATATCCCGCCGGGGGCATCACCAGCTCGCTTGGCAGCGGCAAGAACGAGGACTCGACAGCCATGAGAATTACGATCCCCGGATAGCCCATGTCGCGGAACCGATCCAGCAGCCACTGGATGAAGCTCTCAAGCATCGAAGCCGTGCTCTCCGACGAGGGGAACGAAGCGGGCCTCGCCCAGGGGAATCCGCTTGAGGCCGGCGTCGCCCCGCTCGACGAGGGTGAGAATCTGAGCGCCTCGGGCGCCCACCGGAATCAGGAGTCGGCCTCCGGACGAGAGCTGCTCGACGAGCGGTGGGGGGATCTCGGGGCCCCCCGCGGCTACGAGGATGGCATCATAGGGCGCGTAGGCGCTCCACCCCAGGGTCCCGTCGCCGTGCAGCACGGACACGTTCGACACGCCTGCCTCGCGCAGGGCCAGCTGAGCGGCGCGCGCGAGCGTCTCCACCCGCTCCACCGAAAGCACCGTGGCGGCCAGCGCGCCCAACAGCGCAGCCTGGTACCCCGAGCCCGTGCCGATCTCGAGCACCCGCTCCCTGCCCGTCAGCCGCAGCGCTTCGACGTGGCGGGCCTGCGTGGACGGCTGTGAGATCGTCTGGCCGTTGCCGATGGGGAGTGCGACATCTTCGTAGGCCCGGTGTCGCACCGCCTCGGGCACGAACAGATGCCGCGGAGTCTCGGCGAACGCCTTGAGCACGGCGAGGTCGCGGATGCCCTTGGCCCGCAGCGTTTCGACCAGTCGAGTGCGGTACCCGGCGTAGCTGTCGCCCGCCCCCCCCGCCGCCGCCCCCCGGCCGCTCAATCGCCGGGGAACCATTTGCGCACGACCTCGATCAGGTCGTAGTTGGTCATGTCCATGTGCAGCGGGGTCACCGAGATGTAGCCGTCGCTCGTGGCCCGGAAGTCGGAGTCGGCGTCCCCAGTCCACGTGATGTGGCCTCCGCCGATCCAGTAGATGTCCTTCCCCCACGGGTCCTTCATCAGGGCGATCTCCTCGCTGAACACGCGGCTGCCCAAATGAGTCACCTTGATCCCTTTCACCTGGTCGCCGGGGATCGCGGGGAGGTTGATGTTGAGGAGGGTCTCCTTGGGGAAGTCCTTCACATCCACGATGTGCTGGAGCAGCGCGCCCAGCCCGTCCCGGTGAGTGGCGAGGAGGTCCAAGTCCGAGCCCGCGTACGACACCGCGATGCTCGGGATACCGGCCACGAGGCCCTCCATCGCGGCGGCGACCGTGCCCGAGTAGAACACGTCCTCGCCCATGTTCTGGCCGTGGTTGATCCCGGAGATGACGAAGTCGGGCTTGTCGGGCATCAGCATGCCGATGGCGAGTAGCACGCAATCGGTGGGGGTGCCGTCCACCTGGAACGCGCCGTCCGGGCGCCGGGTGGCGTGGAGCGGGCGGTGCAACGTGAGCGAGTGCGAGGTACCGCTCTGCTCGCGGTCGGGCGCGACGACGGTGACCTGGCCGAGCGACGCGCACACCTCGCCCAGGACGGCAAGGCCGCGGGCGAGGATGCCGTCGTCGTTCGAGATCAGGATGTTCATCGCGCTCCGAGGATGATCCGGCGGCCGTACCGCGTGAAGACGCGCGCCAGCCGCCAGGTGTCCTCCCAGTGCCGGAAGTGGCTGGGGCGCCCGTCGTAGACCGTGGCAATCGCGACCGATCGCACTCGCAAGCCCCGCGCCAGGGCCTCGAGCAGAAACGCGGCTTCGAAGTCGTAGCGCGCCTCGCCGGGGCGCACCAGCTCGGCGGCCTGGCGCGCCAGCGCCCGGAACCCGGTCTGTGCGTCCGGCACCGCGCGCCCCGCGATGCGCGACGTGAGCGTGGCAGAGAGCCAGTTCGTGCAGCGGCGGCCGAGCGGCATGGCCCGCGTGCGGGCTCGCGCGCCGAGCACCAGATCTGCCTCCCCCGCGACGATCGGGGCCACGAGCTTGGGGATTTCCTCGGCTGGATGCTGCCCGTCGGCGTCGAGGGTCACCACGATCGCCGCGCCGTCGGCGAGCGCCCGATCGATCCCGGTCCGGAGCGCCGCGCCCTTGCCGAGGTTCCGAGGATGGACCAGCACCGTCGCACCCTTCCCCCTTCCCCCTTCCCCGGTTTGATCCCGCGATCCGTCGTCCACCACGTAGATGGTTGCGGCTGGCAGCGCCCGTTTCGCCGCCGTCACCACCCCGCCGATCGTCGCGGCGGCCTGGTAGGCCGGGATGACGACGGCGACGGTGCCGTCAGCGTGCCCCGGCATTCGGCGCGACGGTTCCCTCGAGAATGGCGAGAATCGACTTGAGCTCGGTGCGCAGGTCTTTCACCGTTTGCGTGGCGAGCGCGCGCCGGGCTTCGGGCTTCAGCTCGCCCGAGCGACGATACTGCTCGATCTTCTGGCGCGCGCCTTCGATCGTGTATTTCTCCGTGTACAGGAGGTGCTTCACCAGCATGATCAGCTCGATCTCGCGGCGCTGGTACACGCGATTGCCGGAGCGGTTTTTCGCGGGGTTCAGAAACCGGAACTGACTCTCCCAATAGCGCAGCACGTGGGGCTTCAAGTCGGTGAGCTGGCAGACTTCCCCGATGGAGAAGAATTCTTGGATGGGCTGTGGGACGCTCATCGGCTCCCCCCTCCCCCTTCCCCACCCCACTGCTCCGCTTTCAACTCCCGCTCCATCAGGTCGGCGATCGCCTGGCGCGGCGGCTTGCCGTCGAACAGCACCGCTGCCACCTGCTGAGCGATCGGCAGTTCCACGCCATGCCGCGCACCGAGCGTCACGGCAGCGCGCGCCGTGTTCACACCCTCGGCGACCGAGGCGCGTCCGGCGAGGGCGTGCGACAGCGCCGTCCCACGCGCCAGCTCCACTCCCAGCGACCGGTTGCGCGACAGCGGCCCCGTCGCGGTGAGAATGAGATCGCCCATTCCCGCGAGGCCGGCGAAGGTCGCGGGCTCGGCGCCGAGCGCCACGCCCAGCCGCGTGATTTCGGCGAGCCCGCGGGTGATCAGCGCGGCCCGGGTGTTGTGGCCCAGGCCGAGCCCCTCGAGGATCCCGGCGGCGAGGGCGATCACGTTCTTGAGCGCCCCGCCGAGCTCCACGCCCAGCACGTCGGTGTGCGAGTAGACGCGAAAGTAGTTCGTCGAGAACACCTGCTGCACCTGCTGCGCCACGGCGTGATCGCGCGCGGCCGCGACGACCGCCGTGGGCTGGTGCTGGTACACCTCCTGCGCGAAGGACGGGCCCGACAGCACGGCGAGCGGAGTGTTCGGCGGCAACACCTCGCCGAGCACGCAGGACAGCGTCGTGAGGCGTTCCGGCTCGAGCCCCTTGGACACGCTGACGACCAGCGCCCCGCGCGGCAGCGCCGGGCTCACCCGCGTCATCACCTGCCGCGCCACATGCGAAGGTGCGGACGACACGATGACCTCCGCGCCGCGCACGGTCGCGGCCAGGTCCCCGTTCGCCCGCAGCGTCGGGTCGAGCGGCGCGCCCGGGAGGAACACGTGGTTCACGTGCTCGCGGTTGATGCTGTCGACGACCTCCGGCTCTCGCGCCCACAGCGTGACCGACTCGAACCGCCCCGTGCGCGCGAGCAGGTCCGCCAGCGCCGTGCCCCACGCGCCGCCGCCCACGACCGCGATCCTCGTCACGGGGTCCCCACCCTGAAGGGTGGGCTCGGCGAATCACTGCCCTGAAGGGCAATGCCCTTTAGGGCAGCGTCGTGCCGAGCCCAGGCTTCAGCCTGGGAACAGCCGCTCATGCAACCACTCCCTTTCTCGTCCGGAATCGATTCTCGGTGCCGTTGAGCAGACGCCGGATGTTCGCCCGATGCGAATACGCAATCAGCAGGGCGAGCGCCACGCTCGCCCAGAACGTGTACGGCGCGCCCGGCGCGGTGAGCCGCACCCACAGCGGGAACAGCGCCGCCGCGGCGAGCGACGCCGCGGAGACGTATCCGAACAGCCACAGGGTGGCAGCCCAGATGGGCAGCGAGATCGCGAGCGCGAGCGGGGCGAGGGCGAGGAACATCCCGGCGGCGGTCGCCACGCCCTTCCCTCCCTTGAAGCGCACGTAGGGCGAGTACACGTGCCCCAGCACCGCGGCGACGCCGAGCGCGACCGTGAACCAGGCGGGGCCGTTCGCCCACGGCCCGAGCACCGCCACGGGGAGCGCCCCTTTGCCGAGGTCGACGAGGCCGACGGGTATCGCGTAGCTCCAGCCGAGCACGCGGTACACGTTCGTCGCGCCCAGGTTCCTCGAGCCGTGCTCGCGCAGGTCGATCCCCCGGCCGAGCTTGCCGGCGAGGTAGCTGGTCGGCGTCGCGCCGATCAGGTAGGCCAGCACGAGCAGGACCGCCAGCCCGAGCGCGTTCACCGGTGCGCCGCCTGCTCCCGCTTGCGGCGGAATTTGATGCTCACGGGGGATCCCGTGAACCGCCATGCTGCGCGGAAGCCGTTCAAGAGGTAGCGCGTGTACGACTCGGGGATCGCCTCGGGGCGGTTGGAGACGATCGCGAACCGCGGCGGCGCGGTGCCGATCTGCGAGGCGTACAGCAGCCGCACCGACTCGCCGACGGGCTGGGGTGGCTGCTGGCGGTCCACCAGGGCCGCGAGCACCTCGTTCACCTCGTGCGTCGCAATTCGCTTGTCGCGCTCCGCGGCGACGGCGAGGATCAGCTCGAGCAGCTTGGTCGCGCGCTGACCGGTCTTGGCCGATACGTAGAGGAACGGGATGAACTCGAGAAACGGCGCGCGCGCCTTGATCTCGCGCTCGCCCCGCACCGCGGTGTTCGTGTCCTTCTCCTCGATGAGATCCCACTTGTTCACCGCGATGATCAACGCGGCGCCACGCTCCCAGGCGTCGTTGGCGATCTTCAGGTCCTGCACGTGCATGCCCTCCTGCGCGTCCACGACCAGCACGCACACATCGGCGCGCTCGATCGCCCGCGCGGTGCGCAGCGTCGCGTAGAACTCGATGTCGTCGTCCACCTTGCTGCGCTTGCGCAGCCCAGCCGTGTCGATGAACACCAGCGTGCGGCCCTCGTAACGCAGCGGCGTATCGATCGCGTCGCGCGTGGTACCGGGCTCGTCCGCCACCACCAGCCGCTCGCTGTCCAACAGCCGATTCACCAGGCTCGACTTGCCCACGTTGGGGCGCCCCACCACGGCCACGGCGATCTCACCCCCGTGAACGCCGGGCTCGCCCCCGGCAACCCCGGGCTCAGGCCCGGGAACCCCGGGCTCGCCCCCGGGAACCTCGGGCTCGCCCCCGGAAACCCGGGGCTCACGCCCGGGGCGAGACGCCGGACCCAAGGGCGGGGTGTTGAGGGCCTCCACCACGCGGTCGAGGAGATCGCCCGAGCTCTTCCCCACCGCGGCCGACACCGGAAACGGGTCGCCCAGGCCCAGCTCGTAGAACGCCAAATGCCGGCTGTCCACCGGAAGCTGATCCGCCTTGTTGGCCACGAGGATCACGGGGCGCCGCGACTTCCGCAGGTATTGCCCGATCTCGAGGTCAGTCGGGTGGACCCCGTGCTCCACGTCCACGAGGAAGAGCACCACGTCGCTCTCGGCGACCGCCACCTCGACCTGGTTGCGGACCGCCCGATTGAGAGCATCCTGCGCCTGGGGGATCAGGCCGCCCGTGTCCACCAGCCAGAAGCGCTGCCCATTCCACTCGACCGCCCCGAAATGGCGATCCCGCGTCACCCCCGGGCGCTCGTCCACGATCGCGTCCCGGCGGCCGACGAGGCGGTTGAACAACGTCGACTTGCCGACGTTCGGGCGGCCGATGATTGCCACGGTCGGAGCGCCCTTCATCCCTGCCCCTCCAAACGCGGAACGCGGAAGTCGGAACGCGGAACAACACAGCGAGCACGGTGCCGCGAACGACCTTCCACTTGAGTTCCGCGTTCCGCGTTCCGCGTTCCGCGTTCGACAAGGGCGTCCGCAAAGTCGTACGACAGCCGCACCGGCATCGGCAAGCGCTCCGCCAGGTCGGCGGCGCTCACCTCGTCGATGAAAACCAGGTCGTCGTTCACCGCCTCGGCGGGCACGAGCGATAGGTCCAGATCGCGCCGCTCGCGCAGCGCCCCCTCGATCGCCGCCGCGGGCAAGAGCCCAGCCGTCGTGACGGACCGCCCGAACAGCGCATTTTCGACCACCACCAGCTCGAAGCGCCCGCCCGTGACGGCTGCCACGTCCGCGAGTACCTGCGGCATCAGCGGTCCCATCGCGGTACCCGTCACGACGCCGATACGCTTGCCGACCAGATCGGGAAGCCACTCCCGCGCCGCCGCGATCCGGGTTTGGAGGTACCGCACGGCGCCGACGCCGTTCTCGCGCTGCTCGAACTCGCCGTACCATTCGGCCGGCGGCAGCGGCGCTCCGGCTTGCAGGTACAGATCGTCTGCGCCATAGCACCACGGGAACCCCCGCTCCGTGAGGGCGCGCGTCGCGAACCGGTCGACCGTCGCGAGCGCCGCGCGGCACTCCCCGCGCCGCAGCTCGCGGACCAGCTCCCGCTTCGAGTACTCCGTGAGCGCGACCGGAACGACGGACACTGAGAGAATCGCCTCGCCCAGCCCGAACAGGTCGGTGAGCGTGCGCACCAGCTCCGCACCGTCGTTCGCGCCGGGGACCAGCACGACCTGGGTGTGAAACCTGATCCCCTGCCCCACCAGCGAGCGGAGCTGCGGCACGATCTCCGGTGCCTCCGGGTTGCGGAGCAGCCAGCGACGCACCGTGGGGTCGGTGGCGTGTACGGAGACGTACAGCGGCGACAGCCGGTATTCCACGATCCGCTCCACGTCCCACGGCTTCAGGTTCGTCAACGTCGCGAAGTTGCCGTACCGGAACGACAGCCGATAGTCGTCGTCACGGATGTACAGGGGCGGTCGCATGCCAGTAGGATTGCCGTCCACGAAACAGAAATCGCAGTGGTTGGCACAGCGGCGGATGCGGGGCGGCTCGAGGGTGACGCCCATCGCGAGCCCCTCGGGGCGTTCCACATCGTACTCCACAGCGTCCCCGTCCGGCTGGGTGACGGACAGGATGAACTGCTCGTCCGCCGTCAGGAACTCCCAATCCAGGAAGTCCTCGAGCGCGCGGCCGTTGACCGCGTGGAGCTCCGTTCCCGGGACGAGCCCGAGTTCCGCGCCGAGCGAGCCGGGCGCCACCGCCTGAACACGAACCACGCGCCTGCCTGGACTTCAAGGACTTTGTGAAGCCTGGCGTCGCAACCTCAACGCAGGCTGGAACTTCCGTCGAGCAATCTAATATCGCTCAGGACGGGCGATAGCGCCAGCCGATGATGCCCTTGCCGCTCACCTTTAGGTCCAGCTGCTGGCTCTCCTGCGGGGCAATGGCGGGGAGTTCGCGAGCCTCGCTCGCGACCGGCTTGCCTTGGCGATCGAGGAACTCCACGGTGAGCCGGAACGGCTTGGAGGGGGCGGGCCTCAGGTTCGTGGCCAGGAGGGTGAGCGCTGCCCCGGCCGAATCGGGAACGAAACTCGATACAGTCACCTCCACGGCCACGAGCGAATCGGCCTGAGTTACGTATTTGAGCGTCGAGTCGCGCTTCCCTCGCAGGTCCCACGCGGCGGCCAGCAGTTTGAGCGAGCTGCGGTTGAGCGGATCGAGCTGAACGAGTCGCTGCGCCACCTCGAGCAGCCCGGTCGAGTCACGCAGCTGGTAGTACCCCACCCCGAGCGAGTACAGCGCGTCGCGGCGGTACGGGTTCCTGGTCAGCGCGACGGCGAGCGCTCTCGTTCCCGCCCGGTACAGCCGCTGCCCCAAGAGTCGCTGGCCGGCGGTGAACAGCTCCTCCGGATCGAAGTTCCGGGCATGGGCAGCGAGGGAGTCGAACATCGCTGCGGCTTCCGCAGCGCGTCCACTCTGGGCGTACAGCGTGGCGAGCGAGGTGGCGGCATCCGCCTCTCCCGGATACGCCGTGAGATAGTCCCGGAGCGCCTCGATCGCCGGGGCGAACGCCGCCCAGAGCTTCCCGCTGTCCGCTGCCATCTGCTGGACTACGGTCGCGCGGGCGGTACGTGCCTGCGCCACAGCCTGGGCACGGGCGGTCGAGTCCCGCGTGAACGTCTGCTGGTCTGCCGGCGTGAGCCTCCGCCCGCGCGCCTTGCGCGACTGCGACGAGGCGATCATGCGCGCCAGCGTCGTCGAATCGGTTTCGAAGCCGCGGTCGATCGAATCGATGCTCGCCCGGAGCCGCGCGTACCCTAGTGCTGCGGGATCGCTCTGGGCGCGGCCGACGAGGATCCGGACAGCGTTGCCGAGTGCGTCCTTCCTGTCCTTCGCAAATGCCGTATCGTTGCCCGCCGTCTGCGCCGTGCGGCGGTAGTAGACGAGGGCGGAGTCGTAGTTGTCTTTCCCGGCGTACAGGCCCGCCAGCGCGACGAAGGCCTTCGGATTTCCGGGCTCGAGCCGGGCGGCGAGGCGAAACAGCACGGCCGCGGAGTCTTCCTTCCCACCCTGCCACGCGGCGAGGCCGCCGTTGAGGGTGTTCGCCCACAGCCGCTGGCGGTAGCCGCCGATGTCCTGCTTACACTGCGGCGCGAGGGCCAGCGCGCGAGCGAGCGCGCTGTCGGCGCCGGCGGCGTCGGCGGTCTCGACGTAGTAGCGGCCGAGGTAATACCAGGCGGCGGCGTTCTTGTCTTGGGCATTCTGCACGATCGCCTCGGTGAGGACCTTCCGCGCCTGCTCGAGCTGCTGGTCGCGTCGCTCCGGCTTCTCGGCGGCGGTCTTCAGGTACAGGATGCCGCCGTTGACCTTGAAGTGGCCAGCGCTGAGCTCGCAGGGAGGCTGGGGCGTGACCCAGCCGCCCTGGGCGAACAGGGGGCCGGTCAGGCCGGCGCAGCACACGGCTGCAATGAGAATGAGGCAGGTGCACCGCATTGCTGGGCGAACAACCTATTGAAAACTCGAAGGCCGGCAAGCAGCGTCGCGTGCCGGCCTTCGGATCCAGCTCAGAGCGGGCGACCGGATTCGAACCGGCGACGTCCAGCTTGGGAAGCTGGCATTCTACCCCTGAATTACGCCCGCAAGTCTTCGAGCAACAACTAATTGCCTAGCACAACCTCTGTGACACAAGAGCATGATTGTGTCAAGCTGGCGATCTACGTCTCGCTTGGTTCCCTCGTGCGCACATCGCCTTCAGTAGCAAGTGGTTTGAACTCCACGTCAGCAATCTACCTACCCACCCACCAGACGGAAAGTCGTTACCGCGTTACTCCCTTACCCAGGCCACGGACGTTCACCGGTCCGCTTATGCAGCATCGCAGAGCTCCTTGAGAACCTGGACCGCCTTCTCCTCACCCTTCCCTGTAAGGCGCAAGTTCCGCCTGTCTGCATAGGTCCTCTTATCGAGGTACCCACCGTTCCGAAGGTTGGTCAGCATCATGGCCAGCGGAGTGCCACTCTTCAGGTTCTGCGCCTCGTACAGGGCACTGAATGAATCGTAGTCAATCGGGTTGCGTCTCATCCCTGTTTCTACAGCGAATATCAGGACCACAACGGCATCGATGATTTTCTTGAAGGAATGGGGACGGAGCAGCTGCGGAGCCTCGTCCTTGACGGCAACGAGTTTCGCTTTGGCCAGGCTGCCCGCCTTCAGGCCTGCCCGTGTCTCCATGCGCGCTAGGGGATCCTCGGGAGCGTGTGCGGCCGCGACGGGCGGTGTCTCCCTGGACTTGGCCGAATCCTGAATCAATCCGCCAAGTTGCGAAGCTTCCGCGTCCTGAACAAGACGCTTGATCGCCTCGAACGACGCCACCTCGGCGACAATGTTAACTCCCGTACTGAGGTGAACCTCGGCCGTCTTCAGCGTGTATTGCGAAGAGTCACTCATTGTGCAGCGTCCCCCACGACCTTGGGCAGTCTGTAGCGACCGAGCGCGGATGGTTCCCAGCGCCTGAGGTCTTTGTTGAAGTAGAAGAGGTTCTTCGAGCCCCTATTCCTCGCCACGACGTTCGTGAACTCGTCACCAGTCAACCGAAGGGCCACGCCTTCTTTCCTGAAGAAGGCATTCACATCTTGGACGTTGCGCGGCTTGATGGTTGACACAGCGGCTAAGACCCGGTCCGCCTTGCTCGTGAGGCTAGACCAGGCGATCGGGATCTCCTGGACCGGCTGCTCCAAAACCCCCCTTGCCTTGATTTTGACCAACTCTGCCTGAACTAGGTCAGTAGTTCTCACAGAAAACGCGCGATCAATGACGAAATACACCGTCTCCTCATAATCCAATAGCGCATCGTCTGTAAGGGTCTTGGAGGCAGACTCGTGGTAAAAGTCGCACCGGATCTCCTCATAGAAGTAGTCGATGCTTTTCCAAACCTCGCCATCAATATCCGGCAAGTTCGACCTCATCGTCTTTATCAGGTTCTGGCGGTGTCGATGAGCGTTGTCGAGCTGGATCCTTGCTTCGTTGCGCAGGTAAGCACGGCACGTTGTCTCGAAAGCGCTGTCCAGTAGGATCACAGCGAGTCGGTTTCTGTGAGGGATCGTGGAGTCTCGCAGCAAGCGCGCTGCGACCAGAGTATCGACAATACCATCCAACCACGGCTTGGTCTTCTCGGCGGCCATTGTGTCATCTTTCCACTAACAGCGCTCGCACTCCGGGCGCAGAGCGCGCGTGCGCAACGCAGGTTCAGATCGGGGGTGCATGCTGCTCTGGCTTACGAGCGGAAGTCCACGCCTACGTCCGGTAGACGGGGGGTCCCCGTCACCGCTTCTCCCACCGCTTCCCTTTTTCAGCCATCATGCGGTTGAAGTCGCGCCAACCAACCTTGAAACCCCACGAGTGGTCCCTCTGGAACCAGACTACCGAGCCGCGTGAGATAGCGAGAGTACCGAGCTTCGCACCGTTGGTCTTGACGCTGAACTTGACGTCGGCGCGCCCGAGTTCTCGGGGCGGCACCTTGAACGTGACGTCATGTGCCATGTTGTTGGCTCCTCCGCGAGGACAAGGGCCTGTCGTATTATATGTTGCTAACGAGCCGTTAGCGTCAAATTAACTCCACGTGCCCTCCGATGTCAAGAGGAGCAGGATCCATTTGGCCACGTGGCCGCACGACCGGCTCATGGCTACGTTACATGTAACCGCTCGAGCGGGGGATCATGGGAAGGTCGAAGAGCTCCAAGTCGTCGCGCGACAAGGTCCGAGCGCACCGAGCGCGCTTGCGCCGGCAAGGACTGCGGCCCATTCAGATCTGGGTACCGGACGTTCGCTCGCCGGCCTTCGCTGCCGAGGCGCATCGGCAGTCGCTGGCCGTCGCCCGGAGCCCACACGCGAGGGAGGATCAAGACTTCGTTGACGCGATCTCGGAATGAGACGCGGCGAGATCTGGACCGCGGCGGGCGGTAAGGACTATGCGGGGAAGCCCCGACCTGTTGTGGTAGTGCAGGATGATCGGTTCGACGCGCTGGACTCCATAACGGTCTGCCCGTTCACGACGGACCCGACCGACGCTCCCCTGTTCCGGCTCCCGGTGGAGCCTAACGAACGCAATGGACTGCGGTCGGCGTGCCGCCTGATGGCGGACAAGACCACCACGGTACCGAAGACAAAGCTCAGGTCTCGTCTTGGTCGGCTCGACGACGAGGATATGCTCCGGCTGAACCGGGCCATGCTGGTGTTCCTCGGGTTGGCCGGAACAGCCCCCAGGGGTTAGCGCGCCGTGGTCCCACAGGGGGTAAACACTCTGGGTGTTCCTGGCCATTGCTGGCCGCGTCGCCTGGAATCGGGATAGGGGAGAGTAGGTGATCCCTACTCTGCCCCTCCCACACCACCGGACGTACGGGTCCGTATCCGGCGGTTCAGCAAGTTGCGGTTAGCGCGCGGCAAGCCGCGGCACTCCCAAGCCAT
>Ga0209375_1000441_pt1 | contig 35758 bp, 27 predicted proteins | sample GraSoiAngelo_131_FD_185888 | JGI IMG/M metagenome (GOLD analysis project Ga0209375, IMG submission 185888) | Grasslands soil microbial communities from the Angelo Coastal Reserve, California, USA - 14_0929_02_30cm (SPAdes) (version 2) | ecosystem: Environmental > Terrestrial > Soil > Grasslands ...
GGTGTAGGGGACGGTGTGTGAGTAGCTGTTGGAGTCGGTGTCGGCGTGAACGTAGCGGTTGGAGTGGGCGTAGACGAGCACCCGCTGATCACGTCAACAAGACGAGCGACTACCTGGTCCCCTAAATCCGTTACTTCCACTCCAGTGACGAGGAATCCACCCCCATTCGTGTTCGTAACGACCGAGCCGGGAGCTGTGGACTGGAGTGTGCCGACGAAAACGTCGAGCGCTTGGCCGAGAGGGAGACCGTCGGGAGACAGGAGCTGCACCTGAACCGTGTTAGAATTCGAGTCACTCCATCTGACCAGGTAAACCTCGTTGACGGGGTCGAAGGCCAGCGCGGCGGAATCAGCCCCACTCTGTGCGACTAGCGTCAGCAAGGGCCCGATCCGATTGCCGGAGGCATCAAGGAGCTGCCCGAACAGCGGCTTCGGTGATGCAAAACCGGGGAACACGACGAGATACTGATCCGCGATCGGGTTGTAGGCCACGCCAGAGGCGACCTGAGAGCCGGGAAAGACGTCGCTGATAACAAACGGAGGCGTTAGCGGCACGCCGTTACTATGCAAGAGCTCGCCCTTGAGATCTCGTGCGGTTTGATCCCGCCAAGTTGACAGGTAATCGCCGGTGGTTGAATTCACTCCGACCTCACCTGCTGGAGCGACTCCGAAGGCGGTTGTAATCGCTGTCGGCGAGCCGAGCGGTATGCCGTTGCTATCGATTCGGCGGTAGTAGATGCCGTAATCTCCTCCGCCTCCGAAGTTCCGTGCATGGTGAAAGAACTCGCCAGTAATGGAGTTGAATACGAGGCTCTGCTCGAAACCTGCGTTGGAGACTTGCACCACTGCTCCAACTGGATCACCAGTGGCAGCTACGAGCCGACCGTAAGCATTCTCCAAACTCTCTTCGTACCGCCAGGTAATAAAGTACTGATTGGTATTGGAATCATAGGCGGCGGCAGGCTCGATAAAGGTATCGTTTCCTAATATGATCGTCTTGTTCGGACCGAGGAGCGAGCCATCGACCGAAACACGCTGAGCAAGTACTGACGTGCGGTTGCCGACAAGTTGGTCCCAGGCAACTAGGAATTCGTGATCCTGACTGTTGAATGCGGTTGCGGTCGTATCAGTACCATTGATGCCCGATGGACTCAGGAGCAGGATCGGGCCACGGAGTACCGCACACTGGTCGCCCGGAAGGTGCGGCGCATCGCTCCGAGAGCTATAGATTACTCGGGAGCTGGGTTTGAGGTTCTGCGCTTGGGTAACATTCGCAGTTTGCTTCGTCGGGTTTGCTCGAACCAGCAGGCCCGAGAACGTGCCGAAGCCAAGCAGCAGTAGAAAGACACCGAGAAAGAAAGATTTTTTTTCCATGGATCGAATGGAGTTAAGGCTAGTGAAGCGGCGTTTTTAACCGAACAGCGAAAATCTGGCAATCTCATTTTTTTTGGCAGCGGATGCGCCTTCGCCGAGGCTTCAGCGCGACCCCGGAAGCTTTCGGGGATCATGCGAACGGACGTGGCGGAGATGTCTTCAACATGTCCGCCACTGGACGGATTCGCTGCGGCGAACCGGACGGTGTGAGCAGAATACTCGCGCTACCCATTCACTGATCACGGATCACTTGGGATCGACCCGCGAAACATTCTGCTTCTCATATTCACAAATAAAGCTACACGGTCGACGCTGGCGCGCGTTGCAGTGTGTGGTGACGAGACATGAAACACAACGCTGCGATCGCACTAAGTTGCGTTCAAGTGCCGATTGGGATTATTGCACCGTGATCGCGGACGAGGCCGAGCGACCATGGTCGTCCAGGGCGATCAATTCGTATTGCCCTGCCGATGCCTTCCACGAAACTACTTCTTGTGGCGGGCCCTTGCCGATAAAGGTCTTGCCCGCGAACCAGTAAATTTCGCGCACATCCGCATCCGCCTTAGCTTGCAACGGGATAGTATTCGCAGATGTCAGTAAAATCTCTCGCTCACTCGATGGCGAAGTGATTCGTGGAACATTTCCACTGCGCGCGACAAATTCGGCGGCCGTGCCAGGCAAAAAAGGCGGCGGCAATTTTCTTGGCACTCCGGCACGCCGAAAGATCGACAACAACTCCGTCGGCCAAAACTCATAGACTTCGCGCCGGAGCTGGCGCGTTCCATCGTCGCTTGCCACACGGAGTCCGCTCTCGGCATCAACGAGGACTTGCTGATGCACATCGCAAGTCTTGATCGGCGAAATTCCAGGAATGAACCAACCCTCAACCTTTTGGGTACAATGTAGCCCAGGTAAGTCGCCCGATACCGCGCAACAGGAAACCCTTTTCAAATTTGCGCCTGGAGGCGGGAGATGCGGTTGATTCGGTTCCGGCCAGGTCGTGCGCAGACTGTCGATGATTTGAAACAACAGGGGAGCTGCGGCGATTCGCCCGACAAAATTCCCGTTGGCGCGCCCATCAAAATTTCCGATCCAGACCGCGAGGACATAATGATTGAAGACTGCGATTGACCAGGCGTCGCGAAAACCATGGGAGGTTCCCGTTTTCCAAAAAACCGGCTCAGCCTGCTCCGAATATGCACGGCCAACTTCAGGCCGTGGCAAGTTGAGCATTTCCAGAGTCAGGAACGCCGCTTCCGGCATGATGATCGAGCGGCCTCTTAGCTCCGTTCGATCACGCGATGTGCGGCGAAGCGGACGCAGCTCTCCGTTATTCGCGAGCGCAGCGTAGAGTCGCACCAAATCTTCCATTGTGACTTCGGCCCCGCCCAGCGGAAGCGTCAGACCGTAGAGCGATTCCGAGCGCGGCAGTTTGACGCCCGCGCTCCGGAGGAATTCGTAAAGCGTCGGGTGATGCAACTGGGATGCAAGTTCAACCGCTGGAAGATTACGGCTGCGGGCGAGCGCGTCGCACGCGCGGATCGGGCCGACGAATTCGCGATCGAAATTTTCCGGATCGTAATCGCCGAAACTGTGTGGCGCATCAGACAGGATCGACAACGGATGAATCAATCCCTGTTCCAGAGCCAGCGCATAGACGAACGGTTTCAGAGTGGAACCGGGCGAGCGCGGCGCACGTGTTCCATCCACTTGTCCCTGTATTTCGGAATTGAAGAAATCTGCGGAGCCGACTTGTGCAAGCACTTCCATGGTGTGCGTATCGACCAGGATGGCTGCAGCGTTCTGAATTCCGCGACCGCGATTCGTTTGGATATAATCGGTAATCCGTCGCTCGATTAATTGCTGCTTCGCCAAATCGAGCGTGGTGACGATTTCGCTGCGATTTTTTTCGGTCGCGAGGACCTGCTGAACAAAGTGCGGCGCCAGAAATTTGCGTTCGGTTTGTGCCCGTGCGCTGAACAGGCGCGCGGAGAACTGCCGGTTGATTTTCGCCCGATCGTACCAATTGCCCTGGGCTGAATCAAGCGAGCGGTTATCGCGATCCGCAAACAATGCCCGCCGAGTGGGGCTTTGTGGAATCACGCTGAGGGCTATTGACTCTGGTGTCGTCAAATGGTCGGCAGTCTTGCCGAAATAAATCTGACTGGCCGCGCCCGCGCCTTCGATGTTTCGCCCATAGGGTGCGAGATTCAGATAGGCTTCAAGAATTTCGGCCTTCGAGTAATGCCGCTCCAGTTCGAGTGCGCGGACAATTTGAACGAACTTTCCGCGAAGCGTGCGGGTGCAGAGATGATAACGCAACCGAGCCAGTTGCATCGTAATTGTCGATGCTCCGCTATGTACGCCGCTGGCGCGCAGGTTAAACGCCGAGCGCAATAATGCGAATGGGTTAACACCTGGATGCTGCCGATAATATTTGTCTTCAAACCGGAGGGTCGAATCGATCAGCGCGGGCGAAATGTCTGACAAAGAAGTCCAGAGTCGGAATTTCTGATCGGAGGTGAGGGTGATTCGAAGCAATTTTCCATTGCGATCGCGCACACATTGAGAAAACGAGATCTCATCTAGCAACGGTGGTTTTGGCAGTAGCAGCCAAACAAACCATGCGGTCATCCCAAGCAGAGCGAGGGATCTCACCCATGGAGCCCGGATCACGCGGTAAAACTTGCATAATCCACCCCCGGTTGAGAGGTCCCTCTCCCGCGACTGCGGGATCGGGATGACACGCTTTTTCATTTTCGTGTTGCTCAAAACGCTATTCCGTGACGCTGATCTTTCCTCCGACGCCGCGGCCCTTGACGTTTCGCTCGTACATCGACTCCGCGAAAATTGGCGGCACCGTAAACTCGCCGCGATTAGACGATTTAATCTGATAATTGATCTCGAGTGCGCTGCTCGAGACGGTCGCGTAAAAAACGGCGCGATCTTCGCGCACGTCGACGTAATCGACGCCGGAAATTGTCGAAACGCCCGGCTGCAGCGATGATCCGACAACTTCGAATCCGCCTGGTAAGAGATCGACAATGGCAACGTTGGTCACCGGTTCGTCGCGCACAGTTCGCAGGTACAGACGAACATGAATTGGTTCACCGAGTTTCGTCTGCGTCACCGGCTTATCATTCTTGTCGAGTAACTCGCGATGAACTTCCAATCCTGCGGTGACCGGTTGCGCCGGCACATGTCGATCAAATCCAGCTTCGACTACCTGGAAAAAGGCGCCGGGACCACTGAGCATTCCGGCGGTTTTAAAGCGGAGCGCAATTGCATCTTTGGAAAAAACGGCACGTTGCAGCAACTTTGCGCCGCTCGTTAGAGCGACTTCGCGCTTGTCTTGATGGATTTCAGTAACGCTGAGGTCAGGCAGCTTTTTCGCGATCATGTGCGAGTACGATTTCAGCGCCGAAACAGCGTAGGCCGCCGAAAGCGTGTTGAACTCGCTGCGCCCAATCGGCTGGAGAATTTGCTCGAATTCCTCGCCTAAGATTTTTTTCAGTCGCTCCGGAAAGGCGTGCGCGAGTATGGCGATATACTGCGCGTCGGATCCGAGGGGCTGGCAGAAATCGTCGTATTCCCTGGTCGATCCCTTATCGATCTTGTAAGCGGCGATTAGATCTTCCGCGTCCTCGTCTTTGTGCAGAAGTTTGAGCGCGCCGGCGAGATAAACGCCGGTGATGTCATTCTCCCAGGCATCAGCCTGATGCTGTTCGAGGTAATCTCGCAGATTAAGAATGTAATTGGTGGTGACAACGCCTTCCCTCGTGAGCACGTAAATCCCGTAGGCGACCGTCCGTGCTTCTGGAAGAGTCGAGGGTTCGCGCCCAACCATCTTTTGCAAATAGCGCAAGCCACTCGCGAACATGTCCGCGGGCGGCGCAAACCCGGCTGCTTTCGCTGTGCTTAGAAAATCCATCGCGTAAACGGAATTGAAACTGATCTTTTCATCAGTTTCCGGCGCCCAATAACCGAACGCTCCTTGGTCGTTTTGACGACGTCGCAAAATTCCAAAGACTTTTTCGAGCTGAGCATTTACCTCGGCGCGACTGAGGCCGAAATCGGCTTCGTCTGCCAGCACGAGCCGGCAGAACGCACCGCTGGTGATCTGCTCACTGCAACCATGAGGAAAATCTTTGAGAAAAACGTAAAGACCGTGTGCGAGACCCAACGGGACCGCTGCGATCGCGGCTTCGCGTTTGGCAAACTCGGAATAGATTTCACGCGTAATCTGAACATCCGCGTTGCGTTTCTTGAAATTGCCGCTGCGCACATCGGTCGCATAGGGGACCGGCGGACGGACGCTCAATGTAGCGCGCCGGCGCGTTTCGATTCCATTTCGGCTGGCCACAAATTTGATTTCGCCAGAGCCGAGCATGTCGTTAACATGAAAGCGCAGCTTCACGCTCTGCTCGCGCCCTTCGGCAATTCGCAATTTTTGGGTCGCCGTGCCCAGGATCGACAGTTGCGGGGACGTCTCGGCGCGCAGTACGATCTCCGCCTCTGCGCCGGAGCCTTCAACGTTATTCGCGACCGTGACCCCAGCCTCAAATTCGTCGCCAGGGGCAGCCAGCACGGGCACGCTTGGCGTAATGACAAACGGTCCGCGAATGAGCGCATCGCGGTCGGCCGATCCAGCGGTTTCATTGGAAACACCGACCGCCATCACTTTTAGCGTGCCGTCGAAAAAATCGGGCACATCATAGACAACTTCACGAGTGGTCGCGTCCGCGTCGACGATGCCGGACCAAAAGACAACTGGTTTTTCCGTGACGCGCTTGAACGGATTCAATCGTTGCGCCCCTTCGCCGTCTCCTCCAAAGGCGGAGAGAGAACGTAGCAACGAAAATTCCGGAATGATGAGATCGACAATTTGCGCCGTCTCCACACCGAGAGCGCATTTGCGAAAGAGATACGAGAGCGGATTGGGCGTTTTGTAATCAGTGATCTGCAGAATTCCTTGATCAACCGCGAAAATGACGATCTTGCTTGGACGATCGGTTTTATAGCCGATGTGCAACGGTTCGCCCGGCTTGGCTTTTGCCGCCGTTTGGAGATCGACCTTGAGCCTGCGCTTTTCGATGTTGGCCGTGAACGGGACAACGCCGTAGCTGAGCGGGCTGACAAAAATTTCCTTGGAATCGAGCGCCCGGACAAACGCGACATTCACATAACCGCTACCCTCAAAACCTTGAGGTAAACGAATGTGCTGGATGCTGCTCGCGGTGTTCGTTTGAAACCAGCTGTACCCGTAGACTTTTTCCCGTTCGATCGTGATGAGGCCGTACCCGCTGTAAGGTGCTGTCACGCTCACCGCAATTTCATCACCAGCGTTGTACTCTTTGGCATTGAGTTTGATCTCCAGCTCGGCGTTTTTCTGCAACGTAGCGGCAACTGCGGCGTGACCCACCACTGAGAAGCGCAACTTGCTTAAAGTGCGATTCTGATCGTCGCGCAGTTCGAGCACATAATTACCCGGCTCATCGGTCGGAAGCGCGTAGTGATTACCGCTGGCGGCGACAGAGATTTTTTCCGATTTCGCGGGGCGCTCTTTGAGCACCGACTCGTAAACGTAATTGCCGTTCTCCTGTTTCTTCAGCACGGAAACGTATTCCTGTGCGATGACATTGGCCGTGACGTTCTCGACGGCAATGCGATTCAGTTGTGGATCGACCGCGACCAGGTCGATCGCGCGGGGCTTGTTCATGTCGATGTAACGAAGGTCGCCGTCGGCCTTGTAGCCGATCACATAAGGCAGAGCGGAGACCAAGGCGCCGACATCGCCCATCACGCTTCTCCCGCCTTCGCCTTCAAAGCCTTCGGCGATGAATCGCATGGCGTAAGTCGCATCGGCGAAGCGTTCCAGTTGCAACTCAAAAGCGGCGTGGCCTTCGCCATCGGTTTTCTGCTCACCGAGATCGACTGTTTGCTCTTGCTGATTTTTGTTTTCGTCAAAGAGCGGATCGAAAAACGTGAAGTCGCGAAATTCTGGAAATGAAAATGCCGCAGGCGTGAACTCAACCTTGCCGGTCACGCGCCGATCGGTTGCAGGTGTGCCATAAAGATTGGCTAGGGTAACGAACGCCTGCATTTCCCTCGGGTGAATCCAACCGTGTGGTGCGCCTTTGGAAAGCCGCGTCTCGATTTTCATGCGGTCGGGCAGGAACTCTTTCACTTGCGTAGTGGTGGAACCCAGCAAACTCGAGCGCTTGTTATTTTTGATCAGGTAAATGTTGATCGTGTAAAGGCCGGTTGGTGATTCATTGGCCGTTTGGTAGCTCAATTCCGTGAATCCCGTTTCCGGCAAAGTGAGTTTCTTAGTTTGGACCCGCAGATCGCGCGCATCGACCACTTCGGTTTCAATCGGCAAACCCTTGAGATTGCCGCCCCAGTTGCGCTGTTTCACTACCAGCCCGATGTGAATTTCGTCTCCCGGCCGGTAAATGCCCCGTTCGGTAAAAACGAACGCGTCGAGACCTTCCGGCGCGATGTTCTCCGCGCCTTCAATCTCAAACCGCGAGAAATTCAAGATGCGGTCTTCGCGCCCAAAAGGCATGAAAGCGATGTCTTCGCCGTTGCGCGCGACGTACGCTACAGGGGTTTTTTCGCGCTCCGATTTTTCAACCGATGGAAAAGCACAATGACCATCCGCCGCTGTTTTGGCCGTCTGGATCGGCACGCCGTTCTTGCCCAGAATGTCAACAGTGGCGCCGTTAATCGGCTGGCCGTTCTTGATCGACATCAAGAAGACGTCGCTGCTGCCATCGGTATTTTTCTTCGTTAAAACTCCGATGTCCGTGACGAGAAGAAACCGGCTGTCGTTAACCGACGTTATCGGTTTCTTTTTCGCCGGATCCCAACCGCGGGCAGTGAGAAAGAAAAGACCGCGCTCGCTCCCCCCGTCTGCCGGTTTGCGAAGATGCTCGGAAAAATCGAAGGCCGAATAATTCGATTTCCATTTGTTTTCGAGTGCAATCGGCTGCTGCTCGATAGCGATCCGCGAGATATTTTCCTGATTGAATAGATGGGAATCGCGAAATTCTGGGTCTTCGAATCTACCCTGGGTCTGACTAACGAGGTGGTTGATTTGAGTCGTAGCAACACGCGCAACCTCGAATTCGATCCCTGCCAGAGCGCGTGACCGGATCGACAATTTCCGGTCGCCGTTCAGCGCCAGCAAACCGCCTTGACCTTCGATCTGCACTTCGCGCGGAAGTTGTGGCACCGCAACGATCGCGTTGTAGTCCTCCGCCAGAGGATAATCACCGGAGGCGCGCACTCCTTTTGCGACCCGCACATAAAGCTCACCTTCCGATTCCACCCGTATTTTAAGAGCGTGTTGCCGATCTTGTGCCTTTTCCGAGGGCGCAACCGTGAATTCGATTCGCTTGGCTTGCTCGAGGACATCGTCCGGCACATCAGTCGGACTTTGCCATTTTGAGGTTTGATCTGATTCTGTCGTCTCACTTGATTCGTCCTCCTCCGATTCGGCGCTCTGCGCGTTTTCGTCGCTCGTATTACTTTGGTCAGCCGTTTCCGAATCGGAACTTTGTGAGTCGGTTTCTTCGGTAGTTTCGGCTTCGCGTTTCGGCAGAAGCCGGATCTGAATAGCTTTCGCCAGCTCGCTACTGCTGATATCGGCAGTCGTGTTTAAAATCACAATCTGTTCCGGTTCGCCGTTCTTGTTCCGCGCGATGGTCCCCGCGATAGACTCGATCTGAAAGGCGGTGCCATTCGAGGGAATGCGCAGCTTGTCCTCCGTTGCCTGACTAGTTTTCGCTCCGCCTTGCGCGGTCCGGACACCTTTGCTCAGCTCAAGTTTGAGGAAATTTTCCTTCTCCGGCAAAGTCACATTCGAGCTGCGCAAATAGGCGATGCGCTTATGCAATCCGTAGGTGAGTGCAAAATGCGGCGCCGGATCGTTAGGCGGAAAAATTGTCGATCCGCCGATCATCAAGAGTTGGAGATGTCGATCTAATTCACCAGGCTCAACAGCGTGTGTCAGTTCGAGCGTCGCCGTAATCTGACGGTGCGTTGGATTAGCCGGGTCTTGATAAAGTTGAAGATCTTTGATGGCAATCTCAAACGGCGTCGTCGTGAACTCGTAAACGCGGCGCTCTACCAAAACATGCGACGGAAAAAACTTCTTGTCGAAAATGATTTTGAATTGTTTGTCGGCCGGCCAGTCTTCACTTGGTTTGAAAAAGAGAAGTTTGTCGGTCGCCCACATCCATTTGCCGGCCAATGGAGGATCGAGCCGGACGCCCGGCACCGGTGTTTTTTTCAAATCCTCCAAGCGCGCCGCCGATTCGCTGAATCGGAGGTCAAGGGTGGGAAACGTTAAGTCTTTCTCAAGTTTCGTTACAGGAACCGGCTCGATCTTAACACTGACATAGCGCGGCTTCGGCCGATGTTGATACCAGTGCCACGTCCAGGCACCCCCGCAGAAGAGCAAAAGGATGACGATGATTCCGGAGGCTGTGACCAGGGGATGGGCCCGATTGAAACGGGAGAAGGCGGAACGGCTTTGTGAAAGCCAGCGCGGCGGACTCCATTGCACTCGACCGAACAGCGCGAGAGCGACCTTCTTCAGAAATCCCAGGAGCAGCACAAACGGCCGCGCAGCCAGGTGAAGTAATCGGGTGACTAACGCGCTTGTATTCATAGGGGGAATACGTGAGTTCAGCGCAAATCTTTCAGGAAATCGATAATAATTGTGCCTGGGACAAACGGTTAGATAACCACGGGCGTTGACCGTGGTTACGGACTTGGCCGGGGTCAATGCCCTCAGCTACAATCTAATCCACATGAAGACTGCCGGATTACTAGCCACTCGTCGCAGCCTGGTGGATCGACTTGCGAACTGGGATGATCAACGGCGCTGGCAGGACTTTTTCGATACTTATTGGAAACTGATCTACTCGGCGGCACAAAAATCCGGTCTGACCGATTCCGAGGCGCAGGAAGTCGTGCAGGAAACCGTCATTACCGTGGCAAAGAAGATCGACAAGTTGCGCTATGATCCAGCGCTCGGCTCCTTCAAAGGCTGGCTATTGCAAATCACACGCTGGCGTATCGCGGATCAATTTCGAAAGCGCGACAGTCTGCAAACTCAGCGCGAACATTCGGATGATGATCGCAAGACGGCCACCATCGAGCGGCTGCCTGACTTAAACATTGTAGATCTTGACGTGCTCTGGGAACGGGAATGGCAGGAAAACTTGTTCGACGCTGCGATCGCCCGGGTGAAGAAGAAAGTCGATCCGAAACAGTTTCAGATATTCGATTGTTACGTGCGCAAAGAATGGTCAGCGCAAAAAGTGGCTGCACAATTGCGAGTGAGCGTGGGGCAGGTTTATCTCGCGCGGCACCGCATCTCGGCGTTGATCAAAAAGGAAGTAAAAACCCTTGAACGATACGCTGCGACCTAAAGCCGCTATCCTCGCGCGCTTCCCCGGAATTGCTTCGCACACGGCGTTTGTGTAAAATCGCGCTCATTCCCAACCAAGTTTCGGCCAAGGTTCCTGTTATTCCTGACCACGAAGTGCTGCGTGTGATCGGTCGCGGCGCTTACGGAGAAATTTGGCTGGCGCGCACTCTCACCGGTGCATTACGGGCAGTCAAAATTGTTTACCGCAGCACGTTCGAAAGCGAGCGCGCCTTTCGACGTGAATTCGAAGGCATGTCCAGCTTCGAACCGATCTCGCGTGCACATGCAGGCTTCATCGACATTCTGCATGTCGGTCGCACGAGCGACTACCTCTATTACATCATGGAACTGGCCGATGATCATCTGGCTGGCCGCAACATCGACATCGTCCATTACGAACCGCGCACGCTAAAAAGCGAACTGGAACGGCAGAAACATCTTTCGGCATCCGAATCGATTCGACTCGGGGTGTCGTTAACTGAAGCGCTTCAGGCGCTGCACGAGCATGAACTTATCCATCGAGACATCAAACCGTCGAATATTATTTTCATCGATGGCAAGCCGAAGTTGGCCGACATCGGATTGGTGGCGGCGACCGGGCAACGCTCGTTCGTTGGCACGGAAGGTTATGTTCCGCCGGAAGGGCCCGGCACACCGCAGGCCGACATCTTCAGTCTCGGCAAAGTAATTTATGAAATCAGCACGGGAAAAGATCGGCTTGATTTTCCAGAGATCGATTCACGGCTAAGCGCGCGTCCGGATCGGGAAGCGCTGCTCCGGTTGAACGACGTGCTGCTGAAAGCATGCGCGAACGATCCGCGCAAGCGTTACGCGTCAGCCGCACAGATGCGCGATGACCTCGCAGCCCTGACACGAGGCGAACGCCCGCCGCGAGAGAAATCGCGCGTAAAATTCGCCGTGGCCGCCTTTTCCATTTTGTTGATCGCGGCGATCGTCTTCTCCATCCGATCCCGTTTGCCCGCCCCAGCGACCACCGATCTCAATTTGCAAACAATAATTCGCACGGACCCGCCGGGCGCTTTGGTTTTGCTCGATGATCATGCCAAGAAAAGCCCGGCGACATTTAACGAGCTGGAGCCACGCAAGTACAAATTGCGCGCGATGAATCCAGGCTACGATCCGATCGAGACGAGTGTCGATCTTGGCAGCGGGAAATCAGTTGAGCCACCCGTTTTTCATTTGGCACGGAGCAAAGGCGCGTTGGATGTTGCATCCGATCCGCCCGGCGCGCAGTTTACTTTGCGCAGCGAGGACGGCCGGATTTCGCGGGCCGGAGTTGCGCCGCAAAAAATTGCCGACCTTCCAACCGGAAAGTATGGGCTTATTGCAAAGCGCGGGGATTGGGAAATGCGCGACGGTGTTGAGATTCAGCGTGGCGAGACCGCGCGAAAATCATTCGCATTCGTTAATGGCCCGGTGAGTATCAGTAGTGAGCCGCCCGGTGCGCAAATTTTTATCGATGGAATACCGCGTGGACGGACGCCGTTGCGAATCGACCTTCCGGCTCACCCGCATGAATTGATTGCGCAACTTGACGGTTGGCCTGCGGAACGGCAGGCCCTTGCCGTCGAAGGCCAGCACGAGAATTCCACGCATTTTGTTTTTGCGAACGGCAGCGTGAAAATTACGAGTGCGCCCGGTGGCGCAACAGTGCTCGCGGATGGACGCACGCTGGGTCAAACGCCCCTCGGGATCGAGGGAGTAAAACCTGGTGATGTGACCTACGAGCTACAGCTGGCAGGTTACAAGCCGGCTTCGGTCAGTGGTAGCGTTAAGCCGCAACAGCAAACGTTTCTGGCGATGCGTCTGGAAAAGAGCGTCGGTCCCGCGCCGGGGCAGCCATTCACAAATTCATTAGGGATGAAGTTCGTTCCACTCGGGGACATTCAAATTTCAGTGTGGGAAACGCGGGTGCAAGATTACGAAGCGTTTTGTCGCGCGACCGGGCGCCATTATGAGCCGGCGGATTTCCATCAAACAGCAACCGATCCGGCGGTAAAAGTAAGCTGGTTCGACGCGATGGCGTTTTGCAAATGGCTAACGGAAAAGGAACACGACGAAAACCTGATTGAAGAGCGGCAAGCGTACCGGCTGCCGACCGATCTTGAGTGGAGCACGGCGGTGGGTCTTGTTAATGAAAGCGGTGCGACGCCTGAGATACGCGACGGCAAGATTAAGAACGAATTCCCGTGGGGCAAACAATGGCCGCCACCCAGCGGTGCAGGAAATTATTCCGCAACAACAGGACGGCGCCGCGGCGCAACGATGCCGGTCGGAAGTTTCAAGCCGAATTCGTTAGGCTTGTACGACCTCGGCGGGAACGTTTGGGAATGGTGCCTTGATACGTACAAAGGCGGCACGAACGGAAGCAGTCGTGATTGGGGCGTGCTGCGCGGCGGTTCCTGGGCAACGAGCAACCGGCTCGAGATGCAATCCTCATATCGGAACGTTATCGACCGCAATGATCGTGACGTCATTTACGGCTTTCGCTGCGTCCTGGCGACGCAGCCCGAGAATAAAACCGATTATCAATGATCTTACAGTCCAGACGGGCGGCGCTGATGAGCGCAGGTCGGCGCGCACGTCCGATCGGATTTTCGCATCACCAGTCCGCCACCGAACGCGCATTACGAGATCGATCCTGTCCTGCCGCCGTCACAACAGATGGTCGAACTCACTGCTGCGGCGGCCCGCGATGTCGAATGGTTTGTTAACAACGAGCGAATTCTACCTCAGCATGATAGCAGATTTTTTTGGCAGCTAGCGCCCGGCGAATGGAACGTGCGCGCGGTGAGTCGCGTCGGAACTGCTGAAGAAACGATCACTGTAGAGTAAACTCCAGGATCGCAGGCCTCCACCTTACTCGCTACATCCGGGCCCTAACTCACCTCGAATAGTCCCAGCTTATCGTCTTAGTGACAGCCGGGCAATTTGAAACTGGCAATACGCGTCTGCCAATTTCGGTCTGGTGGTGGTTGGGTAGTCTGGTAGTACTCGTTGACATACCAGAAGGTGCAGTCGTCGGTGGGATCGACCGTCATATCCGTGTAGTCACCCCAGCGGGAGTTCGTATTTGTCTGCACGCCTGAGCCATTGATGATCACGCCCTCGCCGAGAGTCATCTGGCCAAGCGGGTCGCCAGCGAGTCGCCCCGTGTACCGAATGCCCGGATAGACGTCGACTCCATTGACCACGCTATAGCCGAGAGCCATATTCCCGTTCTTGTCCTGGGCGATACTACCCATCCAGCGATGGACGCCATCATTGGGAGCGTACGTTCCTTGTTGGTAAACAGAGTAGCTACCGCCGGACCGCCGGATCTCGTACCAGCGCGCGCCGGCGACGCCAGGCCGTGCCTCTACAGACTGGTTCGTCACCAGCGATTCGTATGTACGAAAGTTGCGGTAGGCGAGGCGGAAGGTCGGCCGCTGGCGGTACGAAAGAATGTCGAGGTACTGGGTCGGATCCGTGATGCCCGGTTGTGGCAGGCAGTCGCGGGAAGTCGGCGCGCAAGGGAAGATCGAGTCGAAAGGCGCGACAGGCAGTTGTGTTTTGAGATTGATTGATGCTGTGGGATTGGACTTCCACTTCACGCTGAGTTCCCAGATATTGAGAGCATCGAACGTTGCGCCGTAATCGGCATCATCGTCCTGCGTACCGATGATCGGCGCGGGAGAATCATTTGCTGGCTTTGTCCTGCCGTCGATGTCCGGCGGAAGCAGGCCATCGCCGACCAAGGGCAGCATACCAGGGGCGTTCCCATCCAGAAAGAACTTAACAGCGCGGGCGTTTGGATCTCCTTCGAGCATTTTGTCTCGCTCGAGCGCGTAAACGCCAATGCCGTACTCGACAGTTGGTCCGAATTCGCGCGTGGTCAGAATGTAGGAATTTCTCCAGAGCCCGTACTTGGGATAATCTGGAAAGTAGAAGATTCCATCCGACGTGGTCTCGAACGCGTAGCGGTAGTATGTGCCAGCCGGATCACCGCTCGTAGAAACCGCGACACAGTTCCAGAAAGGCTTGGTCGGATCGTTAAGGCCGCTGGTCGTGAACTGCGAAAGCAGCCAGCGATCTTCGAGTTGGTCGTACAGCACGACTGGATCGCCTGACGGATCCGTGCAATCCGGGATGGCGAAGTCCGCCCAGAGGGAACCGGTATCGATCGGGCCCGCTTCCAGGTTGCCGGCCCTGTCATAAACGGCAAAAACCAGATTGATCATCTCGACGTAATTGTTCGGGCCGATTTCTCCATTGGGGTCGGGCGGGTTCACCCGGAAACCGAAGATGTTTAAATTATCCTGATTGGATAATCCTTCAAAGTTTGCCAATGGACTCGGAATGGCAACGGCGGCAGTCAACGCCTGGAGTGCTGCATCGCCGCTTTTATAGCCTCTGGAGTGGGCCCTTGGTCCGCGTTCCGGTCGGATTTCTAGCAATTTGGATGGGTCAGCGACGAACTTTTTCGCCAGCGGCAAAGTGCGTAGCGCGGGCGACACATCAAAAGCCACGGCTTTGGAGAATGTTGGTGTTAGACTTTGGGTGCGCGGAGTGGATTGAGCAGCAGCGGGCGGCGATACCGACATGAATATTAATGCTGCCGCTGCGACGACAAGGAAAACCGCGGCTAAGATGCGTGCATGTGTAAACGCGCGATTTTTGCTGATTCGACGGAGAGTTTTCATATTTTTTTACCTGAAGTTGGAGTTTTTGTTTCTTACACGTTTCCCCGAGGAACGAGTTTGCTACCGTCACGAAAAATAGGTCAAGCCTTTTAGCCTTACTTTTTTGTAATACGGACGTCATTACTCACACGGGAGTAAGCCATCCGGAAAACCGCCGTGCTTGCGGTACGAGGAATCGACTCGAAACGCCGTCGGGATTGATGATCTATGCGGCGCTATGAAGCAGGTTCGAGCGCTGCTCCCTCGTGTGCTGGCTGGACCCACTTGCCATGCTCGCGAATCAAATCTTTCAACCGGTCCACTGCTTCCACTTCGGGAATATTGAATTTCACTGCCGTTTTGCCGACATAAAGATTCACCTTGCCCGGCGCGCCGCCAACGTAACCAAAATCGGCGTCGGCCATTTCGCCGGGCCCGTTCACGATGCAGCCCATGATCGCGATCTTTACCCCTTTGAGATGCGATGTGGACTCTTTGATTTTAGCCGTCGTGGTTTGCAAGTTGAATAAGGTGCGTCCGCATGAAGGGCAGGCGACGTAGTCGGTTTTGAAAATCCGTGATCCGGCCGCTTGAAGAACGTTGTAACTGAGGCGCAAAGCCTGGCCCGGCGCCTCCTCGCCCTGTACCAAGATCGCGTCTCCAATTCCATCGCATAGCAGAGAACCAATGTTTGTGGAGGCACTTAAGAGCCTTGTGAGGAAATCAGGGTGATGCTGGATGCTAGATACTGGATGCTGGATCTCTTTATCGAGCATCGAGTATCCAGTATCGAGCATCTCTTCGCCACGGGAAAGAACGTCCTTCAAGAGAATCGGATGCCGCGAATGCAATTTGCCTGCCAGCAATCGAAAGGCGGGAATCACTGCAAGATCGACATCATCTCTCACGGTGACAAACTGCGGGCTGCGTTCCGCATTCAATTTGGCAATTGCGGTCTCATCACGCGGATCGATTTCCACAATGCCGGCGTTCCCATAGATAATCTCCGGTTTATAATCGCCCATCTTCTCGATCTTATGGGCGATCTTGTCGAAGTTTGCCTTTTTGACGACCACTCGAATCAATTCTGCGCCACCGAGTTTAATTCGTTGGCCGGAATTACCGATTCCTGCGATAGCTAGCGTGTCGCTCGCGCGACGCTGGTACGAATACGGATCGAAGGAGAGTTGAGGGTTGAGAGTTGATAGTTGAGAGCCGGACGTTCTCTCGATGTTCTCGATCAAGGCTCGTGCCACCGGAATCTCATGAGGGCTGTCCTCGGTAAGTGACACGCGAATGGTGTCCCCGATTCCATCAGCCAGAAGCGAGCCGATCCCGATCGCGCTTTTGATCCGCGCGTCTTCGCCTTCGCCGGCCTCAGTTACGCCGAGGTGCAGTGGATAATTCCAGTCCGGTCCAAGCTCATTCAATCGCGCGACGAGCAACCGATACGCCGCGATCATGATCTTCGGATTGCTCGCTTTCATCGAGAAAATGAAATCGTGATAGTCCATGTCGCGTGCGATCCTTGCGAACTCGAGCGCGCTTTCCACCATTCCAAGCGGCGTGTCCCCGTACCGATTCAGGATGCGGTCGGAAAGCGAGCCGTGATTTGTGCCGATGCGCATGGCGATGCTGCGCTTCTTGCACAGATCGACCAGAGGTGAAAACCGCTCGCGAATCCGATTCAATTCTCCGGCATACTGCTCGTCGGTGTATTCGCGAATGACGAATTTCTTGGAATCTGCGTAATTGCCCGGATTAATTCGCACTTTGTCCACCCATTTCGCAGCTTCCATGGCCGCCTCTGGCTTGAAATGGATATCTGCAACAGTCGGCACGTTGCAGCCACGTTCCCGCAAACCCTTCACGATTTGCTCAAGATTGCGCGCGTCCTTTACCGTGGGCGCAGTGATACGGACAATTTCACAGCCTACGTTTGCCAGCTCGATTGTCTGTTGAATCGACGCGTCCGTATCCATCGTATCGCAGGTGATCATCGATTGGACGCGAATTGGATTATCACCGCCGACGCCGATGTTGCCGACCTTCACCTGACGCGTTTTTCGGCGGCGATAAGCGTATGGATTTTCGGAGTATGACAGCTCACGCATTGTAGGACCCAACGTCATTCAATAAAACGACGAGCGCCAGGTCGATGACCCCGGCTTTGTCGTCACGATAAGATTTTACGGCTTTGCGCGGTACCGCGCAACGCAAGTCGGTTACGGCGTTTGCGTATCTTTCGCGCCCGAGTGCGCTTCGAACTGGTCAAGCTTCTTGCGGACAAACGGCAAATCCTGCACGTCGAAGAACGTGATATAGAGCATGTAACCGATGATAACTACGGCGCAGCTTGTCTGTACGACCTCCAGCACACGCATGTTCACTGGCCTGCGGCGGATCGATTCGATGATCGCCAATACAATGTGGCCACCATCGAGAACTGGAATCGGCAACATGTTCAAGATCGCCAGGTTCACATTCAAAATCACGCTAAACCACAGCGCCAGCTGCCAGCCGCGTTCGCTTTGGAAAAGGAGATAGTAAATGCGACCGATCCCGACGGGACCGCTCAAATGCTGCAATTTTACGTCCGACTTGGGCGAGGCAACTGCGCCAATTGTCTTTAACGTGCTGGCTACGCTGTTGTAAACCTGTTCGATCGGATTGGGATGCTGGATCGACACGATTCCAGTCGTGTCCCATTGAATTCCGATTCGTGGTTTCTTTTCGCCATTCGTAGGCAGAAGCGTTGGTTTTACCGGAACTTCAAACCTTTCGCCACCGCGCTCGACATGAAGAACAAGCTCGTCGCTTGGATGTTTGCTGATGTATTCCAGCAGTGCGATGGGATTATAGATCGGCGTCTTATTGAACCCGCGGATGATGTCTCCTGAGCGCAGCCCCGCCGCCGCAGCAGGCGTATTCGGCTCTACTTTGTCAATGATCGCGGTCTCTGCCGGGTAAATAAGCAACTGGCGCACGCTTTTTCTGCGCCATCCACGGGTCTCCGCCTTGTAAGGTTCCACCCAAACGGTCTGCACCTTTCCATCTCGCTCGAATTTTACCGCGATCTTGTCGCCTTCGCTTCGCACCACATCCCAGCTCACGCTGTCACTCATCCCCATAAAACGCCGGACCGATTTACCATCAACCGAGAGGATTTTGTCGCCGGGTTTCAAGCCTGCCTTTTGGGCCGGTGAATCGGGCAAGACATAACCGATCACCGTAGTCGAATCCGCTTCGCTCACCGGATGGCCGACAGCCCAAACGATGGCCGCAAAGAAAAGCGCCAGCAGCAAACTGAACAGCGGCCCGGCAATTGCTACGATGATTTTGTCGAGCGCGGAAATTTTCGGCAACCTTGCGCGGTCTACATCCGCTTTTCCCTCGATGATGTCCATTGGTGCAAGTTGCGGCAGCGCAACGAAGCCCCCGAACGGCAGCGAGCCGAGCGAGTATTGGACACCGTTGATTGTTTTCTTCCAGATCGGTTTGCCGAACCAAACCCCGAATCTTTCGATGTAAAGTCCTCGCCAGCGGGCCGCCAGAAAGTGCCCCAGTTCATGGACCACGATCAGCAGATTGAACAGGATGAGGACTTCCAGCAGGATGAAAACGACGCGAGCGATGTGAAGAAGCATTGTGAGAAGTGATTAGTGAGAAGTGAGCCGTGCGCAAGCGGCTGCGTTTCAACGTTTCAACGTTTCAACGCATCTCGTTGCCTCGGCTCGTGCCCACTGATCGGCCTGCAATATGGCATCCAGATCGGGGTGCGCAACGGATGTATGGCGGTTCATGACTTCTTCAACAATCTGCCAGATATCCGGAAAACGAACTTGCCGGTTCAAAAAACCAGCGACTGCCACTTCGTTTGCGGCGTTCATGACGGCAGGCAACGTGCCCCCGGTCTCGCCGGCCCGGCGCGCCAGGTTCAGCGCGGGAAAATCGTCGTAGCGCGGCGTGAAAAATTCCAATCTGGACAATTTCGAGAAATCGAGTGGTGGCAAACTATTCGGTACCCGATCCGGCCAGGTCACGGCATATTGAATGGGAAAACACATGTTGGAATAACTCAGTTGCGCGAGGGTGGACCCGTCTGCGAACTCGACCATCGAGTGAACAATGCTCTGAGGGTGTATCACCACTTCGACGCGCTTCATCTCGACGCCAAAAAGCCAATGTGCTTCGATCATCTCCAGTCCCTTATTGAACAAGGTCGCTGAATCGATCGTAATTTTTGGTCCCATATTCCACGTCGGATGCTTTAGCGCCTGCTCGGGTGTGATCGAGTCAAAATCTTTTCGCGGCGTTTCGCGAAATGGTCCACCTGATGCAGTCAGGATGATGCGGCGAATGTCCGAAGACTTTTTGCCTTCCAAACACTGAAAAATCGCATTGTGCTCGCTGTCCACAGGCAACACCCGCACCTCATTATCGCGGGCCTCGCGCATTACAATCTCGCCTGCCATTACCAGAATTTCCTTGCTCGCCACGGCGAGGTCTTTGCCGGCCTCAATCGCTGCCAGCGCCGGACGCAACCCACCGGTACCTACGATTGCGACCAGCACCATCTCCGCATTCGTCAGGCAGGCGATCTCACGTAGTCCTTTCTGTCCCGCAAAAATTCGCGGCTTATACGCAAGTGCGCGCTGAAGTGCATCGATCTTCGTTTCATCGACGAGACAAACAGATTGCGCACGCGTTGCATTCGCAGCCGCCGCGAGTTTTTCGGCATTACTGTTGGCAGCCAGGCCGACAACTTCCATCCGCTCCGGAATATCGCGTGCTACGTTTAGTGCACTCTCGCCGATCGATCCTGTCGCGCCGAGAATGACAACACGCTTGCGCTCTCCCGAAGTTTCTGTTGTCATTTTTTAACCACGAATCGACACGAATAGACACGAATTCATAAGACAATTCGTTCCCATTCCAACTTGCGGTGTTTGAAATTGAGAATCACTCCAACACGCAGGCTCGTGATTCGCAGATAATTCAACATCAATCCACGCTCGTGATCAGTAATCCGATCAATCACCTTTGTGTCCACAACAATAGAATCGAGAGCGATGAGATCCGGGATAAAGAGGCCAACTTTCTCGCCCTTGTAGAGAACATCGAACGCAGGCTGCTGCCAAAAAGGAATTTTCCGCAGGCGAAAACTCAACGACCAACGCATTTTCGTATGGCTTCTCAACTATTCCGTTCCCGAGGGTGTTCAGAACCTCGATTGCGCAGCCAACAACCTGAAACACTTCGTCTCTGGACAGTAGCTTCTCATTATTCGTGTCCATTCGTGTGCATTCGTGGTTACGGCACTCGAATCACCAGGCGCAGATAGAAGAACAAAAGCGGCGCGGTAAATAGCAGACTATCGAGGAGGTCCAGCGCACCACCGATTCCTGGCAAGAGGTTCCCAGAGTCCTTTACATCTGTGCTGCGCTTGATGATTGATTCAGCTAAATCGCCGAGCACTGCTCCGAGGCCAAGAAGTACTCCGAGAATTGTCGTGTGCGTCCAGTTCAGCGCCGATAAATGTCCCGGCATCAGTTTGAACAATCCCAGACTGCATAGCAGCGCAAAAACAATCGCGCCGAAAAAACCTTCCCACGTTTTCTTGCCGCTAATATGAGGGACCATCAGGTGCCGTCCAACGACGCTGCCGGTTAGGTACGCACCCATGTCGGCAAATTTTGTCACTGCGATCAGAAACAGAACATAAAATTGCCCGGTCAATTGGCCTGTGCTCGAACGTGGCGTTAGATAGACAATCTTGGTGATGAAATTAAAAAGCCAAAGTACATAAAGCAGGCCGAATAACGTGTACGCCATGGTTTGCAACGGCTCATCATGGCGAAGCCGAGCAAACATCTGCCGGCCGAAAACGGTCAGGAGAAAAAAAAGCAGGACAGCAACTTCGAAATCATAGGAGTGTGCCGGTCCGATCTTGGAAAAATAATAGAAACTCCCGGCGAGCAGAACAGCCCCGCAAATCATTCCCGTGATTTTGAAATTGGGCAGGCCTTTGTGATCGAGCATTAGGTAGAATTCCAATAGCCCGATCAATCCGAACAGGCTGATCAGCACCCAAAACAGGATCTCGTAACCGGAGAACATGATCAGCAGAGCGATTGTCCAAAGCGCAATCGTGCTGATGAACCGCAGAATGAAAGCGGAACGGGAGCTAAGGATGTTCGTCCCGGTTTGCTCCAGCGTTGCAGGCATGCATTGCATCATCTCGGAGGAAGGCGCGCTGCGCAAGCATGAGCGAGCGCTTCGAAAAGCGCGGATACAACGCCCCGGAGAGCCGCCGTAACAGTTTACAGCAATATCACGCAGGGGTGAGTCGAAGCGCGTAGGTGGCGCGCCGCTCTTATTACGGCGTAGGCGATGGACTTGGCGAAGCAGCCTCTACCGCAGGAGATGGAGTTGGCGAACCAGCCTCCGCCGCAGGAAATACCGCTTCGCCAGACATCTTCGCTTTGTCCAAATTCTGCTGCCATTGGCGCTGTAAGTCTTCCGGCCCAAGCTGTCGGCGGGGGGTGGGTCGCTCTTGTTTTGCCGGGTCTCCGGCTGTTACCTTCGAGGGGCGGGGAATCAGGGCCCGAAACTGTTGAATTATCCTGTCTCTTTCGGCTTTGGTCTGTGCTTCGTCGCGAATCACGTCCTGCGACTGAGCGTCGGGAGAAATCGTCTGGACATTGGCCTTGGATTTTTCGTTTTCGGCGAGCGCATTCAATCTTTTATCCAACGCGTTTACTTTTTCATCCAACGCATTGAGTCTTTCAATTAACGCGTTCTCGCGTGCGTCCAGCTCCGTTTTCCGTTGAGCAAGTTGTTGCTCACCGGTTGAATCCTGCTTTTGGCAGGAGCAAAACATCGCGAAAGAGAGGACCATCGAAAGGGTAAAAAACTTTTTCATATCAGACTAAACCGGGATGTTAGCCAACTCGGTGAAAAAAGTGGAATGTCAAAGGCCGGTCAAACGAAACCTGCCCGGGTACGGCGCTGCGCATTTTTTCGTCATCTGAGAACCTGGTTGATGGCGGCTGAGCTAATTCTATCCTCGAGCGAGATGGCAAAGGCGTTCGCCACGGGGCGAACGCCTTTCCAAATTCGTCTCGGCGCCTTAGGCTCGCAAGACCGCTCTTTCCGGGTTCTACCGTTTGTTCGCGACTACTTGTGGCGCAGGTCTACCCACCTCAAGCTGGGCGCTCACCTTTTGGATTTGCGCGGCCTGCTCTTTCACCATTGCCGCGAGACGCGCAACCGTGCCTTCCAATTCCGTGATCCTCTTTTGTTGTTTGAGCGATTCATTGAGCATGGCTTGGCGACCGTCTTCATGCGAGCGTTGAGGAACGGTTTCGAGTTGGCCTTGGGGAGCGGCTTGGAGCTGGCTTTGCGCAATGGGTACGGTCACCCTGTCTCCATTGGCAGTGACGAGCACCGTGGCTAACTTTCCATTCGTAGTGTCGACGAACACGAAATTGGCGTTGGCGGTAGGTATACTCGATCCGGCGATGCCTTGTATGTAACAGGTGTTGTTCTCGCCGGCTACACCGAAACTTCCCTGGCCGATGTAGACATTATTATGCCCGCTCGTTTGATTGAAGCCGGCTGCCGCACCAATAGCGGTGTTGAAGAAGCCCGTATCGACGTTTACGAGCGCCAGATCACCAACTGCTGCGTTCGCGTTAGCGGTTGAGTTCAGGAGTGCATGCCAACCGACGGCGGTATTGAAGGGGCCATGTGAGTTGTTTACGAGCGCTCGATCGCCAACGGCTGTGTTGGAGGCTCCATCGACGTTGGTAAAAAGGGCGAAGGCTCCAACGGCGGTGTTAGTGCCCGCAATGGTGTTATTTAAAAGCGCGCCCGCGCCAACTGCCGTATTCTCGCCGCCATTGTCGACAAGCAGCGCCCCCGCGCCTACACCAGTGTCAAAGTTGGCATCGCTTAGGGACAGGACTGACAAGAAGCCAAATGCCGAATTGTATAGACCGGTGGTGAGGCTCCCAAGGGCGCCTTGTCCATCCGCTGTGTTGCTTGTGGGAAGAGAACCTGGATCTGGTGTGTCTGTGGCGCTTTGCACTTGTTGACAAAGCCCAAAGCACACAAGTGCGGACAGGGCTGTCGTGAATATCATTTTCCGAATTTTCATAATTTAATTTTCTTTCATTGTTTTTGGCCTTTCCTGATTTATCCCTGCGCGCCGCCCACTCGCGAAATACTTTCGGAGGAACCCCGCACCCGCGGGACGAAGGTGGTGCCATCGCGTCTCATTTCTGGCCGTTTAATCATTTCTTTCACGGGGGGTTTTGCCAAAAAATCCGACGATCTGTCAAGAAAAAAGACTACAAAATTCGATAGGGGACGATGGTATAGGTGCTTTGGCTGCTGAACTGCCTTGCCATAAACGGCTGGCTCCTCATCCTGCGTCCGTGCACAATTGAAGCATCAGGTGCCGATGCTGTGTCGCGCCTATAAATTTTGTTTAATGCATTCCTAATTTGCCTAGTTTCCTATGTGCAAAAAACGATGAAGGCCGTCGTGAAGGCCAAAGCCGAGCCGGGGCTGTGGCTCGAAGAAGTTCCTGTTCCTGAAGTCCACGGCGACGAGGTGCTCATTCGCGTTTTGAAAACGTCGATCTGTGGGACTGACGTTCATATCTACAACTGGGATGCGTGGGCGCAGAAAACGATCCCTGTTCCCATGACGATCGGCCATGAGTTCGTCGGCGTTGTCGACAATGTAGGCGATCATGTGAAAGGATTCGCGAAGGGTGATCTCGTGGTAGGCGAGGGGCACATCACCTGTGGACATTGTCGCAACTGCCTCGCGGGACGGCGTCACCTTTGCCCCAACACACAGGGCGTGGGCGTGAATCGCCCCGGCGCATGGGCGGAATTTGTAGCGATCCCACAGGACAACTGCTGGCACGCGGATCCGTCGATCCCGCTCGATGTGCTTTCCTGCTTCGATCCGTTAGGCAACGCGGTCCACACGGCGCTCTCGTTCGATCTGGTCGGTGAAGATGTGCTCATCACCGGAGCGGGACCAATCGGCTGCATGGCGGTCCCTGTTTGCAAACGAGCCGGCGCGCGTCACATCGTGATTACAGACATCAATCCGTATCGTCTGGATCTCGCGCGCAAAATGGGAGCCGATCTGGCGTTGGATGTGCGTACGGAAAAGGTCGCCGATGCAATGCAAAAGCTGGGGATGAAAGAAGGATTCGATGTGGCCCTGGAGATGTCCGGCAATCCGAAAGCGTTCGTCGATATTTTGCCGAGCATGTTTCACGGCGGCAAAATCGCGCTGCTGGGAATCATGCCCGGTAGCGCCGCGATTGATTGGAACCTGGTGGTCTTCAATCAGCTCACTATTAAAGGGATTTATGGCCGCGAAATGTATGAGACCTGGTACAAAATGACCGCGATGATCCAATCCGGTCTCGACATCTCACCAGTGATTACCCACCGCTTCCCCTACACGGAATTCAGGGAAGCGATCGAGTTGATGAAATCAGGTAACTCCGGCAAGATCGTTCTCAATTGGGGCGATTTGTCATCCTGAGCGAAGTCGAAGGATCTCTCAAATCAACCACGGACTACGCGGATACCGCGGATCTTCGGGAATAGTTAGGGCTCCGGCAACGACAGTTTTCGGCAGATCTTTCGAGCGAGAACGTCGCTTAGCTCGCTGTGCCGCGGAATCGCTTGCATCTCATTTGTCTGCGGATTGCGTCACAAAGAATGGCTGCCGCCTTCGCGTTTGAGCACGCATCCATGCCGCTGCAAACGCTGCAGCAGCTCGACCCGTTTCATTTTTCGATCGTCACGACTTCACGTAGTGCATCCACAGATGCACCCTTCAGGGCGTCGTGGCGACGATCTTCGAGCACAAGTTCAATCGCTGCCGCGAGGTCGCTCTTTGCTTCGTCGGGAGTGCGGCCTTGACCGTTTGCTTCCGGCACTTCAGGACACTGCGCGATAAACCAATCTCCGTCTCGCTCAATGATTGCCGTGAATTCGTTGTGCATCAATCATCGACCTTACCGCAATGCGCGCAGGGCGACAACCCGCCTGCCCTTACCGCAACGCGGCCGCTTGCTCATGGCGACCTTCCAGTTCAAGCACCATTCGCTTAATGTGCCTGTAGTCCTGGTGCCGACTCAGAAATTGCAAACTTTCCTGCGGGTTACCCCATTGTAGAATCTGGATGGTTTCCTGGCGAGCGCCCCATGAATTCATTTCACGTTGATTCGGCATGTATAGATCAATCGTGTTGCGGCCAGCGAGCGCCCAGCCGTAATCGTCAACGCGATAAACTTGCCCAGTGGAGACCAGTCGGAAGGCCGTGCCCGCCGGCCAGCGTGACCAATCAGCTGCAGCGCTGCCAATACGCGGTTTCGAGATTACAACGGCGCGCTTCACCGTACGGGTTGTTTTCGGCCCGCGTTTTGTCGTGCGCGCGACTGTTCGCTTTTCTTCAATCGAGAATGGTTGGAGCTGTGGTGAAAACGAATCGGTCTCGTCCACTGGCATGGCGCGGGGCACACCATCAACGGGAATCGCGCGCCGCGTTACTTCGGCTCGGTGGATAGGTGGGCCAGCTGCCTGCAATTCCCCGCCCAGAGCATTGTGATTGCCGTACTCGCGGTGGTCTGACTCGGTGTGCGTGTACGCTGTCGTGCGGACATGTTGAAAATCCGTTTTTGCCAGCGGTGGCTCGTAAGGAGGCAGTGCATGGTGACTTGTCCCGCAACCACTGAGCAGAATGATGGCGATAAAAGCCGCAAGAATGGCCCAGGCAAGATTTCGACGCTCAGCGTAGGTCAAGGCGAAACACCGGGGAACTTATTAACAGTTATTCACAAGGCGCGCAAGCCCTGTTTTAAGATGTTTTTGCTAGGAGCTTACGATTGCGCCTCAAAATCTGGCGCTGATAATGGGGATAAGTCGAAACTCAATTTCCTTGCCATTCGACATTCTTGCTTCGCCACTTATTTAAGCCGCGTAATAGCTCGCGAATTCCATCGGCTCGGCCGTCCGGGCTGCCCGTCCAATGTCATTCGCTACCCAGCGGCTCTATTCTGCGGCTTTGCGTTTGTTTTCCGCCAATCGGAAATCTGTGTAATCTGTGGACTCTATGGTTTCCGAATTCGAAAAGCAGGTCGCTCAAACTCTCGAAGAAATTAAATCGCAAGGTCTTTTCAAGACCGAGCGTGTCATCACGAGTCCGCAGGACGCACACATTACGATCACGGGTGGCAAGCGCGTGCTCAACATGTGTGCCAACAATTATCTAGGGCTGGCAGATCATCCCGCGCTGATCGCTGCCGCCAAAGAGGCTCTCGAGACGCACGGATTTGGGATGGCAAGTGTGCGTTTTATTTGTGGCACACAGGACATTCATAAGGAACTCGAAGCAGCGCTTACCAAATTCCTGGGCACCGAAGATACGATTCTTTACCCATCCTGTTTCGATGCAAACGGCGGCTTGTTTGAGACACTGCTCACCGACAAAGACGCCGTGATCAGCGATGAATTGAATCACGCCAGCATCATCGATGGCATCCGGCTCTGCAAAGCGCAACGCTTTCGGTACAAGCACAACGACATGGCCGATCTCGAAGCCCAACTCCGCGCTGCAAAGGATGCGCGTTTTCGACTCATCGCCACGGACGGCTGTTTCTCGATGGACGGAACCATTGCCGATCTCAAGTCAATTGTTGAGCTCGCGGAGAAATACGACGCGCTAACGATGATGGACGACGCGCACGCGACCGGATTTCTCGGTAAGACAGGACGAGGTACACACGAATATCGCGATGTGATGGGCAAGATGGACATCATCACTGGCACACTTGGCAAGGCGCTGGGTGGCGCGAGCGGCGGGTTTACCAGCGGTCGCAAAGAAATTGTCGGCCTGTTAAGGCAACGCTCGCGTCCCTATTTGTTTTCCAACACGATCGCACCGCCGGTAGTCGCGGCGTCACTGAAGGCGCTCGAGCTTCTCAGCGCAAGCTTGAAGAAAACACGAAATATTTCCGCGCCGCTTTGACGGAGCGTGGTCTGACGATCAAGCCCGGAGTACACCCCATTGTCCCGATCATGATTGGTGACGCAGCCAAATCACAAAAGTTCGCTAGTCGAATGCTTGAGAAAGGCGTTTACGTCATCGGTTTTTTTTACCCGGTCGTTCCGCATGGCACGGCACGTATTCGCACACAGGTGTCGGCAGCGCATTCGCGCGAAGATCTGGAATTCGCGGTGAACGCCTTTGCCGAAGTGAACCAAGAACTCAAGTAACGTTATAAAGTTAAATTGTTACAAAGGGCGATGGCTCATCCGTTTTAACCTTCTAACTCTTTAACTCCTTAACTTTCTCGAATAGAAGTGGCGCGGGAACGGCGCGCAGAGCAGATTATGGGGTGCACAAGGTTGCTGACGCCACGGTGGATTGGAAGAGCCTTCGCGAGGATTTCCCGATCCTCCGCGAACAGGCGCATGGCCATCCTCTGATCTATTTTGATAGCGCGGCGACCTCACAGAAGCCGCGTGCTGTGATCGAGGCGCTTCGGAATTTTTATGAACATGAGAATGCAAATGTCCATCGTGGACTGCATACCCTGAGTTCACGCGCGACAGAAGCTTACGAAAAGGCGCGGAAACGTGTAGCGGAATATATCGGTGCCCCGAGTGCAGATGACATCATCTTCACACGTGGGACCACTGAGGGCATCAATCTGGTGGCCCAGGCATGGGGCGGAAAATTTATCCGCGAAGGAGATGTCATTCTCCTGACAGAAATGGAGCATCACAGCAATCTTGTGCCGTGGCAATTGTTAGCGGAACGAACAGGAGCGCGGCTGCGCTTCGTGCCGGTTCTCGATGATGGGACTTTGGATCTCGCACACCTTCCCAAATTACTTACGCAGGAGGTGAAACTGTTTGCCTTTACACACATTTCGAATTCCCTGGGCACAATTAATCCTGTCGCCGAGTTGTGTGAGAAAGCGCACGCCGTAGGCGCCCTTGCGCTCGTGGATGCGGCGCAGAGCGTGGGACACTTGACGCTCAACGTTGGCGAGTTGGGCTGCGATTTCATGGCGTTCTCCGGCCACAAGATGTGTGGACCGACCGGGATCGGCGCTCTTTATGCGCGAAAGGAGATTTTAGATTCCATACCGCCCTGGCACGGCGGTGGTGAAATGATTGTGAGTGTCGCTTTGGAAAAGAGCACGTTTAAGAAAGCGCCGCATCGATTTGAAGCTGGCACGCCAAATATCGCGGGGGCCATCGGTCTCGCTGCGGCGATTGATTATCTTAATGGAATCGGGCGCGCAGCAATTTTCCAACATGACTTGCAACTGGCGCGCTATGCATGCGATCGCCTGACCGAATTGCCACGGACGCGCGTTTTTGGACCAGCCGAGGAGCGTGGCGCCCTGGTTGGATTTGTGATGGATGCGACGCATCCGCATGATCTCACCACGTTCGCCGACCAATACGGACTGGCGTTAAGAGGCGGGCATCATTGCAACCAGCCGTTAATGCGGCGATTTGGTGTGTCGGGGACGACGCGCGCCAGTTTCTATTTCTACAACACGAAAGAGGAAATAGATCGGATGATTGAAATCCTGCACAAGGCTGCGCGTTTCTTTTCATGATCCCGGAAATCGAAGAGCTATATCAGGAAGTCATTCTCGATCATTCGCGCCGGCCGCGGAATTTTGGTGAGCTGCCTGATGCCGCGGTGCTAGTACATGGTGACAATCCGGCTTGCGGCGATGAAATTCATCTCGCAGTCAAATTCGATGCCAGCGGTGGTTTGGAGGACATTAAGTTCTCCGGACGCGGGTGCGCAATCAGCCAGGCGTCAGCGTCGTTGATGACGATGAAACTGAAGGGAAAAAGCCGTCCGGAAGCGTTGGATTTACTGCGCGCATTTCACGATCTGGTGACAAATGACGCGGGTGAAGGACCCAAAACACTCGGCGATCTCCGGGTGATGAAGGGAGTGCGAAATTTTCCGCAGCGGGTCAAATGCGCGATGCTTCCGTGGCGGGCAGTGGAACAGGCGTTTGAGCAGGGAGCGGGCGAGTCAACGGTTTCAACTGAACCGGCGTAATTACTATGGAGACAGCCGTGCCGGCTGCAGAATTGGGTATTGCCGGCGACACGCCTGACACTACAAAAGAGATATGCTTTACATGGTGGTCGAACACTTCAAAGACGCGCCTGCGATTTATCGGCGGCTACAAGAAAAGGGCCGGATGATGCCCGAGGGACTCGAATATGTTTCGAGTTGGATTGACGTCGATCTGAAAATCTGCTGGCAGCTGATGCGCACCGAAGATGAGTCGCTCTTCCAGATTTGGACCGATAACTGGAAAGATTTGATGGACTTCAAAGTCGTCCCTGTTCGCACATCCGCCGAAATGCGACAGATGATGGATGCAAAGTTAGATTAACAATAAGAGATGTCTCGACTTTGCTCGACATGACAAGGTGCTATTCGTGTAGAGCGATGCTGGCGCCGACCCACGTTTTCTCGACGTTGAAATCGACGCCCATCATTTTGCCCTGACTCATTCGGACAAGATTGTTGACCAATGTTGGATCGCGGTCGCTCTCCGGCCAAACAAACATCATGCGAATTTCGGCCTTCGATTTCTGGCCATCAATCGTTGGCACAAACGCGGCGTAGTCGACTTTCCTCTGCAGAATCCATTCGTGCGGATTCTTTAGAGCAGCGATTTTTTCGCGTGTTGGCTCCATCTCCACGCCGTGACCGGCAAACGAGTAGAGCGGTTTCAAAACGTAATTATCGACCTTTTCGCTGCCCGGAAATTCGTCGGCAAAAAACGCTGGTGATGTGTGTTCAGTCTTTAGGAACGGCAGTGAATGTTTGCTGATCCGGAAGTACCAATTCGGATGGCCGACCCATGTGACATCGAGATCATCCTGAAACCGGAACGGAAGGTTCAGATCGGGTCGGCGAATTAGCTCGTCGAAAATGACCCGATTATAAACGCGCTCGATCCGAACTTCACCGCTGTCGCCATCGTAAAATAATTGGCGTCCGCGTTTCTTGATTTTCGTCACGCAAACCGGACGAATACCAAGAAGGGTTTCCGTAGCGGCGAAATCGATGCGTGTTTTTTGCTTTTCCGGCTCGATCTCAAGTAGGACGACATTTTCTGGAGCTGAATCGGCGATAATTGTGCGTCGTAACAACCCAAGATACGCCTCGTCTTTGATTCCGCCGAACGAAGATGTCCAGTTGCGCGGAATCGTCGGATAGGCCTTGCGAATGCAGCCCAGCAACAATAACTGAAATCCGAACAAGCTCGGGAACGCTTGCAATTCAATCAACCGTGGGACGAGGCGGTTTCCATCTTCACAAATCGCGAAATCGACCACGAGAAAATTTGGATGTGCCGATTCATGTGGAACTTCTAGTCCCGTCGGAACCGCCGGAGCCGCGTGCCGCGCGAATTCTGGCGTACGCGTGAGAGCAACGATCGCATTTGCTGCACGCGTTACCTCATCGGTGAAATCGCGCGTCAAAAAGATCGGCGTTTCCGAAATTCGGAAATCAGCCGGCCATTTTTCGGTTTCATTTACGCAGCGCACCAGCGCCGTGTATTTCTCCGGCGTGAAGTCGGCGTTGAATTGCGCGCGCAGTTGCGGATCCATTTTGTCAGATCCGCCCCTGGCTACTCGCCGTCCGGCTGGTCAACAATGCTGTTAATATGCAGAGGCCCGAGAACGTTAGTCGCACTGTTGTCAGCGACGACCACAACGCGATTGCCACGCGGCGTGATGAAGGCGTGATCCACGGTCGGCACTGCGTATTCATGCCCGTCCGATGTTCGAATTACAAAGGGTACAAATGGCACCTTTTCAAGCCGCTCTCGAACGTCAGCAATCATTTCGATGAACTATACCAAAAATTCTCCGCGCTTCATCACTTGTTCGCCATCGAACCAGATGTCGAAGTCGCGTCCGACGCAATCGATATGCGTCTTGGAAACCCAGTTTGCGCCGGTGTGCTCGGCGTAGGGATGGCCAAAAGCGATGTGGACACCCGGGATTTTTTCATCCTGCAAGATGTGTCCAATAACGTGCGTACAAGCGGTGTTGGTGCCGATGGCAAATTCGCCTACACGGTTGCTGTTTTCGTCAGTGCTGGTGTAAGCGCGAAATTCGTCGCGCAAATCCTTGTTCTCCGATTTCAAAGAGCGGATCCGATTGTTTTCCACTTCGATGGTAAGCGGGCTGGATTCCAGATCGCCGAAGCGTTCGCAGAGATAATCGCCAACCACGCCATCGACGACGAACACTCCGTTAGTATTGAGGGGCGCAGTGAAAATTTCGCCTCCAGGCAGGTTGCCCCATTTGTCTTTGGTAATAATTCCGCTGGTCTTAAGCCATCTCAATTTCGGAGAAAGCTCAGCCTCAAACTCGGTGCCATGCGGCGTCTTGCAGATGATACGTTCAGCTTTGCGGGCGCGTTCGACCAGGCGCTCACTCAAGTCATCCACTTTCACAAAGTCGGCCCGCATGCCTTCCAGCATGATTTGTCGGTTGATGTTCACCATATGACCGTGTCTGATTTTGTGATTGTTCACAACGCTGGTCATTTGTGTCCGCGCAGTGAGCTCGCCTGGCTGCGTCTGGGCTGCGAAGATCGACACCTGCGAGCGTGCCAGATCGTCCAGGATGATCTCCGGCATAAATTTCAACGGACGGCGTGCATGATGCTCCAAGACAAACAAGCTGTAATCCGAACCCACTCGCTCCACTTCCGTTTGGAGCGCCGCCGCGATCTCGCGCGTTGCGGTGTCTGTAGTGATTGTGATCCGCTCCTGTGATTTTAATCGAAGACAGACATTGATCGCATTGCGCGCGCCAGGAATTAACTCCGGATCGATTGGATAAAGATAGGCGCGGTCGGGCATATAAAAGTTTTCAGAATTACGCTGAAATCAGGAGCAGGCAAATCTTCTCTGGCGCGTGGACACATTGGCGGCCATCAGCGCCGTCTGGCACTGCTTCAATTACGATACATACAGATAATGGGTTTTCGACGAAGAGAGTTTGTGACTTTGTTGAAGTCACTTTACATGAAGATCGTAGAGCAAGACTCTTCCGAGCACGCGCTATGAAATTGCAAATTCAATCGCTGACTTACTTTGGTGCTGTGCTTGTAATTTTTTGGGCTTGGGCCAGGCCAGCTCTTGGGGATCAACAGCTGCAGGCCTCTTCATTCCAGGTGCAAAAGGCTGATGTTGCGAACTCTGGAAAACTGGCTGACGAACTCGCGGCACTTTCACCAAGAGTGAATCGTGAAGAAGCAAAGCTCCTGGCAGACCGCGCGTTCGCCACTGTAAGCAAGCTCAGGCGAGAATACCGCATGTTTGGGACACCGATCTTTAATAACTTCCTCATTTATCACGGCCTGAGGAAACGCGGTTACTGCTACCAATGGTCGGAGGACCTGCTCCTCGCCCTCGACAAATTGAAGCTAACGAGCCTCGAACTGCACTGGGGCGAATACGACCCGGGCACGTGGCGCGAGAACAATTGCATCGTTGTGACCGCCAAAGGCCAGCCATTCAAACGAGGAATCATGCTCGAGTGTTGGCGGCATCTGGGACACCTCTACTTTGGTCCGGTTGCCAGCGATTGGGAAACTTATGTAGAGAACAGCTCCTATGCCCACCGTGTTCTCGCGAGATCAGCAGCCTCGAACGCTCACCAGCCTTATGGTGGGACGAGTCCGTCCGATCGGCGGACTTCCGGGGCTAATCATGGCGTACCGTTTCACAAGAGCGTCGTAGCGAGCGGAAAATCCCGCGATTAGCAACATCTCCTGAGCAGAGTCCCGACGTCCCCAGAGGAGCGTGGGTCGCCCCCGATCTTGCAGAAATTTCTTGCGCAAGACGCGCGCTCGTAACAAGGTCGCAGCGCAATGAGCACGTTCGCGCGTTCAAATAACTGCGGACGCGCCATTATCGCAGCGTTTGTTTCCATGGGGTTTCTTTGGGCGCTCGCGCTGAGTGCTTCACCGCAATTGCATCAGCGCGTCCACAAAGATGCGAATCGTGTTGAGCACAACTGTGCGGTGACGATGATCGCCTCGGGCAGCTACGATCATGCTGCGCAGGTGCCGTTAGTCAGCGCACCGGTTCCGGCGCTTCAATTTTCCAAAATTCCGGCGTTGAGCCCATGCTGGGTTCAATCGCCTTTTCTTGGCGCATGCATTCTCGAGCATGCGCCACCCGCTCGCGGTTAGCACGCAGCTGAGCCGCGTTCTCGCGGAGCGTTAGAAGTCAATTACTTCGCTTGAGTGTCGGCACGGCTTTGTGCAAGAGCCGCCGCTTTTTACCTGGCTTCACGCAAATCGTGACCGCCGCAACCAATCACAACTCTGAAAAAACCTATTTGAAGAACATCTCAATGAAAAAATTTCTAATCGTATCAGTCGCAGTGTCGCTTATGCGCAACATTGCTTTGGGTCAAGACGCCGCTCCGGCATCGGCCAGTCCAAGCCCTTCGCCTGCCGGCACGGCAGAAGCGGAACGCGTGGTCGTCCAAAGTCAGGAGTTCGACATCTCGCGTGAGCAAATCGTGCCGAGTCTCGGTGCGACGCGTTACACGGTCGGCCCCGACCGTCTCGATTCCCAGTCGCAAGGCGAGGACGCGCCGTTTAACCAAACGATGTTGCGCTTCCCCGGGGTCACGCAGGATTCGTTCGGGCAGCTTCATGTCCGCGGCGAACATGCAAATTTACAATACCGCATCGACGACGTGCTGATCCCGGAAAGTATTCCGGGTTTTGGCCAGGTACTGGAGACTCGCTTTGCGGACAATATTTCGCTCATAACTGGCGCGCTGCCCGCGCAGTTCGGCTTTCGTAATACCGGCGTAATCGATATCCATACGAAGAACGGCGCTGTTTTCCAACAGGGCGACGCATCGGTGTATGGCGGAAGCTTCGACACCATTATGCCGAGTCTTGAGTACGGCGGCGTGGCGGGGAAGGCGAATTATTACGTCACCGGGAGTTACCTGCACGATGGCATCGGGATCGAGAATCCAACGCGCACCGCCAACCCGATCCATGACGACACCGATCAATATAGAATGTTTGGTTACTCTTCGTACATTGTCGACGACACCAGCCGATTCGTGTTGCTGACCAGCGGGTACCACGGTGATTTTGACATTCCGAATAATCCAGGGCAAACGCCGCAGTTCATCGACATGGGAAGATCGACATTCAACTCAGCCAAGCTCGATGAGACCCAGGTCGAGCAAGATGCATATGCCATTCTCGCCTATCAAAAGAAGATCGACGATTTCAATATGCAGGCCTCGGTTTTCACCCTTTATAGTTCGGTCCTGTTTCGGCCCGATAATGTCGGCGATCTCATTTTCAACGGCGTTGCCTCACGCGTTGATCGCGACATTTTCTCGAATGGAATCGCGTTAGACGCGAGCTACAAACTCAACGATCAACACACGCTCCGCGGCGGATTCCTTATAAACGCGCAGCATGCCACCGTCGGAACGTCCACACTGGTTTTCCCGGTCGATGCCAATGGCAACCAGACCAGCGATATTCCCCTGCGCATTGTCGATAACTCCGGCAAGTACGGCTACTTCTACGGATTCTATTTGCAGGATGAATGGAAACTTTTCGAACAACTCACCATCAATTTCGGCGGCCGGTTCGACATCGTGGACGCGTTCGCGCATGAGAATCAGCTCAGTCCTCGAATCAATATTGTTTGGGAGCCGTTGAAAGGCACTACGTTGCACGCCGGTTATGCGCGGTATTTCACACCGCCGCCGCTGGAGAATGTCGAACAAGGCACGGTCTCAAAGTTCGACGGCACAACCAACGAATCCGCCATTCACCAGGACTCCGTCACGAAATCGGAGCGCGCACATTATTTCGACGCGGGCGTGACGCAGAAAATTGCCGAAGGTTTCAATGTAGGAATCGATGGTTTCTACAAAAGCTCGCACTCGGTTCTCGATGAAGGCCAATTCGGTGAGGCGCTCATTCTTTCATCGTTCAACTACAAGCGCGGCGAGATTTATGGCGGCGAATTTACCTCAAGCTACGACCATGGCCCGTTCTCCGCGTATTTTAATTTGGGCTATGAATGGGCTCGCGGCACAAACGTCAGCTCATCACAATTTCGTTTCGACCCGGATGAGTTCGCCTACATCAAGAAG
>Ga0209375_1000450_pt1 | contig 35268 bp, 29 predicted proteins | sample GraSoiAngelo_131_FD_185888 | JGI IMG/M metagenome (GOLD analysis project Ga0209375, IMG submission 185888) | Grasslands soil microbial communities from the Angelo Coastal Reserve, California, USA - 14_0929_02_30cm (SPAdes) (version 2) | ecosystem: Environmental > Terrestrial > Soil > Grasslands ...
CCTCGTCTTCGTGAGCATCGACAAGCAGTATCCCGGCCAGGCGTACAAAGTCATGAGCGGTCTCTGGGGGCAGGGGCTGATGTCGCTCGCCAAGGTGATCGTCGTGTTCGACAAGGACGTGAACGTTCAGGATCCGCGGGAGGCGTGGTGGGTGGCGCTCAACCACATTGATCCCGAGCGGGATGTGCGGTTCACCATGGGGCCGATCGACGTGCTCGACCACTCGAGCCGCGCCTTCACCTTCGGCTCGAAGATGGGCATCGATGCGACCCGCAAATGGAAGGAAGAGGGGTTCACGCGCGAGTGGCCGAACCGGATCGTGATGGATCCGGAGACGAAGCACAAGGTGGACGCGATGTGGAGGGAGCTTGGCATCGAGCTCTGAGCTGCGGCGCGAGGGCCAGACTTTCACCGGGGAGAGCCTCCTCGTCCGCTACGTCAACTTCGTAAAGTTTCCTCACACCCTGTTCGCGCTGCCGTTCGCGCTGCTCGGCTTGCTCGTGGCGTCCCGCGAGCAGCCGGTCACGTGGCGAGTGCTCGCGCTCGTCGTACTCGCGTTCACTTGCGCGCGTTTCGTAGCGCTCGGCTTCAACCGGATCGCGGATCGGGACCTGGACGCGAAGAACCCGCGCACCCGGGCCCGGGAACTCCCGTCGGGGCGGCTCACGCTGGCGCAGGCGTGGGCCGCGGTACTCGTCGCGGCCGCTCTGTTTCTCGCAACGGCGTGGGCGCTGAACCCGCTCTGTCTCGCGCTCGCGCCCGTCGCGTTGGTGTTTATCTCGGCGTACAGCTACGCCAAGCGGTTCACCCGCTGGTCGCACCTGTGGCTTGGCCTGGCGGACGGGATTGCCACGCCGGCGGGCTATCTGGCCGTCACGGGACGGTGGAGCGAGCCGTGGTGGTTGCTCTTCGCCGGCGCGCTAGCCGTGACATTCTGGGTGGGCGGGTTCGACGTGTTCTACGCGCTCGAGGACGAAGACTTCGACCGCGCAGAGCGGCTCGAGTCGCTGGTCGTGCGCCTCGGGCAACGGCAGGCGATCCTCGCCGCAAAGCTGCTGCATGGGCTCGCGCTGGTCGCGCTCGTGCTCTTCGGGATCGGCGCGGGGCTCGGCGGCGCCTACTACGTGGGGGTGGCGATCGGGGCCGTGCTCATCGCCTGGGAGCACCAGCTCGTGAAGCCGGGAGATCTCTCGCGCCTCAACGCCGCTTTCTTCGGTGCCAACGGCGTGGTCAGTGTTGTGGTGTTCCTCGGCGCCCTCGTGGATCGGATCACGTCATGAAACCAGGTTCATCTTCCTCAAGAGCGCCGTGAACCTGGGGTGCGAGCGAAGCGGGGTGAACAGGAAGGAGCCCTTGATTCCGTAGACCCCGCCGGCCCGCTCTTCGTAGGCCTGCTCCAGCGCGTCCATCGCCCGGTCCGATTCGCCGAGGCCGGTGTGGACGTAGGCCATGTGGTAGGGTGAGACGTATCGCCGTCGCGACAGCTCCTGCAGTCGCCCCAACACGTCGCGGGCCTGCTCCACTTTTCCCACCAGCGCGTAGGCCTGTGCGAGCTGAGCCACGAACAGCGTGTTACCGGGGGCCAGAGAGATCGCCCGCTCCAGCTCGCCCAGCCCCTTCGCGTACCTGCCCTTCTTCAGGTGGGCCCACCCCAGGGTGGCGTGCCCCATCGAGTAGTGCGGGTCGAGGTCGATCACCAGAGACGCGGCCCGTACGGCCTCATCGTACCGTCCCGCCCGGAGGAGCGTGGCTGCGAGGCCGGACCGATGCGCCAGCGGGTCGAGCTGTTGGGCACGAGTCAGAGCGTCGATCGCTTCGTCGTAGCGTTCGAGCGCCGCGAGCATGAGCCCATAGAGGTCATAAGTGTCCGCGCTGCCGGGGCTCAGCTCGAATGCCCGCTTGAACTCCAGTTCGGCGCCGCTCCAATCGAAGTCGCACACGAACTTGAGGAAGGCCAGCATACCGTGCGCTTCCCCCAACCCGGCGTCGAGCTCGAGCGCCTTCGCGACGGCCTTGCGGGCCTGCTGATACGCCGCCCGCGGCTTCAACGCTCCCGCCCCGTGGCCGAGCCCGAGCTCCGCGTACACCAGAGCGAGGCCGACGTAGGCGAGGGCGTAGCCCGGGTCTTTCACGATCGCTTGCTGGAAGTACTCGATCCCTTTGCGGATCCCCTCCTGGGTATAGCGAAAGGAGCACTGGCGCGCCTGGAGATAGAGTTGGTAGGCCTGCAGGTCCCGGGTGGGCTCTCTCCGCAGCCGGGTTCGCTCATCCGGCGAAAGCTCCGTCTTGAGCGCCGCGGCGATCTGCAACGCCACGTCCGTTTGGATCACGAAGATGTCGGTCAGCTGCCGGTCGTAGGTCTCTGCCCAGAGGTGATGGTCGGTCTCAGCGTCGATGAGCTGGGCGACGATGCGCACCCGATCCCCGTCGCGCCGGACGCTCCCCTCGAGCACCGCCGCGACCTCCAAGCGGGCTCCAATCTCGCGCAGGCTCTGCTCCCGCTTCTTGAGGGGCATCACCGACGTGCTGGAGATCACCTTGAGGGCGCGGATTTTCGACAGCTGGGCGATGACGTCCTCGGTGATCCCGTCGGCGAAGTACTCGTTCTCAGCGTCCGGGCTCAGGTTCGTGAACGGCAGCACGGCGATGGACCTGGGCGTGGGACGGACCGCTCGAGGCTGGGTGAGCGCCTCCGCAAACGCGGCCGCGGAAACGAACCGGTCGGCTGGGACCGTCGCGAGCGCTTTGAGGAGCGCTTGCTCGACGCCCCCTGGGACCGTGGCCCGGAGTCGCCGCACCCCGGGCGCCGGACCGGCGAGGCGCTTGGCGATCACCGCCTGCGCGGTGGGTCCCGTGTACGGCGGCTCCCCGGCCAGCAGCTCATACAGGACGCACCCCAGGCTATACACGTCGCTGCGGGCGTCCAGCGACTGTTCACCCAGGGCTTGCTCCGGGCTCATGTACTCGGGTGTCCCCACCCACACCCCCCGCTCTGTCAGCCGCTGCCCCCCCTGCCCCTGCCCCCCCTCAGACGCGCCGCTCAGCGCCAGGGCGATCCCGAAGTCCGCGACCATCGCCTCGCCTTCGTAAAGCAGGATGTTCTCCGGCTTGACGTCCCGATGGATCACCCCTTGAGCGTGGGCGTGGTCGAGGGCCAGGGCGGCGTCGCGCGTGACGGCGATGGCCTCCTCGATCGGAAGGGGCTTCTCGCGGTGGAGCCTGTGGCGGAGGGATTGGCCCTTCACGTACGGCATGACGTAGAAGAGGAACTCGTCAGCCCGGCCGGAGTCGTACAGCGCCAGGATGTGGGGGTGGTTCAGCTTGGCGGCGATCTCGATTTCTCGCAAGAACCGGTCCGGCCCGATGGCGGCCGCCAGCTCGGGTCGGAGCACCTTGACGGCCACCTGCCGGCGGTGCTTGAGATCGTCGGCGAGGTAGACCGTGGCCATCCCCCCGCTGCCGAGCTCCCGCTCGACGGCGTAGCGCCCGGCGAGGGCGGCGTTGAGGCGCTCCAGCTGATTGGTTTGCATGGGAGGCTCCAGACTCCCAAGGTAGCTCCGCAGCTCCGCGTTGCTACCCCCGCTCACTTGCCTCTACCTTTCACGCGGCCTCATTGATCGGATCCTATGAAACGCGGAACGCGGAAGTCGGAACGCGGAACAGATGGGCGAGCTCCGCGCACCCCTGTTCCGCGTTCCGCGTTCCGCGTTCCGCGTTCCCCACCGCCGCCGCGCCCGCCAGCGCACCCCAAGCGTAGTCCGACGCCGAACCGGAGGGGGCGCTGAACCGGCTGCGCGTGGCGCTCACCGCCGCAACGCTGCTGACCGCGGGCCGTGTTCCCGCGCTGGCGCAGGCGGGCGAGTCGGTGCCGCCCGAGCGGCTCGCCGCGCGCCGCTGGTTCGCCGACGCGAAGTTCGGGCTGTTCATCCACTGGGGCGTGTACAGCCAGCTCGGCGCGGGCGAGTGGGTGATGCACAACCGCAAGATCGCCGTCGCGGATTACGAGTCGCTCGCCGCGACGTTCAACCCGACCAAGTTCGACGCCGCAGCGTGGGTCGCGCTCGCCAAGCGAGCCGGCGTCCGCTACATCACGATCACCTCGCGCCACCACGACGGCTTCTCGATGTTCAAGACGACGCAGACGCCCTACAACATCGTGGACTGGACGCCGTTCCGGCGCGATCCGCTGCAGGAGCTCGCGGACGCCTGCCATGCGGCCGGCGTCAAGCTCTTCTTCTATTACTCCCAGCTCGACTGGCATCACCCGGATTACTGGCCGCGCGGCCGGACGGCGTGGGACAACGGCCGCCCCGACCACGGCGACTGGAGCCGCTACCTCACGTTCATGAACGCACAGCTCGCCGAGCTGCTGACGCGGTACGGCGAGGTCGGCGGGATCTGGTTCGACGGCATGTGGGACAAGCCGGACGCCCCCTGGCAACTCGACTCGACCTACACGTTGATCCATCGGCTCCAGCCCGCGGCGCTGGTCATCCCCAACCACCACCAGCCACCGCGCTCGGGTGAAGACGCGCAGACGTTCGAGCAGGACCTGCCCGGCGCCAACACGGCGGGGTTCAACACGAACTACGTGAGCGCGGACGTGCCGCTCGAAACGTCGCTCACCATGAACGACTCCTGGGGCTTCAACATCACGGACAAGGACTTCAAGTCGGTGCGCACGCTGGTGGGCTACCTGGTCCGCGCCGCCGGCAACGGCGCCAACCTGCTGCTCAACGTAGGTCCGCGGCCCGACGGCACGATCGGCGCCGAGTTCACCTCACGGCTCGATTCCCTGGGCGAGTGGCTGCGCGTGTATGGGACGGCGATCTATGGCACGCGCGCCGGGCCGGTGCCGCCCCGCAGCTGGGGCGCGACGACGCGCCGCGGCGACACGGTGTTCGTCCACGTGCTCGACTGGCCCGACCCGTTGCTGGCGCTGCCGCCGCTCGGCGCTCGAGCACGCGCAGCCTACCTGCTGCGCGGCAGGGCCGCGGTGCCGGTTGCGGAGACGGCGGCGGGAGTGACGCTCGCGTTGGGGCCTACCGCGGGCGAGTTGGACCGCGTCATCGTCGTGGTGACAGGGGGGCGGGGGGGCGGGAGGGCCGGCCCCAGTGACACCCCTGATCGCCGGAGGCCCCAGTGAGCAAGCTCCCCGTCATCCTTGCGATTACCGGGGCCTCGGGCGCGCCGTACGGCGTCCGCCTGCTCGAGCTGCTCGCGATGCATCACGTCCCCACCTGGCTCATGATCTCGAGCCACGGGTGGCGGCTGCTCACCGAGGAGTGCGGCATCAAGGATGACCGTGAACTGCGCCAGGCCACGGGGGGCGAGTGGGTAAGCGTGCGGGTGTTCGACGACGACGATCGCGGCGCGGAGCCGGCATCGGGCTCGGCCAAGACCGCCGGGATGGCGATCTGCCCCTGCTCGATGGGCACCGTCGCAGCCATCGCGCACGGCACGAGCCGCTCGCTCGTCGAGCGCGCGGCGGACGTGACTCTCAAGGAGCGCCGCCAGCTGATTCTCGTGCCGCGCGAGACGCCGCTGTCGCTGGTGCACCTGCGGAACCTCACACTCGCGACCGAAGCGGGGGCGATCGTGCTCCCGGCGGCGCCCGGCTTCTACCACAAGCCGCAGAAGGTGTCAGACTTGGTCGACTTCGTCGTGCAGCGCGTGCTCGACCACCTCGGGCTCGAGATCAATCTGGTCAAGCGCTGGGACGGGAAGTGAGGCTGGGCGTCATCTCGGACACGCATGGCTTGCTCCGACCCGAGGTGTTCGACGTATTCCGCGAAGTCGACCACATCCTCCACGGCGGGGACGTGGGCAAGCGGGAGATCCTGATCGACCTGGAAGCGATCGCGCCCGTGACGGCGGTATTCGGGAACGCGGATCCTCCCGAGCTCCGCTCGCGCCTGCCGCAGGTCGCGACCCTCGAGCTGGACGGCTTCGAGATCGTGGTGACGCACGGTGACCAGTTCGGACACCCCACACCGGCGAAGTTGCACGAGGCGTTCCCACGAGCCGAGATCATTGTATACGGACACACCCACAAGCCGTTGCTCGAACTCGTGGACAAGACGGTGACCGTGATGAATCCAGGTGGGGCGGGGCGTCCCCGCTTCGACCTCAAGCCGTCGGTGGGGATCATGGAACTCGAGCCGGGGATCCCGCCCAGGGCGCGGCTGGTGCCGCTATGACGCGTCTCGTCGCCGGGCTCGCGATGCTCACGCTGGTCGCGACGCCCGTCGCGAGCACGCAACGCCGTCCGTCGCGCGCCGAGGCGCCGAAGCAGTGGGAGGTGTTTGTGCGCGCGTTCGACGGCTACGCGACCGAGGACAGCGTCGTCGGCGCGAGCGTGCTTCTGATGCGGCAAGGGGGAGTGCTGGCGCACCACGAGTACGGCTTCGCCGATCGCGCGCTGGGGCAGCGCGTGGACGAGCGAACCATCTTCCACTGGGGTTCGATCACCAAAACGCTCACCGCGGTCGCGGTGATGCAGCTGCGCGACCGCAAGCGGCTCTCGCTCGACGACCGCGTCACCCGCTACCTCCCCGAGCTGCGCCAGGTGCACGACCCGTTCGGCTCCATGGACGACGTCACGATCCGGATGCTGCTGTCGCACTCCGCCGGGTTTCAAAATCGCACGTGGCCGTACAGGACGGGGAAGCCCTGGGAGCCGTTCGAGCCGACGCGGTGGGAACAGCTGGTGGCGATGATGCCGTACCAGGAGGTGGCCTTTGCGCCGGGGTCCCGCTACAGCTATTCGAACCCCGGGTTCATCTATCTGGCGCGTATCATCGAGCAGCTCACTGGCGACCCCTATCAGAGCTACATCTACAAGAACCTCTGGACGCCGCTCGGGATCACGCACAGCTACTTCGGTGCCACGCCGTATCACCTCGCGGATCAGCGATCCAACAACTACGACGTGGTGCGGGACAGCGCCGGCCGCGAATCGGTCGTGGCGAACGGGCGCGACTTCGATCCCGGCATCACGATTCCGAATGGCGGCTGGAACGCGCCGCTCAGTGACGTGGCGCGCTGGGTCGCGTTCCTGACAGGTGCGACGGCGAGCGACACCGTGCTGGCGCGCGCGACGCTGGACGAGATGTGGCGCCCGCTGTTCGCGGCCGACAGCGAGGCGCCGGGCGACTCCGTAGGACTGTCGTTCTTCGTGCTGTGGCGCGGCGGGGTGCGGTTCATCGGGCACACGGGGCACCAGGCGGGCTTCCGGTCGTTCTTTTATGTCGAGCCGCAGGCCAAAGCGGCGGTGATCGCCGCGTTCAACACCACCAATGACGCGCGCGAAGCGGAGTCGGGACAGGGGTTCAACCGCATCATCGACGCCGCGTTGGCGATGGTGGCCGCCCAGCGCTAGCGCGGGCACTGGGGGGTGCTGTCGCGCGTTCGCAACACGAGCGATGGGAGCGTGGACCTTTATTGACTGGTCTGTTTGTTGCGTCTCCGCTCTAGTCGGTTTACCCCTCGAGGCTCGCTATGCCCGCCGTCCTCCGAGAGCACGTCCCGAGCATGCTCGGAATGGGTCTGCTCCTCGCTGCTTGCGGTCACGACCTCACGCCTGCGCAGCCTCGCGCGGCGAAGCTCGCCTTCCTAGTGGAGCCTACTCGCACAGAGGGGACGGTACCCATCAAGCCGGGCCCACAGGTCATAATCCTCGATCAATTCGGCGACACCGTACCAGACGCGACGAATACGGTCACCGTCGCGCTGGGCGCGAACCCATCGGGGGCAACACTCACCGGCACGACGACCGTGACAGCTGCGGCGGGCGTGGCCAGCTTCAGCGACTTGCACATCGACCGCCCGGGGAGCGGGTACACGCTCCTTGCCACGGCACCGGGGCTCGCGGGCGCGATGAGCGTCGCGTTTCGAATCGGCCTAACCATCGCAGCGCTGAGCGCGGGCGACCACACCTGCGCGGTGACGACAGTCGGAGCATCTTACTGCTGGGGATTCAATAGCGCTGGCCAACTCGGCGACGGTACGACCGACCGCAAGTCGACGCCGGTGCTAGTGATCATGCCTGCGGGCGTGCGCTTCGCGGCCGTGAGCGCGGGCGGTGACCACACCTGCGGAGTGACGCCTAGCGGAACAGCCTACTGCTGGGGGTGGAACCAGGACGGTCAGCTCGGCGATGGAACGAGAGTGGACAGGCGGACACCGGTGCCGGTTGCAGCGCCGGCCGGCGTAGGCTTTGCGGCGGTGAGCCTGGGCGGTTGGCACACCTGCGGTGTGACGCTGGGGGGGACTGCTTATTGCTGGGGACATAATGCCTATGGGCAACTCGGCGACGGGACGGACACCAGCCGCACCATTCCGGTGGCGGTGTCGGTACCCGCCGGGTTGAGCTTCGCGGCGGTGAGCGCGGGCTTTTACCACACGTGCGGCCTAGCGACGACACGCGCGGCGTATTGCTGGGCCGTTGCGACGGCCGACTCCGCTGCGCGAGCCCCCACACCCGTGGCCACGCCCGAGGGTGTGAGCTTCGTGGCGGTGAGCACCGGGGGGGTTCACGCTTGCGGCCTGACAGCAGCAGGTTCCGCCTACTGCTGGGGAGACAATAACTACGGGAAGCTCGGCGACGGAACCACGACCTCTAGCGCGACCCCGGTGCTTGTGGCGGCGCCTGTGGGCGTGACCTTCGCACAACTGAGCGCGGGGGGTGAACACACCTGCGGCCGCACGGATGCTGGAGCTGTCTATTGCTGGGGGCAGAACGGTTCAGGCCAGCTCGGCGACGGGACCATCCCTTTCAACAGGACGACTCCGACAGCTGTGGCTGCGCCTCAGGGAGTGGTGTTCGCGCACGTGAGCGCCGGTTGGAACCATACGTGCGCGATGACGGCCGCGGGGGCGGGCTACTGCTGGGGTAGCAACGTTGGAGGCGAGCTCGGCGACGGGACGTTCGTCACCAGCCCGGTGCCCGTGCAGATCGTGCAGTAGCCTCGGACCTGCGGTTCGAATCTCAAGCCGTCGGTGGGCATCATGGAACCTGCGCCCGGGATCCCGCCGCGGGGGGCTCGTACCGCTGGCGCAACGCCGTGGCGATCATGCCGCTGGGCGCGCTGAACTGGTCGCGCGCTAACGCTTGATCGAATCCACAGACAGAGCCGTCACCGGCCCGTACTCGGACAGGGACTTGTCGAACGCCGACGGTTTGCCCACCACGACCGTCACCAGCCGCTCGGGGTGCAGGTATCGCTGCGCCACGTCCGTTACCTGCTCCGGCGTCACCCTCTGTATCCCCTGCAGGTAGACCTCGAACCAGTTCGGGGGGAGGCCGTTCACGGCGTAGCTGAGCTGCTGCGATATGATCTGACCCGCATTCTCGAACTGGAAGACGAAAGAGTTGACCCTGTTGTCCTGTGCCAGCTTTACGTCCTTGGCGGTGACGGGCTCCGTCGCCATCGAGCCGACGATCTGCCGCATCAGCTTGAGCGCCGCCACGGTCTTCTCGGCGCGCACTTGCGCCCCCGCTGCGAACTGACCCTCGCGCTTTGGCGTCGCTTCCCAGAAGCTGAACACGCTGTAGGCAAAGCCCGAGTCGCTGCGCACACGCTGCAGCAGCCTGGAGCTGAACCCGCCTCCGCCACCGAGCAGGAACTCGGCGACGGCCGATGCGAAGTAGTCGGGCGTGTTGGCCACTTTGAGGCCGCCGGCATGGCCCATCCGGATGCTCGTCTGATTGAAGTCTTTCTCAACCAGCACGACGGGCGGGCCCTGTGCGAAGTGCAGCGGTGGCAGCTCGCGTAGCCCCGCCTTGCAGCGCTCCCACCCGCGAAACAGGCTCTCGAGCTTGGCGATGAGCGGGCGCTCGTCGAAGTCCCCCGTGACGCCGATCAGCAGGTTCTCGGGACAGAAGATGCGCTCCTCGACCCAGCGGAACCGCTGTGGTGTGAAGCCGGCGATCTCTGCGGGCGTGGCGAGCGTGCGGCCCAGGGGGTGGTCGCCCAACATCACCTGGTTCCAGGCGCGAGCGATCACGGAGAACGGCTGGTCATTGCGGCGGCGCCAGTTCTCCTCTTGCTGGGCGGCGAGGATGCGGATCCGGGAGGTGTCGTTGCGGGGGTTGCGGAGCAGGTCGAAGGTCAGCTCCAGCATCTCGTCGCGGTAGCGTGACAGCCCGGAGACGAATGCCCGGCTCTGCTCGTTCTCCGTATTGAGCTGGAACTGGATTGCGTAGAAGTCGAGCAGCTTGTCCACCGAATCGGGCGAGAGCCGTGTGGTTCCGCCGCTGCGGATGATTTCGTCCGCGTGCCAGCCGACGCCCCACAGCGAATCGGGGACGTGCGCCACCCCCGCTTTGGAGACCACGAATAGCTGAAGGATCGGCAGGGTCTTGTCCGGTAACAGGTACACGGGCACACCGTTGGAGAGTTTCACCCGCTTCGGCATCGGCGGGCTGAACCGGAGCGGCGGAAACTGCAGGCTCTCGATCGCCCGTCGGCTGTCGGTGGGCTGCTGCGCGGCGGCGCGGGCGGGCGTGGAAGCGGGAACGGTGGCAAGCCAGCCGAGCAGTGCGAGGTGCGCGCGCATCACTCGTTCCCTCCCTTCTGATCCGCTGCGGCGGCCGGACGCACCAGGGTCGCCACCGTACGGTTGGTGCGCTCGAAGTACGTCTTCGCCACACGTTGCACGTCGGCCGCGGTCACCCGCGCCTGCGTCCCCTGATCGTGGAACGTCCGCCGCCAGTCGGACCACAGCGCCTCGCTGCTCGACAGCTGGAAGGCGAGGCCGAGGTTCGACTGCAACCGCTGGTAGGACGACGCGTCGATCTGATTGCGGACCCGCTGCAGCTCGAAGGGCGAGGGCGGCTCGCGCTGGATGCGCTCGAGCTCGCCGTACAACGCCTGTTCGATTTCGCGGGTCGTGTGGGGCGCGATGGGCACCCCCTGGAACGCGAATTCGCGCGGGTACAGCTGGCCCGGTGCCATGAACGAGCCGATGGCCGTCGCCACGCGGTCACGGATCACGAGGCGCTGGTACAGTCGCGACGTGCGGCCTCCCGTGAGGATCTGCGACAGGACCGCGAGCGCCGGCGCGTCAGCGTGCTGTGCGCTCGGCACGTGGTAGCCGATCATGACGATGGGGCTGGCATCGAATTGGACCTCGATGCGGCGCTCCCCGCGCTGGGGCGGCTCCTGGGTCACGACGGGGCGATGCGGCTCGCCCGCCGGTATGTCGGCGAAGTACTGGCTCGCCCAGGCCTTCATCGAGTCCACGGCGATGTCGCCGACAATCGCGACGACGGCATTGTTCGGCGCGTAGAATCGGTGGTAGTACTCGAGCGCCGCGTGGCGATTGACCGCCTGAATCTCGCTCGCGACGCCGACCACCGGCCGGCCATACGGATGCGCCTGGAAGGCCGTGGCGACGAATTGCTCGTACAGCATGCCGAACGGCTGCGTCTCGATGCTCAGCCGCCGCTCTTCCATCACGACCTCGCGCTCGGAGTAGAACTCCCGCAGCACGGGGTTGCGGATGCGGTCGCTTTCCAGCACGAACCAGAGCTTGGCACGGTTCGCCGGGAGCGAGAAAAAGTAGTTCGTGAGGTCGTTCCCGGTCGAGGCGTTGAGATTCTGCGCACCGTTTTCGGTGAGGATGCGCCACAACTCGTTGCTCACGGTGTACTGGCGCGCCGAATCCTCGAGCTGCTTCAGCCGGTCGCGCAGCCGCTTGAGCTGAGCGGAATCAGTGAGCGCGCCCTTGCGGAACTCGGCCGTGACGGAGTCCGCTGCCGCGTCGATCCGCGGAAACAGGGCCTGCTCGGCGTCGTAGTTCTTGGTTCCAATCGTGCGCGTCCCCTTGAAGAGCATGTGCTCGAAGAGATGTGCCGTGCCCGAGATCCCGGTCCACTCGTCCACGCCGCCGGCGCGGAAGTGGGTCACGAACGCGACCGTCGGCGCGCCCTCGCGGCGCAGCAACAGGAACGTCATGCCGTTGGGGAGGACGTGCGTCACGACGGGGAGCTTCTCGCCGGGGGATTCCTGGGCGTGGAGGGGGACGGACGTGGCGAGCGGCACCAGTAGCGCTAGCCCGGCCAGCGGCAAGGTACGCATCGACGCTCCTCCGGAGCAGGCCTCAGCCATTAAGAATGGGTCATCTCTGACAATTGGGACAGAACGTCGTCGCCCGCAAGTCGATCGTGTGCGTCGCCACGAGCTTCTTGCCGCACGTGACGCACGGCTCGCCACCGCGGCCGTACACCTTCAGCTCGAACTGGAATCGCCCGGGCTCACCCGTCCCGGTGCGGTAATCGCGCACCGTGGTCCCCGATGAGTTCACGGCGCGCAGGAGCACGTCTGTCACGGCCGCGTGCAGGCGGGCGAACTCGCCCAAGGACAGCTTATCGGTGGGCTTGGACGGATCGATGCCCGCCTCGAACAGCGCCTCGTTCGCGTAGATGTTGCCCACTCCCGCGACACGGCGCTGGTCCATGATGGCCTTCTTGATCGCGGTCCGCGTCCCCTTGAGCCGCTCGGCGAACACGAACGGCGTGAACGTCTCCTCGAGCGGCTCGGGGCCGATACGGCTGGTATAGACGCCCCAGCCCTTCTCGTCGAGCAGCCACACCGTGCCGAGGCGGCGCACGTCGCGGTACACCAGCAACCGGCCGTCGTCGATGGTGCAGGTGAGCACCGCGTACTTCGTTTCGTCGCGGGTGAGGGCGCGGTCGTACACGACGAGCGAGCCCGTCATGCGCGGCTGCACGATCAGCCGGTGGCCGCTCGACAGCCGGAACACGGCGTGCTTCGCCCGGCGAATCACTTCCTCGATGGTATTGCCCCGGAGGGTGCGGAGCAGGCGCGGCTTCGACACGCGGCGCAGCACGTCCGTCTTGGCGAGACGGGCGCGCGCGATCCGGTAGCCCTCGAGCCGCGGGGCGAGCTCTCGGACGATCGTCTCAACTTCTGGCAGCTCTGGCACCCCGCCTCCTGATCTCCCGCCAGCCGATGTCGCGCCGGTAGGTCTTGCCCTGGAACGCGATCAGTTCGCAGGCGGCGGCGCTCCGCTCGGCGGCCTCGGCCACCGTGTCGCCCAGCCCTGTGACGCTGAGCACGCGGCCGCCCTGCACCCGTAGCGTACCGTCGGGGTCGCGGTAGGTGCCGGCGTGAAACACCAGCGTCCCGGGCTCCAAGTCGCGTGGCACGATGATCGCGGCGCCGAGCTCCGGCTTGTCCGGATACCCGGCGGCGGCGAGCACCGTGGAGACCGCCGCGCGGGTGACGTTGAGCGTCGTCCGCCCGGGTCGCCAGCTGCCCGCCGCGATCTCCCCGAGGTGCCGCGTCACGCCCGGCAGCAGCGGGAGCACGGCCTGCGCCTCCGGATCGCCAAAGCGGCAGTTGAACTCGAGCACGTGCGGGGTGCCGTCGCCGGCCAGCATCAACCCGGCGTACAGCACGCCCTGGTAACTCGCGCCCTGGGCCGCGAGTTCCCGGATCGTCGGCTCGAGCACCTGCTCGCGTACCCGGTCGAGCAGCGCGTCCGTGGCGATGCCCACTGGGCAGTAGGCGCCCATCCCGCCCGTGTTGGGCCCCGCGTCACCCTCCCCCAGCCGCTTGTGGTCCTGGGCCGCCGGCAGCACCAGGATCCGCTCACCGTCGGTGAGCGCCAGTACCGACAGCTCTTCCCCCTCGAGGAACTGCTCCACCACGATCTCGCGCCCCGCGTCGCCCAACGCCCCGTCGGCGAGCATGGCGCGGGCGGTGCGGGCGGCCGCGTCGCGGGTGGCACAAACCACCGCCCCCTTACCGCCGGCCAGCCCCGACGCCTTGACGACGAGCGGCTCGGCATGGCCACGGATGTAGGCGAGGGCCGGGTCGAGCGTGTCGAACGTCCGGCTCGCAGGCGTCGGGACGCCGGCGCGCTGCATCACGTCTTTGGCGAAGGCTTTCGAGGATTCGATTCGTGCCGCCGCCTGCGTGGGGCCGAAGACCGGGCGGCCCGCCGCGCGCAGACGATCGGCGAGCCCCGCGGCGAGCGGGGCCTCGGGCCCGACGATGGCGAGGTCGATGTGGTGTTCCTGCACCGCCTCCACCACCTTCACAACCTCCACGGCCGCGATTCTCAGATTGGTGCCGAGCTGCGCGGTGCCGGGGTTGCCGGGGGCGGCAAACACCGTCGCCTCGGGGGCGTCGCGCTTCAGCGCCCAGCAGAGCGCGTGCTCGCGGCCGCCCCCCCCGACGACCAGGACTCTCACTTCTTCTTGAGCGCCTCCGCGAACGCCTGGGCGGCCCGCTTGGCGGTGTCCACCACGTCGTTCACGACGGCCTTGGCTTCCTTCATGTAGTGGTCGCGCGCCTCGTCGATGTCCTTGTCGATGGGCCGCTGCTCGGCTTCCGGGCCGCGCCTCGTGTACTCGCCGCCCAGGATGCGCTCGTAGTTGCCCTGCTCGATCCAGCGTTGCAGCTCGGCGGCTCGCACGGTGTTGAAGGGGTGGGAGCGGCCCAGCACCCCCAGGATCTTGAACACCCGGTCGAGCGCGCCGCCCGTCTCCTCGTACTCCTTCGCTTGCGCCAGAAAGGCGTTCAGGTCCATCTGGGACATGTCGCCGCCGCCCGCGAACTTCAGGTTGACGCGCAGCGAGGCGGTCGGGTCTTGGCACGCGAGCAGGCCGGCCCGGTCGGACGATAGCTCGCTCTTGCGGAACCACTCGAGCAGCGCCAGCTGGATCGGCAGGATCGCGATGCCGGCGAGAAACGGCAGCGCCCCGAGGCTCACGTTTAGGATCAGCACGAGGATCGTGTGGTACAGGGCGTGCCCGCTCATGACGTGCCCCAGCTCGTGCCCCAGCACGTTCCGCAGCTCGTCGTCGTCGAGCAACTTGAGGGTGCCCGAGTTGATCACGATGAACGGCTTGTCCATGCCGAACGCCCCTGCGTTTGCGAACGGCGTTTGCGACACGAACAGGTCGGGCCGCTCCGGCCAATCCATGGAGGTGACGACGTCGGCGTACAGCTGGTTCAGGCGGGGAAATTGAGTCGGACCGACCCGGACGGCGTCAGCCTGGAACAGCAAGCGGATCCCCCGCTCGCCGAAGAAGCCGTAGATCTTCCGCACGACCTCGTCGAAGCCGGGGACGGAGCGCAGTGTTTGCAGCGCCGCGCGGTCCGCCGGGTGCTCCCACGCGACGGGCGCGATCTGTGTGAGGATCCTGCGAGGGCGCGCGGCGGGGAGCGACGTGGGGTCTGTCATATGATGCTCCTACTCATCGAGTGTAGATCGTCATTACGTCCCGGCACATACGGTGTTTCGCATCGTGTGTTCCCACGCTGAAGCGTGGGCTCGGCGAAGCACGACGCTGAAGCGTAGTGTGCTTGAGCACAGTGCAGTGCCGAGCCCACCCTTGAGGGTGGGGAAAACGGGCAGCGATTTCTGCCCCGGTCACCCCGCCCCCGCCAGCGCCTGCTCCAGGTCCGCGATCAGGTCATCCACGTCCTCGATGCCGACCGAGAGTCGCACCAGGCTGTCGGTGAGGCCCATCGCGCGCCGCATCTCAGGCGGCACGCTCGCGTGCGTCATCGACGCCGGATGGCCGACGAGGCTCTCCACCCCTCCGAGCGACTCGGCGAGCGCGAAGATCTTGGTGCGCTCCACGAAGCGTCGAGCGCGCTCCACCGAGCCTAGCTCGATCGAGATCATGCCGCCGAAGCCCGTCATCTGGCGGCAGGCGAGATCGTGCTGGGGGTGGGAGGGCAGGCCGGGGTAGTAGACCCGCTGCACCTTGGGATGCTTGGTCAGCCACTCGGCGACGCGGCGGCCGTTGACGTCGTGCTGCCGCATGCGAAGAGCGAGGGTCTTGGTGCCGCGCAGCGCGAGCCAGCAGTCGAACGGCCCGGGCACGGCGCCCGACGCGTTCTGGATGAACCCGATCCGCTCGGCGAGGTCGTCGGAGTTGACGACCACCACTCCGCCGACCATGTCGCTGTGGCCGTTCAGGTATTTGGTGGTCGAGTGAAGCACGATGTCGGCACCCAGCTCGAGCGGCCGCTGGAAGCAGGGCGTCGCGAAGGTGTTGTCCACCACGCACCACGCGTGGGCGTCATGCGCGATCTCGCCCACGGCCTGGAGGTCGCACAGCCGCATCATCGGGTTGGTCGGCGTCTCGGCGTAGATCAACCGGGTGCGGGGCGTCACGGCCGCGGCGACGTTGCCGGCGTCTCCAGCATCCACGAAGCTGAATTCCAGCCCGTGCCGGGCCCAGATATGGGTCATCTGCCGGTGCGTGCCGCCGTACACGTTCTCGCCGCTCACGACGTGATCCCCGTGCGACAGCAGCTTGAGCACGGCATCCACTGCGGCCAGCCCCGAGGCGAATGCGAAGCCGTGGCGGCCGCCTTCGAGCGCGGCGATGTTGCGCTCGAGCACCTCGCGGGTGGGGTTGCGAGTGCGCGCGTATTCGTAGCCCTTGTGCTTGCCGAGGCCCTCTTGGACGTAGGTGGAAGTCTGATAGATCGGCGTCATGACGGCGCCCGCTAGCGGATCGGGGACGTGCCCGGCGTGCACCGCGCGCGTCCCGAAACGCGTGGTCAGGTCGTCAGCCGACACCTTGGTCATATAGCGGGAACGTAAGGGCGCCTTCCGCGCCGAGCAAGCGACCTTTACGTTAAGCACGGATGCCGCAGCCGAATGCCGTGAAATGCCTCGTGGTGGACGATGAGCCGCGCCTGCGACGCGTGCTGGTGCGCCTGCTCGAAGGGGAAGGGTTCACCTGTGCGGAGGCGGGCTCCGGCACCGAGGCGCTCGAGAAGATGCACGCGGAGCCCGTGCCGCTCGTCATCTCCGACTTGCGGATGCCGCAGATGGACGGCGTCACGCTGTTGCGCGAGATCCTCGCCCGCTGGCCGGACACCGCCGTCATCGTCGTGACGGCGGTCGCCGAGGTCGAGAGCGCGGTCGCCTGCCTCCAGCTCGGAGCCCTCGACTACGTCGCCAAGCCGTTCCACCTGGACGAGGTGCGAGCGCGCGTGATGCAGGCGCTCGACAAGCGCCGTCTCATTCTCGAGAACCGGATGTACCACCACCAGCTCGAGGAGCGCGTCCAGGAGCAGGCGCACCGCATCGAAGAGCTCTCGCTCGAGCGCCTCCAGGCCCTGGTGCATTTCCTCGAGGAGAAGGATCCCTACACGCGCGGCCATTCGGTGCGCGTGGCCAACTACGCCTTGGGGATCGGCCGGCAGTTGCAGCTCGACCGGGAGGTGATCGATATGATCGCACTCGGCGCCGAGCTGCACGACATCGGCAAGATCGGGGTCAGCGAGGCCGTGCTCCACAAGGCCGGCAGGCTCAGCGACGCCGAGTATCGGCACATCATGGAGCACCCTGTGATCGGGGCCCGCATCCTGGCCCCGCTGTTGCGGGACGTCCCTGCGGCGCTCGCGATCGTCCGGTCGCACCACGAGCGTCTCGACGGGAAGGGGTTACCCGACGGCCTGACGGGCGACGACATCCCCCTCGAGGTGCGGGTCGTCACGGTGGCTGACTCGTTCGACGCGATGACGAGCGTCCGCCCCTACCGTCCCGCCCTCTCGGTCCAGCGGGCGATGCAGGAGCTCGAGGACATGCAGAGCGTGCAGTTCGATCCCCGGGCGGTGGCGGCGTTTCTCGACGCCTTCCCCGACCGCGCCGCGCTCCCCGTCACCGCGCCGGACGTCCGGCCGTTGCGCCTGCCCGCCCGGTCGCTCGAAGCCCCACACCGTTGACGCGCGTCCGATTGACGCGTCGTCCCCGCGTTTCTACGTTGCGCCCATGACCGACACTCTGATGGTGAGTGTATCCGGCGTACGCGGGATCGTCGGCAAGGACCTGACCGACGACGTCGTGGGCCGCTGGGCACAGGCGTTCGGCGCCTGGATCGTCGCTGCAGGGAACGGCGAGCGGCGCGGCAGCGGCGCCACCGTCGTGGTCGGGCGCGATGCGCGCACGTCCGGCCCCGCGTTCGCCCGGGCGGCGATGGCCGGGCTCGCCGCCGCGGGCTGCGACGTGATCGACGTGGGTCTCGTGCCGACGCCCACCGTGCAGCTCGCCGTGGAGCACCACCAGGCGGGCGGCGGGATCGTCATCACGGCGAGCCACAACCCGATCGAGTGGAACGCCCTCAAGTTCATCGGACCGGATGGCATTTTTCTCGACGGACCGGACGGGGCGCGGGTGCAGCAGCTGGCGGTCGAAACGACGGTCACAGGCCGGGAGAGGACGGTCAAAGGCCGGGGAAGGGGGAAGGGGGAAGCGCAAGAAATCCGGTCAGATCCCCGCGCCGTCGAGCGGCACCTCGACGCCGTGCTCGAGCTACCGGCGGTCGACGTCGACCGGATCCGGCGACGGCAGTTTAAGGTCGCGCTCGACGCCGTCCGCGGGGCCGGCGGGCCCGTGATGCGCGTGCTGCTCGAACGGCTCGGCTGCAGCGTGACGGGAATCAACCTGGAAACCGACGGCCAGTTCCCCCGGGCCCCGGAGCCGGTGCCGGAGAACTTGGGCGAGCTGTCCGCGCTGGTGCGGCGCAGTGGAGCCGACCTCGGGATCGCGGTGGACCCGGATGTGGACCGGCTGGCGATGGTGGATGAGACGGGCGCGGCGATCGGCGAGGATTACACGCTGGCGTTCGCCGTGCGAGCGGTCTTGCGGGAAGGGGGAAGGGGGAAGGGGCAAACTGTCGTGTGCAACTTGTCCACGAGTCTGGTGGTGGAGGATGCGGCGCGTGCGCTCGGCGCCGAGATCGTGCGCACGCCCGTCGGCGAGGTCCACGTCGCCCGCGCCATCTTACGCCTTGCGGCTGTGATCGGGGGGGAAGGGAACGGCGGGGTGATGTATCCCGCGCTGCACGCCGGCCGCGACGCGCCCGTAGCCACGGCGCTGGTTTTGGAGCTGCTCGCGCGGACGCAGCAGACCGTGAGCGAGCTGGTGAAGGCGGGGCCGCGCTATACCATTGTGAAGGCGAAAACGCCCCGCGGCCCGGCGCTCGAGCCGGTGTACATGGCGCTGCGGCAGCGCTTCGCCGACGCCCAGGTGGACACTCAGGATGGGCTGCGGCTCGCCTGGCGAGACCGCTGGCTCCATGTGCGGCCGTCCAACACCGAGCCGATCGTCCGGCTGATCGCCGAAGCGCCGACGAGCGTAGCGGCTCGGCAACTGGTCGACGAGGGACGGCGTCTATGTGCGGCATCGTAGGCTACACGGGGCCCCGGCAGGCGGCCGCGCTGCTGCTCGAGGGGCTGAGGCGGCTCGAGTACCGCGGCTACGACTCGGCGGGCCTGGCGCTGGTCGACGACGGGCGCATCGAGGTCCACAAGGCGCCCGGGAAGATCAGCGTGCTCGAGCAGGAGCTCGGCACCACGCTCCCGCCCGGCCACACCGGCATCGCCCACACGCGTTGGGCCACGCACGGCGCGCCCAACGCTGCCAACGCGCACCCGCACACTGATTGCGGCGGAACGCTGGCGTTGATCCACAACGGCATCATCGAGAACGCCCATGTGCTCCGCACCGCGCTCGCGCAGCGCGGCCACGTCTTCCGCTCCGAGACCGACACCGAGGTGCTCGCTCACCTGATCGAGGAGGTGCTGGCAAAGGGGGGCGCATTCGTCGAGGCGGTGGCGGGTGCACTCAACCAAGTCGAGGGCACCTACGGCCTCGCGGTCGTGTCGACCCGCGAGCCCGACACGATCGTCGCGGCGCGCAAGGGCTCGCCGCTGCTCGTCGCCATCGGCGCGGGCGAGAACTTCGTCGCGTCGGACGCCTCCGCCGTGCTGGCCCACACGCGCTCGGTGGTGTACCTCGACGACGGCGAGATTGCCGTGGTGCGGCCGGGCGAGTACCGCATCCTCGATCTCGGCACGGTGGAAAAGGAAAAGGCCGTGACCCGGGTCGACTGGGACCTCGCCACGATCGAGCGCGGCGGTCGCGCGCACTTCATGCTGAAGGAGATCATGGAGCAGCCCGACAGTCTCCGCAACACGCTGCGTGGGCGGCTGCTCGAGGAGGAAGGCACTGCGCGGCTGGGCGGGCTCAACGTCACCGACGAGCAGCTGCTGCAGGTGAACCGCATCGTCTTCACCGCCTGTGGCACGTCGTGGCACGCGGCGCTGATCGGCGAATACATGATGGAGGAGCTCGCCCGCATCCCCTCGGAAGTCGAGTACGCGTCCGAGTTCCGCTACCGCAACCCCATCGTGGACGACCGCACGCTCGTGGTCGGGATCTCCCAGTCGGGCGAGACCGCGGACACGCTGGCGGCGCTGCGCGAAGCCAAGCGGCGCGGCGCGCGCACCCTCGGCCTCGTGAACGTGGTGGGCTCGACGATCGCCCGCGAGGTGGACGGCGGTATCTATCTCCACGCCGGGCCGGAGATCGGGGTCGCGTCGACCAAGGCCTTCACCAGCCAGATCGCCGCGCTCGCGGTGCTCACCCTGAAGATGGGCCGGCTGCGAGCGCTCTCGATCCTGCAGGGACGGGAAGTCGTGCAGGCGCTCGCCAAGCTCCCCGACTTGGTCGAGCGAGTGCTCGCCAAGGCCCCCGAAGTCGAGCGCATCGCCGAGCGGATGATGCGGGCCGGCAACGTGCTCTACCTCGGCCGAGGGTACAACTTCCCCGTGGCCCTCGAGGGCGCGCTCAAGCTCAAGGAGATCTCCTACATCCACGCGGAGGGCTACCCGGCGGCGGAGATGAAGCACGGGCCGATCGCGCTGATCGACGACCTGATGCCGGTCGTGTTCATCGCGCCCAAAGACGCCGTTTACCAGAAGGTCGTGAGCAACATCGAAGAAGTGAAGGCACGCGGCGGCCGCGTGATGGCGGTCGTCACGGAGGGCGACAGCGGCGTCGCCCGGCTCGCCGACCACACGATCGCCGTTCCGGAAACGCTGGATCTGCTGACGCCCGTGCTCACGGTGCTGCCGCTCCAGCTGCTCGCGTACTACATCGCGGTGCGACGGGGGTGCAACGTGGACCAGCCGCGGAACCTGGCGAAAAGCGTGACGGTCGAGTGAGGCGAACGCGGAACGCGGAAGGCGGAACGCGGAACAGCAGTGGGAGGTCCTGCTCCACGAAGGCGCCCCGTCTGTTCCGCGTTCCGCGTTCCCCGTTCCGCGTTTGGGTGGGGGCGGGGCGGTGAGGGTCGTGCTGCAGCGGGTCTCGCGTGCGGAAGTGCGCGTTGACCGGAGCGTAACCGGGAAAATTGGAGCGGGGTTTCTCGTCCTCGCTGGCTTTGCCCCATCCGACACCGAGGACCAGCTCGCCTGGATGGCGGACAAGGTGCTCGGTCTGCGGCTGTTCAGTGACGCCGAGGGGAAGATGAACCTGGCCCTCGCCGACGTAGGCGGGGCGCTGCTCGTGGTGTCGCAGTTCACCCTGTACGGCGACGCGCGCAAGGGGCGGCGGCCCAGCTTCATCGACGCGGCGCCGCCCGAGGTAGCGATTCCCCTGTACGAACGGTTCGTCGCGCTCCTCAGGGAGCGGGGCGCGGGGACGGGGGCGGGGGCGGGGGGCGGGACCCGCGTGGAAACCGGCGAGTTCGGTGCGATGATGGAGGTGGAGCTGGTGAATGACGGCCCCGTGACCCTCGTCCTCGAGAAGTGAGCCTCGTCCTCGCCAGCGGGTCGCCCCGCCGGCGCCAGCTGCTCGAGATGCTGGGGCTCGAGTTCCGCATCGTCGCTCCGAACGTGGACGAGACGCGGGGGAGCTCGGAGCTACCCGAGGAGTACGTCACTCGTCTCGCCCGTGAGAAGGCGCGCGTCGTGGCCGGGCGCGAGCGCGGCGCGGTCGTGCTCGCGGCCGACACGACGGTGGTGTTGCGCGGCGCCATCTTCGAGAAGCCGCAGACGCCGGCCCAAGCGGTCGAGATGCTGGCGCAGCTCGCAGGGCGCACCCATCAGGTGATGACGGCGGTCGCGGTCGCACGGGACGGGCGGCTCGCGCATGCCGTCGACGTCACCGACGTGACGTTTCGGCCGCTGTCGCGGGATCAGATCGCCGCCTACGTCGCGACGGGGGAGCCGATGGACAAGGCGGGCGCCTACGCGATCCAGGGGCAGGGCGCGGCGCTGGTGGAGGGGATCCGCGGCGACTTCTTCGGCGTCATGGGCCTGCCGCTCCGGCTCGCGCTCGAGCTACTCGAGCGCTTCGGGGTGTCCTACCGCTTCACCCGGTAGACCGGGATCATCTTCGATTTGCCTTTGACGTGGATCGGCTCGAGGGGATCGACCTTCGGGGGTTGCTTCAGCTGCTGGTAGAAGGGCTCCGAGATGATGATCTCGTTGGCCCCGGCGGTGTCGCAGAGGCGCTTGGCGGTATTCACCGCATCGCCGATCACGGTATACTCGAGCCGCCGATCCGAGCCGACGTTGCCCGCGAATACTTCGCCGAAGTTGATGCCGAGCCCGATGCCGAGCTCGGGGCGACCCTGCTCCTTCCACTTCGTGTTGAGCTTCTGGAGCGCTGCCAGCTGATCGAGCGCGCAGCGCATGGCGCGGTCGGCGTCGTCCTCGTGGGCGATGGGCGCGCCCCACAACGCCATGATCGCATCGCCTATGAACTTGTCGAGCGTGCCGCCGTGCTCGAACACGATCTCCACCATCTCCGTCAAGTACGAATTGAGGAGCGTGGCGATGTCGTCCGGGCTCATCGTCTCCGACATGGGGGTGAAGCCGCGGATATCGGAGAAGAAGATGACGACGGGGCGCTTTTGACTCGGGAGCTTACCGGCATCCTGCTGCTGAGCGATGACCGCGGCGATGTTCGGGGAGAAGTAGCGCTGGAAGTTCGACAACACCAGCGCCTCACGTTGCAACCGCTCGGAGCGTCGCGAGTTCTCGATCCCGACCGCCGCGAGCGAGCCGAAGGCGATCAGGAACTCGAGGTCTTCGTCGGCGAAGGAGTGGGTGGCGGTGAGGTTATCGACGTACAGGATCCCGAGCACCTGCTGGTCCGTTCCCATGAGCGGGGTACACATGGCGCTGCGCACGCTCTGGATCAGAATCGACTTGCCCTTGAAGCGCTCGTCGGCGGCGGCGTTGTCGGAGAGGATGGCGACGCGCTCCTCCACGGCCTTGCGGGCGATCGACTGCGGCACGTGCTTCGACGCTGCGGCGGAGCCGGTCTTCCCCTTCGAGACCCGCGGTACCAGCTCCCCGGTCTTGTCCTCAAGCAGCAGGATGGACACGCGGTCCACGTTCATGATCTGGAACGTGAAGTCCACCACTTTGTCGAGCAGGCGGTCGAGCTCCTGCTGCTTGGACAGCTCCTTGGAGATCTCGAGCAGCAGCGAGAGCTTCTTCTCGCGCCGCTCCTCGAGCGTCTGGGCTGCGACCTTGAGGTGCGATGCGCCCGACGCGCGGTCGACGACGATCGCCGGGACGCCCCCCGAGTGCGTCACCGGGAGCTGACGCACGATCGTGCCGGCGCCGGGCTTGCCGCCGAACTCGGCGGGGAGCGACGCCGACACCCGGGGGCGCGGCGCCGGCGCGGTCACGCTCTTCACGCGGAACGCGACGTTCCCGAAGGTGATGACGTCGTTTTCGCCGGCGACGGCTTCGGTGACGCGGGCGCCATTCAGGAAGGTGCCGTTGGAGGAGCCGAGGTCCTTCACCTGCACCCCGCCGTCGGTGAGGCGGAGCTCCGCGTGCCGGCGGGAGATGGTGGGGTCGTAAATCGGGACGTCGCTGGTGACGGCCCGCCCCACGACGACGGTCCGGCCGGGCTGGAGGTCGATCGCCTGATCGCCCGTCGTGCTCAGCAGCTTAAACACAGGCCGGAATATATCGCATTTCGCGTCGCCGGCTTCAGCCAGGGCAGGCCGGCCCGGGCCGGATGACGAGCTCCCGGCTGCGCGCGCCCGCCACCGGTCGGGTCACCGTCACGATCCGATTCCCCGCCGCCCACCACTCCATAGGCCCTCTGTCTCCGGTGCACGCGCCGGCCGGCGCGCCGAACCGGCTCCGCGCCCACGCCGTCACGTCCGCCATGTCCCGGCGGAACGCGACCACGGTGATCGCTGCGAGCCGCCCGTCCCGCGCCGTCACGTTCACGTCACGGCCGTCCGCGTCGGCCGCGCACATCTGCTCGTGGCCGGCCGGGTCGCCGTGCATCCCGTGCATCATGCCGCTGCAATAGAGCGAGGGCAGCGCGGCGCGCACGGAGTCGAGGGGCGCGCCGAGCGGAACGGCAGCGAGCGCGTCGAGCAAGCGTCGCGAGGCTGTGCGCCGGGCGGCGCGCGGCAGGAGCAAGGCGGCGCTCAACGCCACCACCACGCCGGCGCCCAGGAGCGCCACGCGCCGCCTCATGCCGCGCCACCCCCCCCGCCCCCGCCCATCGCGCTGCGGGCGAGCGCCAGCGCCTTCAATACCGCCTGCGCCTTTGCTTCCGTCTCGGCGAATTCGCGCGCCGGATCCGAGTCGGCCACGATGCCGGCGCCCGCCTGCACCACGACGCGGTCCTTGAGGACTACGGCAGCACGGATCGCGATGGCAGTGTCCAGGTTGGTCGCGCCCCACCCGACGTACCCCACCGCGCCCGCGTAGGGGCCGCGGCGCTCGGGCTCGAGCTCGTCGATGATCGCCATCGCGCGCACCTTCGGAGCACCCGTGACCGTACCGGCGGGGAAGCACGCCTTGAACACGTCGAGGGCATCGTAGCCGTCGCGCAGTCGCCCCCGCACCTCGCTCACGATATGCTGCACGTGCGAGTAGCGCTCGAGGGTCAGAAGGTCGGTGACCCGCACCGTAGCGAACTGCGCCACGCGCCCTACGTCGTTGCGTCCCAGGTCGACGAGCATCAGGTGCTCGGCCCGCTCCTTCTCGTCCGCGAGCAACGCGCGGCCCAGCGCCTCGTCCTCCTGCGGCGTCCCGCCCCGCGGCCGCGTGCCGGCGATGGGGCGCACCGTCACCTCGCCGCCCTCCACGCGCACCAGCACCTCGGGGGAGCTCCCGACCAGCGCGAAATCGTCGAGCGCGAGGTAGAAGAGGTACGGGGCCGGGTTCAGCGCCCGCAGGTAACGGTACAGCAGGAAGGGGTCGACGGCGCCCGCCGCGTCCTGGCGGCGCGACAGCACCGTCTGGAAGGTGTCGCCTGCCCGGATGTACTCGAGGATGCGGGAGACGTCGCGCTCGAACGCCGCGCGAGGGTAGCGGGAGGTGGTCGGGACGGCGGGCAACGTGTCGCGCAGCGCCAGCGGCACGAGCTCGTGCCGCCCGCGCAGCCGGACGATGAGCTCGGCGAGGCGCGCCTCCGCGGCGTCGTAGAGCCGCAACCGCTCCGCCGCGGCCGCGCGAGCGGGCACCTCCACGTTGGCCACGACGATGGCGCGGCCGAACAGGTTGTCGACGATCACCAAGGTGTCGGCGATCATCATGATGGCGTCGGGCAGGTCGAGCGTGTCCGCGGGCGGCCGGGGCAGACGCTCGATCGTGCGCACCAGGTCGTACCCGAGGTAGCCGACGGCGCCGCCCGTGAAACGGGGCAGCCCGGGCACCGGGACGGCGGGCAGCGCCCGCATGCGCTGCGCGAGGTGCCCGATCGGGTCGTCGGTCTCGCCGGCGCCGCGCCAGCCGGTCTCCCGCGTCCAGCGCTCGATGGCCCGGCCGCGACAGCGCCAGACCTCGCGCGGCTCGGTGCCCAGGAAGGTGTAGCGGGCCCAGCGCTCGCCTCCCACCAGCGACTCGAGCAGGAACGCGAACGGCGGTCGCGCCACTTTCACGAACGCCGCGAGCGGGGTGTCGGCGTCGAGCACTACTTCGCGCACCAGCGGGACCATCCCGCCGCGCTCGGATCGGGCGAGAAACGCCGACCGGGCGTCGCTCATCTGCAGGGGAATGGGGTAGACGGGGTATGCACCGTTGCTCGGGTCGGCAGCCCGGTGGAGATTCCGCCGCGATGTGCCCACGGGTCCTCCTCCTCGCCGTCCTCCCGGCGCTGCCGCTGGCCGTCCCCGCGGCGCAGACCTGGAACTCCCCCGCGGCGGTCGACCTGGCGCAGCGCGCGATCGCACGGCGCACGCGGGCCGCTGCCGACACGACGCTGCGCGACTACAAGGCCCAGGCGCACGGCTTCCTGTTCTTTCTCGGCCAGTTCGGGGAGGGCCTGGCCGATCCCCCGCGCCTGGTCAAGGCCGACCAGCTGGAGCTGGAAGTGTACTGGAAGGCCCCGGCGAGCAGCAAGCAGCGCGTCGTCGGCTGGCGCGACCGCGCCGAGCTCCCCACCGACATCAACTACCACCGCGACCACCTCGGCATCGTCCAGAACAATTTCGGCGCTGCGATCCGCCTCGGGGAGGGGGACGAGGTGCGGGACGTGCCGCACCCGCTCTCGGCCGCGGGTCCCGCCCTGTACGACTACGCGCTGGCCGACAGCACCACGATCACATTCCCCCAGCGCGAGGTGCGCGTCGTCGCGCTGCGCGTGCGGCCCAAGGACTTCGCCGCGCCGCGCATCGTGGGCACGTTGTACGTGGACGCGGCGTCCGCGGATCTGGTGCGTCTCGCGTTCAACTTCACACCGCGCGCCTACCTCGATGCGCAGCTCGAGGACGTGAGCATCGTGCTCGACAACGCGCTGTGGGAGGGCCGGTTCTGGCTGCCCTACCGCCAGGAGCTCGAGATCCGGCGGCGGGCCACCTGGCTGGACGTGCCGGCGCGGGGGATCATTCACGCGCGCTGGGACATCGGGGGGTACGTATTCAACCTGGGGCTGGCCGCGAGCTGGTTTCAGGGGGAGGAGATCACGTTCCTTCCCAAGGCCGAGCGCGACTCGTTCCCGTGGCCGGAGCCGCTGGCCGAGGCGATTCAGACCGTCGCCGAGCCGGTGCGCCAGAGCGACCTCGAGCGGGTGCGCGCCGAGGTGGAGCAGATCGCCGGCCGCCGTGCGCTCACCGGCCTCAAAGCGCGCCGCCTCGGCGTGCGCGGCCTGTCCGACCTGGTCCGCGCGAACCGCGTCGAAGGGCTCACGCTGGGTGCAGGGTTGGTGTGGCGCGGGGGCGGCGAGCGACGCGAGCTGCGCGTCGTCGCGAGCTACGGCTTCTCCGACCGGCGCCCCAAGGGCAGCGTCGCGGCCGTCGACCGCGAGGGCCGGGGCGCGCTCGAAGCGAGCCTGTTCCGCGAAGTCCGGGATGTGGGTGACGAGCGCGTGATCGCGCCCCTGCTCAATTCGTTCGCGTCGCAGGAATTCGGCGTGGACTACGGCGATTACTACCTTGCCGACGGCGCCCGGCTGACCTACCGTCACGGCAGCGGCGTGCGCGGGGAGTGGAGCGCCGCGCTCGGGCGCGAGACGATCCGGTCGCTCGCGGTGACCGCCGAGCCTGCGAACGGCAGCTTTCGCCCTAACCCCGCTTTGGGAGGAGGAGCAAGCGGCGTCGACCTCGCGCAGCTCGCGCTGCGACGCCGCAGCGAGGGCTTCGCAGTGCGCCGTGATTTGCACTACGAGCTCGTCGCGGAAACGGGACGCGCGGACGGCGGGACCACTTACCTGCGCGTCTCCGGCACGGGGCACCTGCTGCTCCCCGCCGGCGCAACGCGGCTGCTCGTCCGCGCCTTGGGCGGCGTGGCAACCCACGAGCTCCCGGCCCACCGCAGCTTCGTGCTCGGCGGCAGGGGGACGCTGCTGGGCGACGACTTCCGGCGCTGGGGCGGCGGCCGAATGGCGCTGGCGCACCTCGAGTGGCGCGTCCCCGTGCCCTTCATCTCCCTGCGGCTCGGCCCCTACACCCGCACACCGCGGCAGCTCACCGTCGCGCCCTACGTGGCTGCGGGATGGGCCGATCGGCCGGTGCCGGGCACGCCGTGGGCGGCGACGCCCGGGACCCGGGTGACGCTCGGCCTTGGGCTCGAGTGGCTGGGTGTGTTCCGGTTCGAGGCCGGGCTGGGGGCGGAAAGCCGGCGCGTCGGCCTCGCGCTCGACGTGACGCGCGATTTCTGGGGCATCCTGTGAGTGAATCGGGCTGGACGGCGCCGCGCCGCGGGCTAGCTTTGACACGTTGACCGATGGCCGACACTAACTTCCCTGACGAATGGCTGGCGCGCTCCCTCGAGGGGGTGCTGAGCCCCGAGCTCCTCGTGGAGCTCCGGACGAAGGCACAGCCTGGCCAGACCCTGTGGGAGACGCTCGTCGCCCAGAAGATCGTGAGCGACGACCAGATCCTCACCGCTCTGTCGACGCGCTTTCGCCTGAAGCTGGCTGACGTCAAGGACGTGGACCCCGGTGTCAAGGAGAAGGTCCCGGAGCAGCTGGCCCGTCGCTATCACGTGCTGCCGCTCCGTGTCACCGATTCCTTCTTGGAGGTCGCGACCGCCAACCCGTTCGACCTGGATGCGGAGAAAACCCTGGCGTTCGCCACGGCGCGGGAGATCCGCATGCAGCTGCTGGCGCCGTCGAAAATCAACGAGAAGCTCGACGAGCTGTACCGGCCCGAGAAGGCGCTCGACAAAATGTTCCAGCAGATGGAGGGGTCGCCCGAGATGGTCCAGCTCGTGGAGGCCGGCCCGGAGGAGATCGCCGTCTCCGAGGAGCAGGCGAGCCAGCGCCCGATCGTGCGGCTGGTCGATCTGATCATCTCCGAAGCGATCCTGGCGCGCTCGAGCGACATTCACATCGAGCCCGAGGAGGGCGGCGTGGCGGTGCGGTACCGCATCGACGGCGTGCTGCGCCAGCAGATGAAGATCCCGCGCCAGGCCGGGCTGCCGCTCATCTCGCGCATCAAGATCATGTCCTCGCTCGACATCGCCGACCGGCTGCGCCCCCAGGACGGCCGGGCGCGGGTGGCAGTGAACGGCCAGCCGATCGACCTGCGCGTCTCGACCCTCCCCGCGGCGCTGGGCGAGAAGGTCGTGATCCGGATCCTCGACTCCCGCGCCACCGTCAAGACGCTCGACTCGCTGGGCTTGAGCCCGGACGAGGTCGAGGGCATCGGGCGTCTGCTGGAAAACCACGAGGGGATTCTCCTGGTCACCGGGCCCACGGGGTCGGGGAAGACCACCACGCTCTACTCCTGCATCAACCAGATCAAGAGTGAGGGTGTCAACATCGTGACGGTCGAAGACCCGGTCGAGTACCGGATGCAGGGAATCGTGCAGGTGCAGGTGCAGGAGAAGGCCGGGCTGACGTTCGCGTCGGCGTTGCGCTCGATCTTGCGTCAGGATCCCAACGTCGTGCTGGTGGGCGAGATCCGCGACCGCGAGACGGCGCAGATCGCCGTGCAGGCGTCGCTCACGGGGCACCTCGTGCTCTCCACCCTGCACACCAACGACGCGGCGAACGCCGTGACACGCCTCGTGGACATCGGGGTCGAGGCGTACAAGATCGCGGCGGCGTTGCGCGGCGTGGAGAGCCAGCGGCTGATGCGCAAGCTCTGCCCCACGTGCAAGGAAGTCTGGATGGAAGCGCCGCCCGACCGGCTGAAGCCGTGGATTCCCAAAGGGACGCCGCTGTACCGCGCGGCCGGTTGCCCCGACTGTGCGATGACGGGGTACCGGGGACGGTTTTCGATTATGGAGGTGCTCACGGTCACGCCCGAGGTCGAGAGCCGCATCGCGGCGGGCGAGCCCGCGGAGCGGATCGCGAAGGCGGCACGGCACGGCGGTATGAAATCGCTGTGGGACTCGGGGCTGGCCCACGTGCTCCGAGGCGAATCCACCGTGGACGAGCTGATGCGCGTGGTCGACGTTCCGCAGGAGGACGTGGCGGAACCCGTTCCGGCCCCCGGCGGCCGGCGCCCCTCCAGCGGCATGCCGGCGTCGCGCGGCACGCCCGCTCCGCCCGCCGGCACGTTCGCCGCGCCACCGGCGACCTCCCCGGTAGAGCCGCTCGCCGCCCATTTCGACTTGCTGGAGGAGCCGCCGAGGCCACGCGTGTCGGGGCCGCACGGTGAGCTTGCAGTAAAGGTGCTGCTGGTGGACGACGAGGACAGCCTGCGGAAGGTGATGCGTGACCTGCTCGAGCGGGACGGCTACAGCGTTTCGGAGGCCCGCGACGGAGTACAGGCGCTCGACCAAATTGACCGCGTAGGGCCGGACATCATCGTGCTCGATCTGAACCTGCCCGGGCTCGACGGCTACGGAGTGCTGTCGCACCTGCGGTCGCGCCCCGCCACCGCCTCCATCCCGGTCATCGTCCTCACCGCTAAAGGGGACGAGGATAATGAGGTGCGGGTGTTCGAGCTCGGCGCCGATGACTTCCTGACGAAGCCGTTCCGCGCCCGCGCGCTCTCGGCCCGGCTCGAAGCCGTCCTTGGGCGCCGCCGGTAGTCGCCGCCCGGCGACGACGCGCTTTCCCCTCCCCGCTGCCATGAAGCCCACCGCCGCGCCAGCGGCCGACGCCGCCCTCGCGTTGATCAAGCCGGAGGTTCGCGCCCTGACGGCCTACACCCTCGAGGCGCCCCCCGCGCCCCGGAAGCTCAACCAAAACGAGAGCCCCTTCGACGCCCCCGAGCCGGTGAGGGAGGCCGTGATCCGCGCGATGCGAGGCGAGCCGTGGAACCGCTACCCGCCGTTCAACCCCGGGGAGCTGGTCGAGCGGCTCGCCGCCCGCCACTGCTGGCTCGCCAGCGGCGTGCTGGTCGGCAATGGCTCGAACGAGCTGATTCAGGCGACGCTCGCCGTGACGGTGGGGACGGGGACCGCGGTGGTCACGCCCGCCCCCACGTTCAGCCTGTACCGCCTGCTCGTCGCGGTGTACGGCGGCCGCCACGTGCCCGTGTCGCTCACCGCGGATTTCCAGTTCGACGTGGACGCGCTGGTGCGGACGGCCCGCGACACGCGGGCGTCGCTCGTCGTCGTCAACTCGCCGAATAATCCGACCGGGACGCCGGTCCCCGACGGCGCGGTGGCGCAGCTGCTCGCCGAGACCGGCGCGCTGATCATGATGGACGAGGCGTACCAGGACTTCGGCGGGCCTACGGCCGTGCCGCTCCTCAAAGACCACCCGCGCCTGGTGGTGCTGCGCACGTTCAGCAAGGCGATGTCCCTCGCGGGGCTGCGCTTCGGGTACGCGCTGGCGCACCCGGCGGTGGCGGCGGAGATCATCAAGGCCCGGCTGCCCTACAACGTGAATCGGGTGACGCTCGCCGCCGCGCACGCGGCGCTCGACGCCGCCGACCTCCTGGCCGAGCGCACGCGGGCGGTGCGGCGCAGTCGGGAGCTGCTGGAGCGCCGGCTCGCGGGCGTCCCGGGTCTCCGCGCCTTTCCCTCGGCCGCCAACTTCGTGCTCATCCGATGCGAGGCGCGGCCCGCGGCGGAGGTGTTCCGCCGGCTGGTCGAGGAGTACGGGATTCTCGTGCGCGATGTGTCGGCGGGCCCCGGCCTGGACGGCTGCCTGCGAATCACCGCCGGTACCGACGAGGACGTCGAGGCGGTGGCTGCGGCGTTGAGCGCGATTCTCGCATGAGCCGCAGCGCGGACGTGAACCGCAAGACCAAGGAGACCGAGGTTCGCGTGCGCCTGACACTCGACGGCTCGGGCCGGGCCGACCTCGCGACCGGGATCGGCTTCTTCGATCACATGCTGGAGGCATTGGCCCGGCACGCGCTATACGATCTCGAGGTCCGCGCTAGCGGCGATCTGCACGTCGACCAGCATCACACGGTGGAGGACGTGGGCATCGTGCTCGGTCAGGCGCTGTCGCAGGCGCTGGGCGAGCGGCGTGGCATCCGGCGCTACGGGGACGCCACGGTTCCGCTCGACGACGCGCTGGCCCGGGTGGTCGTTGACGTGAGCGGGCGGCCGTACCTCGCCTACCACGCCGAACCTCCGACGTGGCAGAAGCTCGGGGACTACGACGTCGCCCTCACGCCCGAGTTCTTCCGCGCGCTCGCGACCCACGGCGGGCTCACCCTGCACGTCGATCTGCTGCGGGGCCAGAACGCGCATCATGTCGTGGAGGCCGTCTTCAAGGCTGCGGCGCGGGCGCTCGGTGACGCGACGAGCCTCGACCCCCGCGTGCAGGACGTGCCGTCCACGAAGGGAGCGCTGTAGGTGATCGCCGTAGCCGACTACGGGGCGTCGAACACCCAGAGCGTGCTGCGGGCGCTGCGCGCCGTGGGCGGCGAGGCGCCCCTCCTCACCACGGACGCAGATACAGTGCGCCACGCCGAGCGCGTGGTCCTGCCGGGCGTCGGCAACTTCGCAGCTGCGAGACGGCGCCTCGACGAGACCGGGCTGGGCGAGGCGATCACGGAGGTGGCGCGCGCCGGCCGCCCCGTGCTTGGCATCTGCCTCGGGTTGCAGCTCTTCCTCGCCGAGAGTGAGGAGGCGCCCGGCGTCGCGGGACTGGGGTTGCTCCCGGGGCGCGTGGCGCGGTTCCAGACCCAGCTGCCGGTGCCGCACGTGGGCTGGGCACGCGTGCGGCTCACGGCGGGCGGCAAGGCCCACGCGGCGCTGGCGCCGGCATTCGGAAGCGGTGGCGACGAAGCGTTTTTCTACCACGTCCACAGCTACCATCCCGCCGATGTGGACGCGGCGCGCGCTCTCGCCGAGGCCGAGTATGGCTCGGCGTTTCCCACGATTGTCGGAGCGGAGAACGTGCTGGGCGTGCAATTTCATCCCGAAAAGTCGCAGGCGGCGGGGCTGGCGTTGCTGCGCGGCTTCGCGTGCTGGACCCCATGACCGAGGCGCGCGTTGCGTTCGTCGACGTCTACGTGCTGCGACAGGCCCCTCGCCCCGCCCCCCCCGCCCAACCAGGCGTCGAGGTCCTGGTGCTGCGCCGCGGCCCCGCCGGCCGCTCTCCCGGCTCGTGGGAGACAGTGCACGGCACCGTCGAGCCCGGCGAGACGCCGGTCGCGGCGGCGCTGCGCGAGCTGCGGGAGGAGACCGGCTACGAGCCAGTGCGGCTGTACAACGCCAGCCGGGTGGAAGCGTTCTACCGTCACCGCGTCGACCAAGTGGCGCTCGGTCCCGTCTTCGCGGCGTTCGTGGATCCCGGGGCCGCCCCACGGGTGTCGGCAGAACACGACCGGGCCGAGTGGCTCGCGCCGTCCGCGGCCGCCGCGCGGCTCGCCTGGCCCCGGGAGCGCAGAGCACTGGATGACATTTTGTCAATCCTGGGGGGCGGGGACGGGGGCTTGCTGGATGACGTGCTGCGCGTATGCTAGCGCGGCGGCTCATCCCCTGTCTGGACGTGGCCGGGGGGCGGGTCGTGAAGGGGGTGCACTTCCGGGAGCTGCGGGACGCGGGCGACCCGGCGGAGCAGGCCGCGCGCTACGACGCCGAGGGGGCGGATGAGATCGTCTTCCTCGATATCGCGGCGAGCCACGAGGAGCGCGGGACCCTCATCGATTTGGTGAGCCGCGTCGCTGACAGGCTGTTCGTTCCGTTTAGTGTTGGAGGCGGGATCCGCAGCGTGGCGGACGCGCGGCAGGTGCTCCGCTCGGGGGCGGACAAGGTGGCCGTCAACACCGCCGCGGTGCGCGATCCCGCGCTCGTGACCCGCCTGGCCGACGAGTTCGGGCGCCAGTGCGTGATCGCCGCGGTCGACGCGAAGCGCGGGGGAGGGGCGAGGGGGAAGCGGGATGGGTGGGAAGTCATGGTTCGGGGGGGACGCGAGCCCACCGGACTCGAAGCCGTGGAGTGGGTGGTGCGACTGCAAGACCTCGGAGCGGGGGAGATCCTGCTGACCTCGATGGATACCGACGGCACCCAGCACGGCTACGACCTTCCTCTCACCCGGGCCGTCGCGCAAGCGGTGCGGATTCCCGTGATCGCCTCCGGCGGGGCGGGGACGCTCGAGCATCTCGCCGCGGCGCTCGACGCCGGCGCACACGGCGTACTCGCGGCGACGCTGTTCCACTATCGCGGCACCACGGTCCCCGAAGCCCGCGCCTATCTGGCGAGTCGCGGCTACCCTGTGCGGCCGTGAACCCCTTCTATCACCGCATCTACCGGGTCGTGCGGCACATCCCCAAGGGCCGTGTGGCGACCTACGGCGTGGTGGCGCGCCTCGCCGGGCGCCCGGGCGCGGCGCGCACCGTCGGGTGGGCGCTCTCCGCGCTCCCCGAGGAGAGCGACGTGCCGTGGTGGCGGGTGCTCAACGCGGCGGGTCGCATCTCGCTCTCGGGCGCGGATCACGGCTCGGTGGTGCAGCGCGCGCTGCTGCTGCGGGAAGGGGTGAAGTTCGCGGCCGGTGGCGCGGTGAACCTGGCCGTGTTCGGTTGGCCCGCCGAGGCCTACGATAGCGTGGCGGCCGCCAATCCGCGCGCCGCCGCGTCACGTCATGCGCGGAGATCCAGGGGCTTGCGGACGTAGCCCAGGTCCACGGGTCAGGTCGTGAACAGCACGCCGAACGCGCCGCCGCTCCAGAGCTCCCGCAGCTCCCAGGACGAAGTCTACGCCGCGTGGCTTAAGGAGCCGGAGCGGTTTTGGGCGGAAGCCGCCGACGCGGTTCAATGGTACCAGAGATGGGAGCGCGTGCTCGATGCGTCGCGGCCCCCGTTCTACCGTTGGTTCCCGGGGGGCGTGGTCAACACCTGTTACAACGCCCTCGATTGGCACGTCGCGCATGGCAGGGCCGACCAGCCGGCGCTCATCTACGACAGCCCGGTCACGGGATCCATCCGGACGTTCACGTATCGCGAACTCCTGACTGAGGTGGCTCGCTTCGCTGGGGTACTGATCGGACAGGGCGTCGGCCGGGGCGACCGGGTCATCATCTACATGCCCATGGTCCCGGAGGCGGCGATCGCGATGCTCGCGTGCGCGCGGATCGGGGCGATCCACTCGGTTGTGTTTGGAGGCTTCGCTTCTCACGAGCTGGCAGCCCGCATTAGTCACGCCGAGCCGAAGCTGATCGTTTCTGCATCGTGCGGCATCGAGGTGAATCGCCTCATTCCCTACAAGCCGCTGCTCGACAAGGCGATTGAGCTCGCCTCGGTGCAGCCGCGCCACTGCATCATCCTGCAACGGCCTCAAGACGCTGCCCCGATGGTCTCCGGGCGTGACCTCGACTGGTCGGAGCTCATGGCGAGCGCGCAGCCGGCGGAGTGCGTTCCCGTCGCCGCGACCGATCCGCTCTACATCCTCTACACGTCGGGCACGACGGGGATGCCGAAGGGCGTCGTTCGCGACAACGGCGGCCACCTTGTGGCGCTCAAGTGGAGCATGACGCACATCTACGGCGTGGCGCCCGGAGAGGTCTACTGGGCCGCCTCCGACCTCGGCTGGGCTGTGGGCCACTCCTACATCGTCTACGGTCCGCTGTTCAATGGGAACACCACGGTCCTGTATGAGGGGAAGCCCGTCGGCACGCCCGATCCTGGCGCCTTCTGGCGCGTGA
>Ga0209375_1000455_pt1 | contig 35088 bp, 29 predicted proteins | sample GraSoiAngelo_131_FD_185888 | JGI IMG/M metagenome (GOLD analysis project Ga0209375, IMG submission 185888) | Grasslands soil microbial communities from the Angelo Coastal Reserve, California, USA - 14_0929_02_30cm (SPAdes) (version 2) | ecosystem: Environmental > Terrestrial > Soil > Grasslands ...
AAGGCGGCATTTGATTCCATAATGCGAATACCCGGTGGAAGCGTGGTGGAAAGGGCAGGAATGGACTGCAAATAGTGGCTCACGACGGAAAGCACATCGCTCGAAGTGGCAAAGTCGAGGAACGACGGATATCTCTCCGAATCCTCCGGCGTACAGATATCTTGAGTGTAGCTTCGATAAGCGCCCTTGGACGAACGCCGCTCTCCAGAACGTTCGGCGATAATTTTGTCCGAATCCTCCAACACACGATCGAGGTGGGGGAGGGACATTGAGGTTTCGAGAGCCCAACCGTCTTTCATCTCGATGGGCGGCCGACTCAATCCACCGTTTTCCTCGAGCAGGGTAGCTAATTGGGTTTGATACAAGACCCTGCGCCAGCGGTCTTGGTGGCCGAACTTGAGCCGGTTGTACAAATGAGCCAGGCGCATCGTGTTCGCGATACCGAGGCGCGACATGTGGTTTGCCTGGAGTCGTGCCGCGATCGGACGAAAAAACCTGGCGTGGAGCCGTCTTGCAGTCGCACGAATGAAGATGTCGAGTTTAGAGTTGCTCATAAGATTTACGCCAAATATACCGACTGCATGCGAGTGAAGAACTCGCGATTGGCGGGGCCATGTTCCGCGGGGCCGATTCCGGAAGCTTTCCAGCCCCCGAATGGCAAATCCACGGCTGCATTGGCTGTGGAACTGTTAATCTTGAGAATTCCGGCGCGCGCCCGTCGGAGAAAATCTTCGATCTGCTTCGGCGAGATGGTAAAAACGGCGGCAGCCAAACCTTGCTTCACACCGTTGCACAGCGAGATCGCTTGGTCCCAATCCCCTGCTTGCTGCACGACGAGTACTGGACCGAACGTTTCTTCCTGGACGATTTCCGCGCTTGGATCATCGCAACACACAATGGTAGGTTCCAACCACGCGTCGCCCCATGCTCCGTCCAATTTTCCCGAGGGGGTAATAACTCGAAACGCGGCGGCTCGCGCCCGATCGATTACTGCTTTCACGCGATTGCGGGATGCGGAAGAAATGAGCGGACCAATTTGCGTTTTCTCGTCCGCGGGGTCGCCCAAAATCAAGCGACGAGACGCCATGACCAATTGATCGAGAAAAACATCGTAAATACTCGAGTCGACAATAGCCCGACGGTTTGCGGTGCAGCGTTGACCTGCAAACGCAAAAGCCCCTTCCGTGATGCTCGCAGCCGCAGCGGTAAGCTCGACATCTCCCCAAACGATGCTCGCATTATTCCCGCCGAGCTCGGCTTGCAACGGAATATGACGCGCAGCGCAAATTTCCTGCGCCGCTCGTCCCGCTTTCAACGAACCCGAAATGGTCACCGCGTCCGAGGCAGCCATTAACTGGCGGGCGGTTTGATCGCTGCCGCACAAAACTTGTAACACTTTCGGCTGGCCAGTTGCGATCGCGAAAAGCTCCGCTGTTTTCTTTGCAATTCGCGAGCCGGGAACGGCCGGTTTCCAGATGACCGCATTTCCGTAAAGCAGAGCAGGAACAATCTTGCCGACCGGAATTGCAAGGGGGTTGTTGAAAGGTCCGATCAATCCGATGACTCCGAGCGGCTCGCGTCGATAGCCCGTTTTCTTCAGTATGCGATCCTGTTTTGGTTCGATCTGTTTGGCTGCTGCGCCGATGAGAGCAATCGCGCGCGCCACTTCATCATATGCATAACGAACAGGTTTGCCGATATCCTCGACGAGAAGATCGACGAGTACACTTTCATGTTGCTGTAGTTGGCGGCCAAAGGCTTGCAGCAACCTTAGCCGCTCATCGACACCAACTCGCCACCAAAACTCGAAAGTTTCTCTGGCTACCGCGACTGCAGCGGCAATATCCGATTTTTGTCCCGCCGCCAATCGCCATCTACGTTGGCAGTTCTGGGGGGAGCTGTGAGTGACAACCCCGAGCTCTGTATCGACCAATAATTCGCCCAACTTTGCCGCGCCTGCAGCAATTGCCGCTGAAATCTCGTCCGAACTCCGAAAGATCACAGATCGTTCCTGTAGGTACCGCTTTGAGATTGCGGCATGCACCGGATCATTGCTCGCGGTGGAATCCTCGGCGACAACAACGCTGTAACCCTTCGCGTAAGCATCAAGGGCAGTCGCGCGCACACACGCGTGCAAGTGCACGCCAGCGATGATCAGCGTATCCGCATTGAGCTCGTGCAAAACCGAATCAAGCTGTCCTGTGGAAAAGGCACTGAAAAATATTTTATGGATGATCGTTTCTTTCTTGTGCGGACGAAGCACATCGGGACAAGCGTGGCCCGCAGAACCCTCAAGGCACATCCAGTCGCCGTTCTTTTTTCGATGCGGCATGCGGTTATCAGCCGACTTATTGACCGTGCTCCAAACATGGACGACTGGGACTGCGCCCGTGCGGCATGTATTCAGCAGATCGGCTGCGGCAGCGGCAATGCTGGCGGGGTGCGGCTCTAAATCGCCAGCGCGCAGGAAATCATTCTGCAGATCAACTAGTAGCAGAACGGGCTTCATTCTGGGCGGACCCCGGCGCTCTTGATCTCGTGTGCCACCAACTCCGCGAATTGCCGCGTGCCCGCGACTTTACAGCCGGGTTCGCTCAAGTCCGCGGTTCTCCAGCCGGCGCGCCAAAGCGCTCGCACCGAATCCTCAATCAAGCGGGCTGCCGAACCGAAACCGAAGCTTTGTCGCAGCATCATTGCCAGAGAAAAAATCTGGCCGACCGGATTGGCCGTATCTGTTTCCGCCCGATCATGAGCGGCTCCGTGATTGGTCTGGTAAACCGCGCCGCCGTCCGCAGCGTAGCTGGCCCCAAAAGTCAGGCCGCGCGATCCGGCTAGAACGCCGCCAAGGTCAGCAAGAATATCGCCAAAACAATTTGACGCGACGATGACATCGAACCTTTCAGGTTCTTGGAGCAATTTGTAGGCGGCATAATCGATATCGAGCAAGGAAAGCTTCACCCCCGAGGCTCCAGCGACCTCGAGCGCGCATCCGCGCCAAAGCGAATGAATAACGGGGAGACCGGAATTTTTGCTGATCACCGCGAGAGCATTTTGTCTTTTGCGTGCCGCCGCTACCGCAACTTCCAAAACCGCTCGCACTTGTTTTTCCTTATGAACAAACGTGTGCAGAATTTCCCGACCGTCTTCGCCAGACGCTTCGACCGAAATTCCTTGATAAATGTCTTGCAAATTTTCGCGCACAAGCAAAATGTCGAGCGGCTTCGCGGGGAGTTTTATTCGGCACACGTCGCGTAATTCGGGATACGAGCGCAACGGATTGAGTTTATAGTAGAGTTCGAACCGACGGCGCATGTCGTAAACGAATCGACCTCCTGCCGCACCGGCCATGATCGCGCCACCGTCCGCGAAGATTTCGCGACAAAACTGGGCTACTTTATCGGTAAGAAACTCACCCGTGCGTTTAGCAGACAGGGAACCAATGTCACCTCCGGTTTTGATACAGAGGTTGAGACGGCAGGTTTCCGCCACAGCATCCAGCACGTTGCAAGCAGCATCGATCAACTCCGGTCCACTGCCTTCCCCCCTCAAAATTCCGACAACGAAAGGCCGCACGTTTGGTCTCCAGTCAACCCGTTAGATAACATGTAAGAGCGCGGGCGAGTCGCTCAACTCACCCGAGCCATGCAATATCGTAATAACATTGAGTTGTCCTCATACGAGGAAACCCGCTGCCAGCTTAGTGGCAGCAAAACCGTGATCAAGCTTAGAAATCGATGTGCATCAGGACTTTTATGTGGTGGTGGTGCAGGAGGGCGGCGCTAATCCTAAGCTGGCGCAGCGTTTTCAAAAAAGAAGCGTTCCTGCGCTGGGCGGCAAAAGCTGGGCCGTTCCAGAGCCGACGTGCCGCATCAGCCGCGGTGGCTCAGAATGCCACTCAGCCGCCGCCGGCTGCATGGCAGCGAGCAGACCGCGAACTTTTGCTAATGCGGCGCGCCAGGACGGATAATATGACCTCGTCCGCACGGCCTCGACAAACGGCCGCAGGTCGAAATTCTCGAAGATTCGGCCCGCGTAGTCGGTGGCCTTGTCGAGCGTCTGCAGACGCCGGTAGCGAATCTGGTTCTGTCCGTACGCGTAGCTTATGCATTCGACGGCCGCCCCTGCGGACGGTCTTTCCGGGCTCGTCTTCATAGGTAAAATAGCGGGTGAAGGGAATCGAACCCTCGCGTGCAGCTTGGGAAGCTGCCGTTCTACCATTGAACTACACCTGCAGCGCGATTTCCGATTTTAGATTTTCGATTGCCATTTGCAAGCCGCGAACAATCATTGCAAGAAATTACGGTGGTCAGAGTCTGTGTATACGTTTGTTCCCGCTCGTTGCCCTGAGTTCTGTCTTTCCCGAATGACCAAGCGATCACGCCTGTTGTTATTCCGACGTCGCCATTGGTCGCGGTAGCGAAATTGGTTGTCAAATCGGGATAAGTCGATGTGACTGCAACATTTTTGTAATTGGTGTCGATGGCAATTCGACACAATTCTCGTTAAACGGTAAACCACACAAGAAGAAAACGCACATGGTAGAATGCTACAGATTCTCACGTATCTCTTGGCCTTTTACGTCGTCATCAAAGGAATCGAGATTCTCCAAATTGCCCTTGCTTCGCCACGGCAGGATCGCAGCTGGATTATCGTTTTAGGAGTCCTCGTCCTTGGAGCTTGCATCATCACCGCCTTTGTTTTCGTTGCGATGCAAGATCATCAGGCATCATCGGTTGGTAGTCACAACTTGCCTAGCTATTGAATCCAACAAGTACCGTTGCGACGTTTTACCGCGAAGATTCACGCGTGTTCGAGTTCGTCGTTCACGGACTGCGCGGGAATTGGTAAACACGCTCCGGTTTGAAACGTCGGTTACACTAGAGAGATGCATACTTACGAAGTTCACCTGCGCAAAGATCATCGCGGCATCGGTATTTCGGCGTCCCGAAGACACCCCAGAATTGCCTGCGGTTCAATTCGCGGTGTAGATTGCAATGCTTGTAATGCCGATTCGACGTGAACCTCCTAAGTCACTGATGCTCACGATCAACACGATCTGGTACGAGACTCCGAGCCTAGTCCGATGCGGCAAGAATGGAGGACAAGGTTGAAGCGATACGTATCCGCAGGGCCATACATTATACTGAGTATTTTGATCCTGGCCGCCCTGCTCCGACTACTCCAGCTGGGAAGTGAAAGCCTCTGGTGGGACGAAGCCGTAACCGTGGCCATTGTTCGCTTGGATTGGGGGGCTTTCTGGAAGGTGTTATCTCATTTCGAAGCGAATATGGGACTGTACTATTGCCTGCTTCGTCTCTGGGTTAACCTGGGCGAAAGTGAATTCGTTCTCAGGAGCCTTTCCGCTTTGACAGGTGTGTTGGGCGTGGGCCTGGTGTATGTGCTTGGGAAACGGTTGTTTGACACAAAGGTGGGTCTTATCGGGGCTGCGCTCCTCGCGACAAACTCCTTTCATATCCAATATTCACAGGAAGCCAGAGCATACAGTTTAATGGTACTCCTGACCGCCCTTTCGTCTCTGTTTTTCCTTAGGGCTATTGAGCATTCATCGCGAAATGACTGGGCAGGATATATTCTGACTGCTACGCTTGCTGTCTATACGCATTTCTTCAGCGTGTTAGTACTGGGGTCTCATTGGGTCTGGCTGATATTGGTGCGCCGACGGAATATACCTTGGCGTGGATTCCTCGTAGCCGTTCTTGCGATCGGCATGCTCTTGGTTCCCCTTGCCATATTTGCCCTGGCTCGGGGGACGGGCCAAATATCCTGGATTCCTAGGACTAGGCCCCACGACGTTTACTGGCTTTTTAATTCCTTGGTAGGAGGGGGAAAGCTTCTCCTCCTGGCGTATTTTGTTCCCTGCAGCATTGCCCTCCTGTGTGCATTGAAAGCATGGGTTCAATGGAAAGAGTTATCTAAGACTTGGAGCTACGCTTTCTTGTTGAGTTGGCTCTTTGTCCCCTTGGTGATCGGGATTGTTATTTCCTTGTGGCAGCCAGTATTACGCGATCGGTATTTCATTATATGCCTCCCGCCCTTAGTGCTGCTGGTGGCCGTGGGGCTCTCCCAGGTCCGTCCCAGTTGGATCTCTGTTGTCAGTCTAATTGTTCTGTTGGCGCTGTCAGCTCGGGCTGATTTTAGATATTATTCTCATCCGCATAAGGCAGACTGCAGGGGAGCAACTGCATACGTGGTTTCCCACGCCTTACCGAAGGATGGGATGCTTTTCTATCCTGGTAGTGCGCGCTTCGAATTTGATTACTATGTCCGGCGCTTGAATCCGGAGGCCCAAACGTGGCAGATCGTCTTTCCAGAGCCTTACGACTGGATGCGGGGAGAGGCCATGTGGCAACCAAGCGACTCCATGGTCAGGACGATACCTAAGGGTTACGAGCGGGTGTGGCTCGTTCTCTGGCGTATAAAACCCAACGACTTGAAGTACTTGGAGCCAATCCGACAGATTCAAACGATCTTGCAGGCTAACTTTCCACATACGAGAGAGCAAGAATTCCCAGGCGTGAAGCTAGTACTGTACCAGCAGAAGTGATGGGCGTGAATAGTTTTGTACTATAGCTAAATGCGGCGCTTTGAGATACCACCCGACGATTCTATTTCCGCAAAAGCAGTCAACTTTTCATCCGCACGCACAATGAAGCGTTGACCGCCGCCGCGATGCGTGTCAGCAACCCAGATCCTTCACCCGCGAGAATTGTTGAGACGCAGCCATCAACGCGAACAGGACGCTGGATGATTCACGCCGCTTTGTGATTGAATTCGGATGAAGAGCCCGCCTCCAACTTAGTTTGTGCCGAGGTTTATCGACTGCGAGTGGACCTCTCCCAGGATCAGGTCGGCGGCTCGCCATGCCATCGCCATGACTGGCCCATTCGTATTGCCGGACACAAGCGTCGGCATTATCGAGCAATCGACGACGCGCAGACCCGAGACACCGCGAACGCGAAGCATTGGATCCACAACCGCCATAGAATCTTGTCCCATACGGCAAGTACCTGCGTAATTGCAAGCTCCCGCCCCGAATTGGCGACAGACATTGATGATTTCCTCCTCAGACAAGCAGCTATGGCCAGGAAAGATTTCCTCACCGAGATACTCGCGAAGCAACGGCTGGCGAAGGAGGTCGCGCGCGTAACGGATCATGTGGACAGTCAACTTCCGATCGTACTCGGCGGATAGGAAGTTTCCGTGAATCTCGGGAGGAGCTGCTGGGTCATCGGAGCGAATCATGACCGTTCCCTGGCTTTCCGGTCGGAGCGAACGGACGGTGCATTGCAACGTGGGTACAGAGTCAACAGGTCTGGGGCCGGGGATGCCCATTAAGAGTTCGGCATCCGGGCGGAGAGCGCCCGGCATCGCTTTGATGAACGCACCGACTTCGTTAGCAGCGGTGGAGAGAAAGCCAGTACGACACACCAGATATCGAAGGGCACTCATCCACAGCCTGACTCCTGCACGCGGCGGGCTACGACCCGAGGCTCCAACGAGCCGGTACCGCAGGCGCAGTCCCCAGTGATCGCGCAGGTTGGCCCCCACACCTGGGCTGCCGCAAACTACGCGGATTTTGAGCAAGCGAAGGTGATCGGCTGGGCCAATCCCGGAGAGTTGGAGAACCTTTGGTGATTGGAGCGCTCCCGCGCAGAGAATGACCTCTTTCTCTACACGCAACTCCTGGTGCTTGCCGTTCGTGGTCGCTGTGATCCCAACCGCCCGGGTCCCGTCGAAGATGATTCGCGTAGCGAACGTGCCGGTAGCGATTGTTAGATTCGCTCGTTGCTTAATCGCCGGCGCTAGGAACGCATTGACAGCGCTGACGCGTCGGCCGTCTTTGATCGTGGTAGGGAAAAAGCCTATGCCCTCCTGATCGATCCCGTTGAGATCGTGCCGCCGCGGCAGGCCGAGTGTGACTCCAGCTTGAATGATTGCCTCGCGCACCGGGCCTCCATGTTGCGGGCAGGAAATATGCAACGGACCACCGACCCCGCGCGTTTCGCTCTCGCCGAACTCATGATCCTCAATCTTTTTGAAACAGGGAGCAATATCCCGCCAGCTCCAGCCTGGGACGCCGGCAGCAGCCCAATCATCGTAATCTTGTGGCTGGCCCCGTACGTAGAGCATACAGTTAATCGAGCTCGTGCCGCCAAGAACCTTGCCGCCCATGAGGGAGCCGCACCATTCACCGCGATCAGCCGCCGCAGAGACTGGGAAGTGCCACATTAGTCGCGGATCGCGAAGAGTTCTGAGATATCCCCTAGGCATATGGATCAACCAGCTTTTGTCCTGAGGTCCTGCCTCAATCAGGAGGACTGACGTCTCGGGGTTTTCTGACAGCCGGTAAGCGAGCACACATCCGGCCGAGCCGGCGCCAATAATTACGTAGTCATGGGAGATCGCGCGCATTCTTTCTTCCGTGATGCGTCGGGTCGGTTACAGCTCGATGCTGGCCGCTGCCAGCTACCGTCCCGGGTAAGTCTCGTAGCAACATTGCCGAGAGTTCCCCTTCGAGAAGTGTTAGGAATGTCGGCTGTCATCGAAAAGACCAACAATGAAACTATGCCGCGTAATTCAACGCAAGAGAACAATGCTAGCTATGTTGATTGAGCTCGGGCGCCGACTCATCGTTGATCATTGACAACGTTTGCTGAGGTTTGATGCTCAGCGGGAGGGGGTAACAGCGACCGATAACTACTGATCCCAGTGAAACCTCCGTGGTAATACCACGTTCGGACGAAGGTGCACAAATCGGGCTTACTGCTTCGCGTTCGTGTGAAACGGATGCGATCAGTTGAATCAATTTGGACGATGAACCCAGCCTTCAACTAATTTGTCTGGACGTTTATCGACCGCGAGCGGACCTCTCCCAGAATCAGGTCGGCCGCTCGCCATGCAGTCGCCATGACTGGCCCATTCGTGTTGCCGGACACAAGCATCGGCATGATCGAGCAATCGACAACGCGCAGACCCGAGACGCCGCGAACGCGAAGCATTGGATCGACGACCGCCATCGGATCTTGTCCCATCCGGCACGTGCCAACAAAATGCGTGCCCGGCGCCCCGAACCGCCGGCACGTGTTGATGATCTCTTTCGGAGTGTCGCAGTAACGGCCGGGAAAGGTTTCCTCGCCCAAGTGTTTCCGAAGAATTGGCTGACAAAGGAGCCGGCGCGCGAAGCGAACCATGTGGACGGTGAGCTGCCGATCATACTCGGCGGAGAGGAAGTTTGGATATATCGCCGGATGAGCGGTTGGGTCGGCTGAGCGAATCAAAACGGAGCCCTGACTTTCCGGTCGGAGCGAATGGACGGCGCATTCCAGCGTTTGTGGGGATTCAACCCCCCCCGCGGTGCCCGGGATGCCGATCGAGAGTTGGGCATCCGGGCGGGAAGCGCCCGGCATAGCCTTGATAAATGCACCGAGTTCGGAGGCAGTGGTGGAGAGGATGCCGGTTCGAAAGGTGAGATATCGAAGAGCGCTGAGCCACAATCTGAGGCGTCTGAGTCGCCGCTTTTGACCTGAGGCTCGAAGAAGCGGGTATTGCAGACGCAGGCCCCAGTGATCGCGCAGATTGTCACCCACACCCGGACTGTCACAGATCACCGGCAGATTAAATGATCGAAGGTGATCAGCGGGTCCAATGCCAGAGAGTTGGAGAATTTTCGGTGACTGGAGCGCTCCTGCGCAGAGGAGCACCTCGCCGTCTGCGCGGAATTGTTGCAAGCTGCCGTTTATGGCGCACTCAGCGCCAACGGCACTACTCCCCTCGAAGAGAATACGGGTGACGGTGGCGTCGGTGAGGATAGTCAGATTTGCTCGTCTCTTTATCGGTGTTAGAAACGCTCGGGCAGCACTGACGCGTCGACCGTGCTCGATCGTCGTGGGAAAATACCCGATCCCTTCTTGGTCAATTCCGTTGAGATCATCCCGCCGCGGTAGGCCGAGGGCGATTCCGGCTTGAATGATTGCCTCGCGCACCGGGCCTCCATGTTGCGGGCAGGAAATATGCAACGGACCACCGACCCCGCGCGTTTCGCTCTCGCCGAACTCGTGATCCTCAATCTTTTTGAAACAGGGAGCAATATCACGCCAGCTCCAGCCTGGGACGCCGGCAGCAGCCCAATCATCGTAATCTTGTGGCTGGCCCCGTACGTAGAGCATACAGTTAATCGAGCTCGAGCCACCAAGAACCCTGCCCGCCATGAAGAAGCTGCTCCACTCCCCCCAGTCACCCTTCGCAAAGGCGGGGAAGTGCCACGTCAATCGCGGATCGCGAAGGGTTCTGCGGTACCCCCTAGGCATATGAATCAACCAGCTATTGTCCTCAGGACCTGCCTCGATTAAAAGAACTGACGTGTCCGTATTGGCGGAGAGACGATGTGCGAGCACGCATCCGGCGGAGCCGGCGCCGATGATTATGTAGTCATAGGATATCATGCTCATTGGCTCCCGTGTGGCTTGGATCTGTTTAGCGCGATACGTTCGCAAGCACCCACATAGGGAATTGTCGTTAGAGCCATTCGCTCCCACGGTTCGGAATACCCATGACTATACCATCGAGTGAGTGTGCTCAAGAGTTACCGGCATGGTTCATTCACGCGCCAAGGTAATCACGTCACCCCGCCTGATTGGAAAATCCTAACACAGCCGACCGAACGGCAGCACCTCCGAAATCAGATCGACATTAGTGGTCACATCCCCTAAAAGCAGGCGCCGCAGCAACAGGGCGCGCAGCGAATGGCATGGATTAAGATTACCCGGAATGATCTGTTCGAGGGAAGCCACATGCCATTCGCCACAATTAACAGAAACCACTTTCGTTTCGATTGGCAGTTTGTTCGGCAGGCTTCTTTAGGTCCTAAATATCGAGTCACAATATTCATTGATTGAACAGAAGCGGAAAGACATGCACGGCGGGTTATATTGTTCAAATTTGCCGAAGCCCCGACGATCACCGTCACTGGTAAAGCATTCTTCGACATTGACGATGCCTGGTAATCATGAACGTGTGCAGAAGTCGTCGATGGTACCCGTGCTACTCTGTTTCAATCGAACCGTAAAAGCGATTCCGGCGTCGCAAAATCCAATGGTGACTCCGGGCTGGAATGGTGGCGAAGTTGTGGGCGATCGCTGACAGCGCCGTGATCCAGTTGCGCGGATGAGCCGTTATTATAAACCACGTTTTCAAGCGCGGGATTTGCCAGAAGCGGCTGCGGCGTTTGATGCCGTTGTGCGCCGCCGCATGCTGCCGTATTGGTACGACACAGCGTTAGATCGGATCGATGGCGGCTATCGATTCTCCGATCGGCACCTCTCTTGGCACAGGCTGCTGCGCGCTGCGCGTAATCGACGGGCGTGGATGGTCTTAGGCGGGGGGCTGCGCCTGCCCGCTCAGCCTCGCGTGAAACACATCGTGCCGCATACACGAACGCTGTGGACTTTTGCGCACGCACATTGCTGGGGTTACAGTGATAGCGTACGTGACTATCTGCAAGCCGCCGCACACGGGTACGATTTTTTAACTCGCCGGATGTGGGACGCCCAGGACGGGGGCGTATATTGGACGGTCTCGTCATCCGGGCAGCCGCAGGATTCTCGGAAGTTTCTGCTGGCACAGGGGTATGTCATATATGCGCTGACGGAATATCATCGCGCCAGTGGATTGGCCGAACCTCTGTCGCGTGCGCTGGGATTGTTTCACCTCGTGCAAGAAAAAATGCGGGATGTCCAACACGGCGGTTGGCTGGAGCACGTGACAGCAGATTTTCGCCCGCTGGCTTTTGTGGGCGTCAATGCGCCCGGCTCAATTCTCGAAAAGATTGGATTGAAATGCGGCAACACAACAATGCACTGGCTGGAGGCGCTCTCGGAGCTTTACCAACTTACTGGTGACGCTGAAGTCCGCGCCGCGCTTGAAGAAACCATAGACATTGCAACGACAAAATTCTATACACTGGATCTCGCTGCGCGCTGCAATTTACGTACGCCCGATTGGCAGCACGTGGCGTTTAAGGGGGACCAAGGATTTTCTAGTGGACACGATCTGGAGTTCGCGTGGCTGCTCTTGCGCGCGCAGCGATTCTTGAACGTGCCGTTGGCGTGGCAAAGGTTGGAAGAACACCTAAACTATGCACTGCAATTCGCTTTCGACGAACGACGGGGCGGTTTTTTTGACAATGCGTCAGTAGGCTACCGAGCGTTCGGCGAAAAAATATGGTGGGTTCAAGCCGAGGGTTTGTCCGCCCTGACAGAGGCGTTGACGGGTGCGCAGGCGCATCCAGCGATGCCGGACTACAAATCCAGTACGCTGCGCCTTCTGGCTTGGATTTGGAATCAGCAAATGCTCGGCGACGGCGTGTGGATTTGGAGCACGGATGCGCGCGGCAGTATTAGCAATTGGGTTAAGGCAGGAGAGTGGAAAGACCCATATCACGAAATCCGTGCGCTGTGCAGATTCGTCTCGGCATTTGCGCCGCAGCGGCGACGGAAAGCGATTCCCCGTGCGAGCGGATGAAAAGCTGATAGCATTTCTCGACTTGGAATCCGCGATAAGCCCCTATACATCATGTATAGATTCACGGAGCACGGGCAAGGATAGCGAACGTATCCTTGCGCAGATAGTTCCTGCGGATGGCCTTTTGGAGGAATCGCGCGATGATGGTCCCCTGTTCTAAGCACTCTCTCAGCAAGGAAAAAAACTAGTCAAATTTTCCTATCGTGTCGTTCTTCTAAGCGATAGAAGATCGCATCCATCACGCCAGTTCCGGTAGGGGAGCCGGACTCATGGTAAAGAGGATCCTGCGAGGATTAGGTCAGCGGCTCGCCATGCAATCGCCATGACTGGCCCATTCGTGTTGCCGGACACAAGCATCGGCATGATCGAGCAATCGACAACGCGCAGCCCCGAGACGCCGCGAACGCGGAGCATCGGGTCAACGACAGCCATCGGATCTTGGCCCATGCGGCAGGTACCCGCGAAATGCGCGCCGAGTGACCCGAATCGGCGGCACGCGTTGAGGATCTCCTCCGGAGTCTCGCAGCCACTACCCGGAAACGTCTCCTCGCCGAGATACTTTTGAAGAGGCGCCTGAGAAAGGAGCCGACGTGCGTAGCGGATCATCTGGACGGTGAGCTGCCGATCATACTGCGCGGAGAGAAAGTTTGCATGTATGGCCGGAGAAGCGGTTGGGTCGGCCGAGCGAATCACGACGGATCCTTGGCTTTCTGGTCGGAGCGAACGGACGGTACATTGCAGCTGCCCTAGCGACGTAATCTGTTTGGTACCCGGGATGCCGATTAAGAGCTCGGCATCCGGGCGAGAAGCGTCGGGCATAGCCTTAACGAACGCGCCAATTTCGGCACCAGCGGTGGAGAGAACGCCGGTCCGAGAAGTCAAATACCGAACCGCGCTCATCCACAACCTTACGCGTCTGAGTCGCGGGTTGTGCCCGGGGGCTCCAAGGAGCCGATATTGAAGACGCAAGCCAAAGTGATCGCGCAGGTTCGCACCCACACCGGGACTGTCGCAGATCACGGGAAGTTTGAGCGAGCGGAGATGATTGGCGGGCCCGATTCCGGAGAGCTGGAGAATCTTAGGCGACTGGAGCGCTCCCGCGCAGAGGATGACGTCCCTCTTTGCGCGAAACTCTCGCGACTTTCCCTTCATCGTGCATGCGACGCCAATGGCTCGTGTCCTCTCGAACAGGATCCGGGTAACCGTGGCGTCAGTAGCAATGCTCAGGTTCGGTCGACCTCTGACCGGCGCCAGGAACGCGCGGGCGGCGCTGACGCGTCGGCCATTCTTGATCGTCGTGGGGAAATAACCGATACCTTCCTGGTCAATCCCATTAAGATCATCCCGCCGCGGCAGTCCCAGGCTGACTCCGGCTTGAATGACGGCTTCGCGTATCGGGCCTCCGTCTCGCGTACACGAGATGTGTAATGGACCGCCGACGCCGCGAGTCTCGCTCGCACCGAGGTCGTGATCTTCTATCTTCGTAAAACAGGGGGCGATATCGTGCCAACTCCATCCCGGGGCGCCGGTTGTCGCCCAGTCATCATAGTCTTGCGGCTGTCCCCGGACGTACAACATGCTGTTGATAGAGCTCGTGCCACCAAGAACCTTGCCGCCCATAAACGACCCGCTCCATTCGCCCCGATCAGCGCAGACCGGGAAACGCCACACCAGTCGCGAATCGTGATGGGTTTTGAGATATCCCCTAGGCATATGAATCAGCCAGCTATTATCCGGAGGACCTGCTTCAATCAGGAGGACTGATCTCTCCGTGTAAGCTGAAAGGCGATAAGCGAGCACGCACCCAGCCGATCCTGCGCCAATGATGATGTAATCGTATGCGATCGTGCGCGTCTGTTTCGTTGATATGGTAGAATAACTCATCGCCGCTTCGCGCGATCGCTTTGGTTTAGTCTCCGAGTCGACGGCATCCAGTTCTATGAAATTTGAAAGTGCAAGCGAAAGCGCACCACCGTGTTCTTTCAAGAAAATTATTCACGGCATAACGGGCGCCCGCAGACCATTTTGGACGAAGGCTGACAGCTAGCTAAGGTGTCGATTATTGACAACTGGTTCGGGGCGCTGACAATCAACACACCGGAACGATCTTCACTCGTGCCGAAAGTACGCAAGCAGTGGAAAAATAGAGTTCCGGGAAAGAAATCGACGAGGTGCAAAAGCGAAGCACGTCAGACGCGCCATTCATGAAGGAGCGTTTGCGCAACGAGTTTGGCATGGAGCTGCATCGCCTCATGCATATTTGGTTTCCGCGCACCATTGATCGTGAGCACGGCGGTTTCCTTTGTAATTTCAACCATCGGTGGAAACCCTCTGGACCACAACTCAAGATGCTCGAGTATCAGGCGCGGGAAACATTGGCAGCCGCACGGGCTGCCGCTTATTTCCCCGACCTCAAACACTTGCGTGAGGCAGCTGCACACGGCTTTCAATATCTCAAGGAGACAATATGGGACCATAGTCTGGGAGGTTGGTACAGAATGCTCGACCGGACCGGCGAACCCCTTGAAGGGGCGACGAAACATGGGCACGGCTCGGCCTACGCGATTTCCGCCTGTGTCGCCTGCTATGAACTGACTTTGGATCGGGAATGTCTGGAGCTTGCGAAGCTGGCCTTCACTTGGTTAGAGGAGCACGCCCACGATAGCAGGCACGGCGGCTATTTCGGGTTCTACCAAAAGGACGGCAAGGCAATTCTCTCGGGAGATCAAGCACCCGCACCCGGACAGACTCGAGATCCTATCGGGGCGCCCTTCGGTTTCAAGGATGGCAATACCACCGCAGATCTCCTGGACTGCTTCGCCGACCTTTATCGCGTCTGGCCGGACACGCTGCTCAGGAAGCGTCTGGACGAATTGCTGTGTATTGTGCGCGATCGCTTCGTTGTCGCACCGGGAGTCATGCACATGTTCGTCCATCCCGACTGGACGCCGGTACCCGACTTTGCCCGTTACGGGCAGACTCTTCATACGGCGAAGCATCTGCTAGCGGCTTCGGAAGCCCTTGCTGGGGCTGTTGACCCAGCGACTGAACGAGTCAGCGCATCTATCGTCGACACAATGTTACGAATCGCGTGGGATCCGGACCACGGCGGATTTCACTCGGCCGGATCCAGTTTCGGCCGGACCTATATGGACGGCTTTGTCATCTACGTGCGCGATAAGACGTGGTGGGTTCAGGCGGATGGGATGAGCCTGCTTTTGGCAATAGCCCGGCTCCGACCTGCTGATGAAAAGTATCTGAGGCACTTCCTGCGCCTTTGGGAATACGTGAAAGAATATCTGATCGATGCGAAACACGGTGGCTGGTTTTGGGCTGGGCTTGATACAAATCCCGAGGCGCGCAAACGGCCCAAAGCCTCGTTGTGGAAGGATTGTAAGCATGAGACTGAAGCGCTCCTAGATTGTCTCATGCTGCTCGATTCGTTCTAATCGCTTGTGTGCCCCTACGAAGTCGCCCCCAAAGTGCATTGATAATGCAGCGAGACGACATCAATACAAGAGAAGCAAGCACTTGACGAACGAGGAGAGCATTATGAGAGGCAAACGCTCGTTGCTAGCAAGAATTCAGCGATCATCGTTCCTGCAAATCACGACCTGACCAGAGTCGATAGACCGATGAATTCTCAAGGCTTGACGAAGAAGGGGATTGCCATTGGCGAGGACGTATGGATCGGTGCCGGCTGCAAGATCCTGGACGGAGTTCACATAGGAAACGGTACGGTGATTGGAGCTGGATCCGTGGTGACGAAAGATATTGACGCACACCTTATCGCCTTCGGTGTTCCCGACAAACTTGCTGGCAGGCGCCACGCGGCTTCCGATGGCGAATGTATCAGAACAAGCGGCGGATACGCTCCCACCAATGCTGCTTCTTGAGGGTGAGCCTTTGCAGATGCTGTAATCGGCGCTGCTCGTCGGGCGTGAGTGGTCCCTTGGAAACGCTTTCAGCATTTCGCTTAATCCATTCGACTTTTCTCATGCCAATGATGACCCGATCGACGTCGCGCTGAAACAGCGAGAACCGCAGCATCAAGTCTGCCACAATCGGACGTAAAGTCTCGGTGTCGCCGTATCCGCGTGCCGATGCCGCGGCGATCATTCTGTCGAGCTCCCAGCCGCGTAAAAATGGCGACGTGGCGAGTGTTTCCCACCCTGCCATCTTGCAGGTCGAGAAGATGGGAGCACCCTCATCAGTCGTGATGTTGAACGGCCGGATTGCAAATCGAAACGGGTTGTCATGCCGAAACTGCTCAATGGTCGGCGGATCTTGAATCCAAAGTCCCAACGAGCGCACGTAGCCTTTTCTCTGCCACTCGATCAACAGCTCTTCCTGTCGTTTGTTCTCGTCGGGGTCATTCAACAAAATGGCGACCAGGCAGTCGATATAATCGGTTTGGAGCTGTTCGAGAATGACATCGATGTGGTGCGGCTGGTAGTATTCCGGTTTTCCAACAGGATCGTCTGGTGAAAAATCTGTAAAGAAGTTCCAAGCCATGATCGTCGCTTCGTTGCGTCTCCCGATTGCCTGAAATACATTCCCGAGGGCGATCCGCTCGGGCTGATAAGTGGTGTCGAACCATCGAACAGCATGGTCCAGGCACGAGTCAACGATCCGGCACTGGTCTCGCTTAGGAACCGGTGGATCATTGCCCAACTGACGGATGAACGAGTGTCCTCCAAGGATGAGCGGTAACTCAGGCGCTTGGTTCGTCGCACTTCTTCCTCTGTCGTCGATCGTCCCTAGCATAGCATTGAAAAATTCCGGATGCTGACGCCGCATCAATTCGCCGGACACTTTACGCAGCTCCTGTTATATAAGCGATTGGGGTGATCGGGAAGGTGAAATCATGTTTTGACAAGGATTGCGACTTAGGATTAAATCGGGGCTCTGTGCTGTAGAAATCCGTTCACTTTATGGCTGCAACTCTTCCGATACACTATCGAGCCAACACACCGAAAGTTGTTTACGAGGCGTTTGAGGACGAGACCGTCCTAATCAATCTCGATAGCGGCAATTATTTCAGCTTTTCGGGTAGCGGCGCCCTGATTTGGGATTGCATCGTTCGGGGAGACTCCGTGGGTTCCGTAATCGAAAATCTGCAACAGCATTTTGGAGGGAGCAATGGCATTGCTCCTGCTGTGGAGGACTTCGTGCGTGAACTGGTTGAAGAAAATCTGATTGTGGAAATCACAAGCGAACCGGCAAAAGCCTCGGAGGAGGTAGCTCGACAGAGGATGACGCTAGACCGATTTGAGAGACCGGCGCTGCAGAAGTACACGGACATGCAGGATTTGTTGTTACTCGATCCGATTCATGAAGTAGACGAGACGGGCTGGCCGCACGCACTCTTACCGAACCCGAGCACGAAACAGGTCGAATGATCGGCTGCTTTTCTGGTCCGAAGCGGCCGACGGCGGCTCAGAACATTGCTGGCCCAGCGGATTACTTCGAACGTGTACTAGCAGTCGCAGCTGCTGCGTGTGAATGTTCTGAAGCGGTCACAAAATCCATTCATATCGGCGGCGGCAAGCGCGCGACCATTCACTTTTGTGACAGCGCCCTCGAAAATCTTCTCTTTCCGGCCGTCGCACACCAGGAGCTCTCAGAGGAGAGGATTGAAACCAACTTCAAGATTCTAGCGTGTGATTCGGCTCATTCAGGTATTCCCATGTGGTCTCCCCCGTGGACCAATCAAGATTATGTCTCATCAGGCGACATTGTCAGGTACAACAACGAAGGCTTCTGCGCTTTCTTTCAGCTCGGCATACTTAGGCTGTACGATGTGAACCGCCGGATTGGTTTGTGGTGGACACGAGATTACACACAGCTTCCATTGCACGAACGCGCCGCCCCTTTCCTCATACTCTTTCATTGGTGCCACGCGCTTGGAGGCGACAGCTCGTTCTTAATTCATGCTGCAGCCATCGGAAGCGAAGATCGCGGTGCCGTGTTGCTGGCGGGTCGCGGTGGGTCTGGTAAGTCGACAACAGCGCTGGCGTCTCTGCTGGACGATACATGGAGCTATCTTGCCGATGATTATTGCGTTGTTCGGGCGGGAGCCGAAAGACCAACCGTCCACAGCCTCTATTGCTCTGCGAAGCTTGACGCCAAAACGTTAGCTCTCAGCCGCAGAGTTTCTCTATATGAAATTGGGCGTGAGCCCGGGGGCAAAATTGGCTTCGACCTTTATCGATCTTTTCCGGAGAGTTTTCGCAGGGAATTGCCTCTGCGTGCGATGGTATTGCCTCGTGTTTCGAAAGAAAACAATAACGAAGGACAGCCACGGTTTACGCGAGTTGGATCGGGGGCGGCTGCCCGCGCACTGGCCCCGAGCACACTTTTTCAACTTCCCGGCGTAGGGGCTAACAATTTTCGCATGATCGCCGCGCTGACAAATCGGATACCTTCTTTCCAGCTTGCACTCGGCGGCGAACCTGCCCTCGTGCCACGATTCCTGCAGCAGTTTATGCAAGGTCTCGGTCGCTCAATGAAACCAGGATGAACTCACTTCCTTCCGTCAGTGTTATTCTCGCCGTCAAAAATGGTGCTCAATATCTCGAGGAATCTTTACGGAGCGTGCTGGCGCAAGATCACCGACCCTATGAAGTTCTTGTTGTGGATGACGAATCGACTGACGAGACGGAATCGATCGTACGGCAATTCACTACCGAGGGGGTTCGCTTTATTGCGAACCATCCGCCGCTTGGGATTGCCGGTTCACTCAATCTCGGTATTCAACTGGCGCGTGGCGAGTTAATGGCTTTCACTTCCCACGATGACATCTGGGTTTCGCATAAGTTGAGGAAGCAAGCAGAATGTCTGATGGCTGAACCGGAGCTCGATTATTGTATCGGACTTGTTCGAGCCTTTCTTGATCGCAGTATCACAGTGCCGCCCCCTGGTTTTCCTTCTGAACTTTTGGGCGTGGATGTGCCCGGTTATCTGATCGAAACGCTAGTGGCTCGGCGCCGCGCTTTCGAGCGCGCAGGTTATTTTGATCGCTCTTTCCGACAAGCGGAGGACACCGAATGGTATGCGCGCGCACGCCATGTCGGTTTGAAGATGAAGGTGATTGATGAGGTGCTAGTGCACAAACGGCTGCACGGAAACAGCACGACTTACAGCGCCGCGCGTGCGCAACAGTGGCGGGTTGCAGTGCTCCGCGTTGTCAAGCAAGCGCTGGAAGGGCGGCGAACACTGGAATGAAGGTCAGCGTCATCATTCCAGTGCGCGACGGTGAACGATATATCGCGGATGCCATCGGCAGCGTACTCGAGCAAACCAAACCGCCGGCCGAACTGTTGGTCGTCGATGATGGATCCAAAGATGAAACTGCAACTATAGTCTCTCAGTATTCCGGAAGCGGCGTCCGTTTGATTCAACAACCACGCAGAGGAGCGGCCGCGGCTCGCAACGCGGGCGTCAAACTCGCGCGCCATCAACTCCTAGCGTTTCTCGATGCCGATGATCTTTGGACTTCAACCAAACTGGAGCGTCAATGCGCCGAACTGCAATCAGACCCTACTCTTGATATGGTCTTCGGTTACGTGCGACAATTTGTTAGCCCAGATGTCGAAGCCGCAAGACGGGCAAGGCTGCGGTGCCCGAATGAATCCATCCCAGGGTATCTCGCTGGAACGATGCTGATCCGTTGCGAGTCATTTGAAAGAGTTGGCGTATTTGAGACGGGATGGGCGATTGGCGAGTTTCTTGCTTGGTACGCGCGCGCCCAACTTCTGGGTCTTCGCGAAAAAATGATTCTCACCGTTTTGCTCATGCGACGACTGCATCGTACAAACCAAGGTATCCTGAAACGTAGCGAACATGGCGATTACGTCCGTGTCATGAAAAAGATTCTGGATCGCCGCCGTGAAAGCGAGGCGAAGCTAACCTCGTTATGACGATGCGCCGATCAGATTTGCCTCAACCTCCGATGAAGCCCGGCCTCTTTCCGACTCCGACCCAATTGCTTCTACTGCGTGCGTGTCTGGAAACTGCCGCAGAGGCACGTGCTGCGTGGGAGGAGTGGAGTTCGCTTGTCGATCTTGATCACGTTGATCACGAGTCGTGCTATCTGCTTCCGCTGCTGGACAAGAATCTGCGCGCGATTGGAGTAACCGGCCATCCGTGGCTGGGCCGGATCAAAGGTTATCGCCGCTATATTTGGGCGAAAAACCGCAGGCTCCTTGCGCGTGTTAGTCAGGTGGTCCAAGAGCTTCGTCCTATTGTCGGCGACAATCTTCTAATCATCAAAGGTGTTGCTTTGGCCTGTGGTCACTATCCGGATCCGGGGCTGCGACCGACACGGGACTTCGATTTTATGGTTAAGCCCGAATCGGTTCCGCACGTCCTGAGGCATTTCAAGCGTTCAGGTTGGAAGATGCCCAGGTGGATCGATTGGGGCCGGGATCGCCACGGTCCTGACGTCGAAACGCAATGTCGCGTGGATCAAATTCCAACTAGTTTTTGGACTGACTGCCCGGATGGGGCCGTTCCTCCACCAGCGGGACAACAATCGATCCTAAGTGACGACAGAATGCATATTGATTTGCACTGGTATTTGATGCCGGACCTGTGCGGGACCGCCGCCAATGAGATCTTCTGGAACAGCGCGGTTCCGATGCGGCTTCCTGATGGTTCAGAAGTACGCACTCTGCAGGCAACTGATTTGTTATTCCACCGCTGTCTGCACGATATTTTTTGGCCCTGGTTTACCATACCGTCTACGCGCTGGATCGTCGATGCCGTAACCCTTCTGCGAGACAGCAAGTCAATAAGGTGGCGGCGCCTGGTCGATCTCGCCGAGCAACTTCGCTACACGTTGCGTCTCGGTATAGCGCTAAGCTACGTCGCATCCACATTTCCACGACAAACCTGCATTCCCGAAGAAGTCATTCAATTCTTGCTCAATCGGGATCATTCGGCGGAGGAGATTGGCGAGTACCAGGAGCGAATGGGGCTCTCTCCAGATGGGCAGGAATACCCGCGTTCCCCGATGATTTTTCTTCATCCTGCCACTTTCAGTCCCAGTGTGTTTACTGATTATCAGCGGTTTCGGTTTACTTTTTATTGGCGGTTCCGGGTCCGTTCCGCACCGCTGAACGGCAGCTGGCTACAGGAGATCCGAGCCTTTGCGTCCTTTCTCAGGATCAGGTGGGGATTGCCAAACCTCTGGTTAGTCTTTGTTATTGCTCCATTTCGTGCTGCACGGCGAATCTATCGAATATGTTTCTTAAGTGCTGGCCGAGCACGAACGGCGGCAACACTGGGGTTGACCACGTAATACGAAAAGGAACGAGCATTCCACTATTTACGAGCTACGATTCCCGTTCACGAATTGGGATTGCGATCAGGAAGGGATGCCAGAGCACACTTACGGAATTCTACAGAACTACACGATTCTAATTGAAACAGGCGCGGGAGCGATAGTAAACGTCTTAAACGGGGTGAGCAGTATCACGGAAGAATTCTCGTAGATCACGCCAAGATCGATATCGACGGAATTTCGTAGCCGGTTTTCATCAGGATCTTGTCCTTGCCAAAAGACTAAAAATCGCTGCGGCAGTTTGCCCCACCACTGCTGGACATTCTCATCGTGGCAGACGACAACCAGTTGGGCGGATAGAAGGGAAATGTTTTCAAGAACTTAAACTTGTAAGGAGCATTTTCATTGAACAAGATTCGTCAGAGGATTCTTGATGCACTGCCGATACGCCTTCGGTTCGCCTTGCGTTAAATGGCAATTCACCGCAGGTTTTCGTTGCTGTTATTTCCGACTTTATTCACCGAGAAGCTGATGCTGCGCGTCGCGATTGATCGGCGCGATATACTGCGACAAATGGCAGACAAGATGGAAATGCGGCGTTACGTTGAGAATAAGCTTGGAAAGCGTTATTTGCCTCGACTGTATTGTGTTACCAATGATCCTCGATCAATCGCCTTTGATACATTGCCGAGCAAGTTTGTAGTTAAAGCTAATCATGGGTCTGGTTTTGTAAGAGTCGTGGCGGACAAAAAAATCGTTGATGTGCAATCCTTAGTTTCCGAGTGCCAAGGCTGGCTTAATATCGATTATGGACAGTGTTATAGAGAGTGGGGATACATCAAACTGAAGCGATGCCTCATGGTTGAAGAATTTGCTGAAAGTTCATATAAAGACAAACAGGCGCGATCGGCCGAAAATCCGTTTGTTCGCCAATTGCGAAAACGACCGGCCATGCATGGAAAGCACGGTGGCCGCTACCTGCGTCGTGACACCTTCCCAGCAGCCGCTTGCTAGGCCGCAGCAAAGCAAGAAGAAAGAAATCAGCGCGGGAACTCGCATCAGTAATTCAACCAAGTGAGAAAGGGTGGAAGACAAAATAGCCTGCGCGTAAACGCGGATCGGATCTGTCCAAAACGTTCTAATGTTTTGGTGTTGCTCTTGGGGTAGCCCGCGGCCGTGTTTTCTTTTGTGCCTTTCCTTTCTCTGAAGCGATGAATGCGTCGCGTTGCTGCTGGCTGTATTCCTGAGCCCATTTAGCCGTCAATTCCGTAATCTGCGCTTGTGTGGTGTAATCAGCCTTGGCAACGCTAGCTGCAAGATCCAGGTCATTAGTTAGTTGAGATGACTGGACCGTGAATTGGTACTGCCCATCTGTAACCGTACTGGCCGAATCGCCCTGCTCAACCATTGTAACCTTCGTTCCCGGCGCAAAACCAATAACCCCTGAATCAATCGGCAGAGACGCTCGCTGGAGTAGGAAAAACGTTCCTTCAGGTGCTAGACGCCGCTGAGGCGCGGCGGGGCGAGCAGGCGTCGGCTTGGCAACACCTTGTTGCGCGACTTGTTTAGTCCGGGTGGAACGAGCCGCAGCCGTCGGCTTGGGATTACTGCGTTGCACTGGTGTCGGTGCAGCAGCAGTAGGGGCAAACCAACGCCATGCCAGGTAACCGACGATCGCAACGGAGAGGAGAACCAATAGCGCTTTCTTCATAGACAGTGGTTATTCGATCAGACGGATCAGAATATTCAAGTTTAAAGGCGAAGAACTGCTATTGCAGCGCCGGGCTCGGATTGTCAGCGCCCGACAGCCAGGGTTTACATTTGAGCCAGGATCGTAACCCAATAGCGAAGTTGGCTGATGTTCACGCTGATCATATCTGAACTGAGCAAGACTTCAACGCGCATCTCGACCCTTTCAGATTCATCGTCCCAGTTAGCCTCGACAGAAACGACGTGGACGGTGAAGGCCGCTGGCGCCCCTTGTATGTCCACGGTCTGCAAGGACACGGAGGCCATACCGATCGCGCGATGAAATTTCGAGTGGGGAAGAGTAGGGCCCACTAGGAAAGTCCATGTCTCGGTCGTCTGCTCCTGGGTACGAGTCAGAGACATTTGCACATTGGCAATTCCGGTACAAGCGAACAGTCGATTCGCTCCATCGGGCCCGGCTACGACTGTTTCCAGAATTTGTTCTCCACAGGTCGTTGTTTCAGGCATTGCGTCACCTCGTTGTAGATTGGGTTGGAGTGTCAGCCACTCGAAAAGTACTGTCAATGCGCTTGCGGTGATTCATCATGATTGAATCGATCGCGCTATCTTCGGAATGAAAGAGCACTATTTTGATGATTTGAAAGCAGGCGACCGCTTTAAATCTGAACCGCTCGAAGTAACAGAAAAACAAGTGATCGAGTTCGCACACAAATTTGACCCGCAAATGTTTCATCTCACTCGCAAAAGCGCGGAGCGAACGATTTTCAAAGGCTTGATCGCAAGCGGCTGGCACACAGCGGCAATGACCATGCGGTTGTTTGTGCAGACACTGAATTTTGCCGAAGGCGCGATCGGTTTGGGTGTCGACGAATTGCGCTGGCCAAACGCGGTGCGACCGGGCGATGCCCTGAAGGTCGAAACGGAGATTCTCGAGCTACGCCTATCCCGCTCCAAGCCAAACTACGGAATCATTCGACTGCGCAATGTGACCACAAATCAGCGCAGCGAAATTGTGCAGACGATGACGGCAAATGCAATGGTGCCGCGGCGAAAGGTCAGCGATTGAGCAGGTCCAACATCGCTTTCGGATAACGCGGCCCGGCAAAAGCATTTTTCGACGCGACTTCCTCGATGCGAGCCAGATCGTCATTGCTAAGATCGACATCGAGTGCACCGACGTTTTGTTCCTGGAATCGGAACAACATCTTCGCCTTGTGCCAGTACCCACGCGAGCGCGAGCTGTGCCGGCGTACATTTTTTCTGGCGAGCAATCTCGCCAACTCGCTCCACGAGATCGAGATTGCGCTGAAAATTGTCTCCCTGAAATCGCGGTGTCGTAAGCCGGAAATCGTCTTGCGGTAAATCCTCCGTTTTTTTAATTTTACCGGTCAAAAATCCGCGTCCTAGCGGGCTGTAGGAAACAGAACCGATTCCTAGCTCGCGGCTCCGCCGTAGCGCCGACCGTCTCTTCTCGGCTTGTCAGAAGCGGGCGCCGAGACGCAACGCGGTGATCGGATGAACGGCATTCGCGCTCGATCCGATGCTGATAATACAGATCGATTACGTCCACCCCGAGTCGACGCAAGCTGCCTTCGCATGCCTGGCGCACTTAATCTCGTTTACCGCTAATTCCGCGAAACTCAGGCTTGGCCCACCAAGATGCGAACCGGCAATGTAGATTTTCGATTTGTGAAAAACTAGAGCAGCCGCGTCTTATAATTTCGTTAAGATTCGCGGATCATCTTCATTGCGGTCGTGAAATCGTCGGGTAACGGCGCTTCGAAGCTTTTCGAATCTCCGCTACGTGGATCTCGAAATCCAAGTTTCCAGGCATGCAGCATGTGTCGCGGGAAATTTTTCGCTAAGTGCGCCGCATAAACTTTGTCGCCGAGCACTGGGTGCCCGAGGTGATGAAGATGCACTCGAATTTGATGGGTGCGTCCACTATACAACCGGCATTCGACCAGGCTCGCCTGATCCCCTGAGCAAACGACGCGATAATCAGTCTTGGCCGGGCGTCCCCGCGTTGAAGCCACGCTCATTCGTTGTCGATGCACGGGGTGTCGGCCAATTTTTTCTTCGATTACGCCCGCGTCTTTGCGCAATTTTCCGGCGACGAGGGCGAGATAAATCTTTTCGACTGACCGCTCTGCAAATTGCCTCGACAATTCTCGATGCGCCCAATCGTTTTTCGCTACGACAAGACATCCGCTCGTCTCTTTGTCGAGACGATGAACGATTCCGGGTCGCTCTTTGCCACCGATTCCCGAGAGGGTCGGGCAATGGCTGAGCAATGCGTTGACCAAAGTGTGTTGCCGATGACCAGCGCCCGGATGGACGACGAGCCCCGGCGGTTTATTGATGACAATGATATCTTTGTCTTCGAATAGAACCTCGAGCGGAATCGGCTCCGGTTGATTGTCGATCTTTTCGAGCGGCGCCTCGGTCAACTCGATTTTATCCCCGCTCCGCACAAGATGGCGCGGTCGCGTCGTTGCGCCGTTCAGTCGGACGAATCCGGTCCGGACCAATTGCTGGAGTCGCGAGCGCGAATATTCCGGAAGTTTGTTTGCTAAAAAACGATCAAGACGAATCTTGGCCTCATTTTCTGGCACGACAAATTGGATGGTTATTGAGCTTTTCGTGGGTGTTCTCAAATGACTGCCGCCATCTCGTTGCTCTGAAGTCTCTGAATGTTACAGTCGGTTTCGATGGCTGTTGAAGGGAGCACGCGATGACACAGGCATGCCCGGCCTGCGGCACGGCGATCGATACAACCGACGCGGAACCACTGGCCCGAGTGGCCTGTCCCAGGTGTGGTGAAAAAATGCGAGTGGAACGAACGTTCGATCATTTCGTACTGCTTGATACGCTTGGCCTTGGTGGAATGGGGACGGTTTATAAGGCGCGTGACACCCTCTTAGACCGTTTGGTGGCGCTGAAACTGCTGCGCAAAGATCTCGTCGGCGATAAGGACCACACTTCCCGATTGCGAGAAGAAGCACGTGTTGCCGCCTCGGTGAACCATCCCAATGTCATACAGGTCTTCTCATCCGGAACAGATCATGGCCAATTTTATGTTGTGATGGAGCTGGTTGATCATGGAACTCTCGATGATCTCATCGAGAAGCGAAATCGGTTGTCGGAAGAGCAAGTGCTTGAGTCCGGCATTCAAGTTGCGAAGGGACTGCGTGCAGCATATCGGCAGGGCCTTATTCATCGTGACGTGAAGCCAGCCAACATTTTATTTGTCGACGAACAGACAGCGAAGATCAGCGACTTCGGTCTGGCGGGCGCGGCCACGCAGAAATCCGAAACAAGAGAGGAGATTTGGGGCACGCCATACTATGTCGCGCCAGAGCGATTAAACAATGCGCCGGAGGATTTCCGCAGCGATATTTATAGTCTCGGCGCAACTCTTTTCCATGCTGTCGCAGGAAAAGCGCCAATTGAAGGCGATACAAATTCGGCCGTGGCGCTGCTCGATCTAAAAAGCCGACCGCTCGATTTGCAAACTGTCGCGCCAGATGTTTCTGCTGCGACAGCCGGCGTTTTTCAGCGCATGATCGCGCCTGACCCGGCGCGACGTTTTTCGTCCTACGACGAGTTGATGTCAGAGATGGAGCGGGCACAGTGCGCGCTCACGGGCTTGGATCCTGTCGAGGTTGCGCCCAGCCGACCGCGGTGGTGGTCTTTAATTTCCGGGGCGCTGCTTATCGCGCTGGTGGCAACAGCGATCTTCTTTCTTGCGCGCAAACCGCACGAGAATGTTCCGGCCAGGGCGTTGCCGGCACCATCGGGTCCGTTGGTCGAGCTCAACGGAAAGGAGAAGGGCCCAGCGGGTCGCGTGATAAGTCCGCAACCAGCGGGTGTTGCTACGCGTGCGGAGAACGGGAGAAAGATTCGCGATCTTGAGACCACTTCGTGGAACGCAACGCTTGCCAACTACAGGGAGCAGATCGCTCGCTATGATTTCGCTGGAGCGAGTGAGGCGATCAAGAATGTGCAATTGAGCGACGCGTCGCTGAAACAGAGACAAAAAAGAGCAGAAAAAAAAGCGCAATGGCTGATCGATTGGAAGAACAAACTGATCGACGATCTTAACGGCGCCCATTTCTCCGGCGCACTTACAGACGGCAGCGGCGCTCAATACATGGGTATAGCCGGCGCGACTGATCAGAGCCTTAGTTTGAAGCTCCCGCACGGTATCGCACGACTTATGTGGACGGAGCTCGCGCCGCAGACGCTGCTCACAGTTTCCATCTCATTCATCCAACCAAGCGCGCCTGACGTGGCAGATCGACAATGGCGCTGCGCAGCGTTTGCAAGTGAATTCGGCCAGGCAGAACTCGGTCGACAACTCGCGGAGGCTGCCGGGAAGGCCGAGCCCCAATATCGCGAGCAGATTTCACAGCTGTTTCCGGATATTCCCCAGTCTCGTTAGATAAAAATCGGCAGCTGAAGTTTTTGACTCCCAACCAGTTCCGTTCAAAGCCGGGCGTCAATCTTGTCAGCTCGACCTTGTGGGTTGAAAGCGATTTTTAAAGCGAAGCGGAGATGAACGAATTCTGCGCCCGGGGGTCAGATTTACACGAGCCGTTGCCTGAGTAGATTTTCGCGCGACCTTTTTGATCGCGAGCATGGAACAAAACCCACCACCGCCATTTCCTTCCCCGGAAGAACTGAAGACGAAGATCGCGGAGTTTATGAAGTCAAACTTCGGAGATCATGTCTCTGTCGCGACCTTCACCCAACCGGAGCCTGCTGCCGCGAGCGAAGAGCCACCAACAAAGGCGAGCGGCGAAGAGTTTGTTTTTAATTTTCTGCCGCGCGACATCAAAGCGCATCTCGACCGGTTTGTAATCAAGCAAGACGAGGCTAAGAAAGTGCTCTCGATTGCAGTTTGCGACCATTATAATCATGCCAATTACCTCCGCCAGCTTGAAAAGGAGGACGCTGCCCGGGCAGAGGAAACCGAATACGCGAAGCAAAATGTGATTTTGGTTGGACCAACCGGCGTCGGGAAGACCTACCTGATCAAGCATATAGCCGATCTGATCAAAGTTCCGTTCGTAAAGGCGGACGCCACCAAATTTAGCGAAACCGGTTACGTGGGCGGCGATGTGGAGGATCTGGTTCGCGAGCTTGTCCAGAAAGCAGATGGTGACGTTAATCTCGCGCAGTTCGGAATCATCTATATCGACGAGATCGATAAGATTGCGTCGGCGGCAAACTTGATCGGCCGCGATGTAAGCGGACGTGGCGTTCAGACAACCCTGCTCAAGTTAATGGAAGACACCGAGGTTCCCGTGCGGAGCATGAATGATCTTCAGGCGCAATTACAAGCCGCCTTCGAATTCCAGAAGCGTGGCAAAGCAAAGCGGGAAACCATTAACACGCGGCATATCCTTTTTGTGGTTAGCGGTGCCTTTGAACGCTTGAAACAGCAGGTCTCGCGACGCATCTCGCAGGGCCAGATTGGATTTAGTGCGGAGCCGGTGAAGGTAATGGACAATGAATTATTTCAATTCGTCACGACGCAGGATTTCGTCGAGTATGGATTTGAACCTGAATTCATCGGCCGTCTGCCGGTGCGCGTAGTCTGCGAAGACCTTGACGCTGATGATCTCTACAAAATCATGAAGTTTTCCGAGGGCAGCTTGCTCCGGCAATATGAGCGCGCATTTCGTGCCTATGGGATTGAGATCAGCTTTGATAGCGAAGCCTTGCGCTTGATTGCCGATGCTGCGGCAAAAGAAAAAACCGGTGCCCGCGGGTTGTTGACCGTGTTCGAAAAGCTATTTCGTGATTATAAATATCACCTCGCGGGATCGGGCTTGAGCCAGTTGCGCGTTACGGCTGAGCTCGTGCGGGAGCCGAAACGGGTGCTTGATCGGTTGATGGCCGAGGGACACAAGATCGAGGCGCAAACGCTCGAAGCCGGTGTGCGTCAATTCGCTGCCGAATTTAAAAACGAGCACCGAGTGGAAGTTGTCTTCGATGAGACAGCAGTGCGGCGTTTAGTTGAACGGGCGCAGGCGGAGCGGATGAGCATGACTGACCTTTGCGCCCATTTGTTTAAAGACTATCAATTTGGATTGAATCTGATTAAAAAGAACACCGGTCGAAAAGAGTTTGTCCTTAATGCTGAGGCTGTCGATGCCCCGGATAAATTTTTAAGCGAACTGGTGGTCCAATCGTACTTTCCAGTTGCGGCGTCGCAAAAAGGCTGATTGTCGATGAAACGGTCGCTGGTCACTACGCTAATCATTGGTGTCGCTGTTGCTGGGATCGTCGGCGGGCTGCATGCGAGCGGTTTGATAGCGCGTTTTGAGCTGGCCGTTACCGGGCTTATTTCTAATTACGCGGCCGCCACGAGAATCGTCAGTGGGAAGTGGCAGCCCGGCATTGTCTTACCACTCTCACTTGGTGTTGCCTGGCTAACTCTGAGCAGTGTGCCGCGGCGCCGCAGCCGTTTATTGGTTCTTTTTTTATTGATCGAATTGCTGGGTCTTTCCTGGGTCTGCTCGCTCTATCGGATCTTTTTCCAACCGCTCCCCTCTATTCTTGCAGTGGTCATCGCATGGCTCGTGGGGGAGGGATGGATTGTCTTTTTGAGGCGGGACCGCTCGCATTTGTCGAGAAGCTTCTTCACCGGCCGATTGTCGAACAAAGAATTTCGCCGCCTCCTCGAAGGCGCAATTGCGTTCGATCTGCAACCGAGAGGACACGAAGTGAGCGTTGTCGTCTGCGACGTTGCCAATAAGCACGGCCTCGCTGAAGACTCCGGGCCCGCTGCCTTTGCCGAAACCACGGAGAAGTTTATTTGCGACGTGGCTGACCGTCTCCTGGAAGCGGGAGGTTATATCCAGGCCGCCGACGGGGAGGGCGTTGTCGCCATTTTCGGATTTCCTGACAGTAATACGGAACATGCTGACAAAGCTGTTCACGTTGCCCTCGATTTGGTTCAGCGTTATCGCGAGTCCAGGCAGAATAACGGAGAAATTCCTGGAGATTGCGATACCCATGTCGGCATCAGCTCTGGCACGATAATTATTGCGCCGCTGAAGGATGGCGAGCGCCGAGCACTCTTAACCAGTGGCGAGCCGATCGAGTTGGCGCGAAGATTCTGCGCCGCAAATCGCTTCTACGGATCGCACATCCTGATTGACACGCGCACTTTTGATCTCGCGAACAAAGGAATTGTCGCGCGACCAATCGATTTTCTTATGGAAGTGGATTCACAAGATCGACATGAAATTTACGAGCCGCTTTGGCTTGCATCGGAGGCCAAGCCGGAGCATATCGCGCGCCGAGACTCTTTCTGGAATGGGATCGTGCTCTATCGAAAAAAACGTTGGGCCGAAGCGTACACAGAGTTTCAGAAAGCGCGGGGATCCGATGACGATGCTCCGCTGCAATTCTATTTACGTCGGCTGGAGCCGCTCGCTCTGAATCTCACGGAGATGTCCTCCGATTAAATCGGCGTGCTTGTTTTGAGAAGGACCGAATATCCGGCAGTGCTCCGGAATTTGATTGCGCAATTGCGACAAATGCCAGGAGTTGGGCCTCGCTCGGCGGAACGAATTGCGCTTTGGATTGTGCGTGCGCAAAACGATCAGCCGGATCAGATCGCACACGCCATCTATGATACCCGGCAAGCTATTCATCCATGCGAGCTCTGCGGATTCTTTACCACGGGAGAAATTTGCGAGATTTGTGCCGATTCCTCGCGCTCAGCGGAGTTGCTCTGCGTTGTCGAACAGCCTACCGACATTCTTCCCCTGGAAAAGACGAGCGCTTTCCGTGGCCGATACCATTCTCTTGGAGGAAGAATTTCGCCGCTCGATCATGTTGGCCCCGAGGATCTGCGGATCAAGGAACTGCTCGGACGTCTGGATCGAGAAAAGATTTCTGAGATTATTTTTGCGCTTCCCTCCGATGTCGAAGGTGAAGCGACCACAAACTACCTTGTCGATCTTTTGAAAGAAAAGCCGGTGACTATGACGCGAATCGCCCGCGGCCTGCCGGCTGGCGGCGGTTTGGAATCCGCTGACGAGTTGACGCTTTATCAAGCACTGTCGGGTCGAACGAAGCTGTGATTGTGGAAGAGTTAAAAGCGTTGAAAAGATGAGGACCCCTATCCGCGCTTCGACGCTTTAACTTTTCAACTCTTCAGCGGTGGGTTAGCCTTTGGACGATGTCTTGCGCGAAAATCGATCCGGCGCTTCACCAGGAACGGAAGCCGCCCTGGATCAAAGTGCGGCTGCCTTCGAACCCGGTTTTCTTTTCAACCAAGGCGCTCATTTCGGATTTGCGTTTGCACACCGTTTGCGAAAGCGCGCAATGCCCGAACCGATGGGAATGCTGGAGCCAGGGCACGGCCACCATGATGATTGCGGGCGATCGATGCACGCGCGCCTGCGGCTTTTGCGCGGTGACAACAGCGAAACCATACGCGCTGGAGGAAGACGAGCCGCAACGCGTCGCCGAGGCAGTGCGTCGAATGAAATTAAAACACGTCGTGATTACTGCGGTTGCACGCGATGATCTGAAAGATGGCGGCGCCACTCATTTTGCGCGGACGATCATCGCGGTCCGCGAAATGGACCCTTCGGTCATTGTCGAAGTATTGGTTCCGGATTTTCACGCGCAGGATTGGTGCATTCGAATCGTGCTGGACGCCGAACCAGACATTTACAATCACAATATGGAAACCGTGGAGCGCCTGACGCCGCTCGTGCGCTCGCGTGCCAAATATCGCAGTTCGCTGCGAGTCTTACGGTGCGCGAAAGAACTGTCTCCTAAGGTTGTGACTAAGAGTGGTGTGATGCTCGGCCTCGGTGAGAAAGAGACCGAACTTTTTCAGACGATGGACGACTTACGTGAAGCTGGCTGCGAAGTTTTAACAATGGGCCAGTATTTGCGCCCGACCCCAAAACATCTGCCGGTCGTGGAGTACATTACGCCCGATCAATTCAATTACTACGGCGACATCGCGCGCAAAAAGGGGTTCTTGTATGTCGCTTCCGGTCCGCTCGTCCGCAGTTCTTATCACGCGGCCGATTTCCACCCGGTAGTGCGCCGATGACGGTAGCGGACCGGGACCGGGTTGCAGAAATTCGTCTAAAGGCCGCTGCGATCATCCCAGCGTATCGCGAAGAAAGACATATCAGTGACGTTGTTCGTCGAACGCGCAAGCAGCTCGATCACGTGCTCGTCGTCGATGACGGCTCGAGCGACAAGACCGCGCAGCACGCGCGTGAAGCCGGCGCTGAAGTCATTGTTCATAAGCAGAACCGCGGCAAAGGCGAAGCGATCAAGACAGGCTTACGGCATTGGTTGGATCGACAATTTATTCACATGATCATGCTCGACGCCGACGGTCAGCATCTTCCGGAAGAAATCGAGCGTTTCATCGGAGCAGCCGCCCTGGCAGCGGATCGCAGCTTGTTCCTCGGTAATCGCATGAAAAACCTCACATCGATGCCATTTATTCGACGCATTGTGAACCGTTACATGAGCAATCGGATCAGCCGTACTTGCGGACAAGAAATCCCGGACACGCAATGCGGGTTTCGCATGTTAGATCGACAGTTGATTCCTGAGTTGCTCGTCGGGGGGCGCCGCTTCGATTACGAAACCGAAATGCTCATCATCGCCAGCCGTCAAGGGTATCGGATCGAATCGGTTCCGATCACCACTGTTTATTCCGACGAAGTGAGCAGCATCCATCCAGTGCGCGACACTCTCCGCTTTTTCAAACTGATGCGTCGATATTCGAAAGGGTAGGGGCGATTGATCTTAATCGCCGAATTCGCGTAACAACGCATCGGCGACTCTGTTCCCAACGTACCGCAAACGTGCGACTACAATCACGGTCTTTTTGCCGGGAGAGGTTTGGAGCTTCTGAGAATTTCCGCTTCGGGTGTGAGCTTGGCCGGTTTACCGCTGAAAATGAGGCGATTTGGTTTTTCAGCGAGCGTCTCAACAAGTGCCTTCGCGTGGGTAGTGACCACTTTCAAATTTAACAGAACCACATGCAGTTGTTTCAGCTGTTCCTGAAGTTGCTTGTCAGTCGCGCTGATGAACGTGTCAGCTGTGCCCAGTACCTTGTCCGCATCTTTGGATACACCATCGAGGTTTTTGACCACGTTCTGTAAATTATCCACGTCTATTTTTAGCGAATCGGCAAGTGGCCCGAGCTTCGGCGTGAATTGGCCAAGATCGTTTTTCAAGTTCGCGACTGTGACGTTCAGGTTATCCAGCAGCGGACCGGCCGCAGCGGTAATCTGTTCGATGCCATAAGCGGGATGTCCTTCGATCGCAGCGTTGTTTGCAAGTGCGTTGCCGCCCGGCGTGCCCGCGGAGAGCGCGACAAATTTCGGCGCGAGCAGCGTGTCTGAGCTGAGCGTTGCCACCACATCCGCGGGCAACGGCGGAATCGCATCGTCAAGGCTGACCGTCACCTGCACCGCGTCTCTTTTGTTTGCTGACGATTCGCGCTCCTTTGCAGTCAGATGCCGCATCGCGATCACGCGTCCGGCTGGCGCACCGGCATAACGAAGTTCGGAATGGACTTTAATGCCCGTGACGTCTTCGTAGTTGATCTGCAACGTGCGGGTCGGTTTTTTTAAGCGATAACCGGAAAGCGCGATCGTAAGCGCCGCGAGGAGGACCATGCTGGTCAAAATCACCGAGAGGGCCACGATGTAATCGGAGAAATTTCGTTTCATGGAGTTTTATGATGAAAGCGAAATCGCGCGTTCACGAACGGCCGCGGCTTCACATGTTGATGATGCTCGTGCTCATCCTGCGAAAGATTCAACGGGATCGGCCCGTCTGCTTCGCCGTTGATAAACTGCTGCACCTCCGGGTTAATGCTCGTGCGAATTTCTTCGGGTGTGCCTTGCGCGACGATCGAACCGTGACCGAGCATGATCATGCGCGTCGCAATGCGAAAAGCGCTCGTCATGTCGTGCGAGACGACGACTGCGGTCATGTGGCTTCCATGAGTCAGTTTGAGCGTTAGTTGATCGACAACCGCCGTCATGATCGGGTCCAACCCGGACGTCGGCTCGTCGCTGAAAAGCAGTTCCGGATCGAGCGCGAGGGCACGCGCCAGGCCAACGCGCTTTTTCATTCCTCCGCTGATTTCAGCTGGTTTAAGATTTTCAAAGCCAGTCAACCCGACCATCTCAAGTTTTTGTTTCACAACTTGTTCGATTTCATCAGCGGACTTGTCAGTGTGTTGAAAAAGTGGCAGCGCGACGTTTTCCCCGACGGTGAGCGAGGCGAGGAGCGCGCCGGATTGGAATAGCATGCCAAAGCGACGCCGGACACGTCCAATTTCCCGTTCGTCCATGGTCGTGACGTCTTCGCCAAAGATTCTCACCGACCCTGAAGTGGGTTTCATCGAACCAATCATATGTCGAAGTAGCGTGCTCTTGCCACAACCACTGCCGCCCATGATCACGAGTGTCTCGCCGCGGTGGACGTTAAAGGAGATATCGTCGATCACGGCGCGATCCCCGAATTTTCGGACAAGATCG
>Ga0209375_1000464_pt1 | contig 34483 bp, 39 predicted proteins | sample GraSoiAngelo_131_FD_185888 | JGI IMG/M metagenome (GOLD analysis project Ga0209375, IMG submission 185888) | Grasslands soil microbial communities from the Angelo Coastal Reserve, California, USA - 14_0929_02_30cm (SPAdes) (version 2) | ecosystem: Environmental > Terrestrial > Soil > Grasslands ...
ACGAGGCCCCACGACAGCCCGAAGAAGAGCACGGCCAATCCCACGTACAGAAAATCCATCGCACCCTCCGATCCCGTCAACATCGTCCTGTCACTCCGAGTGTGTGCCCGGTACCCGTTAAGACGCCGTCAAGACTCCGATCGATGACATTAAGGACGCATAAACGGGAAGACGCCTAAACGGCCGTCTTGATCTCGCCTTAACGCCGAACGGCCAGACTTTGACAGCGGCTTGACCTCCTCCAGCCGTTCGCTGGAGGCGAGGGGGGAAAGAGCCGTGAAACACGACTGGCGGGATGCGAAGCCGGCCTGGTCGCTCCTGTATGTGATCGTTCTACTCCAGACGGGCGTGCTCGCTGTCATCGAGGTCTCGATACCGCCCGGCGCATTGCGGACAGCGCTCGAAAGCGTGGTCGTGGTTGCCGGGTTCGGGCTGATGTTGATGTGGCGACGTCTCAACCGGGCTCGGCTCGACGTCGAGAACGGCCGACGGGCCTGACGGGCCGAGAAGGAGAAAGATACCTGTGACGAAGGTCGAGAAGATCATGCGACGCGACGTCGTCGGCGTCCGCGCGGAGGACATGGTGACGATGGCCCGCGCGGTTCCTGGCTGCTCCAGAGTCGAGGACCACTTACTGGTACGCGCGGAGGTCCTGCGGCGGAGTTGACGCTTCGCGCAGGGCGGGGGCTACACTACGGGCCGTGGACGCTCGGCCCGATCCCGACGCGCTCCTGGTGCGGGTCCAGGAAGAAGAGGCGCGGCGGCGCCGTGGCAAGCTGAAGGTGTTCTTCGGTGCGGCCGCCGGCGTCGGCAAAACGTACGCCATGCTGGAAGCCGCTCGCGAGCAGCGTGATGACGGCGTGGACGTCGTCGTCGGTTTCGTGGAGACGCATGGCCGGGTCGAGACGGAAGCGCTGCTCCAGGGCCTCGAGGTGCTTCCCAGTCGCTCGGTCGAGTACCGGGGATCGACGCTCCACGACCTCGACCTCGACGGCGCCCTCGCTCGCCGGCCGACGTTGATCCTGGTCGACGAGCTCGCCCACACCAACGCCGCGGGCTCGCGTCATGCCAAGCGCTGGCAGGACGTCGATGAGCTGCTCGCCGCCAGCATCAACGTGTACACCACCGTCAACGTCCAGCACGTGGAGAGCCTCAACGACGTCGTCGCCAAGATCACCGGCGTCGTCGTCCAGGAGACGGTACCGGATTCCATTCTCGAGGAGGCCGACGAGGTCGAGCTGATCGACCTTCCGCCCGATGACCTCCTGCAGCGCTTCAAGGAGGGCAAGGTCTACGTTCCGGAGCTCGCCGAGGAGGCTCTCCGTCACTTTTTCCGCAAGGGCAACCTCATTGCCCTGCGCGAGCTCGCCTTGCGTCGCACCGCCGAGCGCGTCGACGCGCAGATGCGCGTGTACATGCGCGAGCACGCGATCGAGAAGGCCTGGCCCGCCGGCGAAAGGTTGCTCGTGTGCCTGGGGCCGAGTCCCGCGTCCGCGCGGCTCGTGCGCGCCGCCAAGCGGATGGCCGACCGCCTCGGCGCGCCGTGGATCGCGGCGTACGTGGAGACTCCCCAGCAGACACGGCTTCCGCAGGCCGCCCGCGACGGAGTGATCCAGACGATGCGGCTCGCCGAGCAGCTCGGCGCCCAGACCATGACCCTGAGCGGCCAGCGGATGAGCGAGGAGATCCTCGCGTATGCCCACACCCACAACGTCACCAAGCTCATCGTCGGCAAGCCCACGCGAGGATTATGGAAACGGATCTTCATCGGCTCCATTGTCGATGCGCTCGTCCAGGGCAGCGGTGACATCGACGTCTATGTGATCAGTGGCGAGCGCGAGCCCGCCCCGGCCGTGACGCCGGTGCGTCGGCGCGCGATCCCGACCGACTGGATTGCGTACGCTCGCGCCGTCGTGGCGGTGGCGCTGGCCACCGGCGTGGCGTGGCTCATGTCGCCGTTCTCCGAGCTGTCGAATCTGGTCATGGTGTACCTGCTCGGGATCGTCCTCGTCGCCATGCGCCAGGGGCGCGGTCCCTCCCTGGCGGCCTCTGTGCTCAGCGTGGCCGCGTTCGACTTTTTCTTCGTGCCGCCGTATTACACCTTCGCGGTCTCCGACGTCCGCTACCTCTTCACGTTCACCGTGATGCTCCTCGTCGGCCTCGTGATCAGCGGCCTCACCGTACGGGTCAGGACCCAGGCGGTCGCTGCGCGCGAGCGTGAGCAGAGGACCGCGGCGCTCTACGCGATGAGTCGAGAGCTGGCGAGCACGCGCGGTGTCGATGCGCTCCTGACCGTCGTGGTCCGGCACATCAGCGAGGTCTTCCACGGCGGCGTCGCCCTGCTCTTGCCCGAAGGCGATGACCGTCTGGTGGCGTGGCCGGGCGGGCAATACGAAGTGGACGGGAACGAGCTCGGTGTCGGCCGCTGGGTTTACGAGCATCGCCAGCTCGCCGGCCTCGGGACCAGCACGCTGCCGGGAGCGTCCGCGCTCTATTTGCCTCTCGCTGCCTCGCGAGGCCCCGTGGGCGTGCTCGGCGTGCGGCCCGCCAATCCCCACGCGCTCGACGCGCCCGAGCAGCTCCACCAGCTCGAAACGTTCGCGAACCAGATCGCGCTGGCCATCGAGCGGGCGAATCTGGCTAACGAAGCTCAGGACGCCCAGGTGCGCATCGAGACCGAGCGTCTTCGCAACTCGCTGCTGAGCTCGGTCTCCCACGATCTCCGGACCCCGCTGGCGACCATCACGGGGGCGATCAGCACGATCCTCGACGGCGGCACCCGTCTCGACAGCCAGACGCGTCACGAGCTCCTGGAGTCGGTGCGTGAGGAGGCCGAGCGCCTGAATCGTCTCGTCCAGAATCTTCTCGAGATGACGCGGCTCGAGTCGGGCGCGCTGCAGCTCCGCAAGGAATGGCATCCGCTCGAGGAGGTGATCGGCGCCGCGCTGACCCGCCTCGGAAAGCGGTTGGCCGATCGTCGAGTCACGACCAGCATTCCGCCCGACCTGCCCCTGGTGCCCATCGACGACGTGCTCGTCGAGCAGGTTCTCGTGAACCTCCTCGACAACGCGCTCAAGTACACGCCGCCCGGAAGCCCGATCAGGATCATCGCGACCGCGACCGATCAGGCGATCACCGTGGAGGTCGCCGACCGCGGCCCTGGCTTGCCGGCCGGCGAAGAAGAAAAGGTGTTCGAGAAGTTCTACCAGGGAGACGCCGCGGGTGGCCGCGGCGCCGGCCTCGGCCTCGCCATCTGTCGCGGCGTGGTCAAGGCGCACGGCGGGCGCATCTGGGCCCAGAACCTGCCCGAAGGCGGCGTGGCCTTCCTCTTCACGCTGCCACTGAGCGGGACGCCACCGGCGTCGGTTCCGCTCAATGCCTGATCCTGTCGTCGTTCTGGTCGAGGACGAGCCTCAGATCCGACGTTTCCTCAGAGCCACTCTCATCGGGCAGGGCTACCGTCTCTTCGAAGCGGGGACGGGCGCCGACGGCCTCGTCGAGATCAGCTCGCGCCAGCCCGACGTGGTGATCATCGATCTGGGCCTGCCCGACATCGATGGCCTCGAAGTCATCCGGCGGATGCGCGAATGGAGCGACGTGCCGATCATCGTGTTGTCGGCGCGCGGCATGGAGCGGGACAAAGTCGCCGCGCTCGACGCGGGCGCCGACGATTATGTCGGCAAGCCGTTCAGCGCTGGCGAGCTGCTGGCCCGCATCCGGGTTGCCCTGCGGCACACGGCGCGTGCGTCCCACGAGACCGACGACGCGACCTTCAAGGTGGGCGAGCTACAGGTGGACTTGTTGCGGCGTCGGGTGGTGCTGGGAGCCGGCGAGGTCCGCTTGACGCCGATCGAGTACAAGCTGCTCACCACGCTTGTCCGTCACGCGGGAAAGGTCGTCACCCACCAGCAACTGCTGCGTGACGTCTGGGGCCCGACCCACACCGAACAGGCCCACTACGTGCGGGTGTACATGGCGCACCTACGACACAAGCTCGAGGGGGATCCTGCGCGGCCGCGCTATCTGCTGACGGAACCCGGCGTCGGCTATCGCCTCGCCGTCGAGTGAGCCCCGGCGCGCCTAGCGCGTCGGTCCCGACGGCGGCGGAGGTGGCGTCCCAGCCGGAGGCGGTGGAGTGCCGGCGGGCGGAGCAGCCGGCGGCGGCGGTGGTGGTGGAGGCGTCCCGTGAGGCGGCGCAGGATGAGCCGACGTGTACGACGACGGCGCCGAGCCACGAGCCACGGGGATCTGGTTACCCTTCGCATACATGCACTGCATGTAGGCAGCGTTGTAGCGCTGCTGAACCGACGCGTTCGCGCCCTCGGCGCGGCCTGCACCGACGGCCGTCCCACCCAGAAGACCGATACCCGCGCCCGCAGCGGCGCCGGTAGCCGGGCTGCCTGCGGCAGCACCGAGCGCAGCGCCGGCGGCCGCACCAACCAGCGTTCCAATCGCGGCGCCGCTCACGGCGCTGTCTGTCGACGCGCTGCCCGTGGTCGTTCCCGTCTGCTGCAATGCCCACTGCCTGCAGATGACGTCATCGCCCTGGAACTGTTCGAAGCTCTTGCCGTTGCCCGGGAGCACCATGACGGTCGGGCCGGTGGGGATCGTCGCGCACGCACTCAGCAGGAGCACCGCGGCGACGGGAGCGACTACGCCCCGCGTCACCATCATCATCGAGGCGCCACCCGAACCCAGGGCTCACTGCACGACTGCACGTTCGGGTAGTACGCCTTCGCGTTCGGGCAGTAGTACCAGAACGATTCCGGCGATGCCGCGGGAGGAGCCGGCGCGGCAGCGGGGGCCGGGGCGACCTCTTGCTGGACGTACACGGGCGGAGACTGCTGAACGATGATCGGAGCCGGGGCAACCACGACGGGCGCCGGCGGGTAGTACCAATAAGGATACGGAGGACCCCACCACACCGGTCCCACCCCGACGAACACGCGAGCTCCAGCGTGATGGAAGGAGCGGTTCCAGGCCTGGCTCGGCACCACGGCGGCCAGCAACAGCGCGACCGACAAGCAAGCAACCGTCGCTGTCTTCTTCATGGCTGTCCCTCGCTAATGCCTTCGACGTGAGGAGGTTATCCCCTATTCGCCTGACAGATATTACCGCGATCACCCCCCGGCACGCGAGGATCAGAGCTGATGGACTGACGGAACTTGTCACCGCGCTATGAAACGCTTTTCCCGTTGTCCTGCCCTGCTGACCGGTGCTACTACAGGACACTTCCCTATGACCCTCTATGGAGGAGACACACAATGGCCGACGCGTCCTGGGGGTTTTGGCGTGACCGCCGAACGGGAAAGCTTTGGGGTGTTGTGACGGCGAGTAACGGCGACGTGGTTGCCTGCTGCGGCCCACTTCGTCCTTCGCAGGCGAATCCGGCCCTCTTGCCGTACTTGCGCTATGGTCGTCGCGGCGTCGACTGGATCGAGCGGAACCGCACCGAGTTCGTCCAGGTCGCCACTCCGCTTTACGCGTACGCGTCGTAACGGCGGCCACGTGGGCCGCGACGTGTTCGCAGGCTCGGGCCGGCTCAGGTCGGCAGGCGGTCGTACATGGAATGCACGTCCGCCGCATGGAAGCGCGCTACGTGGTTCGTCGGCGGCACGGGCTCCGAATAGAAGAACGCAGGCAGCTCGTCGTCCTTCTGGGTGAAGCCGGCCCGGCGGTTGAACTCGCGCTCGAGCCGCAGCGTCTCGCGGCCGAGCTCGGCGAAGAAGTCCTTCGTCAGGGCCGTGCCGTGCGCGGCATTGATTGCGTCGGCGAGGAACTGCGTGTTGGGCTCGGTGACCGAACGGCCGAAGATGCAGAGGCCGAGCGAGTCCGTAGCCGCACAGTTCGTCTGTACCACGAGGCTCTGACTGATCAGGGCTTCCAGGTCCATCTCTCGCGTCTTGAGCCGCGGCAGATTCCCGGTCGTGTGGTCCGCGCCCTGAGCCGTGGCCATCATCGAGATGCCGGTCGCCTCGATGACTCGGGGGTCGTACGCACTGATCGCCTGCTTCTTGATGACAGGAACCCGCCCGACCTTGTAGTGATCGCCGACGCGCGCCGTGCCCTGGGCCCAGAGTCGGCCGCGGTCGCTCCCCGCGCGAATCTCGGCGAGCACGTCCGTCATGAACTTCACGTCGCCGAAGCGGCCGAGACCGGCCTCCATGAGCACGCCGATCATGCCGCCGAGCTCGATCGTGTCCACGCCGAGATCGTTGGCGACGAAGTTGAGCTGGGCGAGGTCGTCGGGTTCGGTGAGGCCGCAGTTCGACCCGAGCAGGCCGAGCGTCTCGTACTCGACCGGAGACACCACCTCCTTGCCGCTGGCGTCGTGATAGACGTTACTGCACTGAATGACGCAGCCAGGCATGCACGCGTGAGTCTGCTCCCCGCCACGGGACGTGTTGAGGGGGCCGATGTAATCGGCGCCCATCTTGAACGACTCCCCCGCCTTCACGTCGGCCAGCTGCCCCGCGCTGAAGTTCCGGGTCGGCAAGCCGCCCATGTAGTTCTGGACGTCGGCCATGCCCATGGTGCCGAGCTTGGCGTAGAAATTCGTGATGATGCCGTCGGCCAGGAGCATCTTGGAGTAATCCTTGACGGCGGCGTTGACCTTCTTGGGATCGTCGAACGGCGGGATCTTGTCGAGGTCGACCACGATGGCCTTCACCTTCTTCGATCCCATCACAGCGCCGACGCCGCCCCGGGCCGATAGTCGCGACGGCCGCCCGTCCTTGTCGGTAAACGCGATCCCCGCGATCAAGCCCTGATACTCGCCGACGGGGCCGCACAGCCCGTAGGCGACCTTCTTGCCGTACTTCTCCTGCAGCAGACGGCCAGCCTCGAAGTTGCCCTTACCGAGATAGGGCCGGGCGTCGTCGAAGGCGATCGACCCGTCCTTCTTGAAGTGCAGAACCACCCAGTCCGCCGCGGCTCCGCGGAGCGTGAAGCCCGCGATCTTGAGCTGGCCGAGCGCGTAGCTGAAGGTGCCGCCCCCGTTGGCCTCCTTCACGCCGCCGGTGAGCGGGCTCTTGCAGCCGACGCTCGTGCGGTTGGCGTTAGAAAAGCTCGTGCCGGCAAAGGGTCCGGCCGAGAAGATCAGCGGATTCTGCGGCCCGAGCGGATCCACGGTGGCGGCGTCCAGCTCCAGCAGCGTCCTGGCGATGAGATACCGGCCTGCCTTGACGACGGCTTCCCCGTGCAGCTCCCGCCTGGTGATCGTTCGGTCGGCCAGATTGATGTCGGTGTAGATGCGCATCGAGGCGGCCTCCTTGCGGGCAGATGATAGCACCGCGCCGGTGCAGTGCTGCATCGCCGGGGGTGGGCCCGCCGGAATGATGCTCGGGCCGCTCCTCGCCCGAGCTGGCGTCAGCGTCGTCGTGCTCGAAAAGCACGCCGATTCCTGCGATTCCAGGTCCCGCTCGATGAACACGGTGCCCCGCGGCTCGTGGTAGCCTAAGCGCCCTAGAGAAGGGCGGAGGGTTCATTCATGGCCTCGACGGAAAAGGTTGCGATCGTCACGGGAGCAGGGAGCGGAATCGGCAAGGCTGTCGCGCTGGCCCTCATGAAAGAAGGCTATGCGGTCGCCCTGGCGGGACGCCGGAAGGAAGCGCTCGAAGGCACGGCGACCGAGGGCAAGGCGTCGGGCGCCCGGTCACTCGTGGTGCCCACCGACGTCACGGACCCTGCGTTGATCCAGGCGCTCTTCGCCCGCACGAAGGAAGCCTTTGGCCGGCTCGATCTGCTCTTCAACAACGCGGGAACCGGCGCCCCACCGGTGCCGCTCGAGGACCTCACCGTCGAACAGTGGAAAACCGTGATCGACACGAATCTCACCGGTCCCTTCCTGTGCACGCAGGAAGCGATCAAGATCATGAAGAGCCAGCAGCCGCGGGGCGGCCGCATCATCAACAACGGCTCGATCTCGGCGCATGCCCCGCGGCCGTTCTCGGCGCCCTACACCTCCACCAAGCACGCCATCACCGGGCTGACCAAGTCCACCTCGCTCGACGGCCGCAAGTACGACATCGCCTGCGGCCAGATCGACATCGGCAATGCCGCGACGCCGTTGACCGAGCGGATGAAGCGGGGGGTGCCGCAGGCGAACGGCTCCATCGAGGTCGAGCCCACGATGGACGTCAAGCACGTGGCCGAGGCCGTCGTCTACATGGCCAGTCTTCCTCTCGACGCCAATGTGCAGTTCCTGACCGTCATGGCGACGAAGATGCCGTTCGTGGGACGAGGGTGAGTGAGTGTGAAAACTTTTGCCTCTTGCACGACGCTGAAGCATGGGAGACAAAGAGTCTAAAGATTTGTGGGAGGCTGTTCACAGTCGGGATGACTCCGCCACCCTCGTCGTTGAGTCCGCCGCAGTCGTGGGAACGCTTGCTCCGCACACCACACCCCCGCGATCACGTCGTGCAGCTCTATACCGATGAGCAGTTTCTCGGCCGCGCCGTCGCCCACTTTCTTGGAGCCGGCCTGCGGGACGGCGGGGCTGCGGTCATCATCGGAACGCCGGCTCATGTCCGGGTGATCAGCGATCGTCTCGACACGGCCGGAGTCGAGATTCCCAAGGCCGTGCGCCGCGGGCAGCCCGTCATCGCCGACGCCGAGCAGTGTCTCGCCCGCTTCATGAGGGACGGCCTGCCGGAGCGGGCGGCGTTCCTGGCGACCGTCTTGCCGATTCTGGAGACCATCCGGGCGGCGGGGTACCTGAACATTCGCCTCTTCGGCGAGATGGTGAACCTGCTCTGGGATCACAACCTCGAGGCCACCGTCCAGCTCGAGGAGATGTGGAACGAAGTGCTGGCCGATCGGGGCGTCTCGCTCCTCTGCGCGTACCGCATCGACCCGTTCGACGTGCACGCGCATCGCGGCGTCCTGCATCAGATCAGCCGCTGCCACTCCCACCTGGTTCCCGTGGACGACTACGACCGACTGGATCAGGCTGTCGAGCGCGCTCTCGGGGATACGTTCGGCCAGGACGCACCGGAGCTCCGACAACTCATCACGACCCGCTATCCCGTCGCCACGTCGATGCCCGCGTCGGAAGCGGCTCTGTTCGCGGTCCGCAATCTGTCGCCCAGCATCGCCGACACGCTCCTCGAGCGGACGCGGCACCACTATCGCGCCCTTTAGCTGGCCTCGGTGGTCAGCCAACTAGCGCGAGTGTGCACCGCGCTGCAGGGCAAGCAGCAGTGTGAGTCCTACCAGTGAATCCTTTTCCCTATCTTCGAGGCGACGGGCCAGGCGCGGAGACGTCCGGGCTCGCATCGACTCCGCAGGCGCCGGATCAGAACTCTCCACGACGGCGACGATTTGGGGCTCGGGCGGGGCCTTGGACTCGCCGTGGGAGGCGACCAGACCGGCCGCGATCGCGATGATCACGCTGATGCTAAGAGTTTTCATGGCAAGCCTCGATGCGCAACATGCTGTTGAAATAGAGCAAGGTATGTGCCGGGCGAGAACTTGACGCTCGCCAGCGATGTCCTCTAGTGTGATACGGTGACGCTGCAGCCTTTCCGCCGGACCACGACTGGGCCCTGATGTACCTGTCGTACTTCCAGTTCACCGAGTGGCCCTTTTCGACGACACCGGATCCCCGGTTCGTGTACCTGAGCCCCCGCCATGAAGAGGCGTTTGCCCATCTCCTGTACGGGGTGAAGGAGCACGGGGGGTTCGTTCAGATCACGGGCGAGGTCGGCACGGGTAAGACGACCATCTGCCGCTACTTCCTCGATCGGATCCCGGCGAACGTCGACGTGGCGCTCGTTCTGAATCCAATGTTGACGCCCGAGGAACTGCTGGCCACGGTGTGCGAGGAGCTGGGAGTTCCCCACCCCGCGGAAGCGCCGAGCCGGAAAGTGTACGTCGACGCCCTCTACGGCCACCTGCTGACGGCCCACCAGCAAGGGCGGCGCACCGTCCTGATCGTCGACGAGGCTCAGGACGTCAGTGCCGAGTCACTGGAGCAACTGCGCCTGCTCACCAATCTCGAGACGGAGAAGCAGAAGCTCCTCCAGATCGTGCTCATCGGCCAGCCCGAGCTCATCACGCTGCTCGCTCGGAAGGATCTGCGTCAGCTCGCGCAGCGGATCACCGCCCGTTATCACCTCTTGCCGTTCAACGAGGCGGATACGTGCGCCTATATCCTCCACCGGCTGCGCGTTGCCGGATGCGCGGCGAAGCTCTTCTCCGATCCGGCCATGCGGCAGGTGCATCGGGCTGCCCGCGGGATCCCGCGGCTCATCAACGTGGTGTGCGACCGCGCGCTGCTCGGCGCGTACGCGCAGGGCCAGGCCCGCGTCAACGTCGCGACGATTCGCCGGGCGGCCCGCGAGGCGCTCGGTCCCCAGGCCGGCTTCCGTATATGGTGGCGGAGCGCTGCCGTGGCTGCCGGAGTGTTGCTGCTCGCCGGTGCCGCCGCGTACGTGTGGGGGCTGTCTCCGCGGCGCCTCCTGCCAATGGGCGCGTCCGCCCCGCAGGCTGCTCCTGTTGCGCCCGACCCACCGGCAGGCGCCCTCGCGGCGACTCGCGAGCCGGTCCGCGGCGCCACCCCCCTTGCAAAACCCCGACTCGCGGCCGTGCTGGCCGATGCGACGCTGACGGCGGACCAGGCCTCGGCCTTCCGCCGCCTGCTCGCGCGATGGCACGTTGTGGTGCCGGAGAGCGAGACCCGACCCTGCACCGTGGCGACGCGCACCGGCTTCGAGTGCGTCGAGATGCGCGGCACGTGGATGGTGATCCGGCGCCTCGACTTGCCGGCCGTCATCAAGCTGGTCGGCGGCGAGGGCAAGCGCAATTACGCGGCGGTGACCGCGATCGGCAGCGAGACGGCGACGCTCGAGTTCGGTGACCGCGTCGTGACCGTCCCGGTGTCCGACGTCGAATCGCGCTGGGACGGCACGTTCGCGTTCGTCTGGAAACCGCCACCGTTCGTCAAGCGCGTGCTGAGCCCGGGGATGCGCGGTCCGGACGTGGAGTGGCTCCGGCGACGTCTCGACGCGCTGGACGGAGCTCAGGCGGCCGCGAAGTCCGACCTCTACGACGACGAGCTGCGGGCGCGGGTGCAGGCCTTTCAGCAAAAAGAGCTGCTGGAGGCTGACGGCATCGCGGGCGTGGAGACGCTTGCCCGGATCGGCGCGCGACTGGAACGCGAAGCTCCTTTGCTCTCGAGCGCTCGCTGATGTCCTACATTCTCAAGGCGCTGAAGCAGGCTCAGGAAAGTCGCAGCATCGACGGCACGCCGGTCACGGCGGCCAGTCAGCGGCTGCGCAGCATGGAGCGCCCGCGGCAGATCCCGTGGCGATGGATCGCCGCGGCCGCGCTCGTGTTGAATGGACTCGTGCTCCTGCTGCTCCTGGTGCTGCCGCGCTTCGGCTCCCAGTCTCCGACGAGCACGGCGCCACCTGTGACCACGGCAGCGCCCACGACACCGGTTGCCCCGATGGCCCCTGAAGCGCCGCCCGCGGCAGTCCTGCCGCCCCGCTCTGTTACAGCTCCGCCGTCCGCGCCGAGAACCGTCGCTCAACCGCCGCCGCCTGCGGTCCGGGCGCCCGGGATCGTGGCGCACGCTCCGGTGACACCGATGCCACCGCCCGCACGGCCCGCGGCACCGGTTCAGCGACCGAAGCCCGTTGAGCCGAAGGCTGTCGAGCCCAGGCCCGTCGAGCCGATTCGACCACCAGGGGTCGCGGCGCGGCCCGCTGAACGGACGCTCGCCGAGCCCGCGGAGCGTCCGGCCGGAGACCGCACGGCCACCGTCGCGCCGCAAAATCAACCGGCGCCCGTCACGGCCGTGGTGACGCCGCCTCCCCCACAACCGCAACCGGGATCCGACGCCGGCCCCGAGCTCCGCGACGCGATGTCGAAGTTCAAGCTCGAAGTGTTGGTGTGGGCGGCCGATCCGAGGGACCGCATGGTCTTCCTCAGCGGACGAAAGTTCGTCGAGGGCCAATCGCTCGACGGCAAGGTCGTCGTCGAGCGCATCGACGAAGACAGCATCGTCCTCGGCTATCAAGGGCAACGCGTGCGAGTGAAGCGGCCATAAGACGCGCCGCGCTCGTTGTCGTCGGGCTGTTGCTGACCGGGTGCGCGTCCTCGCCGCCTCAGCAGTCTTCGGATGCATGGGAAGGCGCCCGGGAGATCGTCGGGGCCTTGCCACCGCTTGGTCTTCAGAAGTGGACGGCGCTCACCCCCGAGCAGCAAGATGAGCTCGTCCGATCCACCGAGCCCTTCCTCCTGAAGTGGAACAACGAAGCCGATCGCCGTGTCCTCTCCGTCATCCTCGCCACGTTCTCGGCGATGTGGAACGCGCGGACGCCAGAGCCCGCCGTCCACTGCACGCTCCTCGAACACATCGTCTGTTACTGAGCGCGTGTCGATCACCGGCCGTGCATTGCGGCCGGTATCGGACTGTGCTATCTCGCTGCCGAGCGCATCGTTCGGCACGGCGCGCCGGGTCGACGGCGGCGTTCCGGCAGCGTTCGGACGAAACCCGCAACGAGGAGGCGGCCATGGCTGGCGAGAGCGTGTATCGGGTGACCGACCTGGTCGGAACGAGCAAGACGTCGTGGGAGGACGCGGTCAAGAACGCGATTCAGACCGCGTCGAAGAGCCTGCGCGACCTGAGAGTGGCCGAGGTGAGCCGGCTCGACGTGACGATCGAGAAGGGCAAGGTCACCGCGTTTCGCGCGCGCGTCAACGTGTCGTTCAAGTACGAGAAGTGACCGTCACCTCCGCTCTGCCAGGTGGGCGTCACGGCCCGCCTGCAGCGCGGGGTCGGCGTAGGTCATCAGATCGGGCCGGGCGCGTCCGAGCATCACCTGCAAGTACGCCGGTTCGAGGCCGACGTTCTCGAAGCCGTGGATCACGTTCGCCGGGGCGGACACACAATCCCAGCGACCGAGCACCGCCTCGGCCCGGCCGCCCGCGCCGTCTTCGAAGAAGACTTTGACCTTGCCGTCGAGAATGAAGAACACTTCCTCCACCTCGTGACTGTGGGCGGCGTTCCCCTGTCCAGGCGGGACGAACATCACGCTCAGGGTGAAGTGCTCGGCCGGGATCGTGCGCGTGTCGGTCTTGCCCGAGGCTCCTGAGCCGATGTAGCGGTGCTGCGCTCTCCGATAGCCCTCGACCCGCGCGTCGGCGAAGGCGTCCCAGTCTGGCGTGCGGTCCACGTATCGCGCCACGCGCGTGCGCAGCAAGTCATCGAGGCTCGTCGTCATGCACGGTCTCCTCGGGCGAAGGATAGCAGGGCGACCCCCCTTCGGAAACGCCCGGCGGGAGCCGATCACCGCGCTGATGTTCAGTCCATGTCATCCCGCGGGGCGGCTTCGTGACTGACCCGAGGCCGAGGCTCCGGGTGTTGTTCGCGGAGGACGCTCGGGACTTCCGCGAACTTGTGCGCGATGCGCTCCAGGGCCGAGGCTTTGCCGTGACCGCCGTCGAAGATGGCGTACGGGCCGTCGAGGCCTTTCGCTGGAGCACCTTCGACGTGGTGCTGACCGATCTCGCCATGCCAGGGCTCAACGGCCTTCAGGTCGCAAAGGCGTGCAAGCGGCACCGGCCAGGCGTGAAGGTCGTCGTCCTGACCGGCTGGGACCTGCTCCTCGAGGACGCGGAATGCATCGACCACGGTGTGGACATGGTCATCGCCAAGCCGGTCCAGATACACGTCCTCACAGCGGCGCTCCGTCAGGTCATCCACGAGCCGGCGCCTTTCCAGCGGTCGAGCGGAGTGCTCCGCTAACTTTCCTCTCGACCCGGCCGGACGCCCCGGGCCGGTTGCGGTCACATCATCGCAAAGGCGACGATCACCAGGATGAGACCGCCCAGGAAGACGACGCCGTAGACCACAACGAAGACGCGGCTGAAAGCCAGCAGACGCAGACGGGACGTTTCTCTCGTCGGCGGCCAGCCGCTCCGCACCACGAGCAGGACGGTCAGGATGAGGATCAGCAGACACCAGACCATGACTGCGACCGGTAGGGCGCCTTCAGGACTCTGCAGGAAGAGACGAACCAGGCTCGCGGTCCCGGCGAGGACCGACGCCGCGGCAAGGAGCCGCACGACCAGGCGCATCAGCGTTCCCTCCTGATTAGGATTGACGAGAAATGCGAGTGGAAGGTTTACCGGCAGTTTCGAGGTGCGCCGGAACGGCTTACATTTCAGGTGTCGGGGCGACTCTCTCCGGCCCGAAAATACCGATGAGTGTGGACTTGGTCGATTTCTTGCTCTTCGTTCACCCTGACGCCTGCCGACCAGTCGGGGGCCCGCAGCGTCCTACAAGACAATGCGCTGGCCTCATACTCGTGTGGACAGGGCCTCTCCGCCGCCGTACGTCGGCACTGAACGCCGCCGGACGCCGCGGTACTACGTTCAGCTTCCCGTCGAGTCTGCGCGCGGCACTGGGGCCACCCTCGATGTCAACGAGGACGGGGTCCGCTTCGAGACCAACCATCGGTTCGTCTACGGCGAGGTGCTGACCTTGCGGCTGGTGTTCCGTCACATCGCCGGCGACTACACCCACATCGACGTCACGGGTGCGGTGGTCCGCGTGGAAGAGGTTGCCGAGACGTTCGTCGTCGCCCTTCGAGTCGACGAGATCCACGTCGACTGAGACCCGCCCCCGCCGGAAGCGCTTACACGGCGCGGCCGGTCGTTGATCGAGCGCCCCCAAAACACCTCGAAAATCGCAGGATTCGCGGCTTGGTCAGGTCTTTGCAATTTCCTCGTTGCGATGCTCGCTGGGCCTACTCGGGGGCCCCAGCGTCCCATCACACAAGATGAGACGTTCACCTCGAGACCAGGAGCGGTCATTGCGGTTCGCCGGCCCTGAGCGCCGGCGGATGCCGCGCTACTACGTCACGGTCCCCGTGGAGTTCGACGGAGGGACCGGGACGACCAAGGACGTCAACGAGTCCGGCGTCCGCTTCGAGATCGATCAGCCGCTGGCCCCGGACCAGTCGGTCACCCTCAGACTCGTGTTCCGCGATTTCCAGGGCGGCGATCCCTGGCGGATGGCAGCTCGCGGCAAGGTGGTACGGGTCGAGACCAACGGGACGGCCTACACGGTGGCGGTGCGAGTCACGTCCTACGTGCTGGCGGAGGCGCCGTCCTCGGACTGAGCCGTGACGTCCTGTTGTCCTTGAAGCGCGGTATCATCCTCCCATCGTGAAGGCCGCCTGGTACGAAAAGAACGGTCCCGCCGCCGAAGTCTTGCGCGTGGGCGAGATGCCGGTCCCCGAGCCCGGCCCGGGCGAGGTACGAGTGCGGATCGTCGCCTCGGGCCTGAATCCGACCGACGTGAAGTCACGTGCCGGATCGCGGCCGATGGGCTTCCCGCGTGTGGTGCCCCACCAGGACGGTGCCGGCGTCATCGACAAGGTCGGGCGCGGTGTGCCCGCCTCGCGCGTCGGCGAGCGCGTCTGGCTCTACATCGTGCAGTGGCAGCGCGCGTGGGGGACGGCCGCCGAGTACTCGGTCGTTCCCGCTCGCCTGGCCGCGACCCTGCCGAACAACACGACGTTTGCTCAGGGCGCGTGTCTTGGCATCCCGGCCGTGACGGCGCACCGCTGCCTGTTCGCCGATGGCCCGATCAGCGGACTGACCGTGCTCGTGACCGGTGGGGCCGGCGCCGTGGGACATTACGCCGTGCAGCTCGCCAAGTGGGCCGGCGCGACGGTCATCGCCACCGTCAGCTCGGCCGACAAGGCGGCGAGCGCGACGACCGCCGGCGCCGATCACACGGTGAACTACAAGACGGGCGATGCGGCCACGGAGATCCTACAGCTCACGGGTGGCGCCGGCGTCGATCGCATTGTCGACGTCGACTTCGGCGGGAACCTGACGGTCAGCGCCCGCGTCATCAAAACAAACGGCGTCATCGCGAGCTACGCCTCAATGGGCGATCCCGAGCCGAAGCTCCCTTTCTACTCGCTCATGGCGAAGAACGCGACGATGCGTCCCGTGCTCATCTACACGATGCCCGACCGCGCGAAGGACGAAGCGGCGCGCGACGTGTGCCATCTCGCCGAGACTGGCCGTCTCGTTCACGCCATCGGCGCGCGATTCCCCCTCGACCGTATCGTCCAGGCGCACGAGACCCAGGAGAGCGGCAAGGTCACCGGCAACATCGTCGTCGACGTCGCGCCGGACTGAGGCGTCGCGCCGAGGAGATCGTCGTCAGCGGATACGCTGCGGAGGCAGGTATCCGAGCAACAGCACGCTCAGGTTGACGAGCAGGAGCTTGTTCCACGCCGCGCTCGCCGCCGCTGCCTCCGAGCGCTCGAGCTCACTGTCGAAGAGACCGGCGAGCGCCGTCTGCGCGAGGCTCATGGCCCCGACCATCAAGTGTGGAGGAATCTGCCCGCCCGGGCCGTGGGCGCGGTGGCTGTGGGCGATGCCCACGTTGAGCAGGTAATAGGAAAACTCCGCCGAGACGGCGGCTTCCCCGGTCTCGCGTAGCCACCGGGCCAGGCTGTGCTTGCGCCGCTCCAGCCGTTCGGTGTCGACGGTGCCGTCCTCACGCAGGAAGAAGCGGGCCGAGCGTGGCAGGGCGAGAAACTTCTCGTAGAGCGCGGCGGTGAGGGCCTCGGCGTGCCGGAGCACGACGGGTGCCGAGCTCCGGATCGCGACGACGTCCCGCTCGGTCAGCTCGACGAACTCCATCATGTCGCGGATGAACCGCGGCATGTCGGTGGCAGGGAGATAAGGCTCCGCGTCGTCCATGCCGGGAGCATGGTTCCGCGGGATCACTCGGTCAAGTCCTCCTGCGAAGTGTCACCTCGGTGTCGTGGCGGCACGTCGGGTAACACTCGATCGAGCGCCTGAGCGTCAAATGCCCCCGTAAACTCGAGAAACTTGGGCCTGAACGCTTGGCACTTCCCCTGCACTCCGACTGCGAACTCGACGAAGGGGGCTTGCCATGAAAGGGTTCGCCAGGCTGTCGGGTGTCGTTACACTTTCCGCCGTCGCGATGCTCAGCGCTTCCTCACCCGCGTCCGCCGGTGACCTGAGCATCGGTATCCGCATCGGCACGCCGGCACCGCCGCGGCCGGCGATCGTCGTCGCTCCCCAGCCGCAACCCGTGGTCGTCGTTCCTCAGCCCGAGCCGGTCTTCATCGCGCCCGAGCCGGTGCTCGTCATCGAGCCCGGTGCTCCGGTCTACTTCCACGCCGGACAGTACTTCCGGTTCTTCAACGGGGCCTGGTTCGTCGCGGGAGGGTACGAGGGCCCCTGGCTCTTCGTGCCGCCGCATCGAGTCCCACCGCGCGTGCTCGCGCTTCCGCACGCTTACAGCAGGATGCATCCGACCCACGTCGAGGTGGTCGGGCCGCATCCCTGGCACGCCCAGCAAGAACACCACGGGCATTCGCACTGGCACGACGGCCGCGACTAGCGAGTCGGTCAGGGCGGGGCGCCCGACCGAGAGGCCTGAGGAAGGTTGATCAGTCGGAGAACTTGGCGGTGGCGTCGTTCGTGTCGTGTCGCTGCCAGCGCTCGACGCATCCACTGTGAAGGATCTGACCGAGCCGGGACGTGACGACATCTTCCGAACGAAACGCTTGGCCACACGCAGGGCACGCACTCATGACGACTCCTCCGTGCCCTGTAACTCTGCAATCGAAATGCCGTTCTGCAACTATCGAATACGACGTACCGACCTTGTTACGTCGAAAGCGGGTTGTCTGGAAAAGCGTCTCTTCGCTCGGGTGCCGGATCGCGAGCCTCGGCGCGATCTTCGATCCGGTCTCTGTCGGCAAAGTTGACGAATCCGCGCGCCGCCAAAGACGGCTGACGTAGGCCGTTCGTTATATCAACACGTTGGCCGTTCGGCCGGTCGTTTGCACTTCCACAGGCCGACCGCTCGGGGGTTGCAGTGGGGTGAAGTTGAAGGGGCGACCCGGTGCAGCCTTGTGTGGAACTCGCGCCGCCCGTCGAGCTCGTACCGTCGGCGGGCGGCGCTCAAGATCCTGATCGGCTGTCAGTCTCCGCGGAGCATCCGTTGCAAATCGTCGCGCGTGCGCGCGCGTTCCTCCAACGCCTTGTTGATTCGGTTGGTCTGCTCCTGGTAGGTCGACAGCAAGCGTCGATCCCGCGCGTCCAGGAAATCGAGGACGGCCAGGGTGCTCTCCGCGTAGCTTCGCTGGGCCTGCCGGAGTTGTGGCAGCGCCACCGCGCGAAGCTCGGGACCGACAGCGGCGTACCGTTGCTGAGCGCGCTCCAGCTCTGCGATCGCCTTAGCCCGCGCGTCCCGCAGCGTCACGTAGCGTTCAGCCGCGGCTGGATCATCTTGACGGAGCGCCTCGATGAAATTCGATTCTCCGGCGTTGTCACGGAGCTGGCCACGCGCTTGCGCGTGAGCGTCGGTCGTCCCTAGAAGGATCGACAGCAGCGCGATTCCGGCGAGGAACACGTGTGAAGGCAGCCGGGAGAATCGCACGCTCCGGTTGCGCTGCATCACCACGTCACCCGGCAAGGCGTTTCTCGCGCCGCCGGCATCTCCGGCAACGACTCCACGTGTGCGTTTGCCGAGCGCGCCGTCCGTGACCTCGGCGGCCAGCCCGAGTCGTGGTCGAAGCTCTCATCATGATTGTTGGCTCCTGGCGGCCTCTTTGCGTACAGTGGAACGCATGAAGCTCTCGGCGAAGTTCGCCCGGCAGGAGAGTGAGGCGGCCCGCCAGGCACGGATTGCGCGACGGCGGATTCGCGGAGACCGGGTCGTGGCGATCCGGCAAATGCTGGGCCTGGGCTCGACCGATCAGGACGAGCCGCGCCCGGCTCGCCGCGCGGCCGCCAAGCCGAAGCCTTCGTAGCCTTTCGTCGTCCAGATTTCCCACGACCGACACGTCGCTCATCGACTCCCGCTGGCCCACACGCTCGTCCCTCCGAAGCGGCGCTCCCAGCGCGGGATCACTTCCTTGTTGTACACGTTGTCCGGAACCTCGCCGCGCATGGCCCGCAAGACCGATTCGGTCGCCCAGCGGATCCCCGGGCCGAGGCCGCTGCCCACGTTGGACGAGACCATGTGAGGCGAGAGGAGCACCTTGTCTCCGAGGTTGCGCAACGAGCTGTCCGCCGACAGCGGCTCCTGCTCGAAGACGTCGAGGGCGGCGCCTGCGATCTGCCCGCGCTGGAGCGCCTCGATCAGCGCCGGCTCGTGAACGCAGGGACCTCGTGAGGTGTTGATCAGGATCGCGTGAGGCTTCATCATCGCGAGCTGCTTGGCGTCGATCAGGTGCCGCGTCTCGCGCGTCAGCACGACGTGCAGGCTGACGACGTCGGACTCCGCGAGCAGAGTGTCGAGATCCACGCGCGTCACGCCGTGCTCGGCGAACTTCGCGTCGGGGACGTACGGATCCGTCGCGAGGATTCTCATCTTCCACGGGCGCATCAGCGTGGCGATGCGGCTGCCGATCCGCCCGAGCCCGATCAACCCGAGGGTGATGCCGGCGTAGCCGTCGGCCCGTGAGCCGAAATACGTGCCCTGAAGCCCAGGGTCCCGCCACTCCCCGCGCTGCTTCAGATGACGGTCGCGCTCCCGCACCTTCTTGAGCATCGTGAGCATGGCGGTGATCGTGCCCTCGGCGACTCCGCCCCAGTTCGATTCCGTGGGGCCGTGCGTGACCAGGACACCCAGCTTCGTCGCGGCCTCGACGTCGACGTCGTCCGTGCCGATCGTGTACTTCGCGACGATGCGAAGCCGGTCCGAGCTCTGCATGATGGCGCGGCTGATCGGCGCGTTCCGGATCGAGGTCCCCATCAAGGCATCGCAGTCCTTCGCCAGGACGACCATCTCGGCTTCGCTGTTGCCCTGCGGCGTGTCCCAGGAAGCCTTGCCGAGCACCAGGGCACACCCCTCCTCCTCGAGTCTCCGGTGGGTCTCGCGCGCTTCGTCGACCGGAGCGAAGATGAACACCTTGCCGTGGGTCCCCATGACTGCCCTCCCCTTGCCGTCGGTCTCGGACTCGGCCAGAATGCGCCTGGCGTGCCCTAGCTGATACCCCGACGCGCACGAGGAATCAAATGACAGAACCCTGGCGAGCGATCCCCGTCGTCGATGCCGATGGACACATCACAGAGTCGACCGAGCAGCTCCGTCCCTACTTCGAAGGGCGGCAGGGTGAGCGCGGCCACTGGGCGGGCCGCCGCTCCTACTATCCCGAGGACGGGTGGGACCGTTCGCTCGGCGGGCGACTCGGAAGCAACGTGAACGACGCCAAGACGTGGCTCGGCATCATGGACGAGGGCGGCCTCGACACGACGGTGCTCTATCCGACCGCCGGCCTTGGCATCGGATGGGTGCGCGAACCCGACTTCGCGGTCGCGCTCTGCCGCGCCTACAACAATTTTCTCCATCAGGAGTTCCTGGCCGTGAGCCCGCGCGTCAAGGGCGTGGCTCTTCTGCCCTTCCAGGACGTGCCCGAGGCGGTGAAGGAACTGCGCCGCGCGGTCACCGACCTGGGGATGGTGGGAGCCTTCGCTCCGGCGGTGGGACTGCGCCTTCCGCTCGGACATTCCGAGTTCCATCCGATCTACGCGGAGGCGGAGCGCCTGGGGTCGATGGTCGCGTCTCACGCCACCGTGAGGGGCCCGCACTTCTTCGGCGCCGACGGGTTCGACAAGTTCGTCGAGGTACACACGCTCTCGCATCCCGTGGCCCAGATGATCCAGCTCACCGGCATGATCTTCGAAGGCGTGCCCGAGAAGTACCCGCGGCTGAGGATCGGCTTCATGGAAGGCGGCTGCTCCTGGCTCCCGTTCTGGATGGATCGCATGGACGAGGAGTGGGCCAAGCGGGGCGCGGTGGAGGCGCCCCTCTGCCGGAAGAAGCCGAGCGAGTATCTCCGCTCCGGCCAGCTCTACTTCGCCGCGGAAGGCGACGAGAAGTCGGTGCCCGAGGTGGTGCGCCGGCTCGGCGACGACATCATCTTCTACGCGACCGACGTGCCCCACTGGGACAACGATTACCCCGAGAACCTCCGCGAGATGGCCACCCGTGATGATCTCGGCGCCGAGACGCGAAAGAAAATCCTGTCCGACAACGCTCGCCGACTGTACGGACGAGCATGAACGTGGCCGACAGTCTGTACAAGCGCCTGGGTGGCTACGACGCGATCGCCGCGGTGGCCGACAACCTCTTGCCGCGGCTGATCGCGGATCCCCAGCTCGGGCGCTTCTGGAAGCATCGGAGTGAAGACGGCGTGCGTCGTGAGAAGCAGCTCCTCATCGATTTCCTGTGCGCCTCCGCAGGCGGTCCGCTCTACTACGTTGGACGCGACATGAAGACATCCCACCGTGGACTCGGGATCACCGAGCGCGACTGGCAGATCTTCCTGGGCCACGTCAATTCGACCCTCGACCACTTCAAGGTCCCGGCCCGGGAGAAATCCGAGGTGCTCGCGTTCGTGGAGAGCCTCGAGAAGGACACCGTGGAGTAAGCGACGGGTCCCGCCGGAGGTAAACCGTGGGGCAGTCGTGCTCGTCATTCCAACGTCGATGGACGACGACGGTCTGCGCCAGAAAGCCCGTGCGGCCATCCAGAGCGGAAGGCTTCCCACCCGCCGCCCTGAGCGGACGTGGGGAGGTCGAGGAAGTGGCGCGCCGTGCGCAATCTGCGACGTGCCGGTGCGTCGCGACGACACGGAGCTCGAGATCGAGTTCGTTGCGGGCGGTCATGCCAAGGTTCTTCACGTCCACACGAAGTGCTTCGCCGCCTGGGAGCTCGAATCCTGAGCTGATCGTGGCCGGGCCCGAGCCTCGGTGATGGCCCGGATGAGCGACAGGCGTCGCGCCCTCCTCGTCGCCGCCCTCGCCGCCGCCCGTGTGACGAGCCGCGAGCCCGCGCTCCTCGTGGTTCACGCCTGGCTCGACTCCTGGCGTGGCATCGGCTCGATCGTGGTGGGCATGGCGCGCCACGGATACGACCTGTCGCTCGCGAGTGACCGGGACGGGTGGCGGGCGACGTTCTTGCACCGGAGCCATCTGATGCAGCCGTGGATCGGCCAGGTCCTCACGTGGTGCACGACGCCGTGGCAGGCGGTCCAGGAGGCCGCCTGGCGGGCGATTAACGCCTTCCCCGTGGAGGACTGCTCGGTCGTCGACGAGTCACCACTCTAGCGTGATCGAGCTCTACCAGGTTCCGCCGAGCGAGTTCGTCCGGGAGCGCAACGCCCTGGCGGCCCGTCTCCGCAAGGCCGGCAGAACGGCCGAAGCCGCAGACGTGGCCCGGCTCCGCCGCCCCACCCCGATCCTCTGGGCCATCAACCGCGTCGCTCACGACCAGCCCGGCGAGGTGAAGCAGCTCATGGAGGCTACTGACGCTCTCAAGCTGGTGCAGCTCGGGCGCCGAAAAGACGTCGATGCGGTCGGCACCCGCCAGCGTAACGCGCTCCAGAACTTCGTCACCCGAGCCGCGGCCGCGCTGCAGTCCGTCGGCCTCGGTGTCTCGCCCGCCATGCTGCGTCGGGCCTCGGCCACGCTTCTCGGAGCGGCGGCCGATTCACGCGCCCGCGCTCTGCTGCAGCAAGGTCGGCTGAGCGAGGAGCTGTCGGCACCAGGCTTCGAAGTCTTCGGCGGCATGACGCCACGCACGCGTCCCGTTGCACCCGCCACGCGACCGCGTCCGGCTACGCGGTCGAAGCAGGCCGTACCGACCGAGTCATCGACGGAGAAGCGTGCCGCCGAGCGCGACGCCAGGCTCGCTCGTCAGCGTCTCCAGACGCTGGAGCGCGAGGCGCGTCGCCGGCGGCGCCGTGCCGAGCGGACCGGGACGGCCGCTGCGGTGCTCCGAAGGCGACTTCACGAGATCGACGAACGCCTGGCGCAGGAGCGGCGTCAGGCCGACGAGGCCGAGCGGGATGCTGCGAAGGCTCGGGAGCAGCTCACCCGTGCGGGAGCGAACCGCGGTCGGTGAACGACGACAGGCTGTGCTGCGTCACTCCGCTCCTGTCACGGAGCCGCCGTCCGTCCAGAAGACCGCCTTCGTCCCGCCACACGACGTGCAGGCGGCGAGGTCGATGTGGAGGTGTCGGCGGTGGACCCGGACCGTGTTGGCCGCCGCGAAGGCGGCCTTTGGTGTCGTCCCGATCGCGTTCCCGATGCACCTGGAGCAAAAGCGGGCACCACGACGAAAGTAGAGAAAGTCCTCGACGGTTTCGGCCAACATAGCTCGTCTAGCTCCTCGGCTGGCGATGTGTTCGACGGCGTCGTCTCCTCGACCGGGTTACCCGAAACGAGACGACGATCGCGGCGATGGTGGTGACGATGGCGGCGATGATCGCGATCGTTGCGGCCTCGCTCATCCACGTCGCCCACCGCAGGGAAAAGTCACGATGCCAGGGTGATGAGCAAGGCCCGCGCCAGAACTTCGTCCCGGGCGATTCTTGGCCCGCGACCTTGGAAGTCACGGATAACGCGTGGGAATCCTGGCAATCTGTCGACGGCTGCGCTGCCCACTGGCTGGATGGTTGGTCGAAATCGCCACGGGCAAATCCCGTCGGCGTTCATTTCCCCGAGCTGGGCGGCGCTTCAGAGAGACGTTTGGTTATAGAACTTCCGGCGTCCCTGCCTCGGACGCGGCCGCCGGCCGGGCCGCGGTCAGCGCTCGGCGGCCAGCCGGTTGGGGCCGCTGTTGCTGCGCAGGTGCTTGAGGTCGCCGAGCTCGCGGAGGGCCTTGAGCATCTCCTCGGGGATGGCCTGGGCCTTGAGCGTGCCGTCTTCGTTGATCCTGGCGTAGACGCGCGTCGCCCGGCCTTCGCTGACCTGGGCGCCGCTGACCGCGTTCTTGGCCTTGCAGTTCCAGTGCAGCGTGTGCTCGCCGACCTCGGCCAGCGTGATGGTCGTCACGATCCGGTCGCCGTAGGCCGCGGGCCCGATGAAACGGAAGTGGATCTCGCCCATCACGAACGTCGTCCGGTCGTTCTTGATCATCTGCTCGATCGGGTAGCCAATGATCCGGAAGAGCTCGTGCTCAGTGTCGTTGAACCACGCCACGATCCGTGGGTAGTAGACGAGGCCGAAGGGGTCCGACTCTCCCCAGTTGACCGTGATCTCCTTCCAGTACATCGCCATGTGATCGTCCTCAGTCGACACGCTACACGAGCTCGAAGTCCATCAGCCCGACCTCGGCCTGGAACCAGGCGCGCCGGAACGCCTCCACGTCGTCGAATGCCTGCTGGGCGACGCGCTTGAAGCTGAGCTGAGCGCGGCACGGCCGGACGTCGAACGGGTACGGATCGAAGGCGACCCGCCTGGGGCCGATCGCTTTCATGGTGAGCCGGACGCCGTCGTCATCACCCGCGGCATAGCTCACGGGCACCGGCTCGATGTGATCGTCGTAGGGATCCTGGCAGCAGAAGTAGAGACCGAGGAGATCCCACACCTGCATGAGCCGGTAGTTCGTCCAGACGCCTTTCGCGTCCAGCGACGCACGCTGGCGCTCCTGCCACGCCTCGTTGCGCGCGACGAACGCCTGAACCTCGGGACTCAGCGTCGTGAGGTTGTAGCGCCCGGCCGGGTGCTTGATCGTCTGGTAGCGCCCCTTCCAGAGGCCGGTGCGGTGCATGCTGACGATCAGGCCAGAATAGGGGTCGATGTCGGCCATCCAGTCGAGCGCCCACTGATAGGAGCCGAGCTGCGTGTCGGTCATCGGGACCTGGAGGAACGCATACGGCTCTCCGCTTTGTGGCGCGACCAGCGGGCTCGTCTCGTAGCGGAGCCAGCCGTAGTCGTGAAACGTGGCAGCCCGCACGACGGAGTCGTAGGGCTTCAGCGTCTCGAAGTTGCCGTTGCCCCAGTGCGCCGCGAGCTGTCCCACGAAGCGCGAATGATCGGTCTGACCGATGAGCACGAGTCCGCCGCTCGGATCTTTCCGGATGATCATGGGCCACCTCGCTGGTCGACGTCGAGCCTGGCGGGAGTCTAACACCGCCGCGGGGTTGACTTCACGAGCAAGAACCCGTAGATCGATCTCGACATCGCGACCATGCTGCGAGCCACCACCCTCTCCGGGTTCGTCGAGCTTCAGGAGCGCGCGATCAGCGACCTCCGGAAGCGTCTGTCCGGGCCGCTCGTTATGTGCGGCGACGCCGGGTACGACGAGGCGCGGACCATCTGGAACCGGATGATCGACCGGCGCCCGGCCCTCATCGCCCGCTGTGCCGGCACCGACGACGTCGTGACGGCCCTTCGGTTCGCCCGTGAGCACGGCCTGCTGATCTCGGTCCGTGGAGGCGGCCACAACGTGACGGGCAACGCGGTCTGCGACGGCGGCCTGATGATCGATCTGTCACCGATGAAGTCGGCCCGCGTCGATCCTCGGCGGCGTCGGATGACGGCGGCGCCAGGACTCACGTGGAAAGACTTCGACACCGCGACGCTGCGCCACGGGCTCGCCACGACCGGCGGGATCGTCTCCTCGACTGGCGTGGCCGGGCTGACGCTCGGCGGAGGCCACGGATGGCTGATGCGGAAGCACGGCCTGGCATGCGACAACGTGTCGGCGGTGGACGTCGTGGTCGCCGACGGTCGCTGCTTGCGCGCGAGCGCGGACGAGAACCCGGAGCTCTTCTGGGGGGTGCGAGGTGGCGGCGGCAACTTCGGCATCGTCACGTCGTTCGAGTTCCAACTCCATCCGCTCACGACCGTGCTGGCGGGGTTCCTGCTCTTTCCCAGGAGCCGGGCCCGCGACGTCGTCGATCTCTTCCGCGAGCAGGCCCCGCGTGCACCCGACGACCTCACGCTCGGCGCACTGATCACCACCTGGCACGACGGCCAGCCCGTCGTGGCGGTGGTGATGTGCCATAGCGGGGCGATCGAAGACGGCGAGCGTCTGGTACAGCCCTTCAGGGAGCTCGGCACACCGATCATCGACGCGGTCCGCCCGATGGCCTACGCGGAGCTGCAGACCATGTTCGATGCCACCAACCCGCCCGGGGCCTGGTACTACAAGACGGGCTATCTCGACGGCGCCACGATGGAGGGCGACCGCTTCGTCGAGACTCTCCTTCAGCATTGCGACTTCCCCTCGCCGTCACCGCTGTCACGCGTCTACATCGAGCACCTCGGCGGCGCGATGGGGCGCGTCCCTCCGGACGCGACTGCGTTCGTTCATCGCAAGGCACCGTTCGATCTGATCGTGATCGCGGGAGGGTTCGAGGCCTCGGCGACGGAAGCGAACATCGGCTGGGCGCGCGACACGTCGGCCGCGCTGCGCCCGTTCATGTCGGGCGCCGCCTATGTGAATTACCTCGGAGCGGACGCGGGTGCCGATGCGGTGAAGGCGGCCTACGGCCCCGCCTACGACCGACTCGTGAAGCTGAAAGACACCTACGATCCCGAGAACGTCTTCCGCCTCAATCAGAACATCAAGCCGAGCCGCTGATCCTCTGAGTCGCTGATCCTCTGTCAGCCCCGCGACACGAGCGCCATCTTGTCTGTCTAACATGGCACGCGTGCACCGAAAATCGTCGATTTGCTGCCGTGGTGACATCCGTCGCTTGGTACGCTCCTTGCCCCATCGGCTTGGGTCATTCACCCGACGATGCTGTCAGGGAGGCGAGCGTGCCCGTGAGAATCGCGCTGGCGGCGTTGCTGGTGTTGCTTGCTCGCGGGCCGGCGTTCGCTCAGATCGTCGAGTTCGAGGCCAGGTACTGGATCACCGACCTCCACAGCGGCTCCGTCAAGACCAAGGACAACGAGATCACCGGCAACGACGTCGACTTCCACGATGACCTCGGGCTCAAGGCCAACGGCGCGCCCGAAGGCCGTTTGAGCGTCTTCACCGGGCCTAACAGCCGGATTCGCCTGGCTTACACCCACCTCACCTTTGACGCCGACAAAGTACTCACGTCGGCGGTCACGTTCCAGGGCCAAACGTTCACGGCGGCCACACGGGTGATGACGGATCTGGAGATCCACTATGGCCGGGGCGCTTGGATCTGGCAACCCTTGGTCATCCCGGGTCTGCTCAAGTTCGGCGGGATGTTCGAGGTCAAGGGCTTCGTCGCCAACGCCTCGCTGAAGACGCGTGGCCTGACACCCGAGATCCGCGAGTCAGAGTCCTTCCCGCTGGTGGTGCCCACGTTGGGGTTGGTGCTCGATGTGACCCCGCCTCCACTCCCGATGCTGCACGTGTTCGCGGAGGTTTCGGGCCTTCCGGCGGGCGATCTCGGCCACATCGTGGATGCTGAGGTAGGCGTGCGCTACATCCCGATACGGTTCTTCACCGTGTCCGCGGGCTACCGGATCTTCGATATCGGCATTGGCAGGAACGATGACGTCGCACAGCTCACACTGAGGGGGCCGTTCGTGGGGATGTCGTTCCGGTTCTAGCCGACCGAGGCGGGCTCACCGTCTATCTTTTGTGCAGAAGCAGCCGCTCGACGACGACCACCAGGAAGCTGGCCACGATCACGGCCATCACGACGCCACTGACGATGAACAGAACACGCCGTCGGACGCGGCGGCGCGCTTCCTTCCCCATCGGCCTGACCCAGGCGGGCTGCGAACGCGTGGGTGTCGGCACAGCACCATCTGTGATGCCACATCCCATCGAAACCGCAAAATGAAATCTTCGCTCGCCTGTCGTGGAGCCTTCCATTGCATCCGGGTTGGGCAGGTCGGGCGGAGTCCGATGCCCGGGACGGTTCGCGGCCGCCGCGCCGATCCGGCTATTTCCCGTTGACTCGCCGATCAGCCGATCTGTAGCATACGTGAGACATGGCCTCGGTGACGGAGCGCGTCGCCGCTCGCGTGAAGAAGCTTCGGGCGAAGCGCGGAATCTCTCAGGAGACGCTGGCCGAGAAGACTGGGCTCAACCGGCTGACGATCACGCGGCTCGAAGCCGCCGCTCACCCGCCCAACGTCGAGACGCTGGACAAGATCGCCCGCGCCCTCCAGGTCACCGTCGCGGCCCTGGTGAAGTAATCAGGGAGCCTGACGCGCGATCCCCACGATCAGCATGTCCCGGCCCCGGACCCTCATGCGGTCGAGGATGCCGACCTCGGGCGGCGCCGTGGGCCGTACGGTCGGCCACCCGCGCGGCTCGTCGATGAGCACGACCGGATGGTCGGGACCAAGCACGAACCGGTTGAACTCCTCGTTGGTCCTGATCTGGAGGAACGGGCGGCCGAGATAGAAATCGATCTGGAAGAAGCGGCCACCGTACACGCGCGCTTCCCGCCCCTGCGCATAGCGCTCGAGCCGCGCAGCCAGCCCCTTGAAGTCCTGCGTCCGATTGAGCCACTCCGCGTGCACGCGGTTACCGTACCCCAGAAAGAGCGCCGCCGAGGCGGTCACGCCGTACACGAGCAGCCGCGGACGGCCCCGGCACAGTCCCCAGAAGAGGAAGGCGCCCATGAGAGCCGCCGCGGCCAGCAGCGGAATGCGTCGGGGCCAGGCATTCGGAATATACGCGACGTGCTCGGTGAGGGATGGGCCGACGAGGATCGTCGCGACGAGGGCAGCGCTGAACCCGAGCGAGATCCAGGCGGTGATCGTGGCGGCTCGTGACCGCTGCGCCGCGTGGGCGAAGGCCCACCACGCGGCCAGGAGCGCGGCTCCCGGATAGATCACGAGCGCGTAACGCTCCAGCGGCGTCTCGACCAGCAGCAACACCAGGAGCGGCACGGCGGCCCACAGCGCTGCGAATCGGACGGCGGCGACGCGCCAGTGGGCCCGGGCCGCCCCGGCCGCCAGGATCACGAGCAGGGTCCACGGCACCAGGCCCTCGATGATGTCGAGGAGGAAATTGGCGACGGCCAATGGCCGCGGAGTTGCGGGAAACCGGTTCAGCCAATCGACGACGACCACCGTTTCTGCAAAACTGCCGACGCCGATCACCAGAAACGGCGCCACCCAGGCGGCCGTGATGATCACGAACACCGCCACACCCGGGGGATGCCACAGCCGCCGCACGCCGCGCCACCTGTCCTCGGTCCACAGCCAGGCCGCCGCGGCAGCCAGCGGCAGTAACCCGACCGGTCCCTTGGCGAACATGGCGAAGGCCACCGCGGCGTAGAAGACGACGAAGGCGCGTGGCGACGGCGGATCGCTCACGGCGCGCCAGAGGGCCAGGCCGGCCGCCGTCGAGAAGGCCAGCACGATCATGTCGGGCAGGATCATCTGGCTGTGCACGAAGAATCCCCAGCACGTGCTCAGGATCAGACCGGCGGCGAGCCCGGCGGCGGGACCGAAGAGCGCGGCACCGAGCTGCGCGGTCATCAGCACCGTGGCGATGGCCGCCAGCATCACCGGTGCCTGAGCGGTCGTCTCCGTCACGACGCCGCCCGGGCGTGAGAAGATCACGATCAGCCAGGGATACAGCGGCGGCTTTTCGCGAAAGAGCTTTTCGCGGACGTAGGCCTCGAACCACACGCCGCGCGTCATCATGTCGCGCGCCAGGAGCGGAAAGCGCGCCTCGTCGGACGTCGCGATGACGTGCTGGCCGAGCGTCGGCGCCACGAGGACGACGGCGACGAGCGTGACCAGCACGGCGCGACCAACGCCCAGACCCCGCCGTGGAACGTGCCCGTCGCGAGGGCTCATCGAATCGGCTCTGGGCGTGCTGGTGCGGACCGTCGAGCTCACCGTCGTCTCACTCGTCTCCCGCGGCATAGCCTCCCCTTCGAGCTCATTTCTCGTGTTGCCGAGTCACGTCGGGCACCGAGGATGCGTCGATGGTCGCGCGGTGGACAACGGTCCACCGGCAACGAGCGTGTAATGTCCCGGACCTGTAGCATCACCCGCGGGCGGCTGTCAACGTTCGAGGCCTCGGGTTCGCCGCTGGCTTGAACTTGGCCGTCGGCCACCATAGAGTGCTGGCGTACCGGTCAGCGTTTCGGCGTGTCGCGTGTCCGCCGGGGAGGCCTCGTGAAGGTTAGCGTCGTAGGGAGTTGCGTCCTGCTCGCCGCGTTGCTCGCGCTGCTCTCCGCCTGCGCGAGTGGCTCTTCCTCGTCTGCACCCGGCGTGGCACCGGACTTCTCGGCGAGCGCACGGTGCGAGCGAGACGGCCTCTTCTGGCACGCGAATCTGGGGATCTGCGAGAAGATCTGAGCGACGTCTCTCCGCTGGGCTCGGCTCAGAACATCCAGCGCTTGCGGCGCTTGTAGAACTTGATCTCGCGGAAGCTCTTCCGCCGCCCCGCCTCGCTCAAGCCGAGATAGAACTCGCGCACGTCGTCGTTGCCCCGGAGCTTGTCGGCCGCACCGTCGAAGACGATCCGGCCGTTCTCCATGATGTAGCCGTAGTGGGCGATGCCGAGCGCGATCTGAGCGTTCTGCTCGACGAGCAGGATGGTGGTCCCCTGCTCGGCGTTGATCTTCTGGATGATCTCGAAGATCTCGCGCACCAGCAGCGGAGCGAGGCCGAGCGAGGGCTCGTCGAGCAAGAGGAGCCGGGGCTTGGCCATCAGCGCGCGGCCGATCACCAGCATCTGCTGCTCGCCACCCGAGAGATACCCGGCGAGCTGGTCCTTGCGCTCGATCAGACGGGGAAAGTAGTCGTAGATCATCTGCATGTCCCGGCGGACGCCGTCGGGATCGCGGCGCGTGTAGCCGCCGATCCTCAGATTCTCCGCGACGGTGAGCGACTCGAGGACCTTGCGCCCTTCCATCACCTGCACGATACCGAGCCGGCAGATCTCCTCCGGATCCCGGCCGTCGATCCGTCGCCCCACGAACTCGATGCTGCCGTCGGTCACCTGGCCGTCCTCGGTCTTGAGCAGCCCCGAGATGGCCTTGAGCGTCGAGGTCTTGCCCGCCCCGTTGGCGCCCAGCAGCGCCACGATCTGGCCCTCGGGGACGTCGAGCGAGAGTCCCTTGAGGACCAGGATCACGTCACTGTAGACGACCTGGACGTTGTTCAGTCGCAGCATCGATGTAAGTGGGGGGCCACGACAGGGCCCCCCACGCCCCCCCACGCTCGGATCGCCCCGGGGAACCCGTGGCGCTCCTCGGTCACTTGCCGATCCACTTCATGTCGCGGTCCACCGAGACCTCACGCACGGGCACGATCTTGCCGTCCTTCACCATGACCAGTCGCGCGCGGTTGGTCGGCCGATGGTCCTCGCTCGTGTACGTGAACGGCGGCGTGATCCCCCACGTGTCGAACTCGCGCAGGCTCTCGAGCGACTTCTTGAGCGACTCGCCCGTCAGCGTGGTGCCCGAGCGCTTGATCGCTTCGACCGTCATGATCACCCACAGCCAGCCGCGCATGTACGGCGACGCGTGCGTGTCGTTGGGGTGGTGCTTCTGGTGGAACTCCATGAGCGTCTTCATGCCGGGGACGTTCTCACCCCAGTAGGCGACGTCCTGGATGCCCATCACGCCCTCGGCCGCCTCGCCGGCGAGCTTGGGCGTGCGCTCGTCGATGCCGTAGTTGTTGACGACGTACTTCGTCTTGAGGCCGAGCTTGTACGAATCCTTCAGCACCACCGGCACCCACTGGGTGTTGGTGTTGATGTAGGCGAAGTCCGGGTCCTTCTTCTGCATCGTGAGGAGCTGGGAGGTGGCGTCGGTGAGGACGGTCGGGATGATCTCCTCGTCCACCAGGTCCACGCCCGCTTCCTTCGCGTAGTTCCGTCCGGACTCGATCGGGGCCCGGCCGTACGCGTTGTCGGCGTAGATGAAGGCCACCCGCGGCTTGCGGCTCGTGTCCTTCCACGTCTCCTTCACGTAGTTCATGAAGATACGCATCTGGCTCGTGTAGTCGATCCCGCCCGGGAAGTTGTAGGGCGTCTGGCGTGGATCGGTCAGATGCCCGGAGTACGAGCCGGAGATGTACGGGACCTTGTCCTTGGTGATGTAGGGCCGCAGGGCCTCGGTGTCGGGCGTGCCATAGCCGAGCACGAGCAGGACCTTGTCGTCCTCGATGAATTTCTTGTATGCAGCCACCGCGCGCGGCGGCTGGAAGCCGTACTCCACCGACACCAGCTCGAGCTTCTTGCCGTTGACCCCGCCGCGCTCGTTGAAGTACTGCACGGCGTCGGTGCGCCCCTGGGCGATGTCCTTGCCCTGGTCGGACGTGGGCCCGGTCAGATCCACGAGGTTGCCGATCTTGATGATGTTCTGGGCCTCGGCCGGCGCCGCGCCCAGGCCGACCGCGAACAGGCCGACGAGGAGGAAGCGAACGAGCGGGTGATTCATGACGCTCTCCTTTCAGTACGCATACGGCCAAAGTTGCCAGAAGCTGCGGACCCGCACCCAGATGCGCGCGAGCCCTTGCGGCTCATACATCAGGAAAAAGATGACGGCCAGGCCGAAGACGATGTCCCGCGCCGAGGCGATGAGACCGAACCCCTGCGGGTACACGCTGGTCAGGGATGTGGCGGTCAGCTTCAGGACCTCGGGCAGCAGGGTCATGAAGACGGCGCCGAGGATCGATCCGAGGATGCTGCCCATCCCGCCGATGATGATCATGGCGAGGTAGTCGATGGCCACGAGCAGCGTGAACGCGTCCGGGAACAGGATCCGCGAGTGGTGGGCCATCAGCCCGCCGGCGAGGCCGGCGTAGAACGAGCTGATCACGAAGGCCAGCAGCTTGTAGCGCAGGAGGCTCACGCCCATCACGCTGGCGGCCACGTCGCGATCCCGGATCGCGATGAAGGCCCGGCCCACCTTGGTGCGGAAGAGGTTCTTGGCGAAGAGCGTCGCCGGCACCACCAGCGCGTAGATCAAGTAGAACACCCGGGCGTCGGAGTCGAGCGGCAGCCCGAAGACCGTCGGCGGCGGGACCATGAGCCCGATCACGCCCTTGGTCATGCTCTCCCAGTGGATGATCACGTACGTGGTGATGAAGTGCGCGGACAGCGTGGCGATGGCCAGGTACAGGCCCTTGAGACGCAGCGACGGAATGCCGAAGATCAGGCCAACGCCCGAGGCCGTGAGGGCGCCGAGCGGGATCGCCAGGTAGAAGGGCACGCCGAGATTGACCTCGAAGATCGCGGTCGAATAGGCGCCCACGGCCAGGAACGCAGCCTGCCCGATGGAGATCTGCCCGGTGTACCCGACCAGGATGTTCAAGCCGATCGCGCCGATGATGGCGATGCCGATGCGGTTGAGGACGTCGAGCCAGTAGGTCCCGGCGAAGCGCGGCAGCACGGCCAGCACGATCAGCAGGAGCACGAGGCCGACGATCGGCACCGGCGTGTCGAAGATGCGCTCGTCGCTCCGGTAGCTGACGCGGAATCCCCCGCACTTCATACGCGCTCGATCTCGCGCTTGCCGAAGAACCCGTAGGGGCGAACCATCAGGATCATCACGAGGGCCACGAACGGGGCCACTTCCTTGACGCCACCGCCCAGGATCGGGTCGAGGTAGCCGCCCGAGAGGTTCTCGAGCACGCCGATCAGCACGCCGCCGATGATGGCGCCCGCCACGCTGTCGAGGCCCCCGAGGATGACCACCGGGAACACCTTGAGGCCCAGGTCCGCCAGCGAGAAATCCACGCCGCCGCGCACGCTGCCCAGGATGATCCCGCCGAGCGTGGACACGACGGTGGCGATGCACCACGAGAGCGCGAAGATCCACTTCACGCTCACGCCCAGCGAGAGCGCGACCTGCTGGTTGTCGGCGGTCGCCCGCATGGCCATGCCCGTGAGCGACAGCCGGAAGAAGAGGGTGAACGCGGTGAGCAGCGCGAGGGTGCCCACGAAGCTCCACAGGTGCACCGGCGAGACCGGCACCGGGCCGAGGTGGAAGGGTTGCTGGGAGAACAGGACGGGGAACGGGCGCGTGTCGCTGCCCCATGTCATGTTGAGGAATCCGCGGATCACGCTGGCGAACCCGAAGGTGACCATGATCACGGAGATGGTCGGCTCGCCGATGAGGGGCCTCAGCACGCCCCGCTCGATCACGAGCCCGAGCAGGATGGCGACGCCCAGGGTGAGCGGCAGCGCCACGTAGAGCGGCAGCTTCATGTTGAGGATCGTCGCCCACGCCACGTACGCCCCGAAGAGGACCAGCTCGCCCGGACCGAAGTTCACCACGCTGGAGGCCTTGAAGATCAGGACGAACCCGAGCGCCATCAGCGAGTAGACGCCGCCGACGGCGATGCCCGTGATGACGAGCTGGAGCATGAACACGAGGTGCTCGTTCATCGCGGCGCGCCCTCCCGCGCGTAGAGGTCTTCGATCATCTCCTGATACTTGGTCAGGATCGTCGAGCGCCTGACCTTCTGGGTCCGCGTCAGCTCTCCATCGTCCGCGTGCAGCTCCTTGTCGAAGAGCCCGAAGGCACGGATGCGCGCCACGCTCGGGAGATCCTCGTTCACGCGCGCCACCACGTCCGCCACCAGTGCGGTGACCTCGGCCTTTTGCGAGAGGTCCTTGAACGTCGTGAACGGCAGCCGGTTGGCCTCGGCCCAGTTACCCACGGTGCCCATGTCGATCTGGATCAACGCCACCACATGCGGCCGGTCCTCGCCAATCACCACCGCCTCGCGGACGTGCGGGCTGAACTTCAGCTTGTTCTCGATGAGG
>Ga0209375_1000472_pt1 | contig 34068 bp, 29 predicted proteins | sample GraSoiAngelo_131_FD_185888 | JGI IMG/M metagenome (GOLD analysis project Ga0209375, IMG submission 185888) | Grasslands soil microbial communities from the Angelo Coastal Reserve, California, USA - 14_0929_02_30cm (SPAdes) (version 2) | ecosystem: Environmental > Terrestrial > Soil > Grasslands ...
CGGCGACCTGGCGAAGCTGGTAATCGCCGTTCTGGTCCTGCGGCCCACGGTGAGTCCCCTGCGCGCGCGCCTATGACGGCGCGCGTTTCGCTTGCAGCATGAGCCGTGTCGCTGTGGTCGGCGCCGGCACCATGGGGAACGGCATCGCGCACGTGTTCGCCCAGCACGGCTGGGAAACGACGCTGATCGACATCGCGCCGGGCCCGCTCGAGCGCGTGCTCGCCCTCATCCGGGCGAACTTCGAGCGACAGGTCAAGAAGGGGACGGTTACTACGGAGCAGCGCGATGCGGCCCTGGCGCGGATCCGGACCGCTCCGACCCTGGACGCCGTCGCGGACGCCGAGCTCGTGGTCGAGGCCGCGACCGAGCGGCCCGACGTCAAGTTCAAGGTTTTCTCGGACCTCGACCGGCTGGCGCCGCCCGCCGCGATCCTCGCGAGCAACACGTCTTCCATCTCGATCACCACGATCGCCGCTCAGACCAAACGCCCCCCTCAAGTCGTCGGGATGCACTTCATGAACCCGGTGCCGGTGATGCCGCTGGTCGAAGTGATTCGCGGCCTCGAGACGCACGAAGCGACGATCGGGAAGGTGGTGGAGGTCGTGAAGGCTCTGGAGAAGACACCGGTCGTGGTCAACGACGCACCCGGGTTCGTGTCGAATCGCGTGCTGATGCCGATGATCAACGAGGCGGTCTTCTGCGTCATGGAGGGCGTCGCGACGCCGGAAGCGATCGACACGGTCATGAAGCTGGGGATGAGCCATCCCCTCGGGCCGCTGGCGCTCGCCGACCTGATCGGGCTCGACGTGTGCCTCGCGATCCTCGAGGTACTGCACCGCGACCTGGGGGACGACAAGTATCGCGCGGCGCCGCTGTTGCGGACCATGGTGGCGGCCGGACGTCTGGGTCGGAAGAGCGGGCGCGGCTTCTATGTCTATCGCGATTGAGCTGCCGGGTCTCTCCGAGACGCAGCGTCAGATCGTCGAGCTGGCGCGCGAGTTCGCGCGCACCAAGATCGAGCCGTTTGCGGCGGAGTGGGACCGCCGGGCGTACTTCCCCCGCGACGTGATCGCCGAGCTCGGCCGGCTCGGATTCCTCGGGATGTGCGCGCCCGAGGAGTTCGACGGGATGGGGCTCGACACCGTTACCTACCTGCTGGCGTTGGAGGAGATCGCCGCCGCGGACGCGAGCATCGCCGTGTCGCTCTCGATCCACAACGCCATCCCCACGACCATGCTGGCGCGCCACGGCAGCGACGCGCAAAAACATCGCTGGCTCAAGGCGATGGCGCGCGGCGAGGCGCTGGCGGGGTTCGCCCTGTCCGAGCCCGAGTCCGGCTCCGATGCCGCGGCTCTGCGCACGCGCGCCGTGCGGGACGGCGACCGCTGGGTGCTGTCGGGCGCGAAGGCCTGGGCGACCAATGGCGGCACGGCCGATCTCATGATGGTCATGGCGCGCTCGGAGCACGGGATCTGCGCCTTTATTGTGCCCACCGACGCCCCCGGTTATCGTCCGGGGACGCCGGAGGACAAGATGGGTCTCCGCGCGTCCAACACCGTCGCGCTCGCGCTCGAGGACGTCAGGCTGCCGGCCGATCATCTGCTGGGCGAGGAGGGTGAGGGGTTCGGCTACGCCATGGAGGGCCTCGACGCCGGTCGCCTGGGCATCGCGGTGCAGGCCGTCGGGATCGCGCGCCGGGCGCTCGAGCACTCCGTGGCCTATTGCGCCGAGCGACGACAGTTCGGGCGGCCGCTGCGTGAGTTCCAGGCGGTGCAGTTCAAGCTCGCCGACATGGCGACCCGGGTGGAAGCGGCCCGCGCCCTGGCCCACGCCGTCGCGACCCGGCGGGACCGGGGCGAGGACACCACCATGCAAGCGAGCATGGCGAAGCTGTTCGCCTCCGAGGCCGCGATGTGGGTGACCACCCAGGCCGTGCAGCTGTTCGGCGGCTACGGCTATATGCGCGATTTTCCCGTGGAGAAGCTGTTCCGGGACGCCAAGGTGACGGAGATCTATGAAGGCACCAGCGAAATCCAGCGGATCATCGTCGCCCGCGGTCTCTACCCCCGCGCCTAGTGCCGTTGCTGACCCCGGGCGCAAGCCCGGGGAACGCGAAGGGCTCGATCTCTTCGCCCTCCTGGCGGAGCACGAGCACGAGCAGGTCAGCGTCTATTTCGATCCCTCCACGGGCTATCGGGGCATCATCGCGATTCATTCCACAGTGCTGGGGCCGGCGCTGGGTGGCACGCGCTTCTGGAATTACCAGAGCGATCGCGACGCCCTGATCGACGCGCTCCGGTTGGCGCGCGGGATGACCTACAAGGCCGCGGTGGCGGGGCTCAACCTGGGTGGTGGCAAGAGCGTCATCATCGGGGACAACCGCACCACGCGGCGCGAAGCGCTGTTCCGCGCCCACGGGCGTCACGTCGAATCGCTCAAGGGGCGCTACATCACGGCCGAGGACGTCGGGACCGGCACGGCCGACATGGAGTACATCAAGGCCGAGACGAATCATGTCACGGGTCTGATCGGCAGGTCGGGGGACCCGTCCCCAGTCACCGCTTACGGCGTGTACCGCGGTATCAAGGCCTGTGCCCACTACCGCTCCGGCTCGGATAGCCTGGCCGGGAAGTCGGTCGCTTTGCAGGGATGCGGCTCCGTGGGCTATCATCTGGCGAGGCTGCTCGTCGCCGAGGGGGCGGACATCACCTGCACCGACATCGATCCGCAGCGGGTGAAACGCGTGGTGGAGGAGTGCGGGGCGAAGGCGGTCGCGCCGGACGCGATCTACGACGTGCGGGCCGGCATCTTCGCCCCGTGCGCCCTCGGCGCGGTGATCAACGACGCCACCGTCGCGCGGCTGCAGGTCGAGATCGTAGCGGGTGCGGCGAACAACCAGCTCGCCGAGGACCGGCATGGCGACCTGCTCGAGCGGCGGGGGATCACCTACGCCCCCGACTACGTGATCAACGGCGGCGGCCTGATCAACGTGAACGCCGAGCTGCACGGCTGGGCGCCCGAACGGGCGCGCTCGAAAGCGGGGGAAATTTACGACACGCTCCTGCGGGTGTTCGAGATCGCGCGCGAGGAAGGGATTCCCAGCTACCGGGCGGCGGATCGACTGGCGGAGCAACGGATCGCCGCGATCGCGAAGGTGCGACGGAATTTTGTCTGAGCGGATCTACGTGGGCGCGGACCACGCGGGGTTCCAGCTGAAGCAGAGGCTCGTCGACGAGCTGAAGCGGCTGGGCTACGAGCCGGTGGACGCCGGGCCCGAGACGATGGATCCGGCCGACGACTACCCCGACTTCGGCCGTCCGGTGGCCGAGGCGGTGAGCAGGGGTGTCGTGAAACGCGGCGTGCTGACCTGCGGAACCGGGCTCGGCATGGCGTTCGTGGCCAACCGCTTTCCCCGCGTACGGGCGGCGGTGGCGTGGACTCCGGAGATCGCCGAGCTGGCGCGCAAGCACAACGACGCGAACGTGCTGGTGCTGCCGTCCCGGTTCGTGAGCGAGGAGGAAGGGATGGACATCCTGCACAAGTGGCTCGACACCGCATTCGAAGGCGGGCGTCACGAGCGACGCGTCGCGAAGATCGACGCATGATCGATCGACGCGCCCCCCTCGCCAAGGTGGACCCGGCCATCTTCCAGCTAATCCGCCGCGAGGTGGAGCGCCAGGAGTACGGGCTGGAGCTGATCGCGAGCGAGAACTTCGTGTCCGTGGCGGTGCTCGAGGCCATGGGCACGGCGCTCACGAACAAGTACGCCGAGGGGCTGCCGAACAAGCGCTATTACGGCGGCTGCGAGGTGGTGGATGAGGTCGAGCAGCTCGCCATCGATCGGGCCAAGGCGCTGTTCAAGGCGGAGCACGCGAACGTCCAGCCGCACTCTGGGGCGCAGGCCAACATGGCCGCGTATCTCGCGGTGGCGAAGCCGGGCGACACGCTGCTCGGGCTGGCGCTACCGCACGGCGGCCACCTGACCCACGGCGCGCCCGTGAACTTTTCGGGAATGCTGTTCCGCGCCACGCATTACGGAGTCCGAGAAGACACCGGTTGGATCGATTACGACCAGGTGCGCGACACCGCGCGACGCGAGCGCCCACGCATCCTGATCGGCGGCAGTAGCGCCTACGCCCGCATCATCGAGTTTGCGACGCTGCGGAGCATCGCGGACGAGGTCGGCGCGATCTTCATCGTCGACATGGCGCATGTCGCCGGGCTCGTGGCCGCGGGGATCCATCCGTCGCCGGTGCCACACGCGCAGATCGTCACGACTACGACCCACAAGACGCTGCGCGGTCCACGCGGCGGACTCATCCTGTGCCAGGAAGTGTTCGGGAAGGACGTCGACAAGCAAGTCTTCCCGGGCCTCCAGGGCGGCCCGCTCGAGCACGTCATCGCGGCCAAGGCCGTGGCCCTGGCAGAGGCGCTTACTCCGGAGTTCAAGACGTACGCCACGCAAGTCGTGCGGAACGCGCAGGCCCTTGCCGCGGCGCTCGTCGAGCTGGGCTACGCCATCGTGTCGGGCGGGACGGACACCCACCTGATGCTCGTGGATCTGCGGCCCAAGCAGGTGACCGGCAAGGAGGCCCAGGAGCTGCTCGACCGGGCCGGCATTACCGTGAACAAGAACACGATTCCCGGCGACCCCCAGAAGGCGTTCGTCACGAGCGGGATCCGCATCGGGACCCCGGCCGTGACCACCCGCGGTTTCACCGAGGCCGAAATGCTCAAAGTGGCGGAGTTCATCGACACCGTGCTCACGAAAAAAGACGACGCGACCATCGCGCGGGTGAAGGCCGAAGTGCGCGAGCTGACGGAGCAATTCCCGCTGTACGCACCGCCGGTGCGCGCGGCCGTGGTTGGGGGGCACCATGCCCGATAGTGGCGCTTCGTCGGGCCGGCCCGGCCGCGGCTCGGGCTCGTTCACGGTGCATCCGGCCGAAGAGCTCGAGGTCTACTTCAACGAGGTCGCCCACGGCCGCCCGGTGGGCTTCGTTGCCTCGTCCAAGTGGAAGCCGCCGACGGACATCTACGAGACCGACGACGCGCTGGTGGTCTACATGGACATCGCCGGGATGCGCTCGGAGGACTTCACGGTCGAGTACGTGGACGGCGTGCTGACGATCGCCGGTGAGCGCACGGCCCGGCGCCACGAAGGCAAGCCGCACTACCACGCGATGGAGGTGCAAGTCGGGCCCTTCGAGCGCCGCTTCCGCCTTCCCTTGCCGGTCGACCCCGAGAGCATTCGGGCGAGCTACGAGCAGGGCTTCCTCGAGGTCCGGCTGGCGAAGCTCCCGGTCCGCCTGTCGGGACCGCAGTCGGTGCGGGTGCAATAAGTGGATCGCCTGCCTGTCCTGCCGCTCGGCCGGGTCGTCGTCTACCCGCACGTCGTCCTGCCCATGGCCCTCACCGATCCGCACGCCGTCCAGCTGATCGACGAGGTGGTGCAGGGGAACAAGCGCCTGCTGCTCGGCGTGGTGCGGCCACTGGGCGGCACCGAGCCCCCCGAGGGCGCCGTGATGCAGGCCCGTGCCGACGAGCTGTACGAGGTCGGCACGCTCGGCACCGTCGTGCGCATGCTCAAGCTGGGCGACGGCTCGGTGCGGGTCATGGTGCAGGGGCTCGAGCGGGCGCGGCTCGTCGAGGTGACCCCCGCCGAGCATTGGCTGGTGGCGGGCTACGAGCCGCTCCCCAACACGCTGGTCGAGGACGCTCGCACGGAAGCCCTGAAGCGCACGGTGCACGCCCAGTTCTCGCGCGTGATCGACATCGCGCCCTACCTGGGGGAGGAGCTCCACGAGGTCCTCGTCGGCATCAGCGACGCCGGGAAACTGGCCGACTTCGTGGCCGCGAACCTCGATCTGGCCCTCCCGGCCAAGGCCGAGTTGCTGGCGATCGACGACGTGAACCGCCGCCTCGAGCGGCTCGCCGAGCTGCTCGGCCAGGAGCTGCAGGTTCTCGAAGTCGGGAGTCAGATACAGGAGAAGGTGCGCACCCGGCTCGACCAGAATCAGCGGGAGTACGTGCTGCGCGAGCAGCTGCGTGTCATCCGCCAGGAGCTGGGGGAGGAAGAGGGAGAGGACGAGCTGACGGAACTGGCGGGTCGGCTCGAAGCCGTTGGCCTCCACGACGAGGCCAAGAAGGTCGTCGACCGTGAGCTCAAGCGGTTGCGGCAGATGTCGCCACAGTCGGCGGAATACCACGTGGCGCGCACCTACCTCGAGGTCATCGCGACGCTGCCTTGGGGCCGCACGTCGGAGGACCGGCTCGACCTGAAGGCCGCGCGCGACATCCTCGACCGCGACCACTACGACCTGAAGACCGTCAAGGAGCGGATCCTCGAGTACCTGGCGGTCCGGACCCTCAACCCCGCGGCACGCGGCGGCATCCTGTGTTTCGTGGGCCCGCCCGGCGTGGGCAAGACCTCGCTCGGCCAGAGTATCGCGGAAGCGCTGGGGCGCCGCTTCACGCGCGTATCGCTCGGCGGCGTACGCGACGAGGCGGAGGTCCGCGGCCACCGGCGTACCTACGTCGGCGCGCTGCCGGGGCGCATCATCCACGCGCTGCAGCGCTGTGAGACGCGCAACCCTCTCTTGATGCTCGACGAGGTGGACAAGATGGGCGCGGACGTGCGCGGCGATCCGACGGCCGCGCTGCTCGAGGTGCTCGACCCGGCGCAGAACAGCACCTTCGTGGACCACTACCTCGAGGTGCCGTTCGATCTGTCGGGCGTCATGTTCATCGCCACGGCCAACAGCCTCGCGCCGATCCCCGACCCGCTCCTCGACCGCATGGAAGTGCTCACCTTGCCCGGGTACACCCCCGGGGAGAAGCTCGCGATCGCCAAGCGCTACCTGCTGCCGCGCCAGCTCAAGGAGACGGGGCTCCATACGGAGCGGGCGAGCATCGCCGACGGCGCGCTCGAGCGGCTGATCGCGGAATACACGCGCGAAGCCGGCGTGCGCCAGCTCGAGCGGGAGATCCAGGGCGTGCTTCGCAAGGCCGCACTCGAGGTGGTCGAGGGACGGGCCGCGAGCGTCAAGATCACCGTGAAGAACCTCGAGAAGTTCGCCGGCCAGCCCAAGGTCCAGAGCGAGGTCGCGGGACGCGAGGCCGAGGTGGGGGTGGCGACGGGGCTCGCATGGACGCCCGTGGGCGGCGACATCATGTTCATCGAGGCGATTCAAATGCCGGGCAAGGGGCAGATCACCCTGACCGGCCAGCTGGGTGACGTGATGAAGGAGTCCGCCCAGGCGGCGTGGAGTCTGCTGCGGGCTCGCGCCGGGTCGCTGGGGATTCCGCTGGAGGCGTTCACGCAGACCGATGTACATCTGCACCTGCCGGCCGGGGCGGTGCCGAAGGACGGGCCGTCGGCCGGGATCGCGATCGCGACCGCCCTGGCGTCGCTCTTGTGCCGCCGGCCGTCGCGCCACGATGTGGCGATGACGGGCGAGCTCACGCTGCGCGGGCGCATCCTCCCGATCGGCGGGCTCAAGGAGAAGCTGACGGCGGCGGCGCGTGCCGGCGTCAAGACGGTGCTGGTGCCGGCGCGCAACCAGAGCGACCTCGTGGACGTCCCCGACGAAGTGAAGCAGCTGCTCGAGATCAAGCCGGTGGAGACGATCGATGAGGTGCTCGAGCTGGCCCTGCTCGAGCCGCACCCGTTGCGCCCCGTGGCGGTCCGGGCCCGGACATCGGGACAGACCGAGGCGCGGCCGTGAGCGACTTCGCGACGCTCGAAGAAGCGTTCCAGCGCATCGGGCGCCAGGACGACCGCTATCACGAGCGCGGCTACCTGTTCGTGCTGGCGGCCCTGGAGTACGCCCAGGGCAGGCTCCCGGCGCGCCGCCACCTGAGCGGCGGCGAGCTCGCGTGGGCGTGCCGGGACTTCGCGCGGGAGCAGTTCGGGCTGCTCGCGGCGAGCGTCCTCGGGCACTGGGGCATCGCCAGCACCGAGGACCTCGGACGGATCGTGTTCACGCTGATCGACGTGGGCCTGCTCGCGAGCCAGCCGACCGACAAGCCGGAGGATTTCGAGCGGGTCTACGATTTTGCGGAGGTGTTCCGGGCCGGCTATCCGTGGCCCGGCGTGGAGCGCGGATAGGGGCGTCGGATCGGGTGAAGGGGGGTGCCGCATGGACGACGTGAGAGAATGGCCCGCCTGCAGAAAATGTCAGCAAGGTCTCCTGATTCCGTTGTCGGACTACGGCCGCGACGGGGCGCCGATCACTTACAAGGCCTGGGTCTGCTCGAATCCCGACTGCGGGTTCAACATCCGCATCGATAACGGGGAGATCTCCTTCGGGCGCGCGATCGGCCAGAGCTTCAAGTAAGCTTTGGACGCCGTGCGCGCGCCCGCGGTGAGCGGGCGCTTCTACCCGGGAACGAGGGGTGAGCTCGAGCGCACGGTGCGCGAGCTGCTCGACGCCGTGGGCGAGGCGCACCCCGCCCCGGCACGCGCCGCGATGGCCCCGCACGCGGGCTACGTCTATTCGGGATTGACCGCGGCGCACGTGTTCGCGCGCCTCGAGATCCCGCCCATCGTCGTGATCCTGGCACCCAACCACACCGGGGTGAGCCGGGCGCCCGGCGGTGCATCGTTATGGGAGGCGGGCGTGTTCCGGACGCCGCTCGGCGACGTGAGCGTGGACGACGGTTTTGCTCGAGCGCTGCTCGAGACGTCGCCGCTGGTGGACCCCGACCACGCCGCCCACACCGCCGAGCACGCGGTGGAGGTCGAGCTGCCCTTCCTCCAATTCAGGCGAGCCGACGTGCGGATCGTGCCGCTCGTCCTGGCGTGGGACGCGTGGGAGGGATGCCGCGGGCTGGGCGAGACGCTGGCCGGCTTGGTGCGGCGCTGGCCTGACCGGGTGCTGCTCTTGGCGTCGAGCGATCTGAACCATTACGAGCCCGCGGCGACGTCCGAGCGCAAGGATCGACGCGCCCTCGAGGCCGTCGCGGCGCTCGACGGCGCGGAGCTCCTCGCCCGCTGCCGCAGCGAGCGCATCTCGATGTGCGGCCGGGCGCCCACGGCTACCGTGATCGCCGCCGCCCGGGCGCTCGGCGCCGAGCGCGCCGACGTCGTGCACTACAGCCACTCCGGCCTGATGACGGGGGACGACGACGCCGTGGTGGGATACGGAGGGGTGGTGATCCCATGAACCCGATCCCTGTGCTGTCCGCGACCGAGGCCGCCGCCTGGGATTCGGCCGCCCGCACGCAGTACCGGATTCCCTCCCGCGTGCTGATGGAGACCGCGGGACGCGCGGTCGCGTACTTGATCGTACGCGACTACCCCGCGGTCCTGACCCGAGGGGCGTTGGTCGTCGCCGGGGCGGGGAACAACGGCGGCGATGGGTGGGTGGTGGCACGCGCGCTGCACACGAGCGGCATCTCGGTCTGGGTAGCCGCGCTCGATCCCAAGACCGACGACGCGATCGACAACCGCGCGCTCGCCCGCATGGACGGAGTGCGCGAGACGGGCCGGGAAGAGCCGTGGCCGGCCGCCGCCGTGGTGATCGACGCGCTGCTCGGTACCGGCGCGACGGGACCGGCGCGCGGCGACGTCCTGGCGTTGGCGCAGCGGCTCGTCGCCTACGCCGCCCCTGTGATCGCGATCGACGGCCCCACGGGACTCGACCTGTCGAGCGGCGAGGCGCACGGGCCGGTGCGCGCCGAGCTGTCGATCACGTTCGGGGGCCCGCGCCGCGGTCACCTGCTGGCGCGCGAGTGGTGCGGCAAGATCGTGGTCGTCGACATCGGGCTGCCGCCCGCCGATCCCGTCTGGCCCCTGCTCGTCACGGACATGTGGGCGGGGGCGCGGCTCCCGAAACTCACTCCGAAAATGCACAAGGGCGACCGCGGCCGGGTAACGGTGGTCGGCGGCGCCAACGGCATGACGGGCGCGGCCCTTCACGCCGCGCGCGGGGCGCTCGCCGCCGGCGCGGGGCTCGTGAAGCTCGTGGCCGCTAAGCAGACCATCGAGGCGGCGCGCGCGAGCCTCCCCGATGTGCTCACCGTCGAGTCGGCGCTCGGCCCCGAGCTCGAGCCCGAGGCCGCGGAGGCGCTCGAATGGGCGGACGCGCTCGTCGTCGGGCCAGGCCTGGGCCGGGAGCCGCCCCGCGCGCAGTTCCTGCAGGCCGTGCTCGCGCGCCGCCCCATCCCGACCGTGCTCGACGCCGACGCCCTCATTCTGTTCGGTGGCACCGCGGAGCGGCCGGTCGTGCTCACGCCGCATCTGGGCGAGTTTCGTGCCCAGTTCGGTGACGAGCTCGCCGATGCGGCGGCGAACGACCGCTGGGCGGCCGCGGCGAAGGCCGCCCAGAAGGTGAAAGGCACCGTGCTCCTGAAAGGCGTGCCGACCGTGATCGCGGATCTGCGCGGGCCGATCCACGTGGTGGCGAGCGGCAACCCGGGACTCGCCACCGGCGGGTCGGGCGACCTGCTGGCCGGCTTCATCGGTGCGTTCCTCGCGCGCGGCAGCGCGGGGCCGGAGGCCGCGGCCCTGGGCGCCCACGCGCTGGGGCGGGCGGCGGAGCACGGCGCGCGCCAGTGGACGGCCCGCAGCCTGCGGCCCGCCGATGTCTTGGCCGCCCTGCCCGAGATATGGCGCGCCTGGACCAGCACGCAGCCCGTTGGGCCACCGGTGCTCACCGTCCTGGAGCCGCCGGAGACGGCGTGACGGGCCGGTCACTCCGCCTGGGGGGGGGCCCAGGAGGTGAGTTCGACCGCCTGCGCGCCATTTTCGCGACGCTCGGCGCGGCGGGCCGCGAGCTGGGTGATGATTGCGCGCTGCTCCCCGTGGGCGGCCGGATGCTCGCGATCAGTATCGATCTCTCGCTCGAGGGCGTGCATTTCCGCACGGACTGGCTCTCGTTTCGAGAGATCGGGTGGCGCGCGACGGCCGCGGCGCTCTCCGACCTTGCGGCCGAGGGCGCGCAGCCCTTGGGAGTCCTGGTTTCTCTTGGGGTTCCGAGCAACGTGCAACGTGCAACGGGCAACGCCTCACCCGCCGTTCAGATCATGTCCGGTGTGGGAGCAGCCGCGCGGAGTGTCGGCGCGAGTGTGCTCGGGGGAGACCTGGTGCGCTCCCCACGCTATCTCGTGGATGTCTGTGTGCTCGGTTTCGCCCAGCGGCCGGTGCGGCGGAGCGGCGCGCGTCCGGGTGACGGGCTGTGGGTAACGGGGCGGCTTGGCGGTGCGGGGCTCGCGCTCGCCGCCCTCCGGGCCGGGCGCCGCCTCGCTCCAGCCGTGCGACGTCGCTTCGCTCACCCGACTCCGCGGATCACCGCCGGACGCTGGCTCGCGCGGCATGGAGCGCGCGCCATGATCGATATCTCCGACGGGCTCGCCGGGGACGCGGGGCACCTCGCGGCGGCGTCGGGCGTGGGCATCGAGATCGCGCTCGAGCAGGTCCCGTGCTGGCCGCGAGTGGCGCCGCTCGCGGCCGTCGGGAGCGGCGAGGAGTACGAGCTGCTGGTCGCAATGCCGCGAAGTTTCGGGGACGCGGGCGCCCGTGCGTTTCGTCGGGCCACGGGACTCCCGCTCACTCAAATCGGGCGCTGCGTTTCGCGTAAGGGATTACGGATGACGGACGACGGACGACTCATAACACCTCCGCGTGGCTTCGATCATTTCCCGGCGCGATGATCCGCACCCTGTGGTTCTACGTGGTGCTCGTGGTTTCGAGCGTCGTCCACTCCGTCGGCGTCATCGCGGCGGCGCTGCTGAATGTCAAACGGCGCCCTGGGGGAGGCGGAGTGTACGACTGGGGGACGAACGACTGGTCGCGCCAGGTACTCCGGGCCGCCGGGACGCCGGTGCGGGTCGAAGGGATGGAACGGATTCCGGACGGGCCGGTTGTCTACGCCTCGAATCACTCGTCGATGTTCGACATTTGGGCGCTCGCCGCCACGCTGCCGGGGTCGGTGCGGATGGTGGCGAAGCAGGAGCTCGCCAGGATCCCGCTCCTGGGCCGTGCGATGGTCACGGCCGGCCACCTGACGATCGACCGTGCACATCCGGCGCGGGCCCTGGAGGCCTACCAGCGTGCCGCCGCGGTGATCCGGAGTGGCGTGTCGGCCCTGGTGTTTCCGGAGGGTACGCGCAGCCGGACCGGACAGCTCCTCCCCTTCAAGAACGCGCCGTTCGGGCTCGCCATCGCCGCTCAGGTGCCCGTGGTACCGGTATACGTCGGCCACACGTTCGAGATCATGCCCAAGGGGCGGTTGTTGCTGCGACCGCGGCCGATCCGGATCATGATCGGCGATCCGATCTCGACGGCGGGGATGACGGTCGACGAGCGCCAGGAGCTGCGCGACCGGGTGCACACTGCGATCGTCGCCCTCAAAGCGCGCGTTGACGCCGAGGGCGCCGCCCGCTAGTGCCGTTCCGACCGCGTGCGCCGACCTCCCGCTGCCCGTTGCGTTGACGTTGGAACGGCACTAGGGTACGGGCCATCATGAGCACAATCATCGCCGTGCGCGCGCGCGAGATCCTCGACAGCCGGGGCAATCCCACGATCGAGGCGGACGTCACCTTGTCGAGCGGCGCGGCGGGCCGGGCCGCCGTGCCGAGCGGCGCGTCCACCGGCGAGCACGAAGCGGTCGAGCTGCGCGACGGCGATCAGAAGCGGTTCGGCGGCAAGGGCGTGCTCGAGGCGGTGAAGAACGTGAACGAGGTCATCGGTCCGCGGCTCGAAGGCCTGTCGGCCGAGGAGCAGATCGCGGTGGACTACGCGATGCTCGACCTCGACGGCACACCCAACAAGAGTCACCTCGGCGCGAACGCCATTCTGTCGGTGTCGATGGCCGTGGCACGGGCGGCGGCCCAGGAAGCCGGTCTCACGCTGTACCGCTATCTCGGGGGCCCGGTCACCAATGTGCTCCCCGTGCCGATGATGAATATCCTCAACGGCGGCGCGCACGCGGCCAATACGGTGGACTTCCAGGAGTACATGATCGTGCCGATCGGTGCCGAGAGTTTCCCCGACGGCCTGCGGATCGGTGTCGAGGTGTTCCACGCGCTCAGGAAGGTGCTGGCGAAGCGCAATCTCTCCACCGCGGTGGGCGACGAGGGGGGATTCGCGCCCAATCTCGCGAGCGACGAGGCGGCGCTCGAAGCCGTGATGGCGGCGATCGAAGCCGCAGGGCTCGAGCCCGGGAAGGATGTCGCGATCGCCCTCGACCCGGCGGCGTCGGAGCTCTACCAGGAGGGGAACTACGTCTTCAAGAAGAGCGGCGCCGGCACGAAGTCGGCCGACGAGATGATCGCGCTGTACAAGAGCTGGATCGACCGCTACCCGATCGTCTCGATCGAGGACGGACTCGCCGAGGACGACTGGGCGGGGTGGGCAAAGCTGACCGAAGCGCTGTCGGCCCGCGTGCAGCTCGTGGGCGACGATCTCTTCTGCACCAACATCGAACGGCTGGATCGCGGGATCGAGGAGAGCGTGGCGAACGCGATCCTCATCAAGCTGAATCAGATCGGCTCGCTCACCGAGACGCTGCAATGCATCGCGCACGCCCGCTCCAACGGATACGGCGCCGTGATCTCGCACCGCTCCGGCGAGACGGAGGACACCTTCATCGCCGACCTGGCCGTGGGGACCGGGGTGGGGCAGATCAAGACCGGCAGCGCCTCGCGCACGGACCGCGTCGCGAAGTACAACCAGCTGCTGCGCATCGCCGAGGAGCTGGGCGACACGGCGTACTACCCCGGCCGGCACCTGTACGGATTGTGACGCGCGCCCGGCTGATCGGGATCGCCGCGGCGGTGGTGCTCGCGGGATTGGCCTTTCAGGCGGGGGAGTACGGCACGCCGGACTGGCTCAAGCTGCGGAACCAGCTCGCGGAGGAGCGCCGCGCCGTGCGAGAGCTCGAGCGACAGCTCGATTCGCTGCAGCGCCGGGCGCGCGCGCTCGAAACCGACCCCGCCGCTCAGGAGCGCGCGGCGCGCGAGCAATTCGGGATGATCCGGAAAGGCGAGCTGTTGTATCGGCTGGTGCCGAAAGTAGACGCGGGGAGCGACGCGGGCGCACCCATCCCGCGGTGAATGCCGGGCCTACCACCCTCCCACGATGATGGCTACGCTGATCGCCTCGAGCGTCTGGCTCCCGCTGCCGGCCCCGCGTACGGCCGCGTCGTCCACACGGTAGGCCAGACGCAGCCGGAAGGGTCGCTGGGGCGGCTGGTACACCACTCCCGCTTCGCCTCCCTGCACTCGACCAGCGCCCGCCGCCAGATTGACCTGCGAGGACAACGCGCGCCACAGTTCGACGTAGCTCGTCAGGCTTGCGGTCACGATCGGCGCGTCCACGCGGGCCCGGGCCTGCCAGAACACCCAGCGCCCGCTGCTCGAGTCGGTGACGTACGCTCGCACGAAGGGTCCCACGCTCATCTCGAGCCACGGGACGGGACGGGCCGCGACGAGCAGCCGTCCTTCGATGAGGTCGCGCTTCACCGTCTGATCCCCGTTCTGCAGCGTGCCGCTCAGGAGCCCCACGCCCACGGCGAATCCGTTAAAGACGACCCGACCCTCTCCTCCGAGGACCGGCCCGCGCAGCCGAGCCGCTCCGGCCGCCCCCACCGCGGCCGAGTCGCTCCGCACCCATACAAACCCCGCGTCTCCGCGGAAGGCGAGGCTCGGTCGCCCCTGCGACCCGGCGATAGCCGGGGCCGCGAGCGCCAGCATGCCGATCAGCGCAACGGTTTTCACTCTGATCCTCGCTCTGCGATGGTCTCTGGTCCAGCGCGGACGACTAACCGCACCGTGCGGAGGCGGGTGGCGTTCTCCGCCTTCACGGCATCGAGTTTTTTCTTCCAGGCATCACGCTGAGATGCATTGGCACGAACGTTGGCCACGAGCGGGCGGGGCTTGTGTGCGAAGAAGCCCACGAATCCCGCCACACCCACCGCTGCGCCCACCGCGAAGCGCGCTCCCGTCGCATCCTTGCCTTGTGATATGATCGACGGGAGAGCGACGGCGGCGGCCCCGGCGACCAGGCCCGCCGCGAGCGACCGGAACGCCGGGCCGCTCGACGTCTGCTCGGGCAAGAGCGGCGGCGTCGTCAGGGGGGGCGGCCAGGCCAGCGTATCGGGCGGCTCCTGCTTGACCTCGAGCAGGACCTGGCGCGCGCGCGGCCCATCGGCCGTGAGGGTCCGCGGCGTCACCCGCAGGACGTAGCGGCCATTATCGGCAGGCGCTCCTGCCGCCGTGAGACCGTCCCACGTTACGACGACGCTATCGGCGACGGGGCCTTTGTACAGCTCCCGCACCGGTGTTCCGTCTTCTTGCGCCAGCGTCACCGCCACGTCCGCGAGTGAGCTCGCGAGGACTCGGGCGGTGAACCGCTCGAGCCGCGTGCGCAGCTGGGTCACGGGCGGCACTGCGACCGCGATCGCTCTGGTCGCCCGGCGGACTTCCTGAAACAGATTCGTGACCTGAGGGGGAAAGATGAGCTCGTCGGGGCGATAGCGCGGGTTGAGCAACACCAGCTGTCGGAACGCACCGACGGCGGAGTCGCGCTGTCCGCGGAACAGCTCCGTTGCCGCCAGGTACGTGAGCGCCTTCGCCCGCAGCGAGTCCGCGACCCCCGTCGTCGAATCGCGTCCCAGACTCTGCTCCAGCAGCGCCGCCGCCGCATCGTACTCCAGGGCCTGATAGGCCTGCACTCCGCGTTTTAGAAGATCGCCGGACTGACCCCGCAACACCGGTACTCCGCAGCAGAGCAGGGATATGGCGAGGACGGCGGTGGCGCGGGGCACGGGTTACCGCTCCACCAGCGCGATGTCGGTGATGCGCAGCCGCTGCCCCGACGCCACGTCGACCATCCGGTCGTACGGCCGGTAGCCCTCGCGCTCCACCCGCAGCCGGTGCGCGCCGGGCGTGACCGAGAGATCGATCTGTGGAGTGTTCCCGACCGGCCGACCGTCGAGGTACACGCTCCCCCAGGGGATCGCATTGACGGAGAGGAGGCCGGGCTCCAGGTCGCGCCGCTCCACCCGCGATACAGGCGGGGGCGCCGATCGTTTCGCAACCGGGGCCCGTGTCGCGACTGGCGGACGGGGCGTCCGCACGGGCGCCGGTATTGGGGAGGAAGGCGGCACGGGCTCCGAGTCAGGCAGCTCGAAGGTGCTCGGCGGCGCCGATGGAGCGCTGGCGGCGGGCGCTGAGGCGCTGGCGACCGGCTCTCGACTCGCCGGGGCCGCCGGGATCGAGGAGATGCCAAGCCACGCCGCACCGCCGCCGACGGCGACGAGGAGGCCCCCTGCTGCGGCGGCGATGCGTCCGCGCAGGGGTCGGGCGGCCGGGTCCGCATCCGCGTCGACGATCACGACCGGAGAGCCCGGCCCCTTCTTGCGCGGATTCGCGCCGAACCAGGCCGTTCGCGTCTCCGGCCGCGAGCCGCCCAGGGCCGCCACGAAGTCGAGCACGCTGGGGAACCGGTCGGCCTGTCGGTTCGAGAGCGCACGGCGCAGCGCTTGCGAGACGTGCAGCGGCAGTCCCGCGGGGTTGTCCTCTGCCGTCGGCGGGTCCTCGCCCATCGGTGTCCCGGTGAGACATTGATGAGCGATCGCCGCCAGCGCGCGCTGATCCCTGCCGGCCGCCGGCTCGCCGGCCTGGGCGCCGTCGGGCACTGCGTCGAGCAATCCGCGCATGGCAAAATCACCTACCAGGGCCCACTCGTTGGCATCCACGAGGATGCAATCGGGTGTCAGCGCGCCGTGGGCCACGCCGCGCCGGTGAGCGTAGTCCAAAGCGCTCGCCACCTGCTCGAGGATGCGCAGGCAGGTGGAGAGCTCGAGGGGTCCGCCCGTTGCGAGCATGCCCGCGAGTGACCGGCCGTCGACGTACTTGGTGGCGCACCAGAGGAAGTTTTCCGTGGCGCCGTGGCGGTAGAGCGGGAGGATGTGGGGGTGGTCGAGCTGCGCCGCCGCGTCGGCGGCGGCGTGGAATCGATCCTCCGCCGCCCCGACTTGCGGGCGCGCCACGACCTTCAGTGCGATCAGCCGCTCGTCTGCGTCACGGGCCAGGTAGACGATCGGTCCAGGTGGCCGCTCGAGGAGGCTGTCGATCCGGAACTCGCGCGCCAGCTGCCGTCGCGCATCGAGCTCACTCGGCTCGGCGGGCGGGGCCTCTTCGGCGCCGGCGGTCGCGGGAGAATACCCGCACAGCCAGCAGGTGTCGACGGCCTCGGAGAGCTCGGTGAGCGCGCAGCGGGGGCAGCGCATCACAGCACCGTGATGTTGAACGGGAGGCTCTCTTTGCTGACCGAACCCCCTACGATGGTCGCGATGAGCGTGTAGCCGTTGCCGGCTACGTCGATGCTCAGATTCGAGAAGCTCGCGACACCGTTCACGGCGGCGACCGGCCCGCCCCCGGACAGCGTACCCGGCAAGAGCAGACCCCCGTTGTGTCCAATCGCGACGACGACGGAGCCCATGAAGTTGGTCGCCCGGTTACCGACCGCGTCGTACGCCGTGACCTGAACGGGTGGCTGGATCGTAGCCCCGGCCGGCGTGTTGCTCGGCGGCACCGTGAACGATAGTTGAGTCACCGTCCCCGGCACGATGGTGAACACGCTGCTCGAGACGTTCGGGAGACCGTTCGCGGTCGCGACGAGGGTGTAGCCCGCCGCCGCTTTGTCGATTCTCAGGTTCGAGAACGTGGCGAGCCCGTTGACCGCGTTGACGGTCCGAGGGGAGAGCGGGTCGCCGCCGGGGTTGGCGCCGAGGGAGATGGTGATGGGCCCGGAAAAGGTCGTGACCGTGCGACCCGCGTCATCGAGCGCCGCGACTTGGACGGGCGCGATGGCCGTGCCCGCGGCCGTCGTCTGCGGCTGCTGGGTGAACGCGAGCGTCGTGGCCGATCCCGGTGGAGGGTTCGGGACCGCCGTGACGTTGAACGGGGTGCTCTCCTTGGTGAGCGAGCCCGCTTCGATGGTCGCGACGAGAGTGTAGCCGTTTCCGAGCTGGTCCAGGCTGAGATCGCCGAACGTCGCCACGCCGGCGGCGGCGGCGGCCTGCGACCTCCCCGAGAGCCGTGCCTTGAGAACACTGGGGTCGTGGCCGATTGCGAGGGTCACGTCCCCCGTAAAAGTCGTAACGACGTTGCCCGCCGCGTCGAACACGGTGACCTGCACTGGGGGCTTTATGATGCTGTCCTTCATGGCGTCTGTCGGTTGTGCCGTAAACGCAAGTCTGATCGAGGCCGACCCGGCAGGCGACGTGTGGCTGCCGCCCGGGGTGCTGTTGAACAGTTTGTCGAAATGACACCCCGCTACCAGCGCGGCGACCAGCGCAAGACGCAATGTCTTCATGACCCGCCGACTCGGGATGCAAGCGGCGCACCGCGTCGGCGAGCTTCAGGAGAGCCGGTTCGGGGGAATCCGTGGAGGGCGGCGCCGCTTGGTGTGGAATCGACGCAACGGGTGTGTCGCGAGCCCTACGAGTGGCGGCCCTTGTCTCGCATTCTGCACGCGTCGGCAACGGTCGCCACTCCCGCCGTCGTGGCGGGCCCGCTAAGTTGTCCCCCTGCACCCTGGCGGCGTAGCTCAGCTGGTTAGAGCAGCGGAATCATAATCCGCGGGTCGTCGGTTCGAGTCCGACCGCCGCTACTGAGGCTTCAGCCCCCTCCACACTACCGGCTGGATGTCCCGCGACCGCTCGGCCGCGTACGCCTGCGCGGCGCGGAGTAGCGCCTCGTACTCGGCCCGCCACTCCGCCGGCATGTTGGCGCGGAAATGTGCGGCCGTCATCACGGAGCCCACGGCCCGGCCGGCCGCGCCGTGACCCACCTCGACCACGTCGCCAAGGAAGCAGGTGGAGCTCCCCGTGTCCATCACGTTCGCCACGCGGCACTCGAAGTGCGCGTAGCAGTCGTCGAGCACCGGCGCACCCAGGGCGCCGGGCCGGTGCGGGACGCCCGCGAGCTTGTCCCGCGCGCGCCCGCTCGCGAAGCCGAGCCGGTGGATCAGCTCGAACTGGTCGTCGCGCAACAGGTGCAGCACGAAGCGCCCGCTCTCGAAGATCAGGTCGTGGCTGTAGTTGAACTTGTGAATGTAGACCGACACGCGCGGGATCGCGGGCACGATCGACGCGCGGACGGCGCTGTCGGCAATCATGCCGTTGCGCGTCCCGCCGCGCTCCGACGTGATCGCCACGACCGGAGAGGTCAAGTTGCGCAGTAGCTGATAGATCTGGTCGGGCTGCAGGATTGGCATGGCCCATATTTACGGCCGCGCCGGAGCGGCGGGCAAGGCGCGGCGCCCGCACCCGCTCGGCCAATCATTTATACTACAGGATGACGTCCCTGCTGTCGCGCCTCCGCAACCATCTTGCGCGCACCCGCCTCCTCGGGGAGCCGGGGATCGCCCTGCTGGCGGTCTCGGGCGGCGCCGACTCCGTTGCCCTGCTCGACCTGCTTCACGCCCTGGCCCCCGAGCTCGGCCTCTCGCTGGTCGTGGCGCACGTCGATCATGGCATCCGATCGGACAGTGGGACGGTCGCACGAGCCGTGGGAGAGCTGGCGGAGCGCTACGAGCTGCCGTTCGAGGTCGGCGAGCTGAGCCTCGGTCCTGACGCCACGGAGACCATCGCGCGGCGTGCACGCTATGCGTGGCTGGGGGAGCTCCAGCGACGTCACGGCGCGCGCTACCTCGTGACCGCGCACCACCGCGACGACCAGGTCGAGACGATTCTGCTGCGACTCTTGAAGGGGAGCGCGCCGGCCGGTCTGGCCGGCATCCCCGCGCGCGGGCGCGCCGGGCTCGTGCGCCCGCTGCTCCGCTTCGCGAAGGCGCGGCTCGTCGCGCACGTCGCCGAGCTCGGCCTCGCCGTCCACGAGGATCCGGCGAATCACGACCCGCGACACCTGCGCAGCTGGGTGCGCACCGCGCTCCTGCCGCTGGTCGCGGAGCGGCTGGGGGCGCGCGCGGGCGAGGACGTGCTGCGCGCCGGGCGAGCGGCGGCGCGAGAGCGCCGCGCCTGGGACGGCGTCCTCGATCACCTGCCCGATCTCGGACTGCGCGTCGAGCCGAACCACATCGAAGTTGCCCGGGGGGGGCTGGCCCGCTATGATGACGGCCTGTCCGCGGTGCTGTTGCGGGCCGCGGCGCGGCGTGCCGGCTTGGTGTTGGGGGTGCGTCGGGCGCGTCAGCTGGTGGAGCTGGCGCGCCGCCCGTCGGGGCGGCGGCTGTCGCTCGCGGACGGCTGGATGGCGGAGGTCGCGTTCGATCGGCTGCGCGCGACCCGCGGCGGCTGCGACGCTGCCGTGGAGGTCGTCCCAACGGGGGAGCGGGGCAGTGCGGTGTTCGGCGAGTTTCGGGTGGCCTGGACGCCCGACCCGGCGCCGGCCCGGTTGCCGCGGGCGGAGTGGACGACTTGGATCGCGGGAGCGAACTGGGAGGTGCGGCCGCCCCGACCGGGGGACCGTCTGGTTCCCCTCGGCGGTATCGGGCGGCGGCCGCTGCGGCGCATGTTGATGGAAGCACGAGTGCCGCGCGGCGACCGGCCCGGCTACCCGGTCGTCGCCCGCGGCGAAACCATTCTCTGGGTCCCGGGCATCTGCCGGAGCGCGGACGATCTCCCGCGGCCCGGAACCCGGGCGGTACGGGTGGATGTTACCAAGCACGGCGGGCCTCAAGCAGACGGGCGGACGTGAGCTCAAGCGGATCGTCTTCGACGAGGAGACGATCGCGCGCCGGGTCCGCGAGCTCGGCCAGGAGATCACCGCGGCGTATCCCGACGGTGAGCTGCTGGTGCTGGGTCTCCTCAAGGGAAGCTTCATTTTCCTGAGCGATCTCGTGCGCCGCATCGAGCGGCCGCTCCAGGTGGACTTTCTGGCGGCGGCGAGCTACGGCGCGGATACGATTTCGAGTGGCAACGTCCGGTTGTTGTACGATCCGGAGACGGAGCTGCGGGGTAAGCACATCCTCTTGGTCGAGGATATCGTGGATACGGGGAAAACGCTCAACCGCCTGGTGGCCCTGTTACGTGAGCGCGGGCCGCGGACCCTGGAGATCTGTGCGTTGCTGCATAAGCATCTGGCCGAGCATCTCGAGCTCGAGCCGGCGTTCGTCGGGTTCGACGCGCCGCGAGTCTTTCTCGTGGGGTACGGGCTCGATCATGCCGAAAACTTCCGCCACCTGCCGTACGTAGCGAGTCTGACCTGATGGCCAACCGCATCCCGCCGCCGCGCGAATTCAGCTGGGCCCGCACGATCCGCACGCTCTCGTTCTGGGCGCTGCTGATCGTCGGCTCGGTCGCGCTCGTCCAGTTCGCCGCGAACCGGCGGCCGGAGACGGTCGACATCTCGTACTCGCAGTTCACCGAGCAGCTCGACAAGGCCAACGTCGACACCGTCGAGATCACCGAGCGGCAGCAGGTGAAAGGGAGCTTCAAGACCCCCCTGGTCGTCCACGGGCGCAACTTCGACCACTTCACCACGCTCTTGCCGTTCGAGTCGAGCGACGCCTGGGTCACCACGCTGCGCACCAAGGGCGTCGACGTGCGGGCACGCGAGGAGAAGCAGTCGTTCGGCGTGTTCCTCTTCAGCTTCCTGCCGTATCTGCTGATCTTTGGCCTGTTGATCTTCATGCTGCGCCAGATGCAGCAGGGCGGGAACCGGGCCTTCGCGTTCGGGAAGTCGAAAGCGAAGCTGCTCGCCGGCGACACGCCCAAGGTGACGTTCGCCGACGTCGCCGGCGCGGACGAGGCGAAGCAGGAGCTCGAGGAGATCATCGACTTCCTGAAGGACCCGCAGAAGTTCCAGCGGCTGGGCGGGCGGCTGCCCAAGGGCGCCCTACTCGTCGGTCCGCCGGGAACGGGGAAAACGCTACTCGCCAAGGCGGTCGCGGGCGAGGCGGGCCGGCCCTTCTTCTCCATGTCCGGGTCGGACTTCGTGGAGATGTTCGTGGGCGTGGGCGCCTCGCGCGTGCGCGACCTGTTCGAGCAAGGCAAGGCGCACGCGCCCTGCATCATCTTCATCGACGAAATCGACGCCGTCGGCCGGCACCGCGGGGCCGGGCTGGGTGGCGGGCACGACGAGCGCGAGCAGACACTCAACCAGCTGCTGGTCGAGATGGACGGCTTCGAGTCGAACGACGGGGTCATCCTGCTCGCGGCGACCAACCGGCCGGACATCCTCGACCCGGCCCTGTTGCGGCCGGGGCGTTTCGACCGCCAGATCGTGGTCGACATGCCGGACGTGAAGGGGCGGGAGCAGATCCTGCGCGTACACACCCGCAAGATCCCCCTCGGGGCGGGCGTGGACCTGGAGCGCATCGCGCGGGGCACGCCCGGCCTCGCCGGCGCCGAGCTCGCGAACGTGGTGAATGAAGCGGCGCTGCTCGCCGCCCGTCGCAACAAGGCGGTCGTCGACATGCAGGATCTCGAGGACGCGAAGGACAAGGTCATGCTCGGCCTCGAGCGCCGCAGCCGGGTCCTGTCCGACGAGGAGCGCCGTCTCATCGCCTACCACGAGGCGGGGCACGCGCTGGTGTCGCTCAACCTCCCGGGCTCGGATCCCCTGCACAAGGTGACGATCATTCCGCGCGGCCGCGCGCTCGGCATCACGGCGTATCTGCCCGAGGAGGAGCTCCACAAGTACACGAAGCAGTCCATCCTCTCGCGGCTGGCCATGGCGTACGGGGGGCGCGTCGCGGAGGAGCTCGTGTTCGGCCCGGACAAGGTCACGACCGGGGCGGCCCAGGACATCCAGCACGCGACCGACGTCGCACGCCGCATGGTGACGCAATACGGCATGAGCGACACGATCGGGCCGATCGCGGTGGGCGATCGCGAGGCCGAGATCTTCCTCGGTCGCGAGGTGGTACAGCGGCGAGAGATTTCCGAGCGCACCGCCGAGCTCGTCGATACCGAAGTGAAGCGCATTTTGGGCGACGCGTTCGAGCGCGCCAAGACGGTCCTGATCGACCACCGCGACGCGCTCGACCGTCTCGCCGCCGCGCTGCTCGAGCGCGAGACGCTCGACCGCGAAGACGTCGAGCTGGTTGTGGCCGGCAAGCCGTTGCCGCCGGTCCCGCCGCCACCGGCCGCACCCGCCGCACCGTCGGGGGAGGGCGCGACGCGCGAGAAGACCTCGCCCGCGCGCGGCCCCGTGCTGGGCAGCCCGCCGCCCGAGCCTGCAGGGGCGTAGTCCCCTCGTAGTCCCCAGGACAACAGCTCCGTCGCCCTTACGGCCGGCCCTACGTGGCGTGGCCGGACGTGTTAGGATTGAGGCCTATGGAAGCGAAGAACGCGGACCTCGGGGCCCTGCGGATCAACCGCTCGCCCGAGGCCACGGAGGCGGCGCCGGCGGGGCGCGCCCGGCGTTGGCTCCTGATCGGCCTGCCCACGGCTGCCATCCTGGTCGTTGGTGCGGTCTTCGTGATTACCGGGGGCGCCCTCAGTGCGGCGCTCCCCGTGCACCTGACACCCGCGACCATGGTGTCTCCGATGCGTGCGGGCGCCGTCCTCGTCGCGAGCGGGTACGTCGTGGCGCAGCGAAAGGCCGCCGTTGCCTCGAAGGGCACGGGCCGGCTGGTCTACCTCGGCGTCGTGGAAGGCGACCGTGTCCGGGCGGGGCACGTGATCGCCCAGATCGAAGACGGCGACGTGAAGGCCCAGCTCGCGCAGGCCCAGGCCAACCTCCAGGTCAGTCGCGCGGAGCTGCACGACGCGCAACGGTCGCTGGCGCGGGAGCGGTTCCTCGCCGACAGCGGCGCCTCGTCTCAGGCGAGTGTGGACGCAGCGGAGGCTCGGTACGAACGGGTGAAAGCCAGCATCGCCGCCGCAGAGGCCGCGGTCCTCGCCGCGCAGGTTTCGCTCGAGAATACGGTGATCCGCGCGCCCTTCGATGGCACGGTGCTGACGAAGAACGCCGACGTCGGCGAGGTGGTGGCGCCGCTTGCCGCGAGCGCATTCTCCAAGAGCGCCGTGGTCACGATCGCCGACCTCCGCTCGCTCCAGGTCGAGGCCGACGTGGCCGAATCGAATCTCGAAGCCATCAGCGCGGGGCAGCCCAGCGAGATCGTCCTGGACGCGTATCCCGACGAGCGGTACCCGGGGGTCGTGGCCAAGATCGTGCCGACCGCGGATCGCGCCAAGGCGACCGTCCAGGTCAAAGTCGCCTTCCGCTCCTATGACGCCCGGGTACTGCCGGAGATGAGTGCCAAGGTACACTTCCTGCCGCGCCCGTCGCGCGTCGCCGTGGACACGCAGCCGGTCCTGGTAGTCCCGAGCACCGCAGTGGCCGAGCGAAACGGCCGCAGTGTCGTTTTCGTCGTGGAGCGCGGCAGGGCGGTGGAGGTGCCGGTGGTCGTGGGCCGGCAGGTAGGGACGTCCGTGACCGTCCGCGAAGGATTGCGTCCCGGCGTTCAGGTGGTCGACAGCGTCGGCGCCCGCCTGCATGGAGGCGCCAAAGTCACGGTGCAGTAGAGGAGTCCATGCCCAATCCGATCGTGCAGGTCCGCGGTGTTTCCAAGTCCTATCGCCGCGACAGCATGGCGATTCCCGTGCTGCGCGACATCTCGCTCGACGTGCCCGAAGGAGAGTTCCTCGGCCTGATGGGCCCCTCGGGGTCCGGCAAGACCACGCTCTTGAACCTGATCGCGGGGATCGATCGTCCCGACGCGGGGTCGGTGGCGGTCGCGGGCACGGACGTCACCAAACTGAGCGAATCAGAGGCGGCCCGCTGGCGCGCCACCCACATCGGGTTCGTGTTCCAGTTCTACAACCTGCTCCCGGTGCTCACGGCCTTCGAGAACGTCGAGCTGCCCCTGCTGCTGGCGCCGCTCTCCAAGGCGGAGCGGAAGAAGCACGTCGAGACGGCGCTTACGCTGGTCGGCCTCGCCGACCGGATGCGCCACTATCCGCGCCAGCTCTCGGGCGGCCAGGAGCAGCGGGTCGCGATCGCGCGGGCCATCGCCAGCGATCCCACGATCCTCGTGGCCGACGAGCCGACGGGGGACCTCGACCGCAAGTCCGCCGAAGAGGTGCTCACGCTGCTCGAGCGGCTGAACAAGGAATTCAAGAAGACCATCGTGATGGTGACGCACGATCCGCACGCCGCCGAGCGCGCGCACCTCGTGCGCCACCTGGACAAGGGCGAGCTGCAATGAAATTGGTCTTCAAGAACCTGTTCCGGCATCGCCTCCGCACGGCGCTCACGATTCTCGGGATCGCCACGGCGGTGATGGCGTTCGGCCTGATCCGCACCATCGTGGGCGCCTGGAACGCGGGCGTCACCGGAGCGGCCGCGAACCGCATGATCACCCGCCATCGGGTGTCGCTGATTTTCCCGATTCCCCTCCCGTACCGGAACGAGATCGCCGGGGTCCCGGGCGTCACGGGCATCTCTTGGGCCAACTGGTTCGGGGGCGTCTACGGCGAGCCGAACGATTTCAAGAACTTCTGGCCGCGCTTCGCGGTCGACCCGGACACGTACTTCGATCTCTACCCCGAGTTCCAGCTGGCGCCGGACCAGCTGACCGCGTTCAAGAAGGAGCGCAACGCCTGCGTCATCGGCCGCAAGCTGGCGCAGCAGCACGGCTTCAAGCTCGGCGACGTCATTACGATGGAAGGGGATATCTATCCCGGAAACTGGCAGTGGGTGGTGCGCGGGATCTACACCGGTCGGGACCCGTCGACGGATGAGACGCAGATGTTCTTCCAGTTCGCTTACCTGTACGAGCAGGTGCGCCAGCGGGAGCCTGGACGCCCCGTGGACGCCGGGTTTTACGTCCTGCGTGTCGGGTCGGCCGACGCGATGGCGCGGGTCGCGGCGGCGGTGGACACGCAGTTCGTGAACTCGCGCGCGCCGACGAAAACCGAGAGTGAGCGCGAATTCCAGCAGAGTTTCGTCCAAATGTCCTCGGCGATCATCACGTCGCTGCAGGTGATCTCGGTCGTGATCGTCGGGATCATCCTCCTGGTGCTCGCGAACACGATCCTCATGTCGGTCCGGGAGCGGACCCGCGAGTACGCAGTGCTGAAAACCCTCGGCTTCTCGGGGCGCCACCTCGCGGGCTTCGTGCTCGGCGAGGCGCTGGTGATCTCGCTCTCGGGAGGCGTGCTCGGGCTGCTGCTCACGTTCCCGATCGTGAAAGGGTTCGCGAAGGCGCTGCCGACCTTCTTCCCGGTGATCAACGTCGCGCCCATCACCATGGCGCTGGGGATCGGGGCGGCCCTCCTCGCCGGGCTCGCCGCCGCGGTTATCCCCGCAAACCGCGTCGTGCGCATGCCGATCGTCGTCGGCCTGCGGACGGTGGGATAGGCCGCCATGATGCGGATCCCGTTCTCGTATATCTGGCGGAGCCTCTGGGCCCGCCGCCTCACCACGGCGCTCACGGTCGGCGGCGTGGCGCTCGTCGTATTCGTGTTCGCCGGCGTGCTCATGCTCGCCCGCGGCCTGGAAGCGGCCCTCGTCGAGACAGGCTCGCCCGACAACGTGATCGTGCTCAGGCGCTCGGCCACGTCCGAGCTCTCGAGTCAGGTCGACCGGGCCACGGCGGACGTGCTCGAAGCCGAGAGCGGCGTGGCGCGGGGAGCCGAAGGTCGCGCGCTCCTGTCGCGGGAAGTAGTCCTCGTCATCGACCTGTTCAAGAAGAAGAGCAACGCGCTCGGGAACGTGTCGATTCGGGGCGTGTCGCCCCGGGCGCTGGAGCTCCGGTCCGGGGTCCATATCGTCCAGGGCCGGCCCTTCCAGTTCGGCACCCACGAAGTGGTGGTGGGGAAGGGCATCGCGAAGTTGTTCAAGGGCGTGGCGCTCGGGGCGGAGCTCGCCTTCGGTGGCGACCGCTGGACCGTGGTCGGCATCGCGGACGCGGGCGGCACGGCGTTCGACTCGGAGATCTGGGGCGACGTCGATCAGTTCATGCAGGCGTTCGGGCGCCCGGTGTACTCGTCCTTGACCTTCCACCTCGCCCAGCCCGGCGGCTTCGACCAGCTCAAAGCTCGACTCCAGGCCGACCCCCGCATGCAGTACGTCGAGCTCAAGCACGAGCGGGCTTACTACCAGGAACAGTCGAAGACGCTCGCCACGTTCATCCGGACCCTCGGGATCATCGTGACCACGATCTTCAGCTTCGGCGCGATGATCGGGGCGATGATCACCATGTACGCGGCGGTCGCGAACCGGACCGTCGAAGTGGGCACCCTCCGAGCCCTCGGGTTCAGGCGACGGAGCGTCTTGGGAGCGTTCCTGCTCGAATCCGTGATGCTCGCGTTCGTCGGCGGGGCCCTCGGGGTCGCGCTCGCCGCGCTGCTGTCCTTCGAGCGGATTTCGGTCGTCAACTTCCAGAGTTTCTCGGAGATCGGGTTCGGATTCGCACTCTCGCCCGGCGTGATCGCGCGCGCCCTGATTTTCGCCGTGGTGATGGGCGTGGTCGGCGGCTTCCTCCCGGCGGTGCGAGCCGCGCGACTCAACATCGTCAACGCGCTGCGGGCGTCGTAGCAGGCGAGGCCCGTGCGGTGAAGCTCACCCCGCTCGCCGCGCACACCCCCGAAAGCGTACGCGCGGCGCTCGCGGCCCGGGGCTGGGACGCCCAGCCCGCCTGGTTCGCCGCAACCGGTATGCAGGCTCTCGTCGTGCTCCTGGAAGAGATCACCGAAACGGAGCGTGAGGGGCTGGTGCGCTGGGGAGCGAAGGCCGGTGCCGACGTGCTCACCGGCGAGGGGTGGGCGCTGGTGGGTGCGCCCGCCAGCCGGCTCGCGCCGCTCGCGCGTCCCGACCGCCTGCCGCCCGGGCTCGAGCGCCTGGCGCCGGAGCTGGGTCGCTTCCTCGCGGGCTATGCCGACCCGCCCCGTCGCTGGACCCTGGGCGGGGGGGGAGGGGGGGGAGGGGGAGGCGCGCTCAGCCTCGATCACCCCGTCCTCATCGGCATCGTCAATGTGACCCCGGACTCGTTTTCCGATGGCGGGCGCTTCGCGACGCTGGACCGCGCGGTGGCGCAGGCGGAACGGCTCGCGGCCGACGGATGCGAGCTGCTCGATGTCGGGGGCGAGTCCACGCGGCCGGGCGCCGTGCCGGTGCCGGTGGAGGACGAGATCGGGCGGGTGGCGCCGGTGATCGAGCAGCTGGTGCGCCGGGGCTTGGGCCCCGTCTCGGTGGACACGCGCAAGGCCGCCGTGGCGCGTGCCGCGCTCGCCGCCGGCGCCGCCGTGGTGAATGACGTGTCGGGGCTGGCGTTCGACCCCGAGCTCGCGCGCGTCGTGGCGGAGGGAGGAGCCGGAGTGATCGTGATGCACATGCGCGGCACGCCGGACACCATGGACTCGCTCGCCGTGTACCGGCACGTGGCGGCGGACGTGGCGGCGGAGCTCGGCGCGGCGGTGGGACGGGCGGAGGCTGGGGGCGTCGCGCGGGAGCGGATCGTGGTGGACCCGGGCTTCGGGTTCGCGAAGACCCCCGAACAGAACTTCCGGCTGCTCGATGAGCTGGCAACCGTGGTAGCCTTGGGCTATCCTGTAGCGGTGGGACCGTCCCGCAAACGGTTCCTCGGGGCCGCCACGGGGCGGCCGGTCGAGGATCGCGACCGCGCGACGGCCGTGGCGTGCGCCCTCGCGTGGGAGCGCGGCGCTCGCCTGTTCCGGGTGCACGACGCGGCGCTTACGCGCGAGGCGCTGCAGGTGGCCGGCGCGACAACGAGTCCCGTTCTAAGCGGCGTCGACCGAGATCGGGAGCGTGAGGCGCCATCGGGTTTGAACGGGACGAGCCCAAATTGAACCTCGAAGCCTACCAGTTCCTCATCCCGCGGTTCTGGCCGGACGTCGTCGAGATCCTGCTCGTCGCGTTCGTGATCTATCGTTTCCTGCTGTTCCTCGTGGGGACGCGGGCGATGTCGATCGTCGTCGGCGTGATGATCCTATCGGTCGCCTACTTCGCCGCGCTGCTCGCGAAGTTCACCATGATCAGCGCGCTCCTCTCCTACGTGTTCACCTTCGGCGCGTTCGCAGCGGTCGTGGTGTTCCAGCCGGAGCTGCGGAATGCGCTGGCGCGGCTCGGCCAGTCCCGCTTGATGCGGCGCTTCTCGCAGAGCGAGCGTCAATCGGTGGCCGAGGAGATCGCGGAGGCCATGGACCGCCTGTCGCGTGGGGGCACGGGCGCGATCATCGCAGTTGAAGGCGACATCGGCCTGGAAGAGTTCATCTCGTCGGGGGTGCCGATGGAGGCCAAGGTCTCAGCCGATCTCCTGACGACCATCTTCACCCCCTACTCCCCGCTCCACGACGGCGCCGTGCTGGTCCGCGGCGACCGCATCATCGGTGCCGGCTGCGTGTTGCCCCTCACCCAATTCAAGGTCGCCGATAAGTCGCTCGGTACCCGCCACCGCGCGGCGCTCGGTCTCTCCGAAGAGACCGACGCCACGGTGCTCGTCGTGTCGGAAGAAACGTCGACTATCTCCGTGGCGAGCCACGGGCTCCTGCACCGCCATCTCACGGCGCCGCAAGTGCGCGATCTTCTGTCCGGGGCGATCTCGCACCTCGAAGGCGGTGAACGAGTTACCGCACCAGCCAGCTGACCCCCCCGATTGTTTCACGCTGGGCTCCGGGGTATTTTGTGCGGCTATGAGTTTTGGAGCCCTGCCGGAGCGGCTGGCCCATGTACGGGCCGAGATCGCTCGCCGGCAGGCGACGGCGGGTCGGACCGACCCGGTCACAATCGTCGCCGTCACCAAGGGCTTCGGAGTGGACGCGGTGGAGTCGGCGCTCGCCGCCGGCCTCACCGACGTGGGGGAGAACCGGGTGCAAGAAGCGCTGGAAAAGCTCGACACGCCCGTCGGACGGCGGGCGACGTGGCATCTGGTGGGGCACCTGCAGCGCAACAAGGCGAAGTACGTGGCCGGGCGCTTCGCGCTGGTCCACTCGGTGGACTCAGGCCCGCTCGCGGAGGAGCTGGATCGTCGGGCGGCGGCGCGGGGCGCGAAGCAGCGTGTATTACTGCAGGTGAACGTAGCCGGGGACACGCAGAAGAGCGGCTGTGCGCCGACGGACGCGCCGGCGTTGGCGCACCGGGTGGCGGGAGCGCCGCATCTCGCGCTCGAGGGCTTGATGACGATCGCGCCGTTCACCGATGACCAGGAGATGCAGCGGCGTACGTTCCGCGGCCTGCGTGTGCTGCGGGATGGCTTGCAGGAGGAGGGCCTATGGCTGCCGACGCTCTCGATGGGGATGTCCGCCGACTACGGGATGGCCGTAGAGGAGGGGGCAACGGTGATCCGCTTGGGCACCGCCCTGTTCGGCCCGCGGGGAGCGATGGCGACGTGAGCGGCGACGCCTTCCATCTCACGCCCCACGACGTGCGCAAGCAGGAGTTCCGCCGCAGCCTGCGGGGCTACGAGCCGCTCGGCGTCGAGGACTTCCGTGTGCGCGTCGCCGATGAGCTCGAGCGGATCCTGCGCGAGAGATCGGTGCTCGAGGAGCGCCTGGCGGCGCTCGGGGAGCAGCTGGGCGTGTACCGGGAGCGTGAGCGGGCGATGAACGAGGCGCTCGTCGCGGCGCAGCAGCTGCGCGAGGAGACGCGTGCGGCGGCCCAGCGCGAGGCCCAGGTCATCGTGCGGGAGGCGGAGGCCGAGGCGCGGCGGGTGGTCGAAGAGGCGCGGGCCGCCCAGGGCGAGGTTGAGCGGCAGAGCGCGGACGTCGAGCGTCAGTTCCAGGCGTATGTGGCGGGATTTCGCGCGCTGCTCGAGCGCCAGCTCGCCGAGCTACGCGCACTGGACGGCCAGCGGGGCGGATGATCGACGCGGCGGTCCGCGCCGTGCGGGCGCGGACGAAATTTGTCCCCGACGTCGCGATCATCCTGGGCACCGGGCTCGGCGGGCTCGCCGACGAGGTGACGGTGGAGACGCGGATCCCGTACGGCGAGATCCCGGGCTTTCCACTCTCCACCGTCGAGAGCCATGCCGGGGAGCTCCTCCTCGGGACCCTCGCCGGCCGGCGGGTGGTGGCGATGCGAGGGCGGTTTCACTTGTATGAGGGCTACACGCCGCAGCAAATCGGATTGCCCGTGCGGGTGCTCGAGCGACTCGGCGCGCGGACGCTGATGGTGTCGAACGCGTGCGGGGGAATGCACCCCCTGTGGAGTCCCGGCGATCTCATGCTCATCGCGGATCACATCAACCTCTTGGGCGCGAACCCTCTGGTGGGGCCGAACGACGACCGCGTCGGGCCCCGGTTTCCGGACATGTCGGAGGCGTACGACGCCGGCCTCCGGGCGCTGGCGCGCGCCGTGGCGCTGGAGCGGGGCATAATTCTGCGCGAAGGCGTGTACGTCGCCGTCACGGGGCCGAATCTCGAGACCCGCGCGGAGTACCGGATGCTCCGCGCCCTCGGGGCCGACGTCGTGGGAATGAGCACCGTGCCGGAGGTCATCACCGCCGTGCATACGGGGATGAGGGTGCTCGGCGTGTCGATCATCACCGACCAGTGCCTGCCCGACGCGCTGGCGCCGGCGTCCGTCGAGCAGATCATCGCGGTGGCGCGGGCCGCGGAGCCCGCGCTCGCCGCCGTGGTGGGCGGCGTGCTGGAGCGCCTCAACTGATGGCCTACCCGCTCTTCGATCCCAAGCTCTCGGCCGACGCGCTGGAAAAGCAGCTCCTCGCGGCGTGGAAGCACGAGCGCTTGTTCCAGAAGACCCAGGAGGCCGCCCGCTACGGGCCGCCCTTCGTGTTCTACGAAGGACCGCCGACGGCCAACGGGCGTCCGGGCATCCATCACGTGTTCGCGCGCACGATCAAGGATCTGGTGTGCCGCTACCACACGATGCTGGGGCAGGGCGTGACGCGCATCGCGGGCTGGGACACCCACGGCCTCCCCGTCGAGATCGAGGTCGAGCGGATGCTCGGTATTTCAGGCAAGAAGCAGATCGAGGCGTACGGCGTCGAAAAATTCAACCGCCTGTGCCGCGAGAACGTCTTCAAGTACAAGACCGACTGGGAAGCGCTGTCGGAGCGGATCGCGTACTGGCTGGACTACGAGCACCCCTACGTCACCTACACCAACGAATACGTCGAGACGGTGTGGTGGCTGCTCAAGCGGCTGTACGAGAAGGCGCTCCTCTATCGGGGCCACAAAGTGTTGCCGTACTGCCCCCGCTGCGGCACGGCGCTCTCGTCGCACGAGCTCGCGCTCGGTTATGAGGAGGTACAGACGAACTCGGTGTTCGTTACGTTCCCGCTCGCGACAGATCCCAAACGCCAGCTGGTCATCTGGACCACCACGCCGTGGACCCTGCTGGCCAACGTCGCCGTGGCCGTGCATCCCGACCTCGAGTACGGGGAGTACGAGGTGGAGGGCGTGCGCTACGTCGTGGCCGCCGAGCGGGCGGCGCACGTGCACGTGGGTGGGAAGCCGCTGGCCGCCGGGCCGCGAGTCGCGGGGTACCGCGGCCGCGAGCTCGTGGGGCAGAAGTACCTGCGGCCGCTCGAGGTCGTGTCGCTGCCGGAGGAAGGCCAGCGGGCCCTCGTGGTGGCCGGTACGTTCGTGTCCGCCGAGGAGGGCACCGGCCTGGTGCATATGGCTCCGGCGTTCGGCGCGGACGACTACGCCGCGGCGCAGCAGTACGGCCTCGCCTTCGTGAACCCGGTCGGCCCCGACGGCACCTTCCAGGACACGCGCTGGCCGGAGATCAACGGCCGCCTCGTGACGGACAAGGATACGAATCGGCTGGTCATCGAGCGCCTGAAGCACGAGGGCCGCTGGCTCGAGACGCTGCCGCACACGCACACCTATCCGTTCTGCTGGCGCTGCGACTCGGCGCTGATCTATTACGCTCGCAGCTCGTGGTTCGTGCGCACCACCGCCGCGAAGGCGCGTATGCTCGAGGTGAACGCGCAGGTCGCCTGGCACCCGCCCGAGGTGGGGAGCGGGCGGTTCGGCGCGTGGCTCGAGAACAACGTGGACTGGGCGTTGTCGCGGGACCGGTACTGGGGCACGCCCCTCAACGTGTGGGAGTGCGATGCGGACAGGGAGCATCGCGAGGTCATCGGTTCCTACCCTGAGCTGGCGGAGCGCTGGGGCAAGCGGTTGCCCAACGACTTCGACCCCCACAAGCCGTCCATCGATCAGTACACCTGGCGCTGCCGGGCTTGCGGGGGCACGATGCAGCGCGTGCCCGAGGTGATCGACGCTTGGTTCGACTCGGGCGCCATGCCCTACGCCCAGTGGCACTACCCGTTCGCGCACCAGGCCGATTTCAAGGCGCACTTCCCGGCCGACTTCATCTGTGAAGGCGTGGATCAGACGCGTGGCTGGTTCTACTCCCTCCTCGCGATCGGGGTCACGGCGTTCGACGCCCTCGTGTACAAGAACGTGATCGTCAACGAGCTCGTGCTCGACGCACAGGGCCAGAAGATGTCGAAGAGCCGCGGCAACGTGGTGAACCCCTGGGAGGTGATCGAGGAATACGGGGCGGACGCGGTGCGGTTGTACCTGCTGGGCCAGAGTCAGGTGTGGCTGCCGAAGCGGTTCGATCGGCGCCAGGTGCCCGACGTGACGGGCGGCTTCCTCAACGCCCTGCGCAGCACTTACGAATTCTTCCGGCGCTACGCGGAGGACTGGAAGCCGCCGCCCGACGCCGCGGCGACGCCGTTCGAAAAGCGGCCGCCCGCGGACCGCTGGCTACTCGCCCGGCTCGACGAAGTCGTGGGAGAAGTGCGCCGGGCGTGGTCGGACTACGACGTGACGGCCGGCGTCCGGGGCATCATGGACTTCGTCGGCGAAGACCTGTCGCGCTGGTACATCCGGCGGAACCGCCCGCGCTTTTGGGCGCCGGACCGGGCCACCGACGCCGTCGCGCTGGAGACGCTGCACGAGGTGCTCGTCACGTCGGCGCGCTTGCTCGCCCCGGCGGCGCCGTTCGTGTCCGACTGGATGCACCGGGCGCTCGTGGGGGCGTCGGTGCACCTGGCGCCGTTCCCGACCGACCTGGGCCGCCGGGCGCCGGAGCTGCTCCAGGCGATGGCCGCGGTGCGGAAGCTCTCCTCCCTGGCGCGTGCGGCCCGGGAGACCAAGCACCTGCCCGTGCGCCAGCCCGTGGCCAAGGTTCAGGTGGTGGTCCCCGCCG